>OJDH01000120.1_pt1 | contig 64804 bp, 54 predicted proteins | sample 1592761 | NCBI WGS metagenome assembly OJDH01 (sample SAMN05416855, study PRJEB24817) | seawater metagenome | isolation source: Sea water | place: Canada:Atlantic | collected 2013-11
AGTATTCTCTGTTACCGCTCTTGATTAACGACAGGGTCTCTGTTGAATAGCTGACATCAGCTTATCAAGCCGCTACTTCAGATATGAAGTAGCGGCTTTTTTGTTCTCTTCCCATTCCTGAATATTTGATCCTTGTAGTGGTCTAGTAATCCCGGACTGTCGAGGTTCAGCAAGCAGTTACGGGGGTAGGCCCGAGCAGATACATCGCCTTCGCTATTTCTGCAATCCTACCCCCACTTTCCAGATTTCGCCTGCAGTACAGGCTCCCTCCGTCACTATTGTCCCCCTGCTGTGTCTCGCTTCCTTCCTGTGTGAGCTGTCGGTTAGCAAAGCTGTATGCGATGGGTTAGCTCGGCACTTCGATTGCTCGTGCCTCACGCTCAGTGCGAATGGGGTATTATCTGGCCAGAGGGAGGTACGGATAATCGGAAGGGCGGGGTGTCCATTATTTGCCTGCAAGTTTTCGGGGGTGTTGCGCGACGGGTACGGTGAATACAGCTGGGCTGAATGGGGCGGTTATGTTGGAAACCCAGGGGTGTGTTTTATGTGATCCCTTCCGTTATAAATAGATCAAAAGTCTGGTGTAGCTCTTATTCTCTTAATCAGGGGGCTGATGTATTATATGTAAAAGGATGTATCTTGATAAAATATGAGTGTTCGTATTTTAATGTTGATGGCTTGATATAGGGATTTTTTATGTCTATCGATACTAGAAAAGAAGTTATTGGAACGCAGGGAGCTGATGAGCTTTCCGGTTCGTATACACATAATTACTATTTTGGTTTGCAAGGTGATGATAATATTACCTCTGCCGTTTTAAGGGGTAATTATGTTAATGATTTAATGTATATGGCTGGTGGAACCGGTTCAGATAGCTACCACCAGTCAGGTTTTAGCTCTTTTATTATTGTAGAAACGGGAGGGGATAATGATTCATACTATCATGAATCTAATTTGAAGTTTAATTTTAGCAATGCTGTCCAATACTTTGGTGAAGTTGATAATAAGCATATAGGGATGATCGACAGCTCAAATAGTTTGTTTGTTTATGCTAACTATAATAACCCATCCTCCAAGGTTGAGAATTTTTACTTTGACATTGATCTTACCGGAACGGTTAAACATTATACGCATGATCAGTTTATATCGGCAGTTAAAAGTTCAAAGAACTGGCTGGGCTCTATATCTTACGATCAGCTAAATGTTACAGACTCTGACCAGACAGAATTTGAAGAGGCACTGGCTGCTGTAACCCGGTTGTCCAATGAGTATGAGGCGAGTTCAGGCTCAAATACAGACCCTGATCGATCGGATACGAAAAATTATAGTGGTGTTTTTCAGGACTACAGCATAAAAAAATCTGATTCTGGGTACGATATATTTAATAACAATAAAATTGTAGGCTCTGTGGATGGAAGCTCAAAAATATCCTTTGATGACTATTCAGTATCATTTGATTCTGAGGGTGTTTCAGGGCAGGCGTATCGACTCTATAAGGCTGCATTTGATCGGGAACCGGATAAAGCTGGGCTTGGTTTTTGGATTGATGGCCTTAATGGTGGAGCTTCGATGGATGCTGTTGCAAATGGCTTTATCAGCAGTAATGAGTTCAAGGGGCTGTATGGTGAAAATGCCACAAATGAGGTTTTCCTGACGGCCTTATATAATAATGTACTGGACAGATCTCCTGATGGCTCTGGGTTTGAATGGTGGCTGGATGCGCTCAACTCAGGTAATAGTATGAAGTCAGATGTGCTGATAGGCTTCAGTGAAAGTGCCGAGAATCAGGCGAACACTATCGACCTGATTGCTAATGGTGTCGTGTATGAGGAGTGGCTGGGCTGAAGTTTTAGTTAATGAGTACTCATATTTTTTCATCGTACTGGGTTAAGCTAATGCCTGGCAGTAAGTTAAGCTGACCCTCAGTTTGTACCCAGGCTTGGCCATCTGGAACGCTAAAACGTATTCTCGTTCCTTGGCATATCACTTCGCACCTTTACTCATCCTTGTATCTGTTGACCCACTCAACGACAGTGAAAATAGCTGGTGTCGCCAGATGGGATAACAATGTGATCTATGATGTAACGGGGACAGCCACTGAGGTTGCAGCTGGTAATACAGCTGCAATGACGCAAGCTGCAAATATTACAGTAACCGACGATGCGACAGTTGCTGAAGCAGCCATTATCTACGGCTTTAATAACACTACAGTTTATGCTGTTTCAGATGCTTTCAGCGCTATTCAGACCGAGAATGCTGGCGGTAGCGACTTTCTGAGCAGCGCAACCTCTATTGCCGTTAGTGATGTTAGCGGCGGTGAAAAAGTTATCCTGACGGGAGCTAACGCGGGTACCGCAATCGATTTTACTGATGATGCGGCTACGCTGCCCCAGGCTCAGTTGGTGGCAATCAATTCAGCCAGTCTTGCGCTGACAGCGGCTGACACGATCACCGTTACAGGTGCTACAGCCTCTGCTTGTGATTTCGCGCAGGCAACAGAAATTGACCTGCTGAATACAGGTGACACCATTACTTTCGATAGCAACGCAGCGGCACTCAATGCGACGTCTTTCGAAGACGTATTTGGAACAAATGGAGTGCTTGCAACGGCAGGCGATACCGTAACGGTTACCGCTGACGGAACAACGACCGTTGCAGCATCTGAAGCCAGTAATGTGTTCAGTTTCGTTGCATCGGGTGGCAGTAATTTCGATATGATCAGTGGCCTTAGCACGGCTGATACGCTGAATGTTCTTACCGCAGATGGCACTACAACCGGGTCGTATCTAACTGCAGCGGAAGCTAATGCAGGCTGTTAGTACTGCGGGTAAGCGGCATTTCGAGGATGCTACAGATACGCTAACTTGTACTTACCTTTCTCAACCGACAGCCGCTGCTTGCAGCAAGGATGCCTGTTATGTCGACTCCTCAGTTTGTTGGACAACTCTATAGCCGATTTCTTTACCGTAAAGGTGAGCAGGCTGGAAAGTGCAGCGACGCGGATATTCAGTCAACCCATGTGCTGAACAGCCAGCGGCTGGTATTGCAGGTGATAAAACAATCACTGCTGCTGACGTTGATGTTTGCGCAACGATCGTTGCCGTGATTATCAATTTCCTCGCAGTTACTAACGACTACACACTGAATACCCGCTTCGTTTTTACAGGGTGGAGGTTACGCAGAGTCCGGGAGCAAACTGTCGTATTGAATAGGCTGTTTTTGTCAGTGATGCTGTGGGTATACTCTTAGCTAACTATGATTTCGGGTATATCGCAGGGGAAGCGAAGTTATGACTAATCGCCAGGTTAATACGACTGGAAATGTGCGTATTGATGGATTGTTGAGTGGTGTGAAATGGGGAGAAGGTGAGGCCGGTAGTGCGACGGAGATCAGCTACAGTTTTCCTGCCGGAACGGCATATTGGGGTTATAGCAAAGAAAGCGATGCTGGCTGGTATGGCCTGAGCAGTACTCAGCGATTGTCGTTTGAAGCTGCGCTGCAGGGCTGGGCGGATGTTTCGGGCATTACCTTTACCCGTATCGAGGATGGTGTTACCTACGGCGATATTCGTATCGCCTACAGCTACGCCGTGCCAGATGATAATAGCGGATATGCATACCTGCCAGGTAGTGGGCTGATTGATGATGCCGGGATGGTTACCCCAGATGATGAGGCGGGTGATATCTGGCTGCACTCATCGGTAGCTGATCTGGCTGTAGGAGGCTATGGGTTTCATACGCTGAGCCATGAAATTGGCCATGCGCTGGGTTTGAAACACAGCTTCGAGGTTGAGGGAGCTTTTCCGGCGCTGCCTGGCGCTGAGGATAATTGGGGCTATACAGTCATGTCCTACACGGACAGCACGGCTGCTGGCTATACCTACAAGATACTGGATGATGGCCATTACACTGCGAATGTTGTTATTCCTGTCACGCCGATGCTATATGACATTCAGGCGATTCAGCACCTGTATGGTGCCAACTCTGAAACCCGTGCGGATGATACTACCTACACTCCGGGCAGCCGCGCCGAGCTGATGACGATCTGGGACAGTGGTGGCAACGATACGATTGATCTGTCTGCTCAGCTGATTGGCGCGCGGCTGGATATGAATGCCGGTACATTCAGTGACATTGGCCAGCGTCAAATGGTATTTGAGGCTCCGCTTGTCGCGGCGGTTAACAATATTGCGATCGCGTTTGAGGTGGAGATTGAGAACGCGGTTGGCAGTCAGTTTGACGATAATTTGCTGGGTAATGCTCTGGCTAATACTCTCACCGGGGGGCTTGGTAATGATCAACTGGATGGCGGTGCGGGAGAAGATACGGCGGTATTTACGGGCAACAGTACGGATTATACGTTCCGTCAGGACGGTGCCAGCCTGATTGCGATGGGGGGCGATGGGGTCGATACGCTGCTTAATATTGAGCAGTTTTCCTTTGATGATATGACGATTCCGTTAGCGGATCTGCTGATTACCGGTAGTGACCCGGCGAAGGCAGTACCCACTAGCCCGGCGGAGGTGGTTTTTACGCCAGCGGAAGGTGACACCGCGTATTTTTTACTGGAAATAAGTGAGCCTCTTACAACGGTTGCCAGTGTCAGCTATACCACGCGGGATGGTACGGCGCTGGCCGGGAAGGATTACGTGGCTGCCAGCGGTACGGCTACCTTACAACCGGGCCAGACGTTCTTTGCGATCGGGGTCACGTTGCTTGACGATACGGTGACCGAGTCGAATGAGTATTTTCAGTTGGCGATTAGCAGCCCGGTGGGGGGCGACTTTTTGAATGGTGCTGTTGAGCTGGTCGCACAGCGGATTATTATTGATAACGATGGACTCAGCTGAGCAGGCTGGCCTGAAGAAAGGCACTCTCAAAGCGAACCGGCAGGCTGCCGTTTGACCGCCGCCGAAAGTTGCGAGGCGGCTTCGTCTTTTGTCGCGATGGCCAGGGTGCTGTGCTGGCTGAGCTGTTGTAGCAGCGGCTGCAGCTAGATGGTTTCGCTGGCGCAGAGTTCCAGCTGGCCAGCCTGTTTTGCCAGCTATCGTTCAAGAGGGGCGATCAGCATCAGTTTGTCTGGTGAATTGTCAGGTCGTGGACAATAACCCGGCCTTTACCATCATGGAAAAGGCGGATTTCCAGTGGGATGTTGTCTGCTGTTGGGCCGACATCAAAATTGGCCCCATAAAGGCGGCTTTGCTCTGCTGCCAGCTGCCAGCTGCCGGTCGTCAAGGTATTGCCAGAGGTGCTGGTGACGTCCCAGTGCAGGGTGGCCGGTGTGCTTTTGCTGGCGTTGCGCAGTGAGAACTCAAACCGATACTGACCCGCTGGCAGTGGGATGTAGGGGCCATATGTCAGGTGGCCTCTTTGCTGCTCAGAGATGCGGTAGCTTCCTTGCTGGCTGTGCTGTATTGCTGATGGCAGGCGTGCAGCAGGAATTTCTATCGGTGTACCTTGCTGGATAAGCAGTTCGCGCTGTTTCAAAGGGTCGTGGCTGATCTGTTCGGTCAGTTCAGTGGTGTCGAATGCGTAAATTGTCCAGTTTTTGCACTGCTCGATAGTGCTGGCTACCCGTTGCGGTGGCAGCTGCAGGCGATAATCGGCACTCTGGCTTTCGTCACTAAGAATGAAGTTGATATCGCTGCGTTGAAAATGACGGCTGCTGTTAATCCAGTGGCGCAGCCTCAGCTCGGGAGTCACCTGTAATACGCGTATGCCGGTCTGGTTGAACAGGTTGATGCGTTTCTCCTGCCAGTAGTCGGCCAGGCCTGTTTTCAGGCCCAGCGCGGTGCTGTTTTTATCCAGGCAGGCGATATCTGCAGGGTAGTAGTGGCTGGGTATAACGGGCTGTTTTAATCCGTGTAGCCCTGTCAGGCCTGCGGTGCTGAGTAATGCAATGAGCGAAGCGAAGAAGACGGGGGTCGGGCTGCGCTGGGCCAGCAGTGTGGGCAGCCACCAGAATACCGGCAGGGTGAGCAGTGGAATCAGGTAGCGTGGTGCTGTTTTGCCAAACAGGATAGCTGTCAGCAGGCTGGCTGCCATAACCGACAGGATGTAAAGGGCAGCCAGCAATGGTTCGGGCTGATGATTTTTCCAGGCTTTGGCTGCCGCCATCGTGGCCAGCAGCGGCACGGATAGCAGTGCTGCAAAATACAGTGGACTTTGTTCTGCAAGTAGCTGCAGTAAAACAAGCAGGCGCTGGCTGCTTTCTGCCAGCTGTGTGGTGTCGGTGAGTATGTGCTGGCTGAGTACTCTGGTGGGTACCAGATTGTTGCCCAGCAGGTATCCCGCCACTGTTGAGCAGGCCAGCAGGCCCAGTTGCACGGCAAAAGCTCTCGGGGGTTGCTGGCGTAGCAGTGTGGTAATGGCAAGTGCAGCAATCAGCGGGGCGATTAACTGGGGCACGATCAGCAGGTCCGACGCTGTGGCCAGGATGATAGCACCCGCCAGGATCAGCGGGATACTTTTTGACCATGGCTGCTGCAGCCACTGTAGCATCAGGCCGAGGGCTATGACTGTGCACAGGGTAGCACCGGCGTGATAGCCAGACAGGAACAGGGTAATGAGTTCTGGAACATAGCCACTTGCCAGCGCGAATAAGAGCAGTGTCAGTGAGGCGCTGGCCCACAATGCCGGGGCTTTTTGCCTGGGGATCAGCGGGCGAAAACTGTAATAGCTGGCCAGCCCGAACAGGCCTAGCTGGGCTGCCGCGTAGGCGAAAACAGCGCTTACCGGGCTGCTGAACAGGCTGCTCAGGCTGAAAAACAGTGCCATATCTGGAAAGAAATAGGGGGCAGGTGTCAGCGACCACTGCGAGAGTGCGCCGCCTTTAACCATCAGGTCCTGATAGAGGGCGGGTAAATACAGTGCGTCGGCGTTGAGCAGAAAATCCAGCAGGGTGGTTGCCTGGCTGAAGTAGCGAATATGCTCGAGCTCAGTATTGAAAAATTGCTGAATGCGAGCGACCCCGCCAAACCATGTCTGCAGGTCGGCCTGAGCGATCATAGACAGGGTCAGTAGTATGGCCATTGCAGGCAGGGCAATAGCAAAGGCTGTTAAGCGTTTACCGGGGTACTTCAACATCAGGCTGGTCCTGGCCGGTTGTGAATATCAGAGTGACAGACGTTTGAATATCGGTTCGGGAATCAGGCGAATAATGAGCATAATCAGTGCCCAGAAACCTGGCAGGTAGGCGACGTCTTTACCTTTATCGATCGCGTTAATTATCCCTCTGGCTGCTTTTTCGGGTGTGGACCAGAGCGGGCCTTTTTTGAACTCAGCGGTCATGGGAGTATCGATGAAGCCCGGTTTGATCGTCAGCACCTGCACACCTTTGCCAGCCAGCCGGTTACGTAAGCCTGCCATAAATGTGCTGACGGCGGCTTTTGCGGCCCCATAGACGTAATTTGACTGCCGGCCACGATCACCGGCAACCGAAGAGATCGTGACCAGGGTACCTGACGCCTGTTGTTCAAAATGATCGGCGCATAGTGTCAGTAGCGACAGCATGCTGATGGCATTGGTATCCAGTTCGCTTCGTAAGGTGTGGATATCGTGCTCACACACTGACTGGTCTGATAAAGTTCCGTGGGCAAGCAGCAGGGTGTCCAGTTTGCCCAGCTGGGTCAGGGTTGTCTGCAGTAACAGTTGGTGCTGATCAAAGTCACAGGCGTCCATGATAAAAGTTTCGACTTGCGCGGCTCCGCGGCTGCGTAAATCATCGGCCAGCGCGTTGAGGCGGTTTTCATTTCGGCCACAGAGCATTAGTTTATTGCCACGCTCAGCGAACTGGCGAGCGGTTGCCTGGGCAATAGCGGATGTTGCTCCAACAATCAGTATGTTGCGCATGGGTAAGGTCCTTTGCGGGTTGCGTTAGCCTGTCAGGCGTTGCCAGAAACGTGATTGTAGTGCCGGGTCTCGCAGGGCTTCCAGTTGTTGCCAGTGCGGGTAGGCTTCACGAAAGTAGTGGCCAGGTGTATGTGAGTCTTTGGCCGGATAAATGGCACCACCTGACTCATGTACCAGCCTGTCCAGAGTATCAAACAGTTGTGGACTGTGAATTTCGTGGCGCGGGAAGTCCAGCGCCAGGGTTGCTCCGGGGCGCGGAAATGATAACAGACCGGGCGATGGTTTATCGCCAAAGACTTTGAGTACTGCCAGAAACGAACCCACCCCCGCAGTGCTGATGGCTTCCAGTAGTGCCTGGGTGCCCGCTTCGGCGTTGTGCTGCGGTATCACGCACTGGTATTGCTGGAAACCACGTGGACCGTAGATTCTGTTCCACTGGTGGATGCCATCCAGTGGGTAGAAAAAGGGGTCATAGCCGGTTACACAATGCTGACTGCGACGCTGCTGGCGGTGGTAATAGGCGGTGTTGAATAGCCGCAGGCTAAGGGGGTTAATCAGGGATATGGGCGGCATCAGTGGTACGCTAAGCTTGCGGGCTTTCAGAGGCGGTGTGGTGGTGCTAGCGGTGGCATGGTTGGCGCGCATAAAGTGGCCACGGCCAAGCTGTTTACCACGAGCCAGGCAGTCAATCCAGGCGACGGTGTATTCGTAATCCTGGGCAGACTCGGCAGAAAGCTGGAAAAATTCGGCCAGCGAACTGTAGCGGACTGTTTCTACATTAAGTGCGCTGTTGGTGATTTTCTTTAACTGTAGCTCTGCCCACAGAATAATGCCGGTCAGCCCCAGCCCGGCAATGGTTGCGGCGTAGAATTGTGGGTTGCTGTCGGGGCTGCATAACAGTGTCTGGCCGTCGGAGCGTTGCAGCATAAAACGCTTGATATGCTGGCCAAAAGTGCCTGTCAGGTGATGATTTTTACCATGTACGTCATTGGCAATTGCACCGCCAATCGTGACGAAACGTGTGCCCGGGGTCACCGGCAGGAACCAGCCTTGCGGCACGACAATTTGCAGAATGCTGTCTAGCGTGACGCCACTTTCACAGCTCAGGCGACCGGTAAGTGGGTCGAATTCAATCATGTGGTTCAGTCCGGTGGTCTGAATTACCTGATCCCGGCTGCCCATGCAGCTGTCGCCGTAACTGCGGCCCATACCAAACGGCAGAACAGGTTTACCGTTGTTACGGGCTGTCGTCAGTAGTGGGCCTATCTGGTCTTGCCAGGCTGGCTGAATAGCCTGCTGTGGGCAGGCGGGGAAGTGACCCCAGGAGTTAACGTGTTTAGCCATATCAGGTCGCCATCATCAGGGTGATGGCCATCAACGCAGCCAGTAACAGGCTGGTACGGTCACGCAGGGCAAATACGATTGGGTCGTCATGCATGCGACCACGGTGCGCCAGAATCCACACCCGGCTGATCCAGAACAGCAGGGCAGGGCATAGTAGCCACAGGCGCATCGGATGGCTGTAGGCCTGGGCGACTGTGTCGCTGTTGATATATAGCGCCATAACCAGTACGGCGGTGTAGCCTGCTGAACCACCCAGTGATGCCAGCAGTTCTATATCGCCCACGTGGTAATCACGGCCGGATGTACTTTTGTTCGTGTTCTGCTGGCGTAAAGTCATCAGCTCGCTGTAGCGTTTCACTAGTGCCAGGCTGAGGAAAATAAACATGGAGAATGCCAGCAGCCAGAAGGAGGGCACCAGGGCGATGGCGTAACTGCCTGCAATAATTCGCATGGTGTACAGTCCGGCCAAGGATAGTACATCAATCATAAGTATGCGTTTGAGCACCAGCGAATAGGCCAGTGTTAGTGCATAGTAGCTGGCCAGTGCCAGTGCAAACATGGAGGGTAACGCCAGCAGCAACAGGCCACTGAGCAGTAGCAGTGCGGGGATCGTCAGCACTGCCTGTATGGGAGGCAGTGCGCCGGATGGGATGGGCCGGTTGCGCTTGCGGTGGTGCTGGCGATCATGGGGCAGGTCCAGTAAGTCATTCAACAAGTAAACACTGGAGGCGCAGAAACTGAAGGCCAGAAAGGCGATAATGGTCTGAATAATGGCTGTACTGCTGTCCAGCTGCTGTGCTGTGAGTAGCGGTATAAAGAGCAGTATGTTCTTTACCCACTGGTGCAGACGCAATGCCTGTGCCCAGGTTTTCAGGGGGTGAGGGCGCTCATCAAAGGTTCTTTCTACGGTGCAGATCGCTTCGGCTTTTGTCTTAAGACCTCGCGCCGGGTTTACCACGATGGCCCGATGGGCATGCTTCCATACTTTCAGGTCTGGTGCTGCGTTGCCCGCGTAATCAAACTTGCCTTCACCATAGCGTGTGACCAGTGCGTCGGCCTTGCGCTCTCCGGCCAGGTTAAGAGTACCGTCACTGGCAAGAATGTCATCAAACAGACAGTCAAGGCGCTGATTTATCTGCTCTGCCAGTTTACGGTCAGATGCTGTCGCTAGCACCAGCGTTCGTCCGGTTGCCTTTTCTTCCTTCAGCCAGTCCAGCAGCGACTGGTTGAACGGCAGGTGGCTGACATCCAGTTCACTACGTTTTGCCAGTTGCTGCTTCAGTCCGGCTTTACCGCCGCGCACCAGCCATACCGGTGCAGACAATGCTGTGGTGGGAGTGCTGGCTAGCAGGTTGAAAAAAGACTCAACCAGCATATCTGATGGGGTCAGTGTGCCATCAAGATCAACGACGAGTGGGGTTGACATGGTGTGCGTACGATCCTTTTGCGAGTTTAGTGTCTGAATCAGGCTGCTTTTGTGGCGGTTAGTGTCGACGATCACTGGTTTCAGTTAATAGCTTTTTGGGCTGTTCTGGTGGTTATCACAGCCATGGCTACAAGACCAATTAGTACTGCAAACCAGAGTGTAGCGATGCGGCAAAGCAGGGTTGCTGCGATGGCAGTTGCGCTGTCGACGCCGCTGGCAACCAGCATCAATGCCATAACGGCTTCGGTGCTACCCAGCCCACCAGGAATAAACGACAGTGCCCCGGCCAGAATTCCAACCCCGTAGATACCTATAGCAAGGTTAAGGCTGACTGGTGCGCCAAGCTCCTGCAGAATCAGATAGAGTGCAGCGCCTTCCCCCCCCCAGCTGATGAGCCCCAGTAGCATACCGCCACTTAGCAGGCGAGGCTTCAGTAAGGTGCCCGATGATTGCAGCAGTGCGCTAAGGCGGCTGCTGGCTGATGAAAGTTTCGGGCGTGAGGCCTGGCTCAGGCGCTGTAGTATTTTGCGCAGCAATCGGCTGTGCAAAGCCCAGAGTACCAGGGCAACCAGGCTCGCAGTGATGTAGCCAATCCAGTTATAGTCTGGAAAGGCCTTCAGGGCGGCCAGGCTGAGCAGCAGGATGGCGAACAGGTCGAGCAGGCGTTCGACAAAGAAGGCACTCAGGCTCTGGTTCCAGCCGATACCTCGCTGGTGGAGGTAAATTGACCGCGTCGCTTCTCCGGCTTTACCGGGAGTGGTTGTTAGTGCAAAGCCAGCCAGATAGCAGGTCAGGTGAAACCGGTGCGATAGCTGAATACCGGACAGTACTTGTATATATCGCTGCCAGCGCCAGTAACGCAGCAGGTAGTTAGCTAGTGACAGTGCCAGAATAGCGCCCCAACCTGTTACTGACAGTTCGCCCATGGCCTGCAGAATAGATTCGGCATCGTCCATAAACAGGCTGCTTACATACAGTGCCGCCGCACAAAATATAGAGAGTAGTAGTGCGTTGCGATAACGACTGAAACTGTGCTGTCGGGTTGAATCAGGACAGGCCGCTTTTATCATCTGGTTTCAGTCCGTTCGCGTCAGGCGCAATTGTTTGATCTGCGCTTTATGTTGAGTATCGACAAACAGGCGGATTTCAAGGCGGCCTTTGTCTTCCACTTTGATTTCCATGCTTGCCCTGGGGGCGTTGTTAGTTACGCTCAGTCGCCCTTCGGCAAGTGTTGTAGTCTTATTGTTGTGGTGCAGGATCGCCTCCCAGCGGATACCCTCGGTGTTTTCACCTGTCAGCTGGTAGCGGGCTTCATAGTTGCCTACCTGAACCTGCTGGTATGGGCCGAAAACGAGCGTACCGGTGGTGCCGGTGGTGGTGATTACTTCGTCAATAAAACGCCCACTATCGCCAGTGCGTAGAGCGGAGGCTTTGAATACTAACTGTTCCCCCGGTGCGAGAAGGCCTGGTGGGTCAATTCGCTTGCGTAGCGCCTGTTCAAGCTGGTTTTTGTCATATATCCAGATGGTTATGCTGGGGCAGTCTGCAATCTGATCTGGTTTTCCTGCCAGCTCGATTAGCCGTTTTGAGTCCAGTTCAGTTGGGTGGTGCTTGTCAATCACTGCAAACTGCAGTGGCGCTGCTTCCCGGAAGTCATTTTTGTTGACGATCCAGTCATTAGGCTTGAACTGTTGTGTGACTGGTAAAACCTGCAATCCTGTTCTGGATAGCATGGATGGTGTGCGTGACAGCCAATAATTGCTGATACCACTGTTTAGCTCTTTTTTCTGCGCGATACGATCCAGGCAGACGATTGAGTCTGGATAGTAGTTGAGTATTTCAGAATCTACTGGCAGGCGCTGCCACAGGCCGGCTCCCCAGTACAACATGCCGACTGCACTTAGGGCCAGCAGGCTGTTTTGCAGGTGTACTTTATTGGGGATCAGTAGTACTCCGCCGGGAATCAGTAGTAATGGCAGGAATAATAGCAGTTGCATGTAACGGGCTTGCGGGCGGTCTATTACGGTGAGCTGAGTGATTAGTACCAGCAGGCTTGCTATCAGCCAGAGTATTGCTAGCAGGCGCCAACGTTTATCCCTAAGTGCCATGGTAATCAGAATGACAACGCCGGTAAACCAGCTTAGCCCCACTAGTGGGCTGTGACCAAACCATTGATTGAATTCGCCTCGCATTATCAAAAGCATGTCAGGAAAGCGGTCAACACTGGTCTGGAATGGGGTGCTGGTGGTAACTTCCGGCATCAACAGCCTGTTGAGAATAAGGCCTAGCAATGTTGCAGCGACCAATATCAGTGGAAAGCGGTGTGCCTGCCAGTTCAATCTACGTTGTGTGATCTCTTGCCACAGCATCTGTCGTTGCTGCAGCAGGTGCAGAGCCCCATAAGGCAATACCGTTGTCAGCACGAACAGCAGGTCTGAAGCGGTCATCAATACTACCAGTAGCGCCAGTGGCCAGTACTTTTCTGATGTAAACCCTGTTGTAAGGGGATGCCGGGCGTAAAAAACCAGTGTCAGTAAGAAAGCGCTGAAGTGGTGTGCGCTGATAAAAATTGGGCCAGCGGGGAGGAGGAAAACTGCCCTGAACGGGTCCTGATCAGGGCCAGCCACAGAGGCTAATAACAGTATGGCCCCGCCGATGGGGGCCCAGAGACTGCTCAGTCCGAGTCTGTGGTATAGCAGCGCTGTCACGGCCAGTAGCGCAGCGTACTGGAATAGTGCTGTAAACAGGATCTGCTCGTGCAGGTTTTTTTCCAGTAGAGTGAGCAACAGGTAAAGCATGCCATCTGGGAAAAAATAAGGGGCGGGCGTCAGCAGCCAGCGTTCCATCGGCTGGCCAGCAAGCAGGTCGGTTGTTACATCCGCCAGATAGAGCGCATCGGAGTTAAAAAAAGGGCCTATCCATTGCGCATCAATCGATAACAGGAAGAGCAGGCACAGTACAAACGATACGGTGTAGAGAAAAACAAATGATAGCGACCGAACCATAATCGTCCAGGTAGTGGGCAGTTATATGATATTCATATCTGTGAGTATTGATTTAACCGGCGATTCTAGCATATTGATTGAACAGCTGTTAGCGCATTCAGCGAGCCTGCCAAGCTTCGTACGGGGTTGTACTCAAAACGCCACTGATGCCGTCGGTAGCCCGGTATCTTGCTTTTACCTATGGCCTCGTTGAGCTGGTGACGTTGTGAATTATTATCGATAATGACAGCACTGTCTGAGGGTTTGTCAGCTTATCAGCGTGTCGTTATCGGTAATGGTATGACTGGCAATAAGTGTAATGCCCTGCGCCAGCCACTGGTTGCTCGGGTCGCTGATCTGCAGGCTGAAGGTTTCGTCGGCTTCTGACTGGCGATCCCCCAAAATGCTGACGGGGATGCTGAGTTGCGTTTCGCCCGGGGCCAGGGTGAGCCAGCCTTCGCTGGCTTCATAGTCCTGGCCGGCCAGGGCGCTACCTTCGATGGTTTGATACCAGAGGGTGATGGACTGGCTGCTGGCGCTGTTTAGCGTTAGCAGGAAGTGGTTGATCACGCTGCCGAAATCGGGCTCAGCTACGGTTGTGCTGACATCGGCTGGCTGGCTGGGTGGCTGATATACCGGGTTGCCCTGGCTGGTGTAGTCTATCCAGTTGAGGTAGCTGTTAATGTTGCTATAGGCGGCAACCTCACCCGTGCTGGAAACGTTATCCGGATCGCTGTCGTATGTGGGGTCGGCGATGATATAGCTGGCAATGCCGGCAACCTGTCCGTTCAGCAGGGCCGGGCCGCCGGAGTCGCCAGGCAGGGAGATTGATTCTGCTGATGTTGGCAGTGCGCTGCTGGATACCCCTGTCAGGCTGGCCAGCATGTTCTGTGCTGCGCTGCCATTGTCATAATCAGACAAAAACTGGCTATTGGCGGGTATGTCGCGGTTGTAGGGGCCGTTCAGTACCTCACCTGTCGTATCCAGGCTGTTGGTGCCGATATGCTGCGCCGTGCCTGTGCCGTTGCCAAAACCCGCCATGATGAAGGTTTCGCCGATGGGAAGCGGATCGCGATATAGCGCCAGGCCGTTAATTCCGCTGATGGGGGTGGCCAGTTCCAGCAAGGCCAGATCGTTATTGAAGCTGCTGGCATCCCAGTCAGGGTGAATGTGTATGGCTGTAATTGCGGGCAGTACATTGAGGTCCAGACTGCGTAACCGGAGCTGTTCGGGCTGGTCGGCCGAAGCCACGAGGTGGGCGGCTGTAAGTATGAAGCGTCCGCCCTCGAGCAGGACGGCTGAGCCACGACCTGAAGTGTGGGAGACTTCGAGTACGGCAGGGTAGTGCGTGGCTATGTTAATCATTGGTTGTTATTCGGGTTCAGCATTCCAGTACCAGGCCTTCCAGTGCTTCCATATTATGAATGGTGATTCTTTTACCGTCTTTGCTGATCAGGCCCTGTTCAATCAGCTGGCTGAGGGTGCGGGAGACGGTTTCGCGGGTGGTGTTGGTCATCATGGCTATTTCGCTCTGGGTCGGCGGTTTTTCAATCACCAGCTGGCCGTTAACTTCGCTGGCGTACTTCATCAGCAGAATATTGACCCGATTAGGCGCGCTGGTGTTGCCCAGCATTACCATGTGTTCGTTGTTCTGGCGGATAATATTGGCCAGCTGTTTGAGCAGTTTCTCGGACACGCTGGGCTCGGTGTACATCAGGGTACGGGCATGCTGCTTGGGTAATATGGCGATGCTGGCTTTCTCTGTGGCCAGGATGGAGGCAGAACGCGGCTTGCCATCAATCAGTGCCAGTTCGCCAAAGTGTGACCCTGCTTCGATAAAAAAGAAGCCAACTTCACGGCCTGATGGTGAGTAATCAACGACTTTAAGCCGACCGCTGAGCAGGAAAAATAACTCAGAGGAGGGCTGCCCCTTCTGTACGACGACTTCGTTACGTTTGAACTGTCGGGGCAGCAGCTGGTTTAGCAATAACTGCTTTTTATCAACACTAAGGTCGCTCAATAAAGCGACGTGTTCAATATCCCCAAGAGTCAGTGTCATAACTTTATCCGCATCTTTTAACTGGACTCTAGTATTGAGTTACCAGGAATAATTACAAGGGCTACCGGGAAAAAATCTAATAGTGGCGGCTGGGTTAGATTTCCTGAGTTTTTCTAACAAAGCCTGCTTGCAGCCTGTTACAGACGTACACCAGCGGTGCGCAAGCCGTGAGCCAGCACAGTAACCCCCAGCCCGGAGCATAGAGTGCCAGCAATGCCCAGGGCAGCAGCCAGCCGATGTTCACCGCCAGCAGGGCCAGGCCGACCCGGCCATGGCTGTTCCAGCGCCGGGCCAGTATCTGGTAGCCATGGCTGCGATGGGGCTCAGACCAGCGCTGGCCGGTCAGCAGCCGTACCAGCAGGGTCCAGCTGGCATCGACCACAAATACGGACAGCAGAACCAGCCAGCACCACAGGTTTACAGCAGTTTCTGCCGCCAGCCAGACCGCCAGCAATGCTAATAATAAGCCTAACGGTGCTGAGCAGACATCGCCCATAAAAATGCGCGCCTGGGGCAGGTTCCAGTAGAGAAACCCCAGCAGTGGCGCACATAACAGCGCCAGCAGCCGGTATTGCTCGGCGCCTGTCAGCCACAGTAATAAGCTACCTGAGAGCAGGACTGACAGCGCTTCCAGTGTTGCCAGGCCGTCAATGCCATCCATGAAGTTATACAGGTTGGTGATCCACACGAGTACAACCAGTAACAGTGGCAGCAGCCAGAATGTCAGTGGCAGCTCAACACCGGGCAGCGGTAATGTGGGTAGCGTTGGTAACGCCAGTAATCCAGTCAGGGCGATTAGTGACTGCAGGCCAAACCGTAGTCGGGCCGACAGCGGTCGATGATCATCCAGCCAGCCTGCTGCCGCCAGTGCCAGGGTGCAGCCACCGAGTACCAGCATTACCGGCGTCGATGCTGAATACTGCCACGCATGCCAGCCAAGCAGTATGGGCAACAACAGAATGAATGACAGCCCGCCGCCACGGGGGGTGGGCACCGAGTGGGAGCTACGGGCGTTGGGCAGGTCCAGCACGTTGCGCTTCAGAGCATAACGGCGTACCGCTGCGGTCAGGCCGCTGCCAGCGGCGGCTGCCAGCACAAATAACACCAGGCTAAGGCTGAAAGTCGTCAATGAGAAATATTCCGGGGAGGCAGGGTGAAACAGGAGCAGCCCGGCTGACCTCGTGGATCAGCCGGGCTGGCGGACGGCTTAGCTGTTACAGCGGCCGTAGATATCATCCAGCCGGACGATATCGTCTTCGCCCAGGTATGTGCCGGATTGTACTTCGATGACCTCCAGTGGAATCTTCCCCGGGTTTTCCAGTGAATGGACCGCACCGACGGGGATGTAGGTCGACTGGTTTTCTGTCAGCAAAATCTCTTTGCCATCACAGACTACCCGTGCCGTGCCGGACACGACAACCCAGTGTTCAGCCCGGTGATGGTGCATTTGCACGGAGAGCCGGGCACCTGGCTCAACAAAGATTCGTTTCACCTGATAGCGTTCACCGCCATCGACTGAGTCGTAATGGCCCCAGGGCCGGAACACCTGGCGGTTGCTGTCAGCTTCACTGCGCTGTTCGCGCTTGAGCTGTTCAACCACCTTTTTGACATCCTGCACCTGGTCACGATGTGCGACCATCACTGCATCTTTGGTTTCTACCACGATCAGATCTTCCACGCCGACGGTGGCTACCAGCCGGTGCTCAGCGGTAACCAGGCAGTTCTGACTGTTCTGGGAGATGATATCGCCACGCAGCGCGTTGCCCTGGTCATCTTTTTCCGACAGTTGCCACAATGCTGACCAGCTGCCGACATCATTCCAGCCGACGCTCAGTGGTACCACCGCCGCTAGTTCGGTATGTTCCATCACCGCATAGTCGACGGAGATATCGTCACAATGTTCAAACAGCTCAGGGGATATGCGACTGAAATCGGCATCGGCCTGCAGGTTGTCTACCACTTCGCGGCAGCAGGCCAGCAGTTCTGGTGCGTAACGCTCAAGCTCCTGCAGAAACGCCCCTGCTTTGAACAGGAACATGCCGGAGTTCCAGTAAAATTCACCACTGGCGACATAGTCACGTGCAGTGGTTAGATCCGGCTTTTCAACAAACTCGGCGACATTGAAGCCTTGCTCACCGGCAGGCTGTCCACGGCGGATATAGCCGTAACCCGTTTCGGCTGCATCAGGAACGATGCCAAAGGTCACCAGACGTCCTTGTTCTGCTAGCTGCGATGCACGGCCAACCGCCTGTTGAAACTCGGCGATATCTTCAATTACATGGTCCGCCGCCAGCACCAATAACAGGTGCTCGGGGTCACGCTGGGCTTCCATTAACGCTGCCACGGCTAATGCCGGTGCGGTGTTGCGGCCAAATGGCTCCAGCACGATACGGCTCTGACCGAAGCCAGACTGACGCACCTGCTCAGCTACCAAAAAACGATGACTTTCATTGGCAAGTAATAGCGGAGAATCGCACTCGATTCCCACCAGGCGTTTCAATGTCTCCTGCAGCATGCTGTCCTGTGAGGTCAGGTTCAGAAATTGCTTGGGGAATTGCTTACGGGATAAAGGCCAGAGACGGGTACCAGACCCACCGGTCATAATTACGGGAATGAGCATCCTGCGATAATCACTTCACTGATGAATAAATGAATTAGAACCTGTTGTTTGACAGGCCTGCAAAACAGCCGGGTCACGGGGTTACACAGCAACCAAAGCGTGCGGCACACTTTATCACCAACTAGCTGAATAGAACCAGTGCAAAACTCAGAGTCCGAAGGCTCTTCGACAGGCTCGGGATTAATGCAGGATACTACCTTCTGGCCCAGCTGTGGGCTGGCGGCTTTTCCACAACAGATCTTCGATGAGGCCGTTGGGGGTGAAGCCGGTGGGGGCATCTTGCAGAAGCTGGTGGATGCACTGGACATCAAAGCCTTTACAGGCAGTTTCCAGTGCGTCTAAAAGGGCCTGGGTTTCTGGCCAGCTCAGGCTTTCTTCTTCTGCTCGCATGATTTTCGGGTGTTCGGTACCGGTGACGTTGTCGCCGATCAGTAACTCTTCATACAGCTTTTCGCCGGGGCGCAGGCCGGTAAAACTGATCTCAATATCCCCATCAGGGTTGTGTTCATCACGTACGCTGTAGCCCATCAGCCGGATCATGTTCTCCGCCAGTTCGGTAATTCTGACCGGTTCGCCCATATCCAGTACAAAGGTGTCGCCATTGCTGCTCAGGGCACCGGCCTGCAGTACTAGCTGAGCGGCCTCAGGGATCGTCATAAAGTAGCGGATAATATCGCGGTGGGTGACGGTGACAGGCCCTCCCTGGCGGATCTGTTCGCGAAACAGGGGGACGACGGAGCCACTGCTGCCCAGTACATTGCCAAATCTGACCATGCTGAAGCGGGTGTCCTGCTGGCGTTTAGCCAGTGCTTGCAGCACCAATTCTGCCAGCCGTTTGGATGCCCCCATCACGTTGGTGGGGCGTACTGCTTTGTCGGTGGATATCAGGACGAAGTTATCTACGCCAGCGGTAATGGCCGCTTCGGCGGCAAACCAGGTGCCGAAAACGTTGTTGCGCACGCCTTCGATAATATTGTGCTCCACCAGAGGGACATGCTTGTAGGCTGCGGCGTGGTATACGGTGTTGATCTGAAACTGGCGCATCAGTTCGGTCAGGCGTTGACGGTGCTGGACGGAGCCTAGTGCAGGAATCAGTTCGATCTCCAGCTGGTAGCTGTGAAAACTTGCACGTAATTCGCGCTCAATGGTGTACAGGTTGTATTCGTTTAATTCAAAGAGCACTAGCCGCTGTGGGCGCAGCTGGATAATCTGGCGACATAGCTCGCTACCGATGGAGCCGCCTGCGCCGGTGACCATCACGTTGCGCTCGGAGATGCTGGCGCTGATCAGTTCCGGCATGGCGGGAACGGGTGTGCGGCCGAGCAGGTCTTCAATGGCCAGGTCTCTGATCTGGCTGATGGTAGCGCGGCCGCTGGCCAGTTCGTCGATGGACGGAATCGACTGGATGGCGACAGGTAAGTTTTTCAGTTGTTCTAGCAGTTGCAGCCTGGCGGGCTGGCTCATGCCCTGGGTGGCTAGCAACAGGCGTGCAGGGTCGTAGCGGCTGATCAGCTGTTCGACCTGGCTGAGCGGGTATACCCGCAAAGCGGCCCGGATGGAGCCGATCCGTTGTGGGTCGTTGTCGATAAAGGCGACTGGGTTATAGTCGTTACCGTGAGTCAGAGCGGAGCTGAGCTCAACGCCACTGGGGCCTGCACCGAAAATCAGTACATTGGGCTTGCGGCGCTTGATGCGATGGTAGTACCAGGTGCGCATCAGCAGTCGCGGGGTGCCTAATAGCAGCGGCGCCAGAGCCAGGTAAATAAGCGGCACGGTGCGTGGTAACCAGGATTGCAGGAAGAAGCTGCTGATTGCTAACGTGGCTGCGGAGATGGCCAGCCCGATCAGAATATTAAGCAGGGCAGGCAGGCTCATATAACGCAGGACGGCACGGTAGAGGCCTAGCTTGATAAAGGCCAGCAGGGAAACGGCGATGGTTAGCAGCAGTACCGCAGGGTTGGTGCCGTCGGGATAGATCTCACCCGTACGCAGATAGAGAGCCCCCAGAAACGCAGCGCAGATTGCTACGACATCGTAAACCAGTGTAACAGCGCGTTTGATGGCGCGTGGGGCATCAACAAGTGACTGCAGCATAATGTGGAGCAGATCCTTAGCGGTAGGTTTTCAGACAGCACGGTTGCAATCAGGGAGAGTATAAAGGGGATGCTGGCACGCTGTCATTTTTCTGTCGGTATAACAGCGTGCCGTAGTGTCAGGCGACTCTGGCCTGTACTGAGTCCGGGGCGGCGGGTGCAAGAGGAGCAGGCTGAGTTTGTGGCTCCAGCTGATCGAGTGCACGGGTAACATCCAGGAAGTCGCGGGTGCTGCTGGCCAGCTCTGGCAGTTTATTAAGATTCAGAGCCCGTTCCAGCGGGTAGCGGTCGGCCGGGTTCTGGCGTGACTGGGCGTGAAAGAGCTGGCTGATCGGGTCGTACTGGATCTGTACGCCTTTGGCTTGGATGCCAATTTTATGACAGGCGTCCAGCAGTGCCATTTTATAGGCGAGCAGGCGTTTGTTGTGCTGGCGAGAAAGTTGCAGATATTGCCGGTTCTGATCGGCCTGAGCGCCGCGTAGCGCGCGCTTTAGCATATTTTCCAGCTGTTCATGCTCATGCTGCAGGTGGGCCTGTTCGGTGGCCAGGTGCTGTACGTTGGCGCTGATCGGAGTGTTGCTAGTCTTCTGCATGGCGGTGGTTCCTTGCCGATGTTGATCATTCCATTAATGAATGCAATTTATATACCGTAAGTCATAAGTTTATTGCCTGATCCTGTTATAAACTTAATCATTGTCGGGATATTGTTGTTCTGGCCAAGCCTGAAACTGGCGTTAAGTGTAGACCAGGAATACGGCAATGTTGTGACCCAGCCTGCAACTCGGTGTGCAGGCGAATAATTGCCGCAAGGAACCCTGTATGTCTGAATACCTTATTACCCCATTTGGTCCTGTTCTGGAGCAGGCCTGTGACTACAATGGTCACTTTAATGAGGCACAGTCGCTGGTGCTATTAACTGAGGCGACGGATACTTTGCTTGATCGGGTGGGGCTGGATGCTGCTGGTCGTGACCGGCTGCAGTACAGTGCGTTTACGGTGCAGAATCAGCTGTATTATCGGGCTGAGGCTAACCTGGGGGATCTGCTGTTTTCCCGCACGCTATTGCTCGGTTTTGATAGTAAACGGTTGCGGCTGTATCACCAGCTGGTGCGTGGCTCGGATCAACGGGTGATTGTGGAGATGGAAAGTCTGTTGCTGGGCGTGGAGACAGAGAGTCGTACGGTCAGGTCCTGGCCAGAGGACATTCTGGTGGGGTTACGTCAGCTCTCCCGGCGTCAGAGTGCATTACCGACACCGGAAACGGCAGGTCTGGGCATCAGTCAGCCAGCTTTGCGCGAAGAATACTGAGCTGTTTTACAGTGCGTGATGGGAAGCGTTACAACGGGGTTGGGCGCATGCGTTTGTGTCGTGTTGAACTGAGTGATCGGCTGCTGCCGATAGATTCGCTGTTAATCTCTCATTCAATGGCTGAACGCTAATAATCTATTGGTCCTGACCAACAATGGCCGCAGGCTCGGCAGCACATGAGTAGTGCCTGCGCAATAATAGATGAGATGAGCAGTCGAATGAGTAATCGTTTTATTGATCCAAGCAATGATGCACGTATCGACTCCCTGCTTGGCGGTATCAAGTGGGGGGCTGACCCCGTTGGCAATGGTACGACGATCACGTACAGCTTTCCGAGCACAGGTGCTGACTGGGCTTACAGTAACCTGACAGAGCAAAATGCCGGTTGGTGGGGATTGAATGCAACCCTGCAGGCTGATTTTCGTGCAGCGTTGGCTAGCTGGTCGAACGTTGCTGATATTCACTTCGTTGAAGTTAGCGATAGCACAACCTACGGTGACATTCGTGTCGCATACAGTAATGCGGTATCCGGCAGCACGGCAGCCTATGCATATACCCCCGGTAATGGCTCTTACTCTGGTAATTTGTTGACTCCAAATGCTGAGGCCGGTGACGTCTGGATTAATCCGAGTCAGACTGACCTGAGTGTGGGTACTCAGGGTTTTGCCACCCTGATCCATGAGCTGGGGCACGCGCTGGGTTTGAAGCATACTTTTGAATCCGACGGTCAGTTCCCTGCCATCGACCCATCCATGGACAGCAGTAAATATTCGGTGATGTCCTATACCGACTATGACGGCGCAGGCTATCGCTACACGGATATAGGCGGTAATCGTTACAGCATTGAGACCGTTGAGCCAACAACGCCAATGTTGTACGACATTCTGGCGATCCAGCACCTGTATGGTGCGAACATGAGTTACGCGACCGGTAACGATACCTATACCTTTGGTGTTGATGCCGAGTTGAAAACCATCTGGGATGCGGGCGGCACGGATACCTTTGATCTGTCCAACCAGCAAGCCGGTGTTGTGGTAAATCTGAATGACGGTGAGTTCAGCTCTATTGGTCAGCGCCAGATGAGCTATAACGGCCCGAAAAGCCTTGCTGATGAGAATATCGCGATTGCTTTTGGTGCCCAGATTGAGAATGCCACTGGGAGTGCTTTTGCTGATCAGATCACCGGGAATGCGCTGAATAATCAGCTTCGTGGTGGGGCCGGGAACGACATCCTGAATGGTGAAGGTGGTACTGACACGGCGATATTTTCCGGTACCCGCAGCGGCTACCAGTTCAGCGAACAAAATGGAGTTGTGACCTCTAGCGGTGTGGATGGCAGTGACCAGCTGATCAGTATCGAGCAGCTGCAGTTTGATGACGGTCTGTTCGCTATCAATGATCTGTTGAGTGGCACGACGCCTGCCGTAATACCAACTCAGGCGTCAGAAGTAGACTTTACGCCAGCTGAGGACTCAACCGCTTACTTCCTGTTAGAGCTGAGCGGCGCGTTGGCGGGTATCGCATCGGTTAATTACACGACCCGTGACGGTAGCGCAATTGCTGGACAGGACTACGTTGCCGTGACTGGCACTGCTGCATTGCAACCCGGAGAAACCCACATCGCCATTGCGGTCGAGCTGCTGGATGATAATGTCGCTGAGAGTGATGAAACCTTTTCACTCGTGGTTACCGACCCGGTTGGTGGCAGCTTTCCTGGAGGGCCGCTGGAACTGATTGCCCACCGCACGATTATCGATAATGACAGCATCGTCTGACTTTAACGCAGTAGCCCTATTATGATTTCAACAGATTCCTATTACCCCGCTGTGCTGGCGATTGCTACGCTGGATGGCAATATTATTCACCGAGGCTCAGGCGTTCTTCTGGCGGGTGGTAAATATATCCTGACCGCGGCTCATCTGGTGGCCGGGGACAGTACGGCAGCAGATATCTCGCTCGGTGGTCCGGGTAGTCTGGGCTTGCCCGGTATAAAAAATATAGTTGTCCACCCGGATTGGGACCCGGGCACTTATAACAACGATATTGCGATTATTGAGCTGGAGCAGCCGATCACTGCGATCGAAGGGCTTGATCTCTATCGCGGTGATGCACTGCTTGGCCAGCAGTTTGTGCGCGTGGGTTATGGCGATGGCCCCGACGCCAGTCAGCATATTGGCACCAATGTCTATGATGCACCGGGTGAGGTGCTTAATGACCCTTATGCTCGCCAGATCCCGGATGGCTCACAGCTGTTGTACGATTTTGATAACGGTAGCGATCAGCAGAATATGCTGGCTAACTTTACGGGCTACCACAGTGATAGCACACCGAGCGATCAGGAGGTCCTGGCCCGTGCTGGTGATTCGGGTGGCCCGGCGCTGATTAATGGTCAGGTCGCTGGCATTGCCAGTTATGTGGTTGCGGACCCCAGCTATGACGTTGATAGCGATGTTGCTTCCAGCCCTGGTGAAGTGGGAGCTGATACCAGTATTGTGAATTACCTGAGCTGGATTGATGGGGTGACAGGTAGCGCTACGCCTGCAGAAATGCCACCTGCTGAGGTGGTTGCGAACGAGTGGGAAGCAGAGGTTTGTATCGACGCTGTATTACTTTGTCCGCAAGCCCCGGAAGACATCACTGTCTGGCCCATGCAGGAAGCAAACTCTGAGACAGATGCCAGTCAGGCTGGCTGGTGGGGTATGTCTGACGCAGCTGGTTTTCTGCTTGCTCCGGACTGCTCGTTTGCTATTTTTCAATCGCAATCGAGTGATTCGACGATGATGCCGTTTATTAATAGCCCGGCCCAACCGTGGCTGGATGAAAGTATAGTCCTGCTGGGTGGTTCGGTTACCTTTGACAGTAGCCTGGTGGGTTGATCTTCCGCGACAATTGTTGCTCTCCTGCTGCGTGCAGGGGGCTATATCAAGCCCACACGTAACGGCTGTCCGTTGCGTGCGGGATTTGAATGACGAAGGACTAAGCCCTGGCTCAGTAATCGTCGTCGCTGGCTTTCATATCAACCAGCTGACCACGTGCCAGAGATACCATCAGTGCGGCAATGCGTTCATGCATAATAACCGTGTGGTGGTTCTCTGATTCAACCATGTAGCGGCGTAGCTGTTCGCGAACAACGTGTACCCCGGTTACGTCAATGACGATGTCCAGACTTTCGCCGAGTTCCAGAATCTCGCTCATATTGGTGGTGGTGTGAATACCGTGCTGTTTAGCGAGCAGGATGCCCGGGGTATCCGTTTTCAGATCTGCGATGCCGACGATATCGACAAACTCAGCATTCACCAGCTGATTTAACAACTCGGTTGCAGCCTGGCCTGCACCGATAATTCCGACAGAGAATGCGCTCATTCTTTCTTCCTTGGATCAGGTTTAACAAGTATTGGCCGCAGTCTACCGGGATTGTGGCCGGTGGCGAATAACACTATCTGTGCAGATGCACAATCCACTGATCTACAGCAATTTGTCTGTTTAATTTGGGTTATTTCTGCGCGTTCTGACACATCTTCTGAATGGCATCAGCACTGCTGAGTGGTGGGCTATAGTTGAGGATCTGGCAGGTTTGCTGGTTGTCATAATACAGACTGCCAAACAGGCTGTTGGTAATACGTGGCTGCAGGCGACTGGCCAGCGTTAGCAACCAGCCTGGTGGACGAACCAGCAGAGGCTGTTGCTGCTGAGCCTGGGCCAGCAGGCTGACCAGAGTTTGTATGCTCAGGGGGGCTGGGTCCTGGGGCAGGAAAATACCCTGTATCGGCTGCTGGATCAGTTGCCAGCTCAGTGCGACCAGGTTGTCGATAGCGACCAGGCTGCGCCGGTTGTCGGGCCAGCCAAAGGGCAGGATCGGCAGCTTTGCTACCAGCTGTTGCAGACGGGCCATATTACCAGGGCAGCCGGGGCCGTACACCATGGGGGGGCGCAGGATTGCCAGGCTAAAGGTGTCGTCAGCCAGGGCCTGCAGTGCTTGCTCAGCGGCATATTTACTCTGGCCATAGGGACTGTCGGGCAGGCAGGGGCTCTGTTCGGTCAGTGGGGCGGGGTCGCCCAGGCTGCCGTGGCCACCGTACACCGCCATGGTGCTGAAGAAGACAAACCGTTTTACGCCGGCGGCTTTGGCTGCTGTGGCCAGTGCGAGGGTCTGGTCATGGTTGATGCGCTGGTAGTCACTGGCGCTTGCCGCAGGTTGGTGGACCCGTGCGGAAAGGTGCACGATGGTATCAATGGTATGCAGAGGCAGGCTGGCAATGCTGTGCTGGCGCAGTGAGACCGCGGTTATCTGTACCCCGGCCGGTGCACTCTGGCAGAGCTGCTGGCCGATGTAACCCTGTGCGCCAGTCATCAGAACATGCATATGCTAACCCCCTGAAAATAAAGCGCTGAGGGTACGGGGTTGTGGTGCTGGCTGCAATCGAGCGGGCACAAAAAAGCGGTGCCAGAGCACCGCCAGACAAGGCAGCATGTTCGCTTACTTGCGGATACCTTCTACGTACAGTTCCATGCGCACTTCTTCAGACGCCGGACCCAGGTTGTAGTTGATGTTGTAGTCTTTGAGGCGCAGTTTGGTGGTGCCTTCGAAACCGGCACGGTAGCCACCCCATGGGTCAGCACCTTCGCCAACTTTGCTGACGGCGATCTCGATGTTTTTGGTGACACCGTGCAGGGTCAGATCCCCTTTGAGGGTTGCTTTGCCATTACCGTTATCGGTGTAGCCGGTGCTGTTGAAGGTGACGTTCGGGTATTTGGCGACGTTGAGGAAATCTTCGCCACGCAGATGCTTGTCACGCTCAGCATGATTGGAGTCGATAGAGCGGGTGTCGACGGTCAGGTTGATACGGGATGCCGTTGGGTTTTCGCTGTCGTAGCTGAAATCACCGCTGAAAGTATTGAAGCGGCCCAGCAGCCAGCTGGTGCCCAGGTGGGCAATTTTGAACTGTACAAAAGCATGGGCGCCTTTAGTGTCGATCACGTAGTCAGCGGCCATTGCTGGTGCAGACAGGGCAGCCGAAGCCAGTGCGATAGCGGAAATCAGTTTTTTCATCGTTCTACCTTTGTGTATCCCAACATCCGTTTAAGGGTGTCGTCGCGGTTAATAAAGTGGTGCTTCAGGGCCGCCAGTGCATGCAGGGCGGCCATAGCAATGAGTGCGTATGTTGCAATTTCATGGACTTCACCGGCGATATCTTCCTGATTGTCAGACAGCGCGGGCATGGCTGGCACTTCAAACCAGTTAAATACGGCGATGGCGCGGCCATCGGCGGTGGAAATCAGATAGCCGGATACCAGTGCGATGATCAGCAGCAGATATAGCAAGCCGTGCACCGCATGGGTGGCGGTGGTTAACAGTGCAGGCTGCGGCAAAGGCGCAGGGGGGCGGTTAAACAGCCGCCAGCCCAGCCGGAGCATAAACAGGCCCGCCAGCAACAGGCCGATACTTTTGTGCCAGTGTGGTACGGTGCGGTATTCCGGGTCGTAATAGCTCAGAGAGTCGATATAAAGCCCCAGTCCGAACAGGGTAATAATAGCCAGCGCAACCAGCCAGTGGATGGCGATCGGCCCCCAGCCATAACTGTGCTGGTCATTAGTAATACGGGTGGTTAACGCCATTCGGGTACCTGCTAACAAAGGTGGCATAACGCAGCTCAGACTGTTTTTATCTGGATGAGTTCCGTAATGCTGGTAATTTTAATTCGTATTCGATCTGTCAGCTGTCAGTGTTTACTGACACGTTACAGCATGGAAGCTGTCCAGACTGTGCCGAGATCTGGGATAGTAATTTGCTGTTATCGATGCGACCAATGCATTGTTTCTATTTCTGTTATGCGTGAAGTGAATTTACGATCGGTTGACCTTAATTTGCTGGTGGTGCTGTCGGCCCTGCTGGAGCACCGTCATGTGTCCCGTGCCGCGCTGGTGCTGAATATGAGCCAGCCAGCAGTCAGTCGGGCATTGCAGCGGCTGCGGGATACCTTTGCTGACCCGCTGTTGGTACGCACGGTGAAGGGCTATGATCTCAGTGCCCGAGCATTATTGCTTCAGCCTCAGCTGTCACTATTGCTGAGTGGTCTTGAGCAGCTGATTGAAGCGCCGCAGTTTGTGCCGGAGCGGGCTGATAACCTGATTAAACTGACCGGACTGGATCTGGATGTGGCGCTGTATGTGCCACAGCTGATCAGGCTGGCCAGGCAGCAGGCACCTAATATGCGCTTTGAAGTCGTGGTGCAGCAGACGGAACAGTTTGCTTCACTGGATAATGGTGAGGTGCACTTCTGTCTGACAGCAGAGGAGCCACAGGTGGGTGCGGATCAGATTCATCGGATGGAGCTGGACCGGATGGATGTGGTGGGCTTGATGGATGCGGCTAACCCGCTGGCTGCACAACCGATGAGCCTGGAGAGCTATGCGGCTGCCAACCATGGCCTGGTGTCGATCACCGGGCTGGGGCCGGGGTTGATGGATGCGCAGCTGGCGCGCTTTGGCCTGTCGCGCACGGTGAAGGTGAGGCTGGCCAGTTTTATGTCGGTAGCGGATTTTTGTGAGGGCACAGACCTGCTATTCGCATTGCCGGAACGGTTGGCCCGTTATATCGCCCGGCATCGTAATCTGGTGATTCGGCCATTGCCGCCAGAGGTGGTGTCGCGTCAGGTGGTGTTTTATCTGTACTGGCACCAGCGTTATCACCAGGACCCGGCCTGTATCTGGCTGCGTGAGCAGATTACCGGGCTGCGTACGTCAGGGGCGTTGACACCCCCCGGGGCGGTATTACCAGACTGATCAGTGGACATCAGCCTGGCGACCTTCAACGGCGATCGGGAAATAACTGCGGAAGTCGTTGATCAGTACTTTGTCCTGTTTCGGGTCCCAGCGGATCTCGAGGTTGGTGTAGGCCACGTTACTTTCACCAAAGCTGCCATAGGTCAGCAGGGCGCGTATTTCCGGGTTGGTGTCGCGGCCTTTGTTGGGCAGCGCCCAGAACCGGCTGTATTTGTAATGACCATAATCCCGTGATGGCTGCGGGTTCAGCGGGTGGGAACGCATCACATAGCCTTCACCGTTGGTGTCGATTTTGACGACATACAGGTGTTCTTTCAGCCCCACATCGCTGGAGGCCAGCCCTTCCGTCCAGAAGATAAATTCGGGTTCGTTGTCCCAGTCGATATCCACCCAGTGCATCGCCCCCGGACTGATGTGTATGGCCAGTTCTTTCAGCCGTGGCACCATCTGGGTGGCATAAAACTCCTGAAATGCGGGTACCCGCTTCGCCAGTTCCTCTCTGCTATAGCTGGCATTCTCCGTAATCAGCTCCTGCAGCTGGCGGATAATCACCCGGCCTTCCATTTCATGAGCCGCATCATAACTTTCCTCTCCTTCCGCAGTGGCCAGGGTACTTAGCATAATGGTGAGCAGGCCTGTGCAGGCGTGGCGGAGAAGCTTCATGGGCAGGGCTCTGTCTGGTTGCTGTTTGTGCAAAATATGCAGGCGGTTTTATAGCATAGCCTGGTTAACGTAGCTCCTCTTTAATTGAGTAAAGACCGGAGGCCTTGATGGGCATCAATCGCGTATTCGTTGAGCGCCACGAATACTGCCGTTCCTGCTTTGTGCTCAGGGTGGATGAGGTTATAGCGTCCATTCAGCATCATGCCGGTAACAGTGACAGCCCCGCCAGTGGGTCGCGGTAATCGGTTCGGCACAGTTGTTCAAGCAGGGCTGTTTCCGGCAGAGGGCGGTAAAACAGGTAGCCCTGAGCGCGGTAGCAGCCCTGTTGCAGCAGGATCTGGTGCTCGATCGGGGTTTCGATGCCTTCGGCGACAACGTTGAGTTCCAGTAGCTGGGCCATCGACATGATCATTTCGATCATTACCCGCTTGTTCTGATCCTGATCCAGCCGATCCACAAACGAGCGGTCAATTTTGATGCCGGTGGCGGGGAAGTTGACCAGTCGCTTGAGGGAGCTGTAGCCGGTGCCGAAATCGTCTATATAGATGCCGAAACCCAGTTTTCGCAGTTGCTCCAGGCGCCGGATGATGGCGCTTTCGTCGATGTTCAGCGCGCTTTCGGTCAGCTCGAAGCTGATCTGGGCCGGGTTAAGCCGGTGTTGCTTTATCAGGTGAGGCAGTTGCTCCAGCAGCTGGTCATCGTGCAGCTGGCAGGGGGAGAGATTGATGTTCATCGTCAGCTCATGGCGGCCGGTTTTCTGCTGCAGTCGGGCGAGTGCGGGCAGGGCCTGGCGGATGATCCACATGCCCAGCGCAGGCATGAGCTGTGACTGCTCAGCCAGGGGGATAAACCGGCCCGGTGGCACCCAGCCCAGCTGATTGTTGCGCCAGCGCAGCAGGGCTTCAAAGCCATACACCTGCTGATCATGCAGGCCAACCACCGGCTGATAGTGCAGGCTGAACTCCTGATTGGCCAGGGCGTTGCTGAGTTGTTGTTCGAGCAGGTTCTGTTTGCTCATCCGTTCATGCAATTCCAGCGAGAAAATCTGGTGGTTACCTTTGCCGTTGTTTTTGACCTCGTACATCGCCAGATCGGCGTCGCGCAGAACATCGCTGGCATGCTGGTAAGTTGGACGAATAAAGGTGATGCCGATACTGGCGGATACCTGCAGGGCCTGATGCTGATGCTGTTGCTGGAACGGTTGGCAAACGGTGTCCTGCAGGCGCTGGGCCAGCTGGAGGATCGCATCCTGCTGGTTATCGTGGTCATGGCTGTAGATGACGAATTCGTCACCGCCGATGCGGGCGAGGGTGTCGTTGTTGTGCAGGCAGCTGTTCAGGCGTTGTGCCAGTTCGCGCAGGAACTGGTCGCCTACGCTATGGCCCAGAGTGTCATTAATTTTTTTGAAACCATCGATGTCCAGGAACAGCACGGCTCCGCCGGGATGCTGCTGCAAGCCGTGCTCGAGCACTTGCTGAAAGGCGGTACGGTTGAGCAGGCCTGTTAACGCGTCGTGGCGAGCCTGATAGCTGAGCAGCTGTTCATTCTGTTTACGTTCGGTGATCACATTGATGGTGCCCTGGTAGATTGGCTCACCCTGTTCGGTATGACTGAAGTAAGCGTTTTCCGATAACCAGATGCTGTTGCCGTGGCAGTCCTTGCCTTGCCATTCAAAATTGAGCACCTCTTTGTGCTGGTGTAACTGGCTGAGGAACAGGCGATAGCGTTCGATATTTTGATGCAGCTGGTGGCCGATCTGTTCCACCTGCTGCACCATCTCTGTGGGGTCCTGATAGCCGAAAGCCCGTGCCAGTGCCGGGTTAACCTGGATAAAACGGCCTTCAATTGTTGCGCTGTAAACGCCTTCGATCACTTTTTCCAGCAGGTTGTGGTAATCGCTCTGTATCGCTTTCAGGGAGCGGGTCTGCTGTTGAGCCAGTGCTTCAGCCCGTGCCCGGCGGGCCAGATTTTGCTGTAGCAGCAGGAGCAGGGTCAATGTGACCAGAGCGATGGCGCAAACGATCAGGGTGGAGCGGGGTAACTGCCACCAGGGCCGGGCCGGGCTGAGATCGCTGAACTGGTAGGCAAGCTGGCGATCGCCCAGCTGCTGGCTGAAATTGGCACTGAGGGTGAGCTTCCGGTTGGCTGGAACCGAGCTGAACAGTGGCTGCGCCGGGCGGGTGCTCAGGTCACTGATTTCCAGTGCCAGGCCGTTACGGCTGCTGAGAACAGGGCCGAGCAGGATGTTGATGGCTTCTTCGAAACGGATCATCGCGCTGACAAAACCGCGCAGCTGCTGATCGGTGCTGAAGACGGGCAGGATCAGCCGGAACTCGGCCCCTTCGGTCTGATCCTGTTCGGTGCTTTCGCTGATGCCGATGTGCAGGCTGTTCGCTGTGCGGGCCTGTTGCATCGCCTGCCAGAGGCTGGATTTGGCGGCCAGGTTGGTGCCCAGAGAGAGTCCGTTCATCTGGGCGGCGGAGGTGTAATAGATCGGGTAGAGCGCGGCTTGCGAGCTGTCAGTATCGCTAAGGCGGAAGTCGAACACGCCGTCAGCACGGGCCTGGCGCACCCAGTGGTCGGCCTCGCTGCGCTCCACCCGTGGAATCCATTCAAAGGCGGCGATGCCATAGGCGCTGATGCGGGTCTGGCTGTTGAACTGGTCAAACTGCTGGCGGCTCAGCTCGGGGCTGAGCTGAACCAGACTGCGCAGGGCCAGCAGCTGTTCCTGCAACGCGCTGAGGCTACGCTGAGCACTGTTGAAACTCAGAGTGGCGCGTTGCTCCAGCCGGGCCTGGTTCTGCTGTTGTTCATCCAGCTGTAACGTGTGGTGTAGCAGGTAGAGTGGAACGGCCAGCATAAGGGCGGCAATCAGGCCTGCCAGGCCAATCTTGTGATCTGAAAGCAAGGTAACTATCCCGGAAGTGATAAAAGTTATCAACATTCGCAATGATAATTATTCGTATTTGATATGCAAGTGTTCTTTCGCCTCAAAGCTGGGTAAGAGGATGTTGTTATCTGGGGGTCATCCGGCTTGACTGTCAGGGGCTGGGCAGGCGCAATAGTGCGATGGACTATTTAAATCTTAATTTGTTGCGGGCACTGGCAGTGCTGTTACAGCAACGTCATGTGACCCGCAGTGCTGAGCAGCTGTGCCTGACGCAGTCGGCGATGAGTCGCCAGCTGGGGGCCTTGCGCCAGCACTTTGATGACCCGTTGCTGGTGCGTGACGGTACCGATTACCTGCTGACGGCGCGGGCGCAGCAGTTGTGGCCTCAGGTGGAAGATATTCTGGCGCGGGTTGACCAGCTACAGCAGGTGGCATCGTTTGATCCGGCAGCCTGCCAACGGCGGTTCTGTTTCGCCTGCACCGATTATGTGGCGCAGTTTATTCTGCCCGAGCTGTTAGCGCGCTTGCAGCAGCAGGCGCCGGGGGTCGATCTGGAGTACCGAATGTGGCAACCCGACTGGTTACATCAACTGGGTACGCTGCCTTTAGATCTGGCCTCAACCATGGGGGCAGCACTGCCGGAGGGGGTGTATTCGACGCCCCTGGGGCAGGATCAGCCGGTGTGTCTGATGGCAAAAGACCATCCGCTGGCAGCCCGTGCCCAGCCCGAGCTCTCAGCGTTGTTGGCCTGGCCGTTTGTGCAGATCAGCAGTGGTGGTGATAAAGACAGTTTTGTGGAGCGTGAACTGCGCGCGCTGGGGCTGAGCCGGCGGATACTGTTATCAGTGCCGTTTTTCAGCGCCGGGTTCAGCGCGCTGGTCGGTAGCCAGATGTTGCTGGTGGTACCGGCGCATATTGCCCACCATGCCGCCCGGTTGTACCCATTAACTGCCCGGCCACTGCCGCTGCCGTTACCCGACCATCAGTACCGTCTGTTGTGGCATGGGGTGCATCACCATGACCCGGCTCATCGCTGGTTGCGTGAACTGTTCACCGAGGTGCTGCGAGCGTCGATCTACTCCCCGGACGGTATGATCTGAAATCATACCTATAATCTCTAAAAGTCATTTTTCGCATGACTGTGTGGTGCCTACACTGGTCGCCGGTATTCAAGGAGCAGGCACATGACATTATCCATCTGGTTTTCGATTCTGGCGATCTGTGTGCTGGGGGCAATGACACCGGGCCCCAGCCTGGCAGTGGTGATCCGGTATACGGTTAACGGCTCGCGGCAGCATGGGCTGGCAGCGGCGCTGCTGCATGCACTGGGCGTAGGCGGCTGGGCGTTGATGACGATCTGGGGGCTGGCGCTGTTGCTGACCCGTTCACCCTTACTGTTTCAGTGGCTGACCTGGGGGGGCGCAGCGTATCTGGCCTGGCTGGGGGTGAAGGCGTTGCGTGCTGGCGCTGGGGGTGGTGCGCTGGCGGTGGAAACGCAGGCTGTGGTACCGGTCTGGCGGGCAGGGCTGGATGGGTTGATGATTTCGTTGCTTAACCCCAAGCTGGCGCTATTTTTTATTGCACTGTTTTCACAGTTTGTAGGTTATGCCAACACGCTGGCGGATCAGTTGCTGATGGTGGCCACGGCTGCGGGGATTGATGGTCTCTGGTATGTGATGGTGGCGCTGGTGTTGTCGCGCTCGGCGATACTTGAGCGTTTGCAACGCAAGGCCCACTGGCTGGACCGGACCAGCGGCGTAATCCTGATTGCGATGGCGCTGCGGGTGATTACGTTGTAGAGGGGATAGCGGTAAAAAGCCCCGCTACGCATGCGCGTAGCGGGGCTTTTTTGTCTGGCCAGCTGGCTGGCAGACTCAGGTGAGGTTATGCCGGGTCAGCAGCTGCTCGAAGCGGGCATTGAGCTCGCTGTGGCAGTGATGGAACGGCAGACACAGACGTTCGAACACCAGTTGCTGGATATCAGCCATATCGTAGCCATCCTGCTGACGCTTGAGGGCCTGCTGTAACCGCTGCAGCTGGTATTCCAGCCGCAGGGCTTCATCTTCCACTGGAGATGGCTCGCTCAGAACGATCTCCAGCCGGATACACAGCTGACGCAGGTATTCACCCTGGTTCGCCACGGTAGCCTGCATCTCATCGGGCTGACGGGCCAGCTGCCCGGTGATGGCGAAACGCCGCTCAATGGCATCAGCCCACTCACCTTGCAGGGCCGGGGCGGCCTGCCAGGCCTGGTTTAGCGCTGCGCTGTCAATGCTGCTGCCGTCGAGCAGAGCGCTCTCCTGCTGCTGACACAGACCGTCGCGTAACTTCAGGCTCTGCCAGCTGTTACCGAACAGCTGTCGACGTTGTCCCAGCTGGGCATGTATCAGTGCGCTGAGTTGCTGATACTGCTTTTGCTGGCCACTGTTCAGGCTGCTTTCCTGGCTGACCAGGGCCTGATATTGAGCGTCCAGCGCTGCCAGTTCATTGCTGATGTCCGTGCCACGGGCCGCCTGCTGGTGCAGGGTGCTGAGTGTTTCACACAGCTGAGCCAGCTGGCTCTGATCCTGGTGTTGCTGGCTGCGTGCCTGCTGCTGGTTTTCCTTGAGTTTCTCAAACAGGGTATTGCAGTGGTTACGGAACTCTGTCCATAACTTGCGCTCCTGAGTGCGAAAGGTGGTGCCCGCATCTTTCCAGCGCTGTTGCAGCTGTTTGGCCTGTTCAGTGGCCTGTTGCAGGTCATCCAGCTCAATTAACGTCGCCGCCTCAAGTAGCAGGGCTTCTTTGACCTGCTGGACGGCTTTACGCTGGCCTTTAAGACGGCTTTCCAGCGTATTGATCTGCTTGTTGAAGCGGCTCTGTTGCACTTTTCCCGGCGCACGATCTACCGGGCTGTAATGCCGCCATTCGTTTTTAGCGGTACGGCTTAACTCTTCCACGGCGCGCCAGTCAGCGTCTTGCCAGTCAACCTGATCCAGGTAGGCATCGAGCTGATCACACATCTGCTCGCGTTGCTGCAGGTTCTGCTGGCGCTGCTGACGCTGTTGGGCGTAATGCGCATCACAGGGCTGGTAGGCCTGGTCTGAGGCTTTTTTAAAGCGTAACCATAACGTGCGTGAGTGAACGTTGCCGCTATGATCGAGTTCACGCCATTGTTGCTGCAGCTGGCGGATTTCGTTTGCCAGGTCGTCAGTGTCCAGGCTGGCGTCGATCAACGCTTCCATCTGGCTGCACAGCGCCTCACGTTTAGGCGTCAGTGCGTAACCCTGCCAGTCACGCAGGTCCTGCAGCTGGGCGTACAGCGTTTTATAGCGCTGCTGCTGAGCAGGGTTGTAGTCTGCCAGCTGTTTCTGGATCTGGTTATGCAGTTTGTCGGCCCGGCGGGCTTCACCTGCTTCAATCAGACTGTCCAGTTGACTGAGCGTCTGATCGAGCGCTTCTGTCTGGACATTTTTCTGTTCACGCAGTTCGCTCTGGCGCGTTTCCAGTTGTGACTGCAGTCCTGACAGCTGTTGCAACACGGCAGGTTGCGGCAGGCTGTTAGGCCAGTTGATGCTGCTGCGTAAGCGGTCCCCTTTTTTCTGCCACTGCTGCAGTTGTTTACTGCTGGCCTGGGCCAGAGTCTGTTCCATCTGGCTGAGTAGCTGAGTCAGGCTGTCCAGCTGCTGGCCAAGTGCGTGCTGGGCATCCAGCGCCCGGCGTAACCCGGTCAGGTAGCCTTCAATGGCACGGCTGCTGTGGGTATCAGCATCCGCTTTAAGGTGCAGCCATTGTTCAGTCAGGGCATCCAGGGTGTCGCGATCCGTCGGTTCCTGTTCGCTATTGATTTCAAGTTGCTGGCGTAACTGCTGGATTTTTGCCTGTTGAGCAGCATGCTCTGCCACCTGGGCGGCGGCTTCGTCACGCTGCTGGTCCAGTTGCTGGCGACGGCTGCTACACAGGGTATCGAGCTGTTGCCACTGCTGTTGCTCATCGGTGCTGACATCATCGTTACAGCGTTGCCACTCGGCATTGAGGGCATCCAGTTTGGCACCAAACTGCGGGAAGGCGTCGGCGCGGGCCAGTTGCTGCAGGGAAGCCAGCAATTCCTGCCGGCGTTGCTGACGGCTGGCAGCCTGCTGGGCCTGCTCGCGTAGCTGCTGCAACTTGTCACGGGCGATGCGGTACAGCCGTTTGTCACGGCCCCGGTTATCCCGTTCCAGTTGCTCCAGCAGCTCTGGCTGTTCAATCCGTTCAGCCGCGGTGCGGCGAATGTCGCTATTATCGCTCTGGCGAATCAGATCCAGCAGCAGACTTTCATCCTCCAGCTGCTGTAAAGCGTGCTGACGTAATTCGGGAAGGTTGGCATTCAGTGCCAGATGCAGCAACAGATCTGTGGTCTGAATATGGGACATCAGCACCAGCCGCTCGTCTAACGACAACTGCCCCAGCTCACCACTGATAAGGTGGGTGATACGTTGCAGTGCAGTGGTGCGGTTCTGGTTATCGCTGTCTTCCTGGCTGGCGCGTAAGAGCACTTGCGTGGCCAGTACCCGGGTGAGGGCAGTGCGACGTACTTCAGCATCCTGGTCCTGCAGGGCCAGTCGGGTCAGAATTTCCTCAGTGCCTGGGTCATCAGCGGACAGTTTGCTGATTGCACGCAGGCGGATTTCTGCTTTGTGATGCTGCCATTTCGGTTTGAAAAATCTTGCTAACATCCAGGCCTTTCCCAAATTTTTAATCCCGGCTGTAATAACCGTGGGGGCCGTATTCTACCGGTGATGTTGTCAACAGGGAAAGGGTTGACAAGCGTTTATAACGGCCCCGATGATCAGTGTGATGGCCTCTGCTGTGATCATATCCACGCAGAGGCGGGTTGTTATGGGGTGCTTTGCGGGCGTATTTCTACCTCACCATCCACGTAGACCCACTGTCCCTGCTCCCTGCGAAAGTTGGAGGTTTCATGCAGTTGGGCAGCCTCATCAGCGGCTTCAAAGCTGGCGATGAATTCAACAACTCCTTCCTCGTCATCCGTCTGGCCTGCCTGAGTGGAAATAATTTCCAGCCCGGTCCAGGTGGTGGCCAGTACCTGTTCGGCCAGAATTTCGGCGTCATCAGGGTTACGGTGGCTGCTGGCCGTGGTGTTGATCAGGTAATCAACCATGCCCATGGCAAAGGCGGTGTAGCGTGAGCGCATTAGCGCCTCGGCTGTACTGGCGCTTTTATACCCCTCAATAGCGGGCTCGCAGCAGAAGCTGAACGGTTTACTGGAGCCGCAAGGGCATTTTCGGTTCAGATCCTGATCATGCAACATCAGGTGATCCCTCATAACAGATAATGGGTGGCACGCCAGCAGGAGATTAGCGCGTCGCTATGGCGTATTATAGTGGCAGCGAATAGCCTGACGTATAGAGTAATAAATGGTAGCTTCTTCTGAACCAACGTTTTTTTGGCACGATTATGAAACATCCGGTGCTGACCCTCGTCGCGACCGGCCCATGCAGTTTGCCGGTATCCGTACGGATGCCGAACTGAACATTATTGACGAGCCGGTGATGCTGTACTGTCGGCCTGCGGAGGATCTTCTGCCGCACCCTCAGGCATGCCTGATTACCGGTATTGTGCCCCAGGATGCGTTACGGGATGGTGTCTGTGAGGCGGAGTTTATCGCTCGCGTGCATCAGGAGCTGGCGCGCCCAGGTACCTGTGCGGTGGGCTATAACAGCATTCGCTTTGATGATGAAATCACCCGCAACACCCTGTATCGCAACTTCTATGACCCCTATGCCCGTGAGTGGCAAAATGGCTGCTCACGCTGGGACATCATCGATATGATGCGTCTGACCCGCGCCTTGCGGCCCGAGGGTATTAGCTGGCCGGAATATGACGATGGCTCGCCGAGTATGCGGCTGGAAGATCTGACAAAGGCCAATGCTGTTGATCATGGTAATGCCCATGATGCGCTGTCAGATGTCTATGCCACCCTTGAAATGGCGAAGCTGGTGCGGGAAAAACAACCCAAACTGTTTGAATTTGTGCTGAATAACCGTGATAAAGCGACCATATTGCAGCGTCTGGATGTGGTCAGCCATAAGCCGGTATTGCACATTTCCAGCCGTTACCCGGCTGAACTGGGCAATGCAGCTATTGTGGCACCGCTGGCGGGCCATCCGGTGAATAAAAACAGTATTGCGGTGTGGGATCTCCGAACGGACCCGACCCCGCTGTTTGAGCTGCCCGTCGCTGAAATCCGCCGTTTAATGTATCTGCCGCGCGAAGAGCGTAAGCCGTCTGACCCGATGATCGCCCTGAAACAGGTGCAGGCAAATAAATGCCCGATTATTGCGCCCGCCGGTATGTTGACAAAGGTTGAGGCTGATCGGCTGAAAATTGATGGTGATCAGTGCCGTATCCACCTGCAGATGCTGCGCAGCCAGCCAGGACTGGTGGCGAAAGTCATGGATATCCTGCGCGATGATCCATTTGAGCAGGACGGTGACCCGGATCTGATGATTTATAGTGGCGGATTCTTCGGCGCGGCCGATAAAGCAGCCATGGCACAGATCAGAGACTGTGATCCGGATGACTTATCCGAGCTGCAACTGGCCTTCCAGGACCCGCGGCTGGAAGAGATGCTGCTGCGCTATAAAGGCCGTAATTACCCGCAGACGTTACTTGATGAGGAACGGGTGCAGTGGGAGGAGTTCCGTAGCCGTCGCCTGATGGGGCCCGACAACAGTGGGTTCCTCACCATGGAACAGTTTTTTGCTACAGTAAACGAGTTATACAACCAGCCAGAGCTGCCTTCACGTAATCGGCAGATTCTGGAGGAACTGGCGATCTATGCCGAATCAATCTATCCGATGGAAGATTTTTAATGCATAAAAGCACCGGACTTGCTGCGTTACTGACCCTGGCTGTACTGACGCCTGTCAACAGCTGGGGGCTGGATACTTCGGACTTCAAAGCCTCGGAAGCTATTCCGTACAGGTTTGCAGTGTCGGATGGTCCCAGTGTACGTCGCCGTGATGGTGCAATTGTGTATAAGAATAAATCCCGTGGTTATATCGATAATGAGCCGATGCTGGAAGTTGTCTATGCTGACTTTCCCCGAGAGCCGTTACGGGTCGATGTAGTGCCTTACGCCAGTGATGAGGCGATCGAACGTGGTGTGATATACGATACCCGGCGTAAAAAGCTGGTCGGCGAAGATAAGATCTTTGAAACGATTAACCAGGATGTGGTGAAAGCCCGTTGTCTGTTACTGGGTGAAGGCTGTGACCAGACCCCGGAATTCAAAGCCCGCCGTGACAGTCTTTACCCACCGGTAGAAATGCCGACAGAACAGCTTGAGATACGGACCAGCCGCAGTAAAGAGCGGCGGCGAGAGATGCTGGAATATCGCTGAGGGCTGCAAGGCCTGTTCAGTCACAAAAAAAGCAGCCGAGGCTGCTTTTTTTGTGTTCAGCAATTACTTTAAGCCCCGGGCATAAACTCGTTATTTTCCTTCAGGGCGTTAATTTCTACGTCGCACTTCTTCGCCACTTCGCCATTGTCTGCGGTCTGCAGATGTTTCTGGCCGAAGCTGCGTACGGTGAGGCGGCGGCTGGACATGCCCTGGTAGCATTTCACCAGATCACTGAGCTGGAGCTGGTTGACGGCCTCAGCCAGTTCTTTACGGCTGTCGAAGTCGGTGTTGCCGTTGTCGATCTGGCTCCAGTAGCGGTTGCTACGCTCCACCAGGCTGTTTTCCTGTTTCAGAATGCGTGATACCAGGCTCTGCTTGAAGCGGGCCAGGTCGGCGTCATTCATGGTTTCCAGATCACCACCCATCTGTTGCAGGAAACTGTCGATACGGCTTTCGAGCAGGATGGGGTCAGCCACGGGAGACTGAACAACAAAGGCCAGTCCCGGTGCTTTACGCAGAGGCAGCAGGGTCTGGAATACTACGTAGCCCAGCTGCTGTTCGGTGCGCAGGCGGGTATAGAACGGCGATGCAATCATTTCGCTGAGCAGGGCGTACTGGGCGCGGGTGTCAAGCTCGCTGTCGCTGCCCTGGAAGTACACGCTGATGGCGGAGTCGTTGTGATCGACATTCAGGGTCTGAACCAGCCGGCGGTCTTCTGGCAACTGCACCACCGGAGTTGAGGCCAGACGTTTATGGCCATGCTCGGCGAACAGCTGTTTCTCCACGGTCAGGGTCAGTGCTACGGCATCTTCCTGCAGCAGGTTGCCATGGGCCAGGGCGCGAAGTTCGGTTTCTTTCAATAGTACCGGTACAAACGCTTTAAGGTCAGCCAGATTAACCTCATCCAGAGCGGCTTCGCGCTGGGCGGTGTCCCACTGGGGCAGCAGCAGCTGCATGATTTCGCCGATAGTCTGGTTAAATGGTTTGTCTTTGCGGCTGTTCGCCAGCTGTTTGCGATAGCTGGTTTTGATCACTTCAAACCGTTTAGGGTCCAGCTGGGGCTTGCTCAAGGTGCCGACAACATCTTTTAGCAGCAGTGCCTGCTTGTCGTTGTAACCGGAGATACGCACCGAAATACCGCGCATATGCGGGTAGATGCGGGTGTTCAGCCCCGCCATCGCGGCGTCATACAGAGTTTCGTTGAGCTGATCCTGCACCATGCGGGTGTAAAGCGCAGTCATCACCGAATTACGTGGACTGTTGTTGGATTGCTCCGACAGGATCGTAAAGAAGAAGTTAGCTTTTGGCGTGCTGAAGTCACTGTCCTGCTGGTGCCAGAGGGTAACGCCCTCACGTCGCAGAATGATTTCTGGTTTATCGATGTTATCACGTAGTGGTTTGATGCTCAGGTTGGTGGCAATAAACGGGTTGGCACTGCGTACGGCCAGACTGTTGTCCGGTGCCTGGGCGGTCAGCCTTGCAATGTTGCTGTCTGCCAGTGGCTGCAGGCTGTAATCCACCTTGAAGTTAGGACCCTTACGGTCAGTTTGCTGATCGTTAGAGGCAACGGTCATCAGCATGTTGTCCGGCGTCAGCTGAGACAGGTAGGACTGAATCAGCTGCGGCTTGAAGGCTTCCAGGCGGTAAGGGGCATCAATAATGTTTTCCAGTGGCCGCTGCTGCATGGCACGGGCCAGCTGGCCTACGTAGTGGATCGGTTCCTGCTTTTCGGCAAACTCGAACCGGGTGGCCAGTTGCTGACGCTCTTCAGTGAACAGTGCTTCTTTCACGCCATCCTGTTTAAGCAGCTCGACGGTACGGAAGAACAGTTGAGTGATTTCCGGCTGGTGTTTCATGCCTTCCGGGGTCAGAGTCATTTCGACGGACAGAGCTGCGTCGTGCTCCATATCCGTTGAGGTGTAAGCGCCCAGACCATTGGCCCAGCCCCGTGCTTTAAGGTCAGCCAGCAGGCTGCCTTTGCCTTCATAGCCCAGCTGGCTGGCAATATAGTGCAGAGGCTTGCTGCGCCAGTGTTCGCGTACCGGTGCAACCGGGAAGGTCAGGTTCAGGGTACGCAGGTCTTTGACGCTACGGATGGCCAGTTTTGCCGGCAGGCTGCCGTCGGTAATCAGTGGGGCAGTATCGACAAAGGCTTTGGCATCGCTGTTGGGTATTGTGTTGAAGCGTGCCTCGACCATTTTTTTAAGCTCTTCCACCGGCTGTGGCCCCAGCACCACCAGGGTCATCAGATTGGCGGAGTAATACTGATTGTAGAAACTCACCAGGTCGTCACGGACATTGCTATCCGGACGGTCAGCCAGGGTTTTCAGGCTACCGACGAAAAAGCGGCTGAAGCTGTGTTCCGGGTTAACGGTCTGTTTGGTCGCCTCAAAGATGCGGCGGCCATCGTCCCGCAACTTGGACTGGTATTCAGAGTAAACGGCATTACGTTCACGGTCGACGTAGGCTTCGGTAAACAGCGGGCTGATAAAAAACTGGGAAAAACGATCCAGCGCATCGCCTAACAGATCGGCGCGAATATCAAAGAAGTAGTTGGTGTTCTCATAGGCGGTATAGGCATTGTGGCTGCCGCCGCCTGAGCTGATAAAGCTCTGGTAATCACCGGCCTGGGGGTATTTTTCGGTGCCCAGAAACAGCATGTGCTCGAGAAAATGGGCCAGTCCTGCACGTTCTTTCGGGTTGGCACCGGAACCGACAGCCACGTCCAGCGAGGCAGCCGCCTTAGGTGTGCTGGGGTCGGAAATCACCAGTACCCGCAGCTTGTTGTCCAGGGTGAAGCCCTGATAATCACGGTTATCATTGGGGCTTTTGTGGACGGCAGCATGGGCCAGGGTACTGATGAACATCACCAGCAGGGCTAGCGTGGTGCGCAGCGCTGTTCGCAGGGCGGTAAAGTGCAGTGGTCGATGCATACGTAAGCCTCTGTTATGCAGTATTTTCTTATTGTATTTTTTAGTCTTAATCCACGCTGAGCGCCTGAACGTGAGATCGTTGTAAAGCAGTCCATAGTAAATGATCGCTAAACAACTGTCTATTTTATGTTCGTTAGTGTCCTTTTTCGTCGACTATGCCTGGCCTGGCTGTTTTCCCGTACAGGCCATGACTGACAGGCCTTCGAGCCAGATTAGGCAACTCTATATCCGCTGGCAAGTGAGAAATCTGAATGTAACCCAGTGGTAATGCAACGGATCGCCGTCAGGCATGGTATGGCCTGGGGGGGCGGGGTAGACTAGGGCCCATTTTGTCAGGATTCTTTTATCAGGGAGCCCTGGTCGGACTGTGTCACTGTTAGTAAGCCGAGGACTGTGCTGTGAACAAGGAAAAAGTGATCTTTGCGTTTTTTATCGTACTGGCGATGACGCTCAACTTTGGTTTCTTTATGGGCGAAATTGATAACGCTGATCACCATAATGTTTACGAGCTGTACGCGGCACTGGTCGTCAGTCTGATCTGTACGGTCATGAAATTTGGTGATCGTACCCATCTGGGTGCGCTGATGCTGGCCACCTCGCTGGTGGCGGATCTGCAACTGGTCGTGGTCGCGGTGATCTGGGGCTATGCCGAACAGATCAGTGCCAGCGGTATGGATGACCATATGATGGCCAGTGTGGTGTCACTGGCGGGCGGTGCATTGTTGTCGAATGTGGTCTCGGTGATTTTGCTGGTGATTGAAACCGTTCAGGTACGCCGCTAAGCGGGTGGCCTGATCATGAATAACGTTTTCTATCTGTTGATGCGACGGCTGCGAATGCCGCTGATTAGCCTGATTGTGATTTACTCGGTGTCGGTACTGGGTTTTGTATTGATACCGGGTGAAGATGATCAGGGCCAGGTGTATCGCATGGATTTCTTTCATGCATTCTATTTTGTCTCGTTTATGGGCTCGACTATCGGTTTCGGTGAAATTCCTTACCCGTTCACCTCCGGCCAGCGAATGTGGGCGATGCTGACCATTTACAGCACAGTAATCGCCTGGCTGTATGGCATTGGCACCATGATCTCTATTTTCCAGGAACCCGTGTTCAGCCGTGTGCGCCGTCGTCGCCGGTTTGCCGCTCAGGTGGCGGCGCTCAATCAGCCCTTTTATCTGGTGTGTGGCTATGGGGTGACGGGCAGTATTGTGGTGGGCAAACTGGCGCAGCGGGATATTCACTGCGTGGTTGTGGATATTGATGCGGCCCAGATTGATGCGCTGGAGATGGATAACCTGCCGTTGCCGATGCCCTGTCTGGCAGCCGATGCCTCACTGCCTGATGTGCTGGATGATGCCGGGCTGCAACATCCGCAGTGTATCGGTGTACTGGCGCTGGCCAATCGCGATACGGTTAACCTGTCGATTGCGATCGCCAGCAAGCTGCTGATGCCTAAACGGATGGTCGTCAGCCGGACGGAAGCAGATGTGACGACCGCCAACCTGGATTCCTTTGGTACCGACCTGATTGTTGATCCGTTCCGTGCCTATGCCGAATACCTGTCGCTGTCAGTACAGGCACCGTATATGCACCTGGTGTATGACTGGTTGCTCAACCCCAGCCATCGGCCGCTCTCCAGTGCGTACCAGCGGACGCGGGGACGCTGGATTATCTGTGGTTATGGCCGTTTCGGGCGGGCGCTCTACAGTGAGCTGAGCCATGATGAAGTCGAGCTGGTGGTGATCGATAAAAAAGCACCGCAGAAGAACCAGCTGCTGGATCAGGTCCACGGCATTGGCACGGAGGCCAGAACCCTGCAGCAGGCGGGAGTGCAGGGTGCGGTTGGTATTGTGGCAGGCACCGACAATGATGCGGATAACCTGTCGATCATGATGACAGCCCGCGAGCTGAACCCGCAGCTGCTAACGGTTGTTCGGCAGAATGTACATGCAAATCGGCTGGTGTTTCAGAATTCGCGGGCCGATTTCATTATGGAACCGGGCCGGATTATCGCCAACCGGATTATGGCACAGATCAAAACGCCGTTGCTGCCGGTGTTTATCAGCCGGATGATTCATCACCATGATGATGCCTGGGCCCATACCCTGCTGAACCGGATGAGCAGTGTGGTGGGTAGTCAGGAGCTGGACAGCTGGGCCTTTACCGTGTCGGAGCGGCAGACGCCTGCGCTGCTGGTGGCCATGAACGAAGCTAAACCGGTTAAACTGTCGCTGTTTCTCAAAGATCCCCATGATCGAATGAAAACGCTGAAAGCCTTTCCTTTGTTAATGCGCCGTGGTGGTGAGCTGATGCTGTTGCCAGGCGAGCTGACATTGCTACAGTCAGGGGATGAGATTCTGTTCTGTGGTCTGAGTTCGGCGGCGACGCGCATGGAGTGGACCATCAGTAACTACAACGTACTGCATTATGTGATGACCGGCAGTGATAACAGCAATAATCTGCTGGCCCGCTGGCTGTATCGCCGGGAAAGGAAGTAAGCCACGATGGCATATCTGTTATTAATTCTCACGACCCTGTTCTGGGCTGGAAACTTTGTGCTGGCGCGGGCACTGCATACCGACTTTGACCCGATCACGCTGGCGTTCTACCGCTGGAGCCTGGCACTGCTGATTCTGCTGCCTTTCTGGTTACCACGGGCGCGCAAGGCCTGGCCGTTGTTACGCCGTTACTGGTTTCGCCTGGCGATACTCGGACTGATCGGTGTGGGTGGCTTTAATACCCTGCTTTATGTCGGTCTGCAGACCACCACAGCGACTAATGCGACCTTGCTGCAGTCGACCATTCCTATTCTTATCCTGTTGATCAGCGCAGTGTTTCTGGGCGAAAAAGTCAGTGCGCGGCAGTGGACCGGTGTCAGTATTTCCCTGGCAGGGGTGTTGATGATTATTAGCCAGGGCGAACTGGATCGGCTGGTCGCACTGGCGGTGAACGATGGTGATCTCTGGGTGTTGGGCGCGGTGCTGGCCTGGGCCAGTTATTCGTTGCTGCTGCGCCTGAAGCCTGCGGAACTGGAGGGCTTTGTCTTTCTGGGCTACTCCATTGCTGTTGCCGTACTGGCGCTGGCACCGCTGAGTGTCTGGGAGCAGGGTGGCTGGCCACTGTTGCAATGGAATAACTCGATGTTAATCGCCGTGGGCTATATGGCGATCTGCCCATCTATTCTGTCCTACCTGTTCTGGAATCGAGGCGTAGCTGAGCTTGGTGCGCCACAGGCCGGGCTGTTTATCCACCTGATACCGTTATTCGGACTGCTCTTATCCATACTCTTTTTGGGTGAAACAGTTCGGTCTTTTCATTTACTGGGGATCACTCTAATATTCCTCGGTATCTATCTTGCTGTGGTCGCGAACACTTTGTCGCGGCTCTATAAGCCTAAGGAGTCCTGATGCGTACTTTGTTAGTCACCCTGCTTGCTCTGTTTTTGCTGGTACCCACGGTGGACCATGCTGAAGCGGGTAAGCGTTTCGGTGGTGGTTCTTCGCTGGGTAAAAGCTTTGCGACCAAGAAGAAAACGACCCCAACCAGCACGGTTACTCAGAATAAGAGTGCGACCGGTGCACAGACTGCAGGTGCGACGAAAACCGCAGCTGCACCACAAAAGAAGCGTAGCGGCTTTGGTGGCCTGATGGCTGGCCTGCTTGGTGCTGGCCTGCTCGGTGCGCTGTTCTTCGGTGGTGCTTTCGATGGCATTGAGTTTATGGATATCCTGATGATTGCCGGGGTCGCCTTTATCGGCTGGAAGCTGTTCAGCATGCGTAAGAAGGTGTCGCCACCGCAGCCTGCCTATGCGGGCGCGGGCGCGGGCACATTCAAGGCTGAATCTGTTACGCCGCCACAGACACAGCCCGTGGCGGCGAAGCAGAGCTTTGAACCGATGGCCAGCGCCAGTGCCAGCGGTGCAAACTTTGCCCCGGCTGAGCTTGAACTGCCACAGTGGTTCAATAAAGAGTCGTTTCTGGACGGTGCCCGTAACCACTTCAGTGTGTTGCAGGCTGCCTGGGATACGATGAGCTGGGATGAAATATCCTCCTACACCAGCCCTGAACTGCTGGCTGAGCTGAAAGCTGAGCGGGCCAAGCTGGATCAGGCACAGCACACTGAAGTCGTGTCGGTGATGGCAGAACTGGTTAACTTTATTGATAACGGTGACCACGTGATTGCCAGCCTGAATTTCTATGGCTGGTTACGTGAAGATGCGGAAGAAACCACTGAGTTTAATGAGATCTGGCACCTGAGCCGTGATATGTCAGTCAACAATGCTGACTGGGTGATTGTGGGAATTGAGCAGCCTTAACCGGCTGTCTGCCTGCGGGCAGGACAAAAAAACCGCTGATCGCAGGATCAGCGGTTTTTTTTCGCTAGCAAAATCAGGCTCCGCCGCTTACCACTTGTCGTGGGGTGGCTGGTAGCGTGCAAATGCTTCCAGGATCACCTGAGGCTGATCACTGACTGTGAGCATCTCGCGAAACTCGGGCCGCATAAAGCCGTCGTCGACCATGCGCTCGATAAACGCCAGCAGGCCATCATAGTAGCCATTGACGTTCAGAAAGGCGCAGGGCTTGTGGTGGTAAGCCAGCTGGCCCCAGGTCCAGACTTCGAAGATCTCTTCCAGGGTACCGGTGCCGCCAGGCATGGCGATAAAGCCATCAGCCAGATCTGACATTCGTTTCTTGCGGGCGTGCATATCGGTCACGACTTCCAGCGTTGTCAGGCCCGGATGGCCGATCTCTTTGGACTCCAGCGCGCTGGGGATAATCCCGGTGACCCGGCCATCCGCGGCGAGTACCGCATCAGCGATGGTGCCCATCAAGCCGACTTTACCACCGCCGTAGACCAGCTCAAGACCGCTATTGACCAGTGTCTGGCCAAGGCTGATGGCAGCATTTTTGTAAGCAGGCTCAGTGCCCAGGCTAGAGCCACAGTAGACAGCGATTCGTTTCACAATATTAGCTCCCTGCTGAATAGAAAGAACCGTTACGCCCACCGGTGGCAGGCGTAAGGTGAGTGATTAGCGCAGCTGGCGAGCTTTGAACGCACGGCCTTTGATTTTACCGCTGCGCAGGTGATCGACTGCCTGGCGTGCCACGGTACGACGCACCGCAACATAGGCGCAGAAGTCTGAAATATTGATCTTGCCAATATCGCTGCCTGCCAGCCCGGCATCTTTGGTCAGCGCACCGAGAATATCGCCAGGGCGCAGTTTCTGCTTTTTACCGCCATCAATCATTACCGTAGCCATGACTGGACGCGCAGGCTCAACGGCTTTGTTACTCAGCTGTTCGGGCTTACCCCAGTCGATCTGGGCCATCTGGTATTCTTCGATGGCTTCCACTTTATAGCGCTCACGTTCGCTAATCAGGCTCAGTGCCAGGCCTTGCTGACCGGCACGACCGGTACGGCCAATACGGTGAACATGGACTTCCGGGTCACGGGAGATCTCGTAGTTGATCACCGCACTGAGGTCATCAATGTCCAGCCCGCGGGCGGCGACATCGGTGGCTACCAGAATACTGGTGCTACCGTTGGAAAACATCGCCAGTACCTGGTCACGGAATTTCTGTTCCAGGTCGCCGTGAATAGCGGCAGCGTAATAACCTTCATCACACAGGCTATCCGCCACTTCCTGGCACATTTTTTTGGTATTACAGAAAATCACACTGGATGCTGGCTGATAGTGACGCAGCAGGCGTAGCAGCATGGCTGGGCGTTCAGTGCCCTCGACCGGATAGACGTACTGCTCGATATGGCTGTGGCTATGAGTGGACTCAACCGTCACTTCTGTCGGGTTGTGCTGGAACTCGGCACTGATGCTGTTGATTTCAGGCGGGTAGGTCGCCGAGAACAGCAGAGTCTGGCGTTTGGTTGGCATGTAACCGACGATTTCGCGCATGGCATCGGCAAAGCCCATATCCAGCATGCGGTCAGCTTCATCCAGCACCAGTGTGTGCAGGTTCTCCAGCTTGAGCGTGCCTTTGCTCAGATGCTCCTGAATCCGGCCCGGTGTGCCAACAACAATGTGCGCACCGTGTTCCAGTGAACCGATTTGCGGGCCAAACGGCATACCACCACACAGGGTAAGAATTTTTACATTGTGGGTGAAGCGCGCCAGCTGCCGTAGCACCTTGGCAACCTGGTCGGCCAGCTCGCGAGTGGGGCACAGTACCAGTGACTGGACGCGGAACTGTTTCACGTTCAGCCGGTGCATAATGCCCAGGCCAAAGGCGACGGTTTTACCACTGCCGGTTTTAGCCTGAGCGATGACATCATCACCGGCCAGCACGCCAGGCAGGCTCTGGGCCTGGATGGGTGTCATCTCGTTGAAGCCAAGACGGCTAATATTTTCCAGCATTGCCGGATTAAGCGGCAGGGATTTGAAGGCAGCTGTGCTCACAGAAAGACCATTACCAGATTGAACAGGGAAGGGGCGCGACTATAGCAGATTTGCGGCCTGGCGTCCGTAACGTCAGTGGTCAACCTTACGCCGCAATGCCTTGTTTTTACCGTGCTTTGTTTTGCTATCCATCCGGCGTCTTTGCGAGCCACGGGTGGGGCGGGTGGCTTTGCGGGATTTTTGCACCACCATGGCGCTACGAACAAAGTCAGCCAGCCGGGCCAGGGCATCTTCACGGTTCTGATCCTGGCTGCGAAATTGTTGCGCTTTGATAATGATAACCCCCTCCTGGTTGATGCGCTGGTCACTGATGGCGAGTAAGCGTTGTTTCAGCTCATCAGGCAGGGAGGATGTATGGATATCGAAGCGTAGATGGATGGCGCTGGACGTCTTATTGACATGTTGACCGCCCGCTCCCTGGGCTCTTATTGCTGTAAGTTCCATCTCATGATCATAAATGCATATACGGTTAGAAATTCTGAGCATTCAGAACAGACCTGTCAGTTGGCAGATTGTTCAGTATAAGGTGGCGCATAAATGTATGGCTAGTGTGGGGTCCTCAATTATCAAATTCAAACAGGTTTTTCACATCGACGTTCAAGGCTTGAGCCAGCCGTTCGATATTTTCAAAGCGGGGGCCAAAAATGCCACGTTCTATATTACTGATTGACTCAGTTGTCAGGCCCGCTGCATTTGCCAGGTATTCCTGAGTGATGCCCTGAACCCGGCGCAGCTCTCTAACCTGTTGACCAAACTGTATTTTCAGGGTGCTCATGCAAACTCCTTATTAGCGGAGTGTGCAGAATATTTGACTCCGGGTGGAGTTTTAATGAAGCGAGGCTTTGTATTTTCACACGAAGGCCTGGTTTTTACGTCAATAGGAGAAAAATAGCGAAAAAAGGGCCAAAAAACGTTGTTTAAACGATCATAAATCGCCCACCTGACAGTAACTTTAGTTACAAATGCATGATGCTGGTTCATCAGTTACCCACTATTTTTGTAAGAGATCTATGGCTTGATAGCACTCTGCTGGTATTGAATAGATATCAGTAGTCATTGTCTCAGGGAGGGCATCGTAGAACGGTTAAAGGGTTTTGCTGATTTAATATGTCACTAATTCTAGCTGTAAAAAGCCTGTCTGTGAATTATCACAATCGAGTATTGATTACTCATTTCGGAAGATGAAACTTTGCAGTTTATCTGTGACTGGTGTCTGGCTGGCAGCTGAGGTGCTGCGATAGCTGGCTGTATCACGCCGTACCGATTGCCGATCTGAGCTAGGCCTGCTCTGTATTGGTACGCTCTAGTGGAGTGGTGCAGCATGAGGTTTTGTCAGCAGGCACTGGTGAGAGAAATGGGGAGGGGGATAGTTGAGACAGCAGGTACTGGCGTTCAGCAGCAAGCAGCTGAACGGGTATGGCGGTGATATGACCTGTTACAGGATGAACATGGACTTTCTGCCTGATGGTTAACCGGCAGATACGAAAAGCCCCGCACTGGGCGAGGCTCTCGTCGTCTTTTGTGGCGTTTAATGCCCGCCGGCGCAGTCTGATCGCTTAGTGATCAAACTTGGCAGCAGTGTAGATAGCAAATGCTTTTTCCCACACTTCGCCAACTTCACCATTACCAACAGGCTTGCCGTCGATAGAGGTTACGGGTGCAATTTCTTTGGAAGAGCTGGTGACCCAGATCTCGTCCGCATTGTGCACTTCGTCCATGGTGATGTTGCGTTCTTCGATCTCCAGCGTGCCGTCGGCTTTGATGCTGTCGATGATGATACGACGGGTGATGCCAGGCAGGATCTGGTTGTCCTGGATTGGCGTGATCACCTTGCCATCTTTGACGATGAAGGCGTTGCTGGAAGAGGCTTCTGTCAGCACGTTATCTGCGTTGTACAGCAGAATCTCGCCGTGACCTTCAATATGGCCTTCCTGGAAATGGATAACGTTGCCCAGCAGTGCAGTGGACTTGATATGGCAGCGTTTCCAGCGCAGATCTTCTGTGGTGTTTACAGAGGTCGTCTTAACCGCATTACGGTCAACCGGCGCTGGGTCTTTGATCGCGAAGCAGAACGCGAAGATGGTTGGCTCAACATTTTCCGGGTAAGCATGGAAGCGCTTGGTGTCGGTACCACGGGAGATGTGAACGTACACACCCAGGTTGTGGTTTATGTCACTGTTGCGGGCAACCAGATCATCCAGCAGGGCTTTCCATTCAGCAACGGATTTGTTGTTCTGAATTTCGATAGCCGCCAGACCAGCGATCATGCGCTCAATGTGTGGCACCAGGCCAACAGAGCGACCGTTGTAGTACGGGATCACTTCATAGATACCGTCACCAAACAGAAAACCACGGTCCAGTGGGGAAATGCGGGCTTCTTCCAGTGGCGTGTAGCTGCCGTTCAGATAAGCGATGCTCATAATAAAACCAACCTCATACTTATTGTTACTTACGTTGCTGGCAAACCAGGCCCCTGTTGGATGGGGCGGTCTATAGCTGAACTGGGGTTCCAGCGGCTCAGTCTATAAGCCAGTGTATGTCAGCACGGATATTTTTCCGTGTTCTGCACTGCCAGCGGTCAAGAGCGCTAATATCGTGATAAAGCGGATTGTTTGCAATAGCCGTGTAAACAAAACAGGATTTCCCTGTTTTGTTTGCTTCATCAGTATTTTATCCTTCTAAATTATATTAAACAGGATAATAACCTTTATTTGGCTCGCTCTAAAGTCGTAGAGAATCCTGTGTCCGGGCAGTTATTCAGCCAGTACGACTTCGCGTCCGCTGTCAGCCAGCAGGCGGGGCAGGATGCGATCATCATCCAGTCGCCAGCTGCAACAGAATCCCAGCTCAGGGGTCGCCTGGCCGGTGCTTAGCTGGATCAGCTCACCGGACTTCAGTTGCTGCTGGATCAGTGGAGCGGGTAACAGGGCGATGCCAACGCCCTGGCAGGTGAGGGCGATCAGGTTCGCCACTGAGCTGCAGGTGTGAATAACGTCTGGCTGCTCACGCTGGTTGCTGAACACCTGACGCAGGTAGTGCCAGGGCCGGGTATCACGGGGAAAGCTGAGCAGCGGGTACTGGCTCAGGTCGGCAGTGCTGCTGATCTGCTCCGGGCTGACCAGCGTCGGGCTGGCAACCCAGTGTTGCGAATAGCTGCACAGGGGTTCGGTCACCAGTTCCGGGCTGATCTGGGACTGGGCGACCATCAGTGCCAGGTCTAGCTGGTGGTTCTGCAACTGTGCGACCAGCGCCGGAGTGACATCGCAGGTCAGTTCAAACGACATCAGCGGGTATTGCTGCCGCCAGTGCTGTAACAGCGGTGCCAGCCACAGGTGGGCCAGGGTATCGGTGATACCAATACGCAGGCTACCGCGCTGGGGGGTATCCTGCTGGATCTGCTCACGCATTTCCTGACTGATCGCCAGCAGCTTCTCGGCATAGGGCAACAGCTGGGTGCCACGGGCGGTGAGCCGGGTGCCGCTTTTATCACGGACAAACAACTGCACACCCAGATCATCTTCCAGCGCCACAATACGGGCCGATACCGCAGGCTGAGTGGCATGCAGCTGCTGCGCGGCGGCATGGAAGCTGCCAAGCCGGGCGACTTTCACAAAGGTAGTCAGATTTCGCAGACGCATGGAAGGCTCGTAAAGACAGAGTTATGGCGGTTTATCGCACGAAATCGCTACTGTATGCAACTGCGGCTGCAGTCTATGAACAGAAGGGCTTTCGCGCAGGAGGGGTAATCAGAGATCTGCTTCAAACAGTATGAAATAAACTGCAGCCTCGGGCTTCACGGGCTGCAGCTGTATTCTGGAAAGATCAATGTCGGTTGACGAGCGTTGACCTTACGACAGGGCGGGTTATCTGGCTGGGGTGACTTCAGCGTCCACGGCTTGTTGGTTACGTTGCTGTTTTGATGCCATATACAACCAGCAGAAGCCGATAAGACCGGCGGCCAGCGAAGCAAACAGAATGCCCGTTTTGGCCATCAGCAAATCTTCGGGGTGTTGGACAAAGCCCAGCTCGGCGATAAATATCGACATGGTAAAGCCGATTCCGCCCATAAAGGCGACACCGGTAATGTGGCTCATATTCAGACCTTTTGGCAGCTCGCAGATACCTGCTTTTAGCGCCACCCAGACAAAGCCGGCAATGCCCAGTAATTTGCCTAATACCAGACCCAGACCGATGCCCATTACCACCGGGTGTAGCATGGTAGTGCCAATGTTCGACCAGTCAATTGGTACGCCCGCGTTTGCCAGCGCAAAAATTGGAATGACCAGGTAGGCAGAGGGCAGGTGCAGCTTGCTTTCCAGCATCTGAGCCGGTGCCTGTACCAGATTGACGCCGTTCCCCAGTGCCTGTACACGGGCACGCAGGGTGTCGTTGATGATGATATTTTCATCTTTTCTGAACGCCTCTTCGATTTTATCCACGCTGGTGTGGATCAACGAGAGGAAGCGTTTGGGATCGTACTTGGGCTTCATTGGAATGATAAAGGCGAGAATCACCCCCGCCAGCGTGGCATGCACACCACTTTTCAGCATCGCAACCCAGAGAAATGCACCGATAATCAGGTACGGAAGCAGGCGGCGTACGCCCCACAGATTCAGGAAAATCAGTGTCACGGTAAACAGTGCCACCAGCCCCAGTGCTGCCATGTTAATGGTTTCGGTATAGAACAGTGCAATTACCACCACGGCGCCCAGGTCATCAACAATCGCCAGCGCAACCAGAAAGGTCAGCAGGCTTGTTGGTACCCGGTTGCCCAGCAGCGCGAGTGCGCCCAGGGCAAAGGCTATATCCGTTGCCATCGGAATGCCCCAGCCATCGGCTGTATGGCCATCCGGGTTGATGGAGAAGTAGATCAATGCAGGCACCAGCATCCCGCCAACGGCGGCAATAATAGGTAAAAGTGCCTGTTTGACATTTGCCAGCTCGCCAACCAGCAGCTCACGTTTCAGTTCCAGCCCGACCACCAGAAAGAAAATGGCCATCAGGCCGTCGTTTATCCAGTGGTGGAGAGATTTGGACAGCTGGAAGCCTTCCAGACCGATGGTCAGATACTGCTGAAGAAAGTGATGATAGGCATCTGCAAGGCTGGTGTTGGCGATAACAAGTGCTGCTACGGCAAATAGCATCAGCAGAATACCACTGGTCGTCTGCCGATGAATAAACTCCTCAACGGGGGAAAGTACTCTGTCAAAAGCCTGTTCCCACGGTGCTGTGTGTTCTTTTCCTGAGAGCCTGGTTTTCTGTCTCATAATAATTTTCCTTTGATCTCTCCGGGCTGTAAATAAAATCGCCCAAACGCTTCCTGATGTACCCGCCAGCCCAGTATACAGAGTGGAATGGGCGGGTTCGTATACAGCGGAGAGCTTGCCGCGTTTTTTTTTGTTACTGGCAAGGGTATTGAGTGCGTACAGCCCGGAATATCCGGGAGGCCTTATCTGAATCAGCAGGGCTTGCTGCGCTGTTTACTTCTTCGAGAATACGAGCGATAACTTCGGCGTTGATGGTATCGCCAGGTAAACAGAACCCGGCATAAAAGGTTGCCGGGGCAGGGTCTCTGGCGCTGCCGATACGGGTTTCAAAAGCGCGTTTGAAGAAACCTGAATCCTGTTCCCCTGGCTGTGTACCTTCGAGCCTGCTGATAATCTCGCTGTCGGTTAGTTGTGCTCCGGCAAGGAATCCTTCGATATACGCTTTATTGACGGCATCATTGCTGTCAGCAGCACAGAGTGATGCTGCACTCAGGCTGCAGATCAGTACGATCAGATGTGGTAACCGTTTCATGACATTCTCCCATCCATTGTGTGAATTCGTTCTCCGTTCTGAGCAATCAGACTTGATAACCCTGCTCAGAAAAACTGTTGTCATCAGTGTCCGCCGGATTGTATGAAACTGACGAATTAAGCTCTGACGATCGATATCCCATACATTGATGTGGTCGGCCTGCGCTCGGGGCGCATGCTTTGTTGTACTGATGGAGGCCGACATTGCCCTGTGTCAGCAGATCACTGGAGGCATACTCGCCCAGCAGGTTGACCATGCCAGTGTAGGATAAAGGGCTGATATCGCCCAATGAACGTTGGTTGATGCTGCGCAAATGATTCTCGAGCAGGCAGCAGATACCCGCCGCCCAGGCCCAGTGATCACTGTTGTGCACCCGGGGGCGATCTCGTTAATCATTAACTGATTACCCACAATGAAGGTCTTGATAGGCAGCACTCCGCGTTCATGGTGCTCCATCGCCTCAGATTGTCTGGTTATCAGGTGCTTATTATCAAACGTCATCGATATAGATAAAAATCGATATTTGTTATGCTTTATATAGATTTTTATCTATATAAGGGGTTGTTATGGCACGCCTGCATGCTCGCATTGGTACCTTGCGTCAGCTGGAAATTTTGCTGGCCGTCTATAAAGAAGGGTCGGTTACCGGGGCTTCAAAAGCGCTGTTTCTGACTCAGCCAACGGTGTCGATGCAGCTGAAAAAGCTTGCCGAGGCGGTAGGTACGCCGTTGTATGAACAGCTGGGGCGCAAACTGATTTTTACCCAGACCGGGCTGGAAGTGGTCAGAACAGCCCGTGAAATTATGGAAAGCATTGGCCAGCTGGAGATGCGGCTGGCGGATATGCAGGGGCTGAAAGCGGGCACTTTACGGCTGGCTGTGGTGACAACGGCCAAGTATTTTATCCCTCATCTGCTGGGCGAGTTTCTGCAGCATTACCCGCAGATTGATATTGATTTCAAAGTGGGTAATCGTGAGCAGATCATCGACCGTATGGCAGAGGGTGAAGATGATTTCTATGTATTCAGCCACCCGCCCAGGCACAACGATCTTAACCTGCACGAGTTCCTGCCCAATCCGCTGGTGGCGATCGCTCAGCAGGGCCATCCGCTGTCCAGTGAGCGGAATATTCCATTACAGACCTTTGTTGATCAGCCCTTTCTGATTCGGGAGCCGGGCTCGGGTACCCGCTATGCGATTGAGCGGCACTTCGAGCAGCTCGGGGTTGAGCCAAATGTACGAATGACGGTGGAAAGTAATGAAGCGATTAAACATGCGGTGATGTCCGGGCTGGGTGTCAGTATTCTGTCCAGCCATACGCTGGCCTTTGGCGGTAGCAGCGGGCTGGCCCGGCTTGATGTTGAACATCTGCCAGTGACCACCCGGTGGTATCTGGCGAGCCTGAAGGCCCGCCAGCCATCCATTGTGGCGCGTACCTTCCTTGACTACGTGGAAGCCTGTGGCAGGCAGAGTATGATTTCCCACCTGGACCTGTAGCGGTCGCTAAACCTGGATGTTTATGGATTGTTGCTGCTCGACTTCCAGTGCGTTCTGCAGCCCGATCAGTATTTCCAGCAGTGGCCTGTCCTGCCCTTTCTCCGGGCGCAGCGCGGAGTGTTCTTCTACCCGCTCCAGCAGGTTAAAGGGTTCATTATTTGCGCTTGCCTCAAAGTCGCTTCCCCCTGGCATGGGTGGGTATTGTTGTTGACTTGAAATGGCGTAAAGCCCCACCATCTGGTGTATATCGATCGTGCCCTCCTCAAACAGGCTGGCGGCAAGCCCCATCACCTCTTTCGGCGTCACTGCTGTCAGATCCGGCCCCGCTTTGGTTACCTGAGTGTGCTGGGTCGCGACGACTTTGGCGGTGCTGGCAGGGGTCGTCTGTTCTGCCTCACTGGCTGCCGCTTGAGCGGCTGCCGGGGAAGACGCGGTGCGTATCGGTGTATAGCCTGTGGCGGCAGTCTGGCTGATTGAGTTCATAGAGCCTCCTGAATATTCCTTTATTACGGGGGTTGGTCAGCAGGCTGTATCAGGTGCATGCACTCTGACAGGGCCTGTTATTCGACGCTTTCACATTGGTTTGGTGGCCACAATAAAGCCGCTATGGTGCTTACTGTAAGGTGGGTCGCAATACTCGATAACAAAACCAGCGTGCTGCAGCCAGTCCAGCAATTGAGAAAACGTAAGCATCTGAACACGGGGAATTAACCTCAGCCATTTACCCACCGGCGTGACATAACGTACCAGCGGCATGGTATCGCTCAGGCAGGCCGTCGTGCTGATAAACACGCCACCGGGTTTGAGTAGCGCAAACACCTGCTCAATGGCTGCCTGTGGTGCGTTCATCAGGTGCAGGATATTTAGCCCCAGCAGTGCATCATAGGCGCCTCTCTCTGCGACAAACTCTTCCAGTGCCGCAACCTCAAATGTCAGATTAGGCATCGGCTTTGCCTCTATCTTCTCAAGCGCGATGTCGACCATACGCGGGGATACATCAATCGCGTGGTAGTACTTCACAAGCGGGGCGTGCAGGATCGCTGTTGAGCCGGTGCCACAGCCAAACTCCAGCACCTTCATCTCTGGATGAAGGTAGTTACGGGTTACTGACAGTTTTTGCTCATAGGCATCAAGGTCAGAGATGGGGGACGCAGCATAGCGGCGAGCGATGCGGTTCCAGAATGATACTGAGTAGTCCATATGGGTTTTCCTCGAAGACTGATCTACAACATCGGAACAGTAGCCGTGTTGCTACAGCGATGATCAATGACAGCGAAGCGATCAGAGGCGCGCTAAATACTGTTGTTTCTGATCGACCGTATGTGTCTCGCCGAAGTAATCGAGCAGCTCCTTCAGGCCATTATGGGCATCCTCCAGGTTTTGCTCGCCGCCAGTGACCTGGCTGGCATCCATTGCCAGCGTTTCGATGATCTGTTGCCGGATATCCGGGCTGTTTTCCAGCAAGGTATCAGCCAGCTCATCAACGTTATCGCCCGCCAGCGCCGTGGCCTGCCAGAAGCCTTCACGCAGCTCTGGGTTTACCGATGCTTCTGCTGCAAAAAGCGCGGAAGCATCGTCTGCACTGACAAGGCTGTTGGTACGGTTGAGGAAGGATTCATACTGCTGCAGTTCCGTCTCGGATTGCTGAGTCAGTGGCCCCTGGCTAGAGCTGTCGGTCTCTAACATACGTGTGAATGTATCGCGCTGGTCTGTACCCAGCTGATCCAGCTTGCTGGCCAGTGTTGTCGCGCGGCTGGCATCTTCCGGGTGAAGCCAGGCATCGGTGGCTAGGAACTGGACCATTTGCTGCTGGTCCCGCTGGGCGGAGCTGGCATCCTGGAGTTCATACAGGTGCTCACCGGTGCCGGTTTCGCCGCCCAGTCTGGATTTGAATACGAGGTCACGCACTGTATCGCTATTGCGCAATCCATCGATGGTTTCCAGTGCATCCTTATGCTCATTGAGGCTGACCGGATTTTCAGCGGTGCCGCCTAGCAGGTGGTCAAGCCCTGTTGTGGTGATAGTGAGATAGGCCCGCTGATCTGAGCGATCCATCGCATTCAGTTGATCGGTCATCTGCAGCAACTGCTCATCACTGAAGGTATAGTTTTCCAGTAGCGCCAGGGTGTTGTCGATCAGCTCCGGGGCGGAGGATACATTGTCGAAATCGATGCTCGTCCAGACGACGCCCTGGGTGCCTTTGTGAGCGTCGTAGGCGTCATAGACCTTGCGTGACTCTTCCATCAGGCCACTCATAAATTTCAGCACCGAATCCTGGCTTGCCTTACTGCGATCAGCAAGGTTATCCATCAGCTGAGTTCCCTGATCAACGTTTGCGCCCAATGCTGTCAGTAGGTGTGACTGCTGCTGTTCATCAAAACTTTCCAGACTGTCCAGCATCTGATTCGCATCCTCTGTGCCTGCAATTGCGAAGGCAAAGTTATGCAGATCATTGGCCGATGTAGAGCCCTTGTATCTGGCAGGCCCCATTTCTGGCTGGTAAGTATCTGGCTCTGCATAAGGTGCTACTTTGCTGGCCAGAGCGTCTGCTTTGTCTAATACCCGACTACGGCTTTGTTCATCCATCCCGGCAATCGCGTCAATAAAGTCGATGGCTGTCTGCGCGCTGGCTCCGCTGTCTGTGCGAACACCTCGCAACTGGGGGGGCGTTTGTAATGCGTCGATAGTATTAAGGAGCTTGCCCAGTTCTTCCTCGCTCAGCTGCTCTGCGACATCCAGAAAGCTTTCCTTATTGAAGATACCGGTATCAACCAGGCGTTGTTGCTGATCTTCATCCAGTCCTTCAAATACCGCCTTAATTCTGTCCAGGTTTTTATCCCCTTCAAGATAAACATGGACCAGAGCGAGCCCACCGGCCTTTTCCGAGCGGGAAAAAGTGACGCTATCCGCTGTACTATCCTGGTTTCCGCGGTCAGTTCCCGACAGGCTCATCGCCTGTGCTGGTAAGGTGCTCTTAAGCTGATTGAGCGTGTTGTTGTCCTGGTTTTCTTTCACAGTATTTTCTTTAACGGTGCTCACACTGGATAGCTGACGAGTATGCGGTGGAGTTAAAGCAGCTGAGGCTATTTTCATGGCTTAATCCTTTATAAAACCTGCAAAGATGCTTCTTGCTAGTACAGAAAAGCGATACTTGAACAGCAGCGTGTATCTGGCCGGGTTCCGGTGATAATAATCAGTTGCTATTGCTGCTCTGGGTACTGTTTCCGGAGCCTGCTATAGCCGGATTTTATTGGTCTGTATCGAGTGTCTTTATATGCAATAGTATGAATATTTTGCAAAATTGAATGCTAGCAAGGCTGCTTTATGATTAGAATGCACGATTCTGCATTTAACTTATGCGTATTTGTATGGATTGGCGATCAGTAAAGTTTGACTGGAATAAAGCAAGGGCGTTTCTGGTAACCGCTGAAGAGGGCTCTCTGTCGGCAGCAGCTCGTGCGCTGGACTTGAGCCAGCCTACGCTGGGCCGACAGGTCAGCGCGCTGGAAGAGGAGCTGGGCGTCACTCTGTTTGAGCGGGCAGGTAAAGGGCTGACGTTGACGGATAGCGGCCAGGCGCTGCTGGAGCAAGTAAGGGGGATGGGAGAGGCAGCCAGCCGCCTTTCGCTGACAGCACTGGGGCAGAGTGAATCGCTGGAAGGTACGGTGTGTATTTCGGCCTCCGAAGTGACCGCTGCCTTCACCCTGACACCACTGATCCAGAAACTGCAAAAAGAAGCACCCGGCATTCAGATCGAGCTGGTTGCTTCCAATCAGGTGTCTGATCTGAACCGGCGTGAAGCTGACATTGCCATCCGTGCGTTTCGGCCAAGCCAGCCGGATCTGATTATCAGGAAGCTGACCAACCAGCACGCCCGGATGTATGCCACGCCGGACTACCTGGCCCGCCTGGGCAACCCGACAACTCCGGCTGAAGTGAATGCGGCGGAGTTTATTGGCTTTGCCGATGTTACTGGCTACATAGAAGCAATGCGGCGCTTCGGCCTGCAACTGACCCGGCAGAACTTTCCTATCACCACCGCCAACCATCTGGTGCAGTGGGAGCTGGTAAAGCAAGGCGCAGGCATCGGTATCATGCCGGACGATATTGGTGATCTGGAACCGTCTGTCTGCCGTGTGCTACCGGAGGTTGACCCCTTCGATATCGAGCTCTGGCTGGTGGTGCATCAGGAGCTGCGCACTAATCGACGGATTCGCTATGTGTATGATTTTCTGGCTGCGGAGCTGGGGGATAGTTAGTGGTCACTGTCGGGTTTTCTGGCCCGCGCTGGTGCCTGTTGTTATGCATATAGTGGTATTGATAGCCGTGCTACATTCATACGGCTTCTTTACTGGTGGGGAAGTATGTTCCATATCTGGGGGCTGTGTGTACAGCCCCGTCTGTTCAATTTTCGACTCTCCATTCTTAAGTCAGCGTTGAAACCTGAGCTGAAATATCTGTCAAATATGCCTGCAGTTGTTCCAGCATCTGTGTCTGATGCACTTCACAGGCATATTCACCCCAGTGTTCATGCGTATAGATCAGATCCAGCTTCAACGACGGAACTCCCAGCGTGCGCTGCCCTAGAAACTGAGCCTGCTTCTCTTTATAGGGTTTATTACCGAAACTGGAGTTAAGCTCCCTGGAAACGAGCCCCAGGTTGCCAAAACAGTCGAGCCAGTGAGTGTTATTCTGCTGACTGTCGCGCTCGTTCAGATTTTGCGGTGAGATATGTTCTACTGAACTTCGTGCTGTCATGCGAAAGTTTTTCCATGACTCTCCTTTTTCTTCGTGCATCCGGCACCAGAGCACATAATCCAGCTTGTAGAACCAGTAGTGTGGAAAGCCGGTGCCTTTGTGTTCTTCCAGTATGGCCAAATCATCATAGGGGCTGTGCTGCCAAAAATTCTCCAGCAGGGCACGACTATGTGCTACCAGTGTGCGGTTATCCGTCGTGCAGAACAGCTGATTATCCAGGTGCTGCAAATACAGTAATCGGCTGGCGTCGCTGCCTTCTGTCTGCTGTGTATGTAGATATCCCAGCAACGGCGTCAGCCAATACTGTGTGGTGCGCCCCTGGGAATGGTAAAGCATTGCCTGCAGCAGGATAAAGCCACGATCATCTTCAAGGCTTTCAGTATCCCGGCTCAGTGCCTTCTCATTATTACTGAGGCGCAGTGTGCGCAGACGATGGATTTCACCCTTATCAGTCTCAGTCTCTACCCACTTGATAATATACTGATCGAACAGCCAGCGTATTTCCCACAGTAATTCAACGAAGTTCTGCACTTCCTGTTCATCTGGTGTGTGTATCAGCCAGTGGTCGGTAAATAGTGCCAACAGAGATTTTTCTTCTATTCGGGGCAGATCACTCCGGCCTGTACGCCACAGGTGTAGTCGCAGTGTATGCAGCAACAGCACGGGAAAGCTGATCAGGCTGCGTACGGGCTGATGCTTATCTATTGCTTTATCACCTTGCTGCTTGTCGACTGTTTCGGTTATCGGGTCTGTTTCAATAATATCCGCAAGTGAAATGCCTTTGGCCAGCTGGGTGCTATGCTGCTGGGTTATTTTTTCCAGCACATCCCCAGCCGAAGGCATGGCAACGGGGCCCGCCTTTCTGCTTTTGTTGCACATTTCATAGAGCTGGTGGTTGCTCAATGGGCTAGAAGAGACAAGGTTGCGTTCGACATAGCCATTGATTGCGGCGCAGGCTTCCCATAAATGGTTATAGCCTTCCCGTCCTGCCTGTGGCAACCGGTCCAGTATCCGCGCCTTAAGAATCTCATGGTGTTGTAGTTGTACACCCCGGTTATTAATAATCTCAAACAGCCGGTTCAGATCTGTTTCCGGTGCAGCCTCGGTAATTACCAGCTGGACTTTGTTATAGATAAAGCAGGCGAACGCTGCTTGTTGCTCAGCCGGTTTCTGCTGTAGCCAGCTGTTAATCTGGCTGAGTGCTGCATCCAGCTGTTCAGCATTTTCAGGTACTTCAAGTTCTGAGGGTTGTCCTGCCTGCAATGTCTTGTTTGTTATCCGCCAGGCAAACCATGCTTTAATCTCCGGGCGGATGGCAAAGCTGATACGCGGCATGTCCTGGCCATTCCACTGGGCATAACCGTACATGGACAGGGCGCTTTCTGAAAGATTTAGCGAGAGTAGCCATAAGGTCGTAAAGCGCTGCTGACCGTCGATTAGTTCATAGCGCGACGGCGCGTTTTCGTGCTCTGCTGGCCGCTTGACTACCAAGGTGGTGCCTAGGTAAAAGATTCCCTGATCGCTTTCAAAGGCTGACCATAAATCTTCCAGTAGTAAGCCAATTTGCTCTTCACCCCAGACATAGAGACGCTGATAGAGTGGGATAGTGAAAAAGTAGTTATCCTCGGTCACTGTCTGTAATGTGACCTGCTCTATTTTAATCATTGTGTCTGCTCCCGTACCAGATAGCCTGTTTCCGTTTTTAGCTGTTTAATTATTGTTGTCTCAAGCGAACCTTTGGGCTCTGAATCGAGGTACTGCTTTAAAGCTGTAATATAAGCCCCGCGCGTGCCTTTCCAGACATCATCCTGCCTCAGGGCCTCCTTGGTCTTTTTCAGATTTAGGTTGGTTTCCTGTTGTAGGCAATCGAGTACCTCTTCGGGTCGCCAGGCGCCTGCCAGTAAGTCCAGCAACTGGATTGACTGTTCACGTAAATACTTGGCGGGTGTTTCATAACGGATGCTGCCCAGGCATAGGCGCAGCATACCTAGACGCAGACCAAACCTGCAGCCAAAGGCATATAGCTGATCAGATCCCAGGCGGTCGACATACATAAGCACTGCCAGTCGAAATAATGATTGGAGATAGCCAGACAGGCTGCAGATAACAGAGCGGTAGAACCGCTGTAGTGCCTGAGCTTCAGGTTCATCAGAAAATTCATCCGCGTTGGCAGGAAACAGCTGACGTACCAGACTGGCATAACGGTTGCTGTACAGGAAGAACCCCAGCCCCTGCCAGACTGGCTGGCGTAATGCGAAGGGCAGCGCTGTCGATACTTCCGATAGCGTCAGGGGGTGTAGTGCCAGCTGATATCTATTATCCGGTCCGACAGTCAGGGCTGAAGCACGCTGGTTATGCTGGTTCGGGTAGAGGGGAACCGTTGTTATATCATCAGGTTTGATAGAGTGTTGCTGAAAACAGGATAGCAGCCCTTCGTGGCTGGCAGAGTTTTCCTGCCGCCCGCGCCACTGGCGGGCACGCCAGAGGTATTGTTCAAATAGCTCGCGTATAAATGCTGGCTTTCCTTGCTCCCAGTGCTGAGCGCACTCTGCCTGCAGGGCATCATGGCCTGCCATGGTACGCAGGTGAAAAGCCTTGAGCAGATCACCCGCCTGTAACGGCACCCCTCGATTGTTCTGGGTATCGAAAAAGGTAAAGGCCAGATCTTCACGTTCAACCACAATCAGACTGAACTGGAGCCGCTCAAACAGATTCTGCACATTCGATAATAACTGCAACCAGGTATTTGCCTGTTCCAGTGCCTGCTTCGCCTCGTGGATATGCTTCACTGAGTGTGTCGAGCGATAGTTGAAGTCCAGTTTTGATGGCTGTTGGTTTTTTAACGCATGGTAAAGCAACGCCAGGCTGGTCAGGCGTTGCTGACCATCAATGACAAACAGCGTTTCCTTTTCTTTATTCCAGTGCAGCAGCGCACCCATGTAGTAGTGCTGCTCAGGGCTGCTGCTCTCCTGGCGTGACAGCCAGTCCGTCAGATCAGCCAGTAGTTGCTGCATCCGTTCAGTTCCCCAGACATAAGGGCGTTGGTAGCTGTCCAGTGCCAGGGACCAGGGCAATGAGGTCAATTCGGTGAAGGTGGCTGTGGTCACGTTGACCGGCTGCCCTTCACGGAAACTGGTAATATCTTCCAGGTTCAAAATCCATTTCTCCATTGGCTTTTCGAGATTGATTCTTTAAAAGCAGAGTCCATCATAGAGCGCCGGGAACCCCAGCGAAATTGCTGTATAGATAGACAGGGAAGGTTTTATGTCAGGTTCAGTTCACCAGGGAGACAGCTCTCCGGAGCAACGGTTACGTTTTGCACTGATAGAAATTCTGGCTTTATGGGAAGGACGGGTCTGTGCGCGCCATCTGAATCAGGTATTCGGGTTAAGCGCTAAATATTCGCAGATAATTATTCGGGACTATCAGCTGCAAAGTGGCGCAGCGTTGATCTACGATGCCAGCCTGAAGGGGTATTATCCCGGCCCTGACTTTAGCCCACACTACTGCCAGGGCAGTCTCCGTGAATACCTGCAGCTACTGCACCATCAGCAGCTAAGCCTGGGCGCTATTGAGGTACTGCCTCATGCACAGGCTGGTACTGAGATGTTGCAGATTCCTGAGGCCCCGGTTTCACCAGTGCTGATTCGCCAGTTACTGAACGCCGCTCGTGAGCAACGCCGGGTAGAGGTGGACTACGTTTCACTGGCTTGCGGCCAGGGTGAGGGGAGGATCATCGTGCCACACACGCTGGTTTATAGTGGCTTTCGCTGGCACCTTCGTGGCTGGTGCGAAAAGAACAGGAGCTATCGGGACTTTGTATTGTAGTGGTTTAATGATCCCGGACACCATTTAAGGTGCTACAGTCACCGCATAAGAGAGGTGTTCATGACCAAGGCAAGACGTACATTTTCCAGTGAGTTCAAGCTCGAAGCTGCCAGCCTGGTGCTCGACCATGGTTACTCTATCTCCGAAGCCAGCCGTGCAGTTGATGTTGGC
>OJDH01000121.1_pt1 | contig 63306 bp, 54 predicted proteins | sample 1592761 | NCBI WGS metagenome assembly OJDH01 (sample SAMN05416855, study PRJEB24817) | seawater metagenome | isolation source: Sea water | place: Canada:Atlantic | collected 2013-11
GGACTCGGATTCTGAAGCATCTAGAAGATCAGTCAACCGATCGATTTATCACTAATGATCGGCATTAGGCTAATGCCTCCTTTTTTATTAATCGCTAACAGATAAGTCGCTATCGGTTAACTCATTAACGATTATGCCGCTTGTTCATGTTTAGCTTTCGCAACTGTCATGGCTTTTAGCTCATCGGGATCAAAATCGTCAACGTTGATTGACTTCATTCGTCCAATTTCAGCACGTTCAAGTAGCGCTATCTCATCTTCGCTTAAGATCCCAAGTGCTTTACCTTCAGCGGCGACTTTATCAAGCCACATAAATGGCAGACGTTTACCGGCAGCTTTACACACTTTATCGTGCAGTGGCTCACAAGCAATGATGTCTATAAACGTTTGCTCTTGAATACCGACAGGATTGTTTTCACATGGCGTGAAGAACTGACCTTTGCCTAGACGCTCTCGACTTGCACAGGGAGTCTGCATGATCTTAGCCACTTTATGATCCAGTATATCGCTTGGGCGTTTAAGTGGACGACCGAACGGGAACAAGATAACGCGCAGTAAACGGCCAAGTCCCATAGGGAAGTTATCTAGCAAATCATCGAGTGAATCTTGTAGTTTATAAAGTGAGTCTTCAACAGCCCATTGTACTAAGGCAAGATCTTCTGTCTGACGACCTTCATCTTCATAGCGCTTCAAGGTAGCAGAGGCCAGATAAAGTTGGCTTAACAGATCACCTAAACGAGCAGATATACGCTCTTTACGTTTTAACTCGCCACCTAGGCTCGCCATCGCTAAGTCAGACAATAGCGCTAAGTTAGCACTGAAGCGGTTCATGTGCTGATAATATCGTTTTGTTTTATCTGAATAAGGCGCGTTAGAGAAACGGCTCGAGGTTAAACCTAACCAGAAGCTACGTACAAGGTTACTGGCAGTAAAACCAATGTGGCCAAATATGGCAGCATCAAAGTCACTTAATCCTTTCTCAGCATCGGGATCAAATGCTGATTCCATCTCTGTGAGTACATAGGGGTGACAACGAATTGCACCTTGACCATAAATGATCATAGAACGGGTCAGAATATTTGCACCTTCAACCGTGATTGCAATAGGTGCTGCTTGATAACCCCGACCTAAATAGTTGTTTGGTCCAAGGCATACGCCTTTACCACCGTGGATATCCATGGCATCGATAACACATTTCTGCATTCTATCGGTGAGATGGAACTTAACGATGGCTGAGATAACCGATGGCTTCTCACCTAAATCAATACCCGTGGTTGTTAGGCTAGTTACCGCTTCCATTAAATAAGCGTTGCCGCCGATACGTGCCATTGGCTCTTCAATACCTTCAAGCTTACCAATAGGTAATTTAAACTGGCGACGAATACGCGCATATGCCCCAGTTGCAATCGCGGCTGTTTTAACGCCACCTGCTGAGTTTGACGGTAACGTGATACCACGGCCTACAGATAGACATTCAACCAGCATACGCCAGCCTTGGCCTGCCATCTCTGGTCCACCAATGATAAAGCTTAATGGTACGAAGACTTCATCGCCACGAGTAGGACCATTTTGGAACATACAGTTAAGCGGGAAATGTCTACGTCCAGTTTCAACGCCTTCGATATCGGTTGGAATAAGTGCACAGGTGATACCGAGTTCCTCTTTATCACCTAATAAGCTGTCTGGATCTCTCAGTTTAAATGCAAGACCCAATACGGTCGCTACTGGTGCAAGGGTAATATATCGTTTGTTCCAGGTTAGTTTCATGCCCAGAACTTCTTCACCTTCCCACTGACCTTTACAAACAATACCAAAATCAGGGATAGCGCCTGCGTCACTACCAGCTTCAGGGCTGGTGAGTGCAAAACAAGGGACCTCTAAACCTTTCGCTAATCTTGGTAGGTAATGGTTTTGCTGAGCGGGAGTCCCATAATGTTGCAGTAGCTCGCCGGGGCCTAAAGAGTTAGGTACACCAACAGTCGAAGCCAGCTCACTGCTTAATCCAGCTAGTTTTTGTAATACACGCGATTGTGCATAAGCTGAATATTCAAGACCGCCATATTTTTTCTTAATGATCATGGCAAAGAAGCCGTGATCTTTCAGGTACTGCCAGATCTCTTGAGGCAGATCGCCAAGTTGATGAGAGACTTGATGCTGATTGAGCATTTTACACACTTCTTCAACGGGACCATCGATAAATGCTTGCTCATCAGCGGTCAAACGTGCTGTTGGATAGTTGTGCAATTTCTTCCAGTCAGGCTTACCTGCGAAAAGATCAGCATCCCACCAAGTTGTACCTGCTTCAATGGCTTCTTTCTCAGTAGAAGACATCTCAGGCATGATGCCGCGATACATCTTAAGCATTGGCTTCGTTAGGTAAGTTTTACGAAACGAGTTGATGTTCAATGGTAATGCGATAACTAAAAAGATAATCCAAGTTAAGGGACTAACAGCTTCAGTCGCTGTGCCGATCGTAAGGACGATTGCGGCGATGAAACTAGATGTAAGTAGAGATACTCTGAGGTAGGTTAATGCACCTAACACAAAAAGCATCGCAAGAGTCCAAAGTAGGGTAGTCACTGTTATTCTCCTTAATAGGGCGATCTATTTGATTACTTATCGCCAATTATTTACATAGATCAATATCACAATTATAGGTTGTGGTCTGACCTGTGTCGCATAAAATTTAAACCTAAGTGTTATTTAATACAAGCATTATTTAAAACAAACGTTTAAATATTTAGTTTTTGTGTGTGATTCCACTTTTACCTTCAACTAGTTAGAATAGAAAATAAGAAGTAAAAATAAAAAGGCAAACTTGATGTGTGAACTACTGGCGATGAGCGCGAACGTGCCGACAGATATAGTATTTAGTTTTACTGGTTTAGCTCAAAGAGGTGGTGTTACTGGGCCGCATGTAGACGGATGGGGCATTACTTTCTACGAAGGTAAGGGAAGTCGTACGTTTAAAGATGCCTGTCCAAGCAGTGAATCTCATATCGCGAAGATGATCCAATCCTACCCGATTAAGAGTGAAGTGGTGGTGAGTCATATAAGGCAAGCGAACCGCGGTTGTGTATCACTTGAAAATACACACCCATTTACGCGAGAACTGTGGGGACGTTACTGGACCTATGCTCATAATGGTCAGCTGTCAGACTATGAAGAGAAATTTGTGGTTTCTCGCTTTCAACCAGTAGGTGTTACTGACAGCGAGTTAGCTTTTTGTTGGATATTAGAGAAAGTGGTACAGAAGTTTGGTGAGCAAGAGCCTGAAGATGCAAGGCCTGTGTTTCAATACATAGCAAGCTTAGCTGATGAGATCCGCGGATTAGGCGTGTTCAACATGATCTTAAGTGATGGTGAGCACTTGATGAGTTATTGCAGTAACAATCTCTGTTACATCACACGTAAAGCACCATTTGGTCAAGCAACACTTATCGACACCGATGTGGTGATTGATTTCGATAAGGAGACAACACCCAATGATATCGTGACCGTGATTGCTACTCGCCCATTAACCAATAATGAAGAGTGGCATATATTAGCGGCTGGCGATTGGGAACTGTTTCGTAAAGGGGTGAGAATACCTCCACAATAAACCATGGTATTTCAGGTATCTTGAAGTTGAAATCGTCGCCGTATTACCTCATTGATGCTTAACCACAACTAAATTCGTATTCATTATGTTTTAAGGAAATCAAATGTCAGCTAAAAATCTGAATGATGTACAGCTTTATTATTTCAATACCTGTCCGTACTGTATCAAGGTACTACTATCCATAAAAATGATGGGGCTAGAGTTCGAGCACAAAAACATACACTCTAGCGAGATTTATAAAGACGAGTTGATAGAGGGCGGCGGTAAGAAACAAGTTCCCTGTCTTCGTATTGAAGAAAATGACAGTGTGCGCTGGTTATATGAATCTAGTGACATTATCGATTACTTGCAGCAGCGTAAAGGCTAGCCCTTATCTGTTGAGAACCGCTGTTGATTTTTTAAGGAGTGTATCTTGGGAAAGGTGATTTTAGAGGGGTATATCCTTGTTAGAAATAACGACCTTAACGCGGTAACAGCTGCACTTGCTGGTCATATTAAGCTAACAAGACAAGAGCAAGGCTGTTTGTTATTTGAAGTGACTCAGGATAATGACAATAAAAATCGTTTTAATGTCTATGAAGTGTTTTCAAATCAAACTGCTTTTGAGTTTCATCAAGCTCGGGTGCGACACTCTGTGTGGGGAACAATTACCAAAGATGTTGAACGGCATTATCAAGTGAGTGAGCAGCCCGAAATCTCGCTTTAAAAAATCTTTATACTGATTGCAATCAAAGATGCCCAAATGATCGTTATCATTTGGGCATCTTGATATTTAGACTATGGATGTATTAAGGTGTCTGCGTTGTCGCTTCAGCCTCTGTTGGTAAAGGTTTAACTGGCCGCGCTGGTTCTGAAAACTGGTAGTTCAGTAATTTGATATCAAGCTGCTTACTGCCTTTTTCAAAGTGAGTCAGACGAACTGGCAGATAGCCAAGATCCGGTGCCATCCAGAAAAAGGTTTGACGCTTCTTACTGTCTCTCACCACTTCAATTTTAACGGTTTCATAACTGCCGCTGTCTATGTTCATTCGCTCTTTTCCTATGATGCGAAAGTCATACTCATCTATCTCACCTTCTTTGACCATGGAATAGTGCAGGTCTTTCTTACCTTTGGCCAAATCGAGACGGAACTGAAGTTGCACCATCAGGGGATCATATAAAATGTCGGTATAGGGTAACTTAGCGCGTTCATCTTTATAACGGCTATGAACAACAGATTGTTCCTTCGCAAAGGCCGCTTGTTCCTGAAAGCTCGGTCCGGTGCCTTTACGGTTATGGGTATAACGCATTGGTGTTAGCTGGTCGCCGTCAGAGATAAAGTCACTGCGGACATTTCTTCTATCAGATAGCACTAAAAGGCTCACGTCGCTATCAAAACGGTATTGATAAACATTACCTTCGGGAGCTGGGAGTTGGTATCTAGCTTTACCAAGTTCAATACTGCCGTAATAGACTTGATACTCAGCTGTTTGGGGAGTAAGCGGGCTAGGCGCAGCCGAAATAGCAAAGCTAGCACTTAAAAGGTGTATTGCGATTAACAGATTTTTACCTTTTGACAAAGAGGTCTCCTCAAGTACAGTCGTCTAAATTTTTGAGCTTTTAATTTGTTCACGCTAACGATGAATACTTTTTCTATTTAATTGATTCAGTGTGTTAAAGATAACTCGAAACATACTTTATCTTGCTTCACTCGTTGTTTGATAGCAAGTACAAGTCGAGTTAAAAAGGGATCTCAAACATGAGAGTAGCAAGATCTGGTTTCCATTCGTACTCAGACAATGAAACTTTTCCTCGGTGCACTTCAATTCCATCGAGTCTTAAAAGCTCCATTTGAGTTTGATAGAGTTGACTCTTACTTTCAAACGAAATTTTTCCTTGGCTATTGATGACTCTATGCCAAGGTAATAGCATCTCTTTAGGGGCTCGTTTCAGCGCGGTTGAAACGTATCTTGCTCTACCTGGAAGCCCTGCTAAATCAGCAATTTTTCCATATGAACTCACATTACCTTTAGGGATGAGGTTAACAATAAACCAAATCTTTTCTATTGGGCTAACAGCCCTTTGCTCTGACATGCCATTCTCATCAAATCGTTAGAGAAATTTATCATAGCGAGATATGCCGATGGTGACTAGAGGTATGCATGTTCTTATGATGGATACATTTGCTGTCACTTGTGAGTGGCTGTTTGTAACTGGTTATCTTACTGTAATATAAAGTAAAATATCTTGATGGCTGTTTTTTTAAAAGTGATAATATAATTTTTCGCGGTGTTACCAATGTCATATTCAACTCAAATCACTCTCCCGTTAGCACTGATTCTCCTCTTTGGTGTCTCTACTTCAGCCCAGGCACAGCTCAATCGTCATATTGGCGATCCACTTAATTTAGCCACTTCTGTGGGGATAGGATTTGATGCTGACGTACTTAAAGTCGGTGGCCGATTAGGAGGGGAGACACAAAAAGTTGAGTTAAACACGAATCTAGGCGGAGATAAATGGAGCTTGTCTTACCTCTATGCGCCAGTGGGTCAAGGTAACAACCTCAATATTAGCGCCAAAATTAATCATGGTAAAACCGAGACTGAGATCGGTCGCCTTAGTCACTACCAGTATCAAGTGGGTGTGATCAGCGAATTTATTGGTTGGTATGAGACTTTAGTGTTTACCGAAGTCGCTGCAAATTACCTGAGTATTGATGATCATTCTAGCAGTAACAGTTTCGCTGCTAATGCCAGTGTGTCCATGTTGAAACCTTGGACTGACAGATGGTACAACCAAGTGTCAACTGAAGTGAGTGCAGCTATCGATGGTCGCGAAAGATTTGAAGGAACTGCATGGGTATCATTGGGTTATCGGCTTACAGAGCAGTGGTCATGGGAAATAAGGTATCGCTATGAAGCAAACCGTATCGATGATGTAGAGCTTGAGGAAACGAAATGGGTATTTGCCGTTCAGTCTCAGTTTTAATAGATAGTTAGAGATTGGCACACGCCGAGTTGTTCGGCGTGTACTTCGAGTGCTCTGATTGTTAATACTGTCGTTATCTACGTACTTTCAACACTGGCGCCGATGACTTGGGAGTCTGTATCCGATACGAGTTTGTTAGCACTGAACTTATTGAACAAGATAAGTCCTATTGCGGTTAGCAAGCCAAACCCACCGATGATAAACCACATGAGATCCGGACGCTCCGCTTTCTTGGCGACCTCTGAGTAGAGATAACCTGACAGTGGTCCAGCAAGCAAAAAACCGATTGCTGATGACACAAAATAATAGCCCATAAACATGGCTTTCTTATCGTGTGGAGCAAAGCTGGCTACGTACTCCTGACTCTTAGGGGAGGCGACCATCTCACCGATAGAGAAGACCAGTATTGAAGTCAGCACCATGGCTCCTCCCATTATCATTCCGTGGGCTATTCCACCTAATGCCGTCCCTAAAGCAAGAATAATGGTACCGCCCACTAGCACAGGTAAAGCCTGAAAACGCTCAATAAAGCGACTGACAATGAGCTGAAGCAGCACGATAGAGAGGAAGTTGAGACCAATTAAGTACTCTGGATTAATCTGTCGGTGTTGCTCCGCCCATGTTTGAGCATAATTACTCGCCGTTGCCGGCTCCGATGCGATAGCGGCCAATCCTTGGCTAAGCTCATTGACTGGAACCATCACTTTTAAATGTACTAATTCGAAATATGCATGTTGGACATTAATCTCTTGTCCAGACACTGCCTGAGCTAGCCTGAGCAGCTCTGCTTGAAGGGCACTGAGCTCGACATGTGCAAAGAAGGCTAACAAGCTAGGGTAGTGAGCCAACATTACCACGAGATCTGAGGTGTCGACAAAGTCACGAATATAGATAGGTAAGGTGATGAATATCTGCTGATAGACCATCCAGAAACCAGACAGAATTAATAGATAAGTGACAAAGGGTTTATTACCGACGGTTATCTTCTGTCTGTACCATGGGGCGCCTGTTTGTTTGCTCGTGCTCAGGTTCCAAAGGTAGTGTCCGGTAAACCAACCAAGATAGACGAATAGAGTCTCAGATCCTGTTAACCATTTTGCCCCGTAGGACATTAAAATCACTAAGGTGCCAAAGAATAGAATGGCAAAGCGAAGGTTGCCCAATACTTCCTGAATATCGGCCAGAACGGCTTTTAATGGCTTTCCTTTTTGCTTGGCTTGATCTGTGGGTTCTTTGTAAAAAAGTAGCGCGGGGATGAAGTTTACTGCGATCCAGAACGAGGACATAATAAACACCCAATCCCAGCTAATTGCACGAACATATCCTGCAATGAAAGGCCCTAAAAATCCGCCAATATTGACCATCATGTAGAAAATACCGAAACCTAGGCCGCGATTGCTAGCATCTGTCGTTCTTGCCACCGTTCCTGTTACGACAGGTTTAAAGCAAGCAGCTCCTAACGCCACTCCCATAAAAGCAATAAAGAAGCCTGCAAAGGTGTCTACCTGACCTAAGATAAAATAACTCGGACTCATGATGGCATAAGCCAGTAGAAACATTTTACGGTAACCATATCGATCGGCGAGTGCACCGGTTAGCACCGGAAAGAGATAGAGAAAGAATGGGATCATTCCCTGTAATAAGCCGCGCTCTTGATCGGTAAAGCCCAAACCACCTTGCAGTGTTGGCGAGGTCATATAGAGTGATGAAAGCGTGAAAAATCCATACCAAGCGAGTCGTTCAAATATTTCCATTGTGTTGGCGACAAAAAAGGTCTTTGGCAGCGGAGTACGTACCGTTTTACTCATCACACTTATTTCCGTATATTTTATACAATAAGTCAATGCTAACGATTACAAAAAAAAATACAAGGTAATAAAAATGTTAATTTAGTGATAGTAAAGAGAGAGGAAAGTGAGGGTTATCGATAATATCGATGATCATAATCTATTGTTAAAGTTGCCTTTAGAGAAAATTAAGTCATAATAACGCCAAATTTTTTTGTTTGAATGTGATTTTAATGGCCGTACTGGATATTCTCACCATACCCGATGAACGATTAAAAAGAAAAGCTAAGCTGGTTACTGATATCAGTGCGGTGCAGGGCTTTATTGATGATCTGTTAGAAACCATGTACGACACAGAAGACGGCATTGGACTCGCAGCGACTCAAGTCGGTAGTGAGCATGCGATATTGGTTATCGATCTTTCGCCTGAAAGAGATGAACCTCAAGTTCTGATTAATCCTGAAATTGTTTCCGCAGAAGGTGAGTTTGTGGGTGAAGAGGGCTGTTTATCCATCCCTGGTTACCGCGCTAAAGTGGCTCGAAATGAAAAAGTGAAAGTCACGGCTCTTGATAGAGATGGTCATCCTTTCGAAATTGAAACGGATACCTTTTTAGCCATAGTTATCCAGCATGAAATGGATCACCTTAATGGTGTGGTGTTCACCGATCATCTTTCAAAATTAAAACAGCAGATCGCACTACGTAAAGTGATCAAATACGGTTGATTAGCTCGCGGGTGATATTGCGAGTGAACTTAAGCTCATTATCGATGTATTGATAATGAGCTTTTTTATGCATAAAAACTTATAGGTTGGAGTGCTTAATTAGGGATGAATAGATTGATTTTTAAGCCCCCAGTCTCTTGATTCTCGGCTGTCACTTCACCACCAAGTAGTTTCATGCTCTGTTTTACTATCGCTAACCCTAAGCCATAACCTCCTTGGCTTGAATGTCTGGCATCATCCATACGTGTAAATGGATTAAACACGGTTTCTAGCTCAAGTTTATCGATTCCGGGTCCATCATCGGCGATCACTAAAGTTACTCCTGCAGCATTTTGGGTGTAACTGACGAGGATAGTGCAGTGCTCACCTGCGTATTTAAGGGCGTTTCTAAGCACATTGTCCATGGCGCGTAATAGCAGACTTTGATCAGCATTAACGATAAGCGTATTCAACATGGGATCCCAGATGATGCTTTGGTGCTCTTTAGCTTCAAATTCAATGTCATTAAGGATCCGGGTTTGTATTTCATTAATCGGAAACGCCTTGATATTGAGTTCTATATAGGCATTGTTAAGTCGACTAAAGTTAAGCATTGTATTGATTAATGACGACATCTCGACATTTTCGTGAGCCAATCTGGAGATAAGCGTTGAGTGAGATCCTGCAAGTTGTTTTTCAAGCAAGTGCAAAGCGATCTCTTGCCTAGCCAGTGGCGTGCGCAATTCATGTGAGACATCTCTTACTAATCGTTGTTGATTGAGCATAGACTGCTGCACTTGTTCAGCCATATGGTCAAATTCAGTCGCTAATCGGTAAAACTCATGTTCTCTAGCTGAAAAGTTTTGCGCAATACGGGTGTCGAGCTTGCCACTTGCCAGCGCCTGAGTACCCGACTGTAAATGCTTTAGCGGTGTGATTAAGTACTTGCTGAGAATGGAGGTAAACATCAACAAAACGGCTAACCCCACTAAGGTACGTATTATCCATAAACTGGTACTGAGTTGCTGAGCAGGGTGTAGGTTGGCGTTTAGCTGCACGACTAAGGTTAAATCTTGTGGCTGTTGCTGGCCAAGTTTGTCATACAGATGAGGGGAGAGCGGCACACCAATTAATGGTTTTTGAACGCGATCGCCCAAAGGCTGTTTTAATTGTTTTAAGTATTTCAGCTTAAAGATGAAATGGGGATGCATCTCTCGCTGGCTAATAACCCGAAGGTCATTGTCGAGAATATACAGAGTAAAGTCTTGTCGTTTCTCCCATTCAGCCAGTGCTTCAATATCTCCCTCTGTTACCAATTGACTGGCTTGGTCTGCAAGAGTAGTGAGTTGCTGTTGAGTAGATTGGGGTAAAGTAAGTAACTTATTCAATACTAAGCTTTCAATGGCTGTTGCTATCAGTAAAATAGCTAACAGTGAGATGGCAAAATAGTTGAACAATTTAAATTGCAGCTGTGAAAAAAGACCTGATATAGGTAAAAGCATAAGATGAGACTTACTGATGGTTTTTAGTAATGATAATTGTTCGCAATTATAACTGGGAAGCATAATGTCTACCAGCAAAGTCTTTGTCGCTTTGGTCGTTAATGGTTTTTCACCTATTTAAATATTAAATGATGAATGATGAATGCAGAGAGAGTGATGAAGGTAATATTATTAACCCATGAGCGTGAGGTTCTGCGTCCGACAAATACAGGTATCTTAGCGCTTAATTTGTTCCCCCAATGGTGTTCCCGTGTGCTTTGGTCAAGGGTTGATTCAAATGAGGAACTGATGGCATTGCTGGACAGTGGTAAAGCGGCGGTTCTTTTTCCTAAAGCAGAAGCGGTATTGGTGGGTGATAACGTGTTAAATCAGAACGTTGAACTTGATGGTGAAGCTCAGTATCTGGACAGCCCACCGCAAACCATCATTATATTAGATGCGACCTGGCAAGAGGCAAGGAAGATGTTAAGGCAGAGTCCTTACTTAAAAGCTGCAAATAAATTTGCTCTTTCGCAGAAAACATCATCTCAGTTCAGCCTAAGACGTAATCAGATCCAAGGAGGCTTATGCACGGTAGAGTGCATTATAGAGATGTGTCGTTTAACCAGTATGAATAAAGAGATTATTGAACTAGAGCAAGTGTTTAGCGAGTTTAATCAGCAACAGTAAGCCCTCTTTTAAAGGTGTGCTCTGTCAAGTTAAGCAGCTCTTTCGGTGCGTCATACTGTGACGATATGACGCACACGCTTAGCGTTAAGTGGTGTAGATCACAATAAGGTTAGATAAACACAAAGGAAATGGCTTACAGCGCCAGCCAAGACAAACAGATGCCAAATCGCATGGTTGTAGGGGATACGTTTGCCCACGTAGAAAATCACACCAAAGCTATAAAATAATCCTCCAGCAACCAGAAGTTGAAAACCTAAGGGGGTCATGTTGACGATCATGTCGCCCATGACGGTGACACACAGCCATCCCATAGCAAGATACAGAATGACGCTTAATTTTTTGAATCGATTAATAAACAAGGTTTCAAACAACACACCACCCAGCGCCAATGACCATATGCCTATCAAGATAATATTTGCCTGTTCCCCTTTAAGCGCTAATAACATTAATGGAGTATAGGTACCCGCTATCAGAAAATAGATGGCGCAGTGATCGGCAATCTTTAGCTTATGTTTCCACTTAGGGTTTGAGACGCTGTGATAGGCCGTGGAGCAGGAGAAGAGCAAAATAATGCTGGCACAATAAACAACCACCCCAGCCATTTCAATACTTGTCAGTGTGTCTTGACCCTTGATGATTGAGAAAATCAGGGCCACAACCCCAGCAATAATCCCCAATGCGTGACTGATACTGTTTGCGGCCTCTTCAATTTGGGTATAACCACTCGAGTTGAGTGTTGGCTTAGGTGTCGTTTGATGACACGTTTCCTGAGATGACATAGGATAAATTAACTTTTGGTTAGGCCGTTTTGGTGAGTCTAACAGCATTAAGTTTATTAAACTACCACTGAGCGTACACGTGTACGCCAAATGTAATCGTTTTTACTTAGAAAATTTAGCAGTAATCTGCACTGGAATGAACAATCCTAGTCAGTTTATGCAATATCATGTTTAAAATGAACTTTATATCAGCTCCAACATCTTAATATTAGCCTTCTCTGTTTGTCATGCCGCCATTGGTATTCATGAGACGGTTTAAATGGAATTGATATAAAGTGACGTTCAAAAGTGATAAAGCGAAAGAATTTACCATCAAGTTCGATGAGCTGCCCGATGAAGCTTTCAGGTTTAATCAGTGTGTGCCCGCTTTAGCAAGTTTGTCTGCTGAGCGTGGTTCATTAGTAGAGCAATCTGAACTCAGTGTGATTGATGTCAATCTAGTCGACGCAAACTCAACTCAGGGATCAAATAGTGTTGATGACTTTGGAACTGGCCTAAAAGACGGGGTTAATTCGAATGAATGCAATGGATTTAGGCGCTATCGGACAAATTTGATCTGTGTGTTTATGGTTACCATTGGCCATCTGTTGTTAATTCTGCTGCTTCAGCAAGCATGGCAACCACAAGTTTTATACTTCCCAAAACAGCAATTACCCAAATTGAAGGCTTATATCTATTACGAATCCAAGATTGAGGTGATAGCAGATAACGTTGCTGTTGAGCAAATACCTGATGTTGAACAAGCACAAACCCCATTAGATAAAATACCTGCCGATGAGCCGTTAAATATTGATACTGTAAAAGAAGCAGAGGTGACGGCTGTTGAAGTCTTATTGGCTGAAGACAAATCACTGCTCGAAGACGTCGTAGATCAAGACCTCAATCCTGTCGTGGTTAAAACACTTGATAAAGGGGCTTCAGATCAGATAGGCAAACCAAGCCTCAATTTAAGTCAATCTACTCAAGGGTATTTTCAAAGGCAACGTGCCCAAGCGCTTGACGAACTGGTGATTGAGGAATCGACGCGATATACCCGAAAGCGTTCGTTGAGTGAGATGGATGGCGAGATGATTATTCTAAATCTTCCTGAATATGATAGTTGGGCTGCGACTAGGACATTTGACAGTGAGTTAGATCCAAATCGTATTGTTAAACAAGGTTCGACCTGCTATCGGGTCGTCAAGACGCCAAACCCAATTAACCCTCATGCTGAAAATTTAGGCTATCCATTTCGTTGTGATGGCAAGTCATTGGTATCTGATCTGCAGAAAGCCATCGCGGCAAGAGCTGAAAAAATGGGCATAAAACGTTAAGGTTAAAGTGATAAATTTTCATTCAACACCTAATCTATTGGTATTTAATGTTACATTATTTATTTTAATTATTAATAATCATATGTTTATTGGTGCTTAAAACTTTCATGCTAATGAGTGTCTATTTGCTATGGAATCGCTTGTTTAATTTGTTGTTTTACGTTTATACTCGTTTCCATCTTGTCGGAGTGCCTAAGGGCTGAGACCGTTTATTCGGGATCCGTTGAACCTGATCTGGTTAATACCAGCGAAGGAAACAAGCATGATAATTACAATAAATTCGTGCGTTTTGTGTTAGTGATTTTACGTTTTCATTTTCGCTACTGAGTTAATTGTTTTTATTTGATGCATCACATTTTGTTGATGTACCTGCTGTTCAACATCTCCTGGCAAGCAACTTCATTTCTTTTTAAAGTGAGATTGCTTATGTCAAATCGTCGTGAAACCCGAGCGCAAGCTCAACAGTTTATTGATACGTTGAAACCTCTTCAACATCCTAATTCTGAAAAAATATACCTGACAGGTAGTCGTGCAGACTTGCGTGTTGGCATGCGTCAAATCTTACAGTCCGACACCATGATTGGTGGCACGGAATCTGATCCTATTCTAGAACCCAATGCCCCGTTAAAAGTGTATGACTGTGCTGGTGCTTACTCAGACCCAGACGCTGAAATTAATGTGCGTAAAGGCTTGGTTAAATTCAGAGAGAGCTGGATTGAGGAGCGAGGAGATACCGTACAACTCAAGGGTGTGAGCTCCGGTTTTACACAACAACGTCTAGCCGATGATGGGCTGGATCATCTTAGATTCGACTCCCTACTTCCTCCAAGGAAAGCCCAAGCTGGCAAGTGTGTGACTCAACTTCACTACGCAAGGCAAGGGATCATTACACCTGAGATGGAATACATCGCCATCCGCGAGAATATGGAGCAAAGTGGCATCACTGATGCTGTCCTGAGACAAAAAGCTAAAGGGGAGAGTTTCGGCGCGTCCATAGACCAAGTGATCACTCCTGAGTTTGTACGCCAAGAGATTGCCCGTGGTCGTGCCATTATCCCCTTGAACATTAATCATCCAGAAGCTGAGCCTATGATTATAGGGCGTAATTTTCTGGTGAAGGTAAATGCCAATATTGGTAATTCCGCCGTGACCTCTTCGATTGAGGAGGAGGTTGAAAAGCTTGTTTGGTCAACGCGTTGGGGAGCAGATACCGTGATGGATCTCTCTACCGGACGTTATATTCACGAAACTCGAGAATGGATCATTCGTAACTCACCAGTGCCTATTGGAACCGTGCCTATCTATCAGGCTTTGGAGAAGGTTAATGGTGTGGCAGAAGATCTAACATGGGAGGTATTTAGAGACACCTTAGTAGAACAAGCTGAGCAAGGTGTAGATTATTTCACCATACATGCAGGAGTGCTGCTTCGGTATGTGCCAATGACGGCCAAGCGAGTGACGGGCATTGTGTCTCGTGGTGGTTCTATTATGGCCAAGTGGTGCTTGTCTCACCACACTGAAAACTTCCTCTATGAACATTTTAAAGAGATCTGCGAACTGTGTGCTGCCTATGATGTTTCGCTTTCACTGGGGGATGGAATGCGCCCTGGCTCGATCGCAGATGCTAATGATGAAGCGCAATTTAGTGAGTTAGAAACCTTAGGCGAGTTGGTGAAAATCGCTTGGGAGTATGATGTTCAAACCATTATTGAAGGACCTGGTCACATCCCTATGAACCTTATCAAGGAGAATATGGATAAGCAGCTTGAGATTTGTGATGAGGCACCATTTTATACTCTAGGTCCACAAACCACGGATATAGCACCGGGTTATGATCATTTTACATCGGGGATCGGTGCTGCAATGATCGCTTGGTATGGTTGCGCCATGCTCTGTTACGTGACCCCAAAAGAGCATCTTGGTTTACCGAATAAAGAAGATGTTAAACAGGGATTAATCACCTACAAAATAGCCGCACATGCTGGTGATGTGGCTAAAGGACATCCAACGGCGCAGATCCGCGATAATGCGCTGTCTAAGTCGAGATTTGAGTTTCGTTGGGAAGATCAATATAACTTAGGACTCGACCCTGAAACGGCTCGTGCCTATCACGACGAGTCTTTACCACAAGAATCTGCCAAAGTTGCGCACTTCTGCTCCATGTGTGGCCCTAAGTTTTGCTCGATGAAAATAAGCCAAGAAGTGCGTGAATACGCGGCAGCGCAAGAGATTAAACTGCAGTCTAATGCCAGTTATAAAGCGAAGAATGCCACGGATATTCAGGCGGGAATGGATCAGATGTCGGCAGAATTTAAAGCGAAAGGGGCTGAGCTTTACCATGAAGCAAGCCCTGCCAATGCCGATTTAGCCGACGCCGAGGTTTAAGCCATGACGGTTTCAATGCTAAAGCCCTTGGCAACTAAACCTATGGTGTGGACCATTGCAGGTTCTGATAGTGGTGGTGGAGCGGGTGTTCAGGCCGACTTGTTAACCATGCAAGATTTGGGCTGTCATCCCTGCAGTGTGCTGACGTGTTTAACGGCGCAATCTTCGGTAGCTGTCAGCTTGGTTGAAGCTGTCTCTGTAGAGATGTTTAGCGCACAGCTTAATACGCTATTGCAAGATTTGCCGCCGGCGGCGATTAAAATTGGACTTTTAGCCAACCAAAGTCAGATCCTTCTACTTGCTAACTGGCTTAAGAATGAGCTTTGCAGCTATCAAAAGCGTTGCGATGTGCAGGTGAGCATCATCTTGGATCCCGTGATGTTTGCCACTTGTGGCGATGCGCTAAATCCTATATTAGATTTTTCACCCTTTGATGGTTTGTTAACCTTAATTACGCCCAATATTGCAGAGCTAGCGGCGCTGGTGGACAAGAATGATGTTAGTTCAGCAGCCAGATTGGTCGATCAAGCCGCGTGTTTACAAGCAGCCCAAAGCTTATCGAAGCAGCTGAACTGCAACGTGTTAGCCAAAGGAGGGGATCTCGGTCCAACTTGGCTTGCTGAATGTTCACAAGATATTTTTGTCTGTCGTGATGCACAAGGGAGTTCACCATTGCATCAAGGGCGAAGCTTCCTGCTATCGGGTTCGCGTGTTGCGAGCAAAAACACCCATGGCAGTGGCTGCACGCTAAGCTCAGCAATCGCGAGCGTGATGGCTCAAGGTTACGTGCTGCACGATGCCATTGTTGTGGCTAAAGCTTATGTTACAGCCGGAATCGCAGCTAGCTATCAGGTTGGCTGTGGTGCAGGTCCTCTAGCACGCACGGGCTGGCCGTCAGATCTGAGCATTTATCCCAAGATAACCACACTGGATTTAGGCCCCTCATTACCTGAAGGTGTTGAGTTTCACTCAATTGATGAGCCTTTGGGTCTGTATCCCGTGGTGGACACAGTCGCTTTACTGCAGAGTTTACTCGAAGCTGGGGCGAAGACGATCCAATTGCGGATCAAAGAAGGAACAACACAATATATAGAGCAACAGATAGATGCAGCGGTTCAGCTAGGTCGTGATTATAAAGCCAAGTTGTTTATCAACGATCATTGGGAGTTTGCAGTTAAACACGGCGCATATGGCATACACCTTGGACAAGAAGATCTCTATAGGGCTGATCTTGTCAAGATAGCCGAGAGCGGCACGGCTTTGGGCGTGTCGAGTCACAGCTATTTCGAGTTACTGCTGGCTCATCAAATGACTCCTTCCTATATTGCGTTGGGACATATCTTTCCCACCACGACGAAGGAGATGCCATCAGCCCCCCAAGGTTTAGATAAGTTGACGAATTATGTCGCGTTATTGGGTGAACATTATCCCTTAGTGGCCATTGGCGGAATTGATGTTTCTAATCTTGAAGCGGTGAAGCAAACTCAAGTCCATGATGTTGCAGTGGTGAGAGCGGTGACTCAAGCTGAAAACCCAGCTAAGGCATATAAAATTCTTAGTGAGTTATGGGAGGCATGTGATGCCGCTCAGTGATGATGAGTTTATGCGCTATTCAAGGCAAATTTTATTGCCTGAGGTTGGTGAACTAGGTCAATCAGCACTGAAGAAAGCAAAGGTGCTGATTGTTGGTGTTGGCGGATTAGGGCAGCTGGCAGCGCAATATCTGGCAGCTGCTGGGGTGGGACAATTAACCTTAGTTGATGATGATCGCGTTGAAAGATCTAACTTACCGAGACAACTGTTATTTGATGATAAGGATATTGGTGAGTATAAATCGTCGCGTGCCCGTGACAAGTTAATGCAGCGTTACCCGAATAGTGAGATCAATGGGATCATAAAGCGGCTATCACTCGACAATGCCAGTGGCATAATCGAGTGGGCTGACATCGTGCTTGATTGCAGTGATAACTTAGAGACTCGCCATCATGTTAACCAAACATGTGTCAGTTTTCCTACCCCGTTAGTGACCGCATCAGTGGCGCACTTTTCAGGATTTTTGTTTGCAGTGGATCTGAAACAAGCCCCCGATGCAGGTTGTTATGCCTGTTTATTTCCGCAAGATTCTATCGTGACGACAAGCTGCAGCACTGCCGGTGTGCTGGGGCCAATGGTAGGGGCTCTGGCATCAATGCAAACCTTAATGGCAATCAACCTTTTACTTGGTGTCGGGAAGGTGTGCGGCAAGTTACTCAGATTTGATGGATTAGAATTCAAGTGGCGCGAAGCAAGCCTGAGCAGAAATCCTAAGTGTCCAGTGTGTGCAGGTGTTATTAACCCTTTACTTTTAGATGCTCAAAAAGAGGTGTGTCATGCAGAGTATTAACAGGGGAGATGAGGTGATGAAAAATGACGATCTGATGATAGAACTGTTGATGAATGACAAGGCACTTGTTATCCCGAAGGGGATGAGTTTAGCGAGATTAGTTACCAAACAGCAGATAGAGCCTAAATCAGTGGCTTTGGTGTGTAATGGTGAAATAGTTCCTAGAGCTCATTGGCAAGAAAGGGTGTGTGAAGATGCGGATGAAATTGAGATTTTTTCAGTGGTAGCAGGAGGCTAGTATGCTAAAAATTGCGGATCACGAGTTCCAATCAAGATTATTTACTGGCACAGGTAAATTCTCATCTTCTGCCTCTATGCTCGCGGCGATTCGAGCGACGGAGTCAGAGTTAGTGACCATGGCGATGAAACGTCTAGACCTTAAAACGGGTCTCGATGATATTTTATCTCCTCTGTTACAAAGTGGGATCAAGCTGCTACCGAACACTGCGGGGGCGAGAAATGCAAAAGAGGCCATTTTTGTGGCTGAACTTGCCCGAGAAGTGTTAAACACCTCTTGGGTAAAGCTGGAGATACACCCAGACCCCAAATACCTGATGCCCGATCCGATAGAGACGTTAGAAGCGGCTAGAATCCTTTGTGATAAAGGTTACATCGTATTGCCCTATGTGCATGCAGATCCTGTGCTTTGCCGTCGATTAGAAGAGGTGGGTTGTGCGGCCGTAATGCCTTTAGGCAGTCCTATTGGCTCAAATCAGGGACTTATCACCGAGCCATTTTTAAAGATCATTATCGAACAGGCTAACATTCCTGTGATTGTGGATGCAGGCATTGGAGCCCCTTCCCAAGCGTTAAGGGCCATGGAGCTTGGCGCTGATGCTGTATTAGTTAATACGGCGATCGCAAGTAGCTTAAATCCTATCGCCATGGGACGCTGCTTTGCTCAAGCAGTGCAAACGGGGAGGGATGCTTATCTTGCGGGGTTAGGCCAAATTAGCCAGCAAGCAAGTAATACCAGCCCATTGACGGGGTTTTTAAATGATTAACCTAAGTCGGTATTATTTGTATGAAATGGAGAGAGATAAATGAGCTTTATCTCCTATTTACAAGGACTCTCTCGGGAGAAATTGAGCTTAAGGCTGTATTCATGCACAAGTAAAGAGGTAGAAAAGGCGTTACAGAGCCCACAAGGTTCTCTAGAGAGTTTATTGGCTCTCTTGTCTCCGGCGGCCGAACCTTACCTTGAACAGATGGCTCAAGCTTCGACTTTACTCACGCGGCAGCGATTCGGCGCCAATATTGGCATGTATCTGCCACTGTACCTGTCTAATTTGTGTGCCAATGAATGTGATTACTGCGGGTTTAGCATGAGTAACCGTATCAAGCGCAAGACCTTAAACTTGGATGAGTTAAACGCTGAGATGTCGGTCATTAAGTCGATGAGCTATGACTCCATTTTACTGGTGTCTGGTGAACATGAAACCAAAGTGGGCATCGATTATTTCAGCTCGGTCTTACCCAGTGTTAAAGCGAGCTTTAGTTATGTGGCTATAGAGGTTCAGCCGCTCAAAGAGACTGAGTATTCACAACTCGTCGGGCTTGGGCTTGATGCGGTGATGATCTATCAAGAAACGTACAATCCGCAGACTTATGCAAAGCATCACACTCGGGGCAATAAAAAAGACTTTGCATATAGACTCGAAACACCGGAGCGAGTCGCAAGGGCTGGGGTGGATAAAATCGGTTTGGGAGTGCTGCTTGGTTTAGATGATTGGCGTTTAGATGCGCTGTTATTGGGACACCACCTTGAGTATCTAGAATCACACTTCTGGCGAACACGTTACAGCGTGTCCTTGCCTAGACTGCGACCATGTACTGGAGGAATAGCGCCAAAGGTTGAACTAACAGATAAAGGCTTGGTGCAACTCATCTGTGCGTTCAGACTGTTTAATCATCAACTTGAGATCAGCCTTTCAACCCGAGAGTCCGCTGAATTACGAGATAACCTACTTGGTCTTGGAGTGACGCAACTGAGCGCGGGAAGTTCGACACAACCAGGTGGTTACTTAGCACCCGATACTCAATTAGATCAGTTTGAGATTAGTGATGAGCGGACACCTAATGAGGTATGCGCTGCGATGAAAGCGAGAGGGTTTAATCCTGTTTGGAAAGATTGGGAATCAGCTTGGGTTTGAACTTGCTAATCCTGAGTGAATGCTAGTGGTGCACAATGCTAAGGAGGTTGTGCATTAACTTTAAGGCATATTAAATTCCACCGAATCAGGGATTTCCAATTGGCTTGGTATATAACTGTACTTCTGAATAGATGTGGTCAATAATTAAGCTTGAAACCTAAAGTGTTTCCGAGCTTACTGTTAGAGCTAATATTTAGTTTTTATTTGAAGCTTTTTTGGAGTCAATGTTATGCAAATACCACCCAGTTATTCATCCGGTCAAGCCGGTTTGCAGAGTGCTCAGTCAGGCTTAACACAAGCCACTGTCGACGTAGCCTCTCCAACTTCAGCACCAAGTCGGCCAAATCCAATTGCTGAGTCTAGTGAAGCAAGACCCGTTGAGAATGTTGATAAAACCGAAGCCTTGGTATCAGCAGTTGAAGCGCAAAATCAAGGTGAAGCTTCTGCTGAAGTGTTAGAAACCTCATCTGAGACGGTAGGTACTATTATCAACATTGAGGTCTAATCTCAATGTTAGACGTTAATTTGTCGTCAGGTCTAGCGGGGGGAAGGGATCGCCTTTCACCCACAAATCGAACGTCTTCAATTTTATCTACCTCATCTTCACCAGCCGTTTCAGTGCCACCACCATCGACTTCCGCACCGGTGCAAGCCAAATCCGCTTATCTTCATGTTGATGCCGTCAATATACCGAGTGTTCCAACTCACTTAACATCTGATGTTGGGGCGGAATTTACAGCAGTGACACCGTCTACTCCTAATGTAAACTTTAGTTTAACCCAAGGTGCGCTTTCAATAACGGGCTTAGTGAATTCAACGACTGCGGTGACGCAACCTGATACTGAAACAACCGTTGCTGCAAATGAAGCGTTAGTGGGTTCATTGAATCAAGCTAATGCCAATCCCTTTGATAATAGCAGTGTTGTTGCCAATGATGTTCGGCCAAACTTTTCACCTGTTGAGAATTCATCTGCAATAGATGAGCAGAACCCCTTTTCAGGTGAGGGTGACAAGGTAGGCGGCGATACTCAGCCTATTTTTGCTCCCGTTGAGGGTAAATCCGATAACAGCGCCTCAACAAGTGATAGAGCTGATAGCGTAGAAGCAGATAAAGCCAAAGCTATGGCCGTTGAACAACAGGTACTTGCACAGCTTGCAAAAAGAGATGCTGAAGTGCGATCTCATGAGCAGGCCCATGCGAGTGTTGGTGGAAGCTTTGCTCAAAGTCCTCAATTGAGTTATGAGCAGGGAAGTGACGGACGTCGATATGCTGTTGATGGTGAAGTATCAATTGATATCTCTGCAGTGCCGGGCAATCCATTAGCGACAGTCAATAAAATGAGGCAAGTTTACGCGGCTGCAATGGCGCCATCGGATCCATCAATGGCGGATATCCGGGTGGCAGCAGAGGCGATGCGAATACTCAACATGGCTAAGGCTGACTTGGCAGATGAAAGATTACAAAATGCTCCCTCAATAGAGGAGATGGCGCCTTTACTTGGTGCAGAGTCGGCCATTGAAGGTATTCCGGCTTTTGAACCTATTAATGCGAATATAGCCGGAGAAGTGAGCGAAGATGGCGATATCACTGTATCGCAAACAGAAGAGGAAAACCCTGTCGCTGACACGATTGAGAGAATTAATAGTCAGTTGGCATCACAGGCTCGTACTTTGGAATCGGCCTCGACAGGTTATTCAAGTGACACGGTATCAGAACGATATCTTCCCGGGTCAAAAGCGACAAGCTCGTTTAGTTTTTCAGTGTAAACTCCAAGCCATTTCTTATCTTACTAACCTTACCTAGATCACCCGTTGGTAAAATGTTCCCACACAGGTTAACAGTATCTGGTTAGCCATTAATTGATAGGCTAACCAGATTCACATTCATCAGTATAAAGATTTTCGCGCTTAGCGAAGGGTTAGTCTTTTACATCTAGGTCCTTAATATCAACCAGCTTAGGTAAGTACTTCTTAGTGGCGTCAATCTTATGGAAATACGGGCCTTGGTGTAACTGCTTTGGCCAGTCTAGTAGCATCATAGCCAGTACATTTCTATGCTCTCCCATCACCATGTCAGGATTGCCCATTGGCGATAGGATAAACTGCTCTTGGGGATCGAAGGCTTTCACAATATGCGCTTGCGTAAGTGAAACGACTTTGTTATCTGACTTACCGGCCAAATGGAAGCTTATTCCTACCTCTGCAATAATATCATCGGTGGCATCTTTCAGTATGCGGTCAATGTTATTTTCGAAATAGGTTAATATCCAAGCAAACTCTTTCGCATCCACTTCATGTTGATAATATTCGCTGGCGGCAAAGATAAAGTGAGTCATGCCGTAGAGTTTGTTTCTAAACTGTTTTTTGGTGAGCTTATTATCTTTATCATTTGGATATACTTCGATAAAAGCTTGCTTGTATGATGCTAAATAATCACCAACACCGAGTTGCTTGGCCCAGTATACATAGTTAATGAGTTGAGCTGCCCAAGATTTAATCATTGCCTTATCTGTTAACCCAGCCTCTAAATTGGCCCGTTTTAACGTGTTAATAAGCTTATCATTACAAGGGCCTGTTAATCCAAATTCATTAATGCGACTTGAGAAGCGAAGTAAAACGTCTGTGTAAAACAGAAACTCAGGAAACGGTTTAAGGGCTTTCTTACGTGCCTTTGCTCTTGGGCCTTTACCCAAGATTGAAATCGCTTTTTTGGCTTCTGAATCGATAAAGCCGGGTATATCGAGCTGACATGCATAAAAGGCCTGAGAATCCGTAACGGCATAGAGATCGACTAGTGCGGCATTTGCGTATTTATCGTCGCCTGTCATACGATATTGTCTAATACCGTAATGCCCTTGAACTCTAGGAGGTAGCTCAAATAGGTGATCTTCTAAATTACTTTTTATCCCATCATAGACTTGCTGATGTGTCAGCGGAGCAACGTTTATATTGTTATTTGCTGATATTGTGGCTGCATGTGTGGTGAAACTAAAGAGTGCAAGAGAGACTAAACTTGTCTTCAACATTGGATGCATCTTGTATCCTTTTAATGAGTGAAATGGGGTCGATGGATTGATTTAATAAGGTGGTTAATCTCTGTTCAAGACTAAGTGAATCTTCATTGATTAATAAAAGCTCGAATACACTCTGCTGATCCGGACAACCACGAGTAGATTGATAAATTAAGAGGGCGAGTTCTTCTTGCCAAATATCTTGGTAATAAAGTGGCCCTAGGTCTGTGATGGCCAGAAAACTATAAGGGTGACTCTCTGGTTCATCCCACGGTTGGCCGAATGATTTAGTGAACTCTACAGTGAGGTTTTTGTACAATTTAGACTCGCGATTACGATAGAAGTCCAATGCGACTTTGGCGCGAAATACTTTCAGTTGAGTTGAGTATTTCACAATCTTATCTTCTCTACTTTCAGGCTGTTTAGGCTCTAATACACCTTCAGACAGAAAATATTCCAGCCAATGACTGCCCAGCTGTGCAGTGTCATTGGTTTCACCTAAGGTATTGACGAGATAGTAATGACTGGTGCCTGATAATTGTGATAAAGCGTTAGCCATGGCTGATACTAAGTCGTGTTTGTCCCAGTAGGTTGTCAGCAGGGGTTTAGTGTTGAGCTGAACTTGTCCAAACTGAAATCCTTGCACGGGGACTCTTAACCTTTGGGCTCGTGTGCGTTCACCGACATTGAAATACATGTCACCTAAAAGTCTACCATTGTGCCAGACTCTGTGAATATGCTCGGTGACAATTTCAAATGTAAAACCAAGCTCATTAGCTCTGCTGTAGAGAAGCTGGATAAAGGCACTGGAGGTAGTTTGTTTCACTGGACTTTTAACGGCTGCTGCCAGTTCTCTTCCAATCTCCCATGGTGATGTGTTTATCGCTTTTGTTTCTGCATTGAGAAATAATGCGACTAATTGCGCCGAAGAAAGAAACTGATTCGATAATGCAAAATCACTGTGATCAGCAAAGCCTGCTTGAGCTGCAATCTCCTGCTTAATATTGGCGATTCTCATGAGGGCTTGGCTATTTTTATCTTTTGCGCGTCCCTGATAGGCTTGCCAAACAAGTTGTTGGCAATGAACGTCATTTTGCCGTATCAAATAAGATGCGATAGATAAGTGAAAGTTGGCATCTTTACCGTTTTCTTGATTTTTGTTGTTGGGTAAAACGCAATCTGCACTATCGAAATTTAGGGTTAAATTTTGACTTCTTAATCCCTGTTTGACGTTTGCTTGAGCCGTATAGAGCTGTGATTTTACTTTTTGGCTGGTTCTATCTTTTATTAACGTGTTTATCCTAATACTTAACTGCTGTAACTCAGCCTCTTTGTTCTCTTTTAGTGAGAAAGCCAATTTCTGAACTATCACCGAATTTAGCGTTTCACTCATCATATCTGAGAGGCGCAGCTGGCATTGCAGCAGGCTTTCTCGATGTGACGGGGCCACATTGAAACTTCGATAATATTGAAGACGGTCTTTAATATTAAAGAGACCTAATAGGGCTTTTTCCAATGTGTAACTTTGGAGTAATGCGCCAGCGTCATCATTGGTGTCATGTTGATGAAAATCCCTTTGGGCAAGGGGGGAGGTCAATTGCAAACATTGATTAATGAGTATAGGGATAGGAGAAACGGCAGCATAAGCTGCCGTACTGATGCAGATAAAAAGACTAGAGCTTAGCGTTATGGCTAAAATGCTTTTTAGCATATTCTACTCTTTCACTGACTGTCATATTGTGGTTGCCTAATGAATCAACGTGATTTAAATAGGGTAAAATACCACGTCCATTGGCGATCTGAATGGCTAAACCTGGTCTTGCATTAAGTTCAAGCAGAAGCGGTCCCTTAACTTTATCCAGTACCATATCAGTACCTAGGTAACCCATCTCAGACATCTCATAGGCTTTTGACGCTGTATTTAACAGAAAATCCCATTGAGGTACCTGAATATCAATCAGTTTTTTATTGGTATCAGGGTGAAGATCAACTGGCGTATCAAATTGAACCGCGTGTAATCCTTTTCCGGTACCAATGTCTACGCCAACCCCGACAGCACCTTGGTGCAAGTTAGCTTTGCCATCAGAAGCTGCCGTTGATAGTCGTAGCATTCCCATGACAGGGAAGCCTTTGTAGACAATTAAGCGAATATCAGGAACGCCTTCGTAGGAGTAACCATCGAATACAGGATCAAACTGAATTAGCCCCTCTACGATGGCGACATCTGGTGAGCCACCTAATGAGAAGAGACCACTTAAGACGTTCGAAACATGACGATAGATCTCACTGTGGCTAACCTCTTGCCCATTGGGTTTGAAGTAACGTCCAGCTTCAACCTTGGTTATCACCAAAATGCCTTTACCGCCAGAGCCCTTTGAAGGTTTGATGACGAAGCCAATTTCGTTATTGACCATCGCAGGGATAGATTCAATCTCATGCTGCTCACGAACAACACCAATGAGTGCAGGTACCGCGATATTGTTGGCAATAGCAAGTTGCTTAGTCGTTAATTTATCATCCACACGCTTATAAAATTTACGGGGATTATAACGACCAATATAGTCAATATTACGTTTGTTCATGCCCAATACACCGTTGTTATGCAACGATGATGGCCAAGCGAATTTAAGTCTCATGACTATTATTCTCCGGCCAATGGCTTGAAGCGTCTAAGTTCAAGCAAGCGGTAACCTGTGTATTGACCCATCAATAAGACCATAGCCAGTATCACAAGGTGAATACCTAGGAAATTAAAGACCCAATGCTGAACCCAAGTTGCGCTCATTGCAAGGTATGCAAGCGTGGCGACAAATAAGCTACCACCACCTTGAAGTACCACTTCTTTAGGGCCTTCCTCTTCCCAAAGAATAGACATTCTTTCAATTGTCCAAGCTAAGATGATCATCGGGAAGAAAGTGATCGTTAAGCCTTCACTTAACCCAAATTTGTAAGAGATAAGGGTAAATATCCCTATGATCCCAATCACGACGATGATCACCGCCGATATTCGTGAGATCAAGAGCAGGTTCAGTTGTGACAGGTATGAGCGGATCATTAAGCCACACGCGACGATGAGAATGAACCCAACTAATCCGGTTAGCAACGTTGTTTGAATAAAGGCCAGCGCGATAAGAACTGGCATAAAAGTACCTGAGGTTTTAAGTCCGACGATGACGCGAAGGAAAACCACCATTAACACACCAATAGGAATGAGTAAGATGCCTTTAAATAGACTTTGCTCTTCCAGCGGCAATTGATATAAAGAAAAATCAAAGGTGCCCTTATTGTTCATTACATCCAAAGATGTGGCTAATGCAGAGCGTGTGTCCTTTAGCATTGAGAAGTTGACTTGAGAGTTTACGCCGCCGGTAACATCTAAAGTAGACTGACCTGAACGATCCCAAAGGAGTAAGTTTTCACCGCGACCTTGTGTGCCATCAGCGGGATTGAAAAGTACCCAGTCACCGTCGTTATACACTTCAACAAAGCTGGTTAGCTGTTGTCTACGACGCTGATCTTCAAGAAATAAACCACTGACCTCTTTTGCTGGAACCCCTTTGCTGTGCAGCATGTGCAAGAAAAGTTTAGTTGGAGTGTTGTTGCTCAGAAGCAGCTCAACGTTTTGCGTTCTATCAGTCGCGTTTAATGCTTTATTGAGTTGCTGTGCAAAAGTGATGTTGGTGGCGCTCTTAGACCACACTTTTTCTATCACTTGTTCGGCAGCTTCTTTTTCAGTTGCTGGCCAAATGTAGAGCTGTGGGGTTGATGGCTCGACAGATGCAACGACTGTTGTGGTTCCTGTCGGAATTAATGTCACCTTATAATAAAGATTTTGAAGCCCAGTTGCTGAACGCACTGACCATAAGGCGCGACGATCTTGCTTATCTTGGCTGATTGTTAAGCCGTAACCAGGTGATGAGGCATTTTCGACTAAGACTTCGAAAGCGGGATCATTCGGAAGAGAAAAAGAAACCTCGGCAGGCTCCCCAGTTCCTTGGAAACTGACTTTCGCGTCCACTGCCCAACTTTGAATCTGTTTGCCTGGTAAAAAAGGCACATTGTGTTCGATGCCGCGATACACACTGGCAGCAATTCCCGATATAAATAGCAGGGCGACCAGAATGTAAAAAGGTTTTTTAGAATGCATTTAACAATTCCTATTCTTCAGAAACAAGCACAGGCTTGTTTTTTCCATGGACATAACTTTGACCCACATCTACCACGGCAATATCTTGCATAAACTTACGACCCAGTAATAGAGGGAAGTCTAGGTGACTGCGGTCAACCAAGTTCAAATCAGTTTCTGCGGAATACTGACCAATTTTTAGGTGCGCATGGATAACGGGGCGACGGTCAGTTTTTTCATCTAAATCTTGTTTAATTCGCACGAAACGCTCGACTTTAGATTCGAAAGTTTGCGCAGGAGCCTCTTTACCTAACGTGAATACATCGAATCTGACCCACTGCTTTCCATCACGTTCAAACAAAATGATGTTGTGGGAGTCTAAGGACGATGATTCTGCACCAGTGTCAATACGAGTATTGAAACTGGCATTGAGCTCTTCGATATAGACATTTTCAATAGCACCTAGGATGAACTTGCCTGCGAGTGGTGATGGAGGGCAATCTTCAGCAATCGAAATTATTTTCTCTTTCGGCGCATGTTCTAATGTTGAAATCTTTTGCGTTAAGGTGTCTATGTGTGACGATAGTTCCGTTATCGCAAGAGATTGAGTCTTTTTGTTCTCGTCCATGATTTGAATCAAATCTGCTTGTTGTCGCGCTAAACTTGAGTCTAGAACCGAAACATCGACCGCTTTCGGTAAGTTTGCGTTTTCTTGAGACGTCATTGCACAGCCAGCTAAGCCAGCCGCTACCGCAATACAGATTATCTGTTTAAACATAGTGCTTCCCATTTACTAATGTATTTGTTCTTCAAAGTTTGAGGTTATCTCTACCAAGGCTAACTATCTTCTGTGCTGTGGAGATTGTCTGCACAAGTTAATCATCACATGAGATCTTTATTTGGTTGGTTTTTCGTTGCGATAAACGTAGCTCGTTTAGGCGCAGGATAACCCTCGACGGTTAAATCTATATTGGTTGGATCGAGATAATCAACCAGTGACTCATTCGGCATCCAATCAGTTCTTCTTTGTTCTGCAAGGGATGTAACATCGATATCAACGCATTTAATATCAATAAAATCAGCTTTCTTCAACCAAGCTGCTAATGCGGCAGCCGACGGAAGAAACCATACATTATTCATCTTGCCATATCTATCACCTGGCACCAGAACGGTATTTTCATCACCGTCAACAACCAAAGTTTCTAAAACTAGTTCACCCCCTGTTCTCAATTGATCCCTAAGCTGTAACAAATGATCAATAGGTGAGCGCCTGTGATATAGCACTCCCATCGAGAAAACAGTATCAAATGCATCTAAAGGTGGCAGGTCTTCAATGCCCAGTGGTAATAGGTGTACGGGCTGGTCTTCACCTGCTAAGCGTTTAATTGCTTCAAATTGACAAAGAAACAACGTGGAAGGGTCAATACCCACAACGTGATTAGCGCCTTCACCTAACATACGCCACATATGATATCCGCTACCACAGCCAACATCTAAGACGGTGCGATTATTCAGTGGTGAAAGATGAGGAAGAACACGATCCCATTTCCAGTCTGAACGCCACTCTGTATCGATATTTATGCCATGGACAGAGAAAGGGCCTTTGCGCCAAGGGGTAAAGATCCGGAGCAAGTTTTCTAGCTTTTCCTGTTCACCTGGTGACAACTGATCGCCACTGCCGATGGTGACGGAGTGTTTAAGATCTAATGTGTCAGGTGCTGGATAGTTCAGCTTATTAAGCACTTTCTCCCATTTAGGTAAGGTGCCGTGTTTATGCTCACGCTGCCACTGACCTAAAATAGCTGGCAATGTTTCCAACCAATGCTGAAGGCTTGAGTCTGCAATTTTTTTGTAAAATGAACTAAAACTGATCACTGGAAAGCCACCTTAGAGGAGTGAGAAATTGAACCATATAATGGAAAAGAACAGGTTAATTTGTTCCATAGATGTAATGGCGTAAAAAACATCATTTAATCGCAACCATAGAAGCAAAGTTGAAACATTGAAACCACACGTTAAAATGTTTAAAGCCTTGCTCTTTTAATCTGACTTCATGCTGATGTAATGTATCAGGTTTCATGACATGCTCTAATGAGCTTCGTTTCTGACTTATCTCTAATTCACTGTAACCATTAGACCTTTTAAAGTCGAGATGAAGATCATCAAGTAAACTTTGCACTGAGTCATCTTCAAAGTTTAACTTTTCAGAGAGCACTAAAATGCCGCCAGGCTTGAGTCCTTGGTAAATATTGTTTAGCAGAGACTCTCTGTCTTTTGGTGCCAAAAACTGCATGGTAAAATTAAGTACAACCATGGAAGCATTTTCAATATTAATGTCCCGAATGTCACCACAAATAAGATCAACAGGTGTGTCGCTGACATAGGCGCCTAAGTTTTCTTGGCAACGTCCAATCATGGACTCACTATTGTCGACTGCCACAATGGTGCAATTTCTTGAGCCGATGTTGCGGCGAATACTTAATGTCGCGGCCCCAAGGGAGCAACCGAGATCGTAAACACGGCTATCCGGAGTGACGTATTTATCGGCAAGATCGCCAAGAGTTTTTATGATCTGACCATAACCTGGAACAGAGCGCCGGATCATGTCATTAAAAACGCCAGCTACCTTTTCATCAAATTGAAAGTCGCTAATGTTTTCACATGCTTGTGCGTAGATAGTATCTTGAGAAGTGTTCATTCATTTTTAATGTGTAAATTCAACGTGTCATTCTAACGAATCATCACTGTTTGCAGCAAGTCTAGGACTGGATATTTATGATAAAATTTTGTCTAATAGCGTAAAAACAACATTCTATATACATTTTAGTGACTTTTCGGGAAGTGGATTTGAAGTTATTTAATCAATTTTTATGCATTCTTTACCTTGTATTCTTCTCATCTTCGCTATTTGCTGTTGAAGAACAGCCTCTTATTGTCGTAATGAATGCTGATAGCTACCCGTACCAATTCATTGACGATAAAGGCGCACCACAAGGAATACTTGTGGACCTGTGGAAGGATTGGTCTCTACTAACAGCCATTGACGTGGAGTTTGTTGTCCGTGATTGGGAAGATGTTCTCGTTAGGGACGATATTGATCAGACTATTGTCCATATTGGCACGACTGCAAGACTTGAGAGCAAAGAGCAATTTGATGTTGCTAAGCCAATTTGGTCGGCTAACAGCTATCTTTATTTAAGTGCCTCTCTGATAAATAAACGCAATATTTCTGAGCTTCAACCCTATAAAATCGGCATCGTTTCTGATTCCTCTTGCGAAGGTGCATTATTAGCTGTTGAGCCTGGGTTGGTGTTTAAACGCTACAACAATCGTCAAGACTTGTTACAGGGAGCATTGGCTGGAGAGGTGTTTGCATTTGCTGATAGTGAAGTAAATGCAAATAATACCGCTCACAACCAAGTTACCGCGTTATTTCCCACTTCGAATCGGTTACTCATAAAACAGAACGAAATCAGACCTGTGATCATCAATGGGCAAGCTTCCCTTGTTCAGCAGATAGACATTGGTTTTAGCCAGATCCCAGATGAGCGGATGAGTGAGATTGAGGTGTATTGGCTGGGCGCAGGCCAACAAAAAGGAGGAATACGGATAGCGTCGACGGTGAACATTGAACCTTATGTCAACATCGGAGGAGATGGAAACCTCCATGGCTTATATGTCGATATGTGGGATTTGTGGTCAGAGAAAACAGGTGTTCCGATAACATTCACACAAGGTACGATGAAGAGCACGATTGCGCTTGTTCGTGAAGGAAAAGCGGATGTACACATAGGTTACCCAGAAAGTGAGAGCCTTAAAACGGGTTTACAAAGAGAAGCGCTGCTTTACCGTGTAAAAAGCCGTCTATTTAGTTTAAATAAACCCATTGGCTCGCTCGACGAATTGACTCATTCTCGAATAGGCGCTGTGCCTACTGCCCCTTATCTGGATAAGCTCTCACTAGAATTACCAGATGCTGATATAAGACTTTATGGCTCGGTGGATGCCATGATTGAGGCCGTTATCAGTGGCGAGATCTCAAGTTTCGTTGCTTCCTCTGCATGGACACAGCACTATTTGGTGCAAAAGGGCGTAGCACCTGATTTTTATCAATTTATGGGATTGGAATACAGCACTGATATCTATGTATTATCCGCAGGGGGGAATTCCGAACTCTCAGAGAGCATCAAACAAGGTTTTGCACTCATCAGTCGTGTGGAGTTGGCTGAGATAGAACAAAAATGGATGCTCGACAATAACAATCGAATTTTTGTTGATGAGCTAGCGTCAATACAGCTATCGACGCAGGAGAGTGAGTATCTTAAGCGTTTACCGACACTAAAAGTGGGTTATCAAAAAAACTGGAAGCCGATGGAGTTTACTGACAGTCAAGGTGATTTTGCTGGTGTAAACGGTGAGCTTATACAGCTTTTACAGGATAGACTCGGTATTAAAGTAGAGGCGGTTGAGTATCAAGAGTGGCAAGGGCTGATATCTGCTCTTATTAGTGGAGAAGTTGATATTGCCGGCAGCGTGGCGTCCACTCAAGAGCGTTTAAAAGCCTTGATGTTTAGTGAGCCATATTGGCCTTCCCCTTGGGCACTCGCTACGCCTATGGATAAAGAATCGGTTTTTAATATTCAACAACTCAAAGGACAAAGAGTCGCTGTTGTTGAAGGTTACCAATTGATTAATGAATTAATTGGGCCTGAGTTCGGGGTTGAGTTAGTGCTGGTTGCTGATACTGAAGCAGGGCTAAAAGCGGTCACTGATGGTTTAGCTGATGCCTTTATTGAGAAAGTCATCAACATGGCAGCTCAATTAAAGCAAAGTGAGATGAGTCAGTTGAAGATGTCAGTACTCGCGGATTTCTCTGAGCAGCAAAGTCACTTTGGTGTTCATCCGAGTAAAGCCGAGTTAGTGCCGCTAATTAACAAGGTACTAGAGAGTGTTGAACAATCAAGCCGTCAAAAGATATATCAGCGTTGGGTTATTCCTACTGCAGGGGAGTTGTCTAGCGCTAAATCTCAATGGAACCTAGTGTTCGGTTTGATACTTTTCATGTTTGTTGTGTTATTAATATCACTCAAGATCATGCTGGGTAGAGAGGTTGATAAAAGGAAGCGCTTAGAACGTCAACTGTTAGATTTGACTCACTATGATACGTTAACGGCATTGCCAAATCGAACTTTGCTGAATGATAGACTAGAGCAAACTATATTACTGCATGCTCGAGAATTAGCGACTTTTGCTATCTTATTTGTCGGCTTTGATGGAATAAAGTCAATTAACGCTCAATGTGGCCATCATGCTGGCGAGCAATTGACTAAGACGTTAGCCGAGCTAATCACAAAGTCGGTAAGGCGTTCGGATACTGTCGCACGGTTTGGCAGTGAAGAGTTTGTGGTTATCTTGAACCGCACCAAATCCTTGGATATCGTGTGTCAGGTGGCTGAAAATATTATTAATCACCTATCTGATGACTTTGATGTTGAGCAGTTGCAGGTCAATATTCACACCAGTATTGGTGTTGCTAGATACCCTTCAGATGGGGACGGTGCAGCCGAATTACTTAACGCGGCTGAGAAATTAATGTTTAAGGCGAAAGAAAGTGGTGGAAATTGTTATAAATCATCATGATAATATAGCAATGTAAACTCATTTCGTGTGTATTTAGTTCACTAATTGAGTGATACTTCATCGACTAACGGTGAAGTTGTTTTTTAATCGGCAATATTTAACTATAATGCCGCTTTTGTGTTGTTTAGAATATTCTTCAGCCATAGGTTTGCGGATAAAGGAAAGAGTTAGATGCGCAGTCAATATTGTGGAGACGTTAATAAGTCTCACGTTGGACAAGAAGTAACCTTAGTAGGTTGGGTAAACCGTAGTCGTGACTTAGGCGGTGTTGTTTTTCTTGATCTACGTGATAGAGAAGGCATAGTTCAGGTTGTTTATGATCCTGATTTACCTGAGGTGTTCGATATTGCGAGTACACTGCGCAGTGAATTTTGTGTTCAGGTAACCGGCGTTGTTCGTGCTCGTCCAGATAGCCAAATTAATCAAGATATGCGCACTGGTGAGATTGAGATTTTAGGCAAGGGCCTAACAATCTTAAACAGCTCAGCGCCGTTGCCGATTAACATGGACAAAAATCAGCACAACACTGAAGAGCAAAGATTAAAATACCGTTATTTAGATCTTCGCCGTCCAGAGATGGCTGATCGTATTGTTTTCCGTTCAAAAGTGACCAGTGCCGTGCGTCGTTTCCTTGATGACAGCGGTTTCTTAGACATTGAAACGCCGATACTCACCAAAGCGACACCAGAAGGTGCACGTGATTACTTAGTGCCAAGCCGTACCTATAAAGGTCAGTTTTTTGCATTACCTCAATCACCACAGCTTTTTAAACAGTTGTTAATGATGTCTGGTTTCGACCGTTATTATCAAATCGTTAAGTGTTTCCGTGATGAAGATTTGCGAGCCGATCGTCAGCCTGAATTTACTCAGATAGATATCGAAACTTCGTTTATGACGTCAGCACAAGTGATGGAAAAAACAGAAGAGATGGTGCGCGGTCTATTTAATGACCTATTAAATGTTGATTTAGGTGAATTCCCTAAGATGACATTTGCTGAAGCAATGCGCCGTTTCGGCTCTGATAAGCCAGATCTACGTAACCCGCTTGAATTGATTGATGTTGCCGATCTCGTTAATGAGGTTGAGTTTGCTGTATTCAATGGCCCTGCAAACGATCCAGAAGGACGGGTTGCCGTTCTTTGTATCCCTGGCGGTGCTAAGCTGTCTCGTAAGCAACTGGATGAATATGCTAAATATGCCACCATCTATGGCGCTAAAGGGTTAGCTTGGATGAAGGTTAACGATCTTGAAAAAGGTCTTGAAGGCATTCAATCGCCAGTACTTAAGTTCCTTAGCGAAGATGTCGTTAACGGTTTACTTGATCGTACTAATGCTAAGACAGGCGATCTGATCTTGTTTGGTGCAGATAAAGCTAATATCGTTTCCGAAGCGATGGGTGCATTGCGTCTTAAAGCAGGTGAAGATTTCGACTTGCTTCAAGGTGAGTGGAAGCCATTATGGGTTGTTGATTTCCCAATGTTTGAACCAACATCTGACGGTGGGTTACATGCAATGCATCACCCGTTCACCGCGCCAATGGGCATTACACCTGAGCAACTAGAGGCGAATCCTACTGCTGCTATTTCAGATGCCTATGACATGGTATTGAACGGTTGTGAGTTAGGTGGCGGTTCTGTGCGTATTCACAACAGTGAAATGCAATCAGCCGTTTTCCGTATCTTAGGTATCGAAGAGGAAGAAGCCAATGAGAAGTTTGGTTTCTTACTTGAAGCATTACGCTATGGTACGCCGCCTCATGCTGGTTTAGCATTTGGTTTAGATCGCATTGTCATGCTAATGACTGGTGCAAGTTCTATTCGTGATGTGATGGCTTTCCCAAAAACCACAACGGCAGCTTGTCCTTTAACGAATGCACCAGGTTATGCCAACCCTGCTCAGTTAGTTGAGCTAGGTATCGAGGTTACCGAAACCCAAGATAACCAAGAAGAGCAAGCTTAATCGTTAAAATAGCCGAGTTTATCTCGGCTTTTTTAAGCGTTTTTTCTGTCTCGACATAAGGAGAATGATATATGGCAGGTCATAGTAAATGGGATAACATCAAACACCGTAAAGCGGCTCAAGATGCGAAACGCGGTAAGCTGTTTACCAAGTTTATCCGCGAGCTGACTGTTGCAGCCCGAGAAGGTGGATCTGATGTCGATGCCAATCCTCGACTTCGCGCCGCAATTGATAAAGCACTATCGAATAATATGACTCGCGATACGGTTGAACGTGCCATAAAACGTGGCGCAGGCGAACTCGATGGGCAAATACTTGAAACGATCATGTATGAAGGCTATGGCCCCGGTGGAACTGCGGTTCTCGTTGAAACCATGACGGATAATAAAAACCGTACCGTGTCTGGTGTCCGTAACGCGTTTAGCAAGTCAGGTGGAAATCTCGGTACCGACGGCTCTGTGTCTTATCTTTTTGATAAGCGTGGAGTGATCTCCTATGAAGACGATGTCGATGAAGATCAAATTATGGATGCAGCACTAGAAGCTGGCGCCGATGATGTGATCACACATGAAGATGGCTCTATCGATGTATTTAGCGCACCAGAGGATTTTGGTGTTGTTAAAGATGCACTTGACGCTGCAGGTTTTGAATCTGTTAATGCTGAGGTCACTATGATCCCATCATTAAAAGCCGATCTTGATGCCAGTACAGCGCCGAAGTTTATGCGATTAATCGATAATCTTGAAGATCACGATGATGTTCAAGAGGTCTACCACAATGCGGCAATATCAGACGAAATTATGGAGTCATTAGAGTAAAGTATGGCAATAATTCTTGGAATCGATCCCGGTTCAAGGATCACCGGATATGGTGTGATCCAGTGTAATGGTCGAAGCCAAATCTATTTAGGCAGTGGATGTATCCGTACTGCTTCGGAAGATTTCCCTTACCGACTTAAACAGATATTTGATGGCGTTTCAGAAATTATCCGTCAATATCAGCCCGATCTTTTCGCAATCGAACGTGTTTTTATGGCTAAAAATCCTGATTCAGCACTTAAATTAGGCCAAGCACGTGGCGCAGCTATTGTCGCTGCAACGAATGCCAATTTACCTGTTGCCGAATACTCTGCAACCCAGATAAAAAGTGCGGTTGTAGGCACTGGCCGAGCAGAAAAGTCGCAAGTTCAACATATGGTTCAACAGATCTTAAAACTCCCAGCGGCTCCCCAGGCTGATGCTGCCGATGCACTCGGCGTCGCCATCTGCCATTTTCATACAAGTCAGAGCTTAATCGCACTGGGTGGAAGAGCCAATGCACAGACATACGGACGTTACAAATGATTGGTCGTTTACGCGGGATCCTGATTGAAAAGCAGGCTCCAGAAATTTTAATCGACGTGGCAGGTTTAGGGTATGAAGTTCATATGCCTTTGACCAGCTTTTATGAGCTTCCAGACCTACATCAAGAAGCGATAGTGTATACCCACTTTGTGGTGCGTGAAGATGCGCAATTACTTTATGGTTTTATTACCAAGCAGGAGAGAGCGCTGTTTCGTTTATTAGTCAAGACGAATGGAGTTGGGCCGAAACTTGGATTAACCATATTATCAGGTATGACTGCGAGTGAGTTTGTTGCCTGTGTTGAGCGAGATGATATTGCGACCTTGGTGAAGTTACCCGGTGTTGGTAAGAAAACCGCTGAAAGATTACTGGTGGAGATGAGAGACAAGCTTAAGAGTTTAATGGAAGCCTCTGCCGGCTCTGAGCGTGAATTTATGCTTAAGTCTAACTATGCGCCTAAAGCTGTTATCAATACGGCCGAAGAAGATGCGATTGCTGCGTTACTATCATTAGGCTACAAACCTGCTCAAGCTAGCAAAGCGGTATCTGCGGTATTTGAAGAAGGCATGAGCACTGAAGCATTGATCAAGTCGTCACTTAAGTCGATGTTATAATTATAAATTGAGAAAGAGATGATAGAAGCGGATCGTTTAATTCATGCTGAACCCCAAGGTTTCGAAGAGCGTGATGAGCAAATTGATCGGGCTATGCGCCCCAAAATGCTCGATGAGTACACAGGTCAAGATGACAGCCGTGCTCAGTTAAAAATATTTATTCAAGCGGCTCAAAAGCGTGGCGAAGCACTGGATCACATGTTGATCTACGGCCCGCCAGGTTTAGGTAAAACCACGTTAGCCATGATTGTCGCTAATGAGATGGGAGTGAACATAAAATCCACTTCAGGGCCTGTGTTGGAAAAAGCCGGCGATCTTGCTGCACTGCTGACAAACCTTGAAGAGGGGGATGTGTTATTTATCGATGAAATCCACCGTTTAAGTTCGGTGGTTGAAGAGATATTGTACCCAGCGATGGAAGATTATCAGCTAGATATTATGATTGGTGAAGGTCCTGCAGCGCGTTCAATAAAGTTAGATTTACCTCCGTTTACGCTTATTGGAGCCACAACTCGTGCTGGTGCGTTAACCTCTCCACTGCGAGCCCGGTTTGGCATTCCACTTAGGCTAGAGTTCTATAATGTTAAAGATTTGAGCACCATTGTGACCCGCTCAGCTAAAGTGCTTGAACTGCCTATAGATGAAGAGGGCGCTATTGAGCTGGCAAAACGTTCTCGCGGTACGCCGAGAATCGCCAATCGTTTGCTACGGCGAGTGCGTGATTATGCAGAGGTTAAGTATGATGGTGAGATCAACAAGAAAGTTGCCGATCTCGCGTTAGACATGCTTGATATCGACGCGGAAGGCTTTGATTACATGGATAGAAAGTTACTCTTAGCCATCATTGATAAGTTTATGGGCGGGCCAGTGGGCCTAGATAATTTGGCTGCAGCCATTGGTGAAGAACGTGAAACGATTGAAGATGTGCTCGAGCCTTTCTTGATCCAACAAGGTTTTATCCAACGCACACCTAGAGGTCGAATTGCCACCGATCGTGCGTATAAGCATTTTGATATTATCCAACCAGAAAAATAATGGGTAACTAACTGCGAAGAGTAATGCATCATTGCTCTTCGATGATTAAGCTGTACTGCGGTGATTTCAGTCCCGTAGTTGCATTTTTACCTGCTACGACCTTAGCGCCTATTTCTATATATTCCCCATTAACGCCTGGATTCGCTAAGCCACTAGATGGAAAATTCTTAAGGGTCTTATTTTTATATCTTACGCGTAAGTTTTTTAAATTAATTTTTTTTTCATTTGCGAGCTGCACAAAGTCAATCGAGATAAGTGCACTTGTATCCGACGTGATGAGGTATCGACCTTGTTGATAGTCATTATCTAATAGTGCCGCATTGGTTGCATTGCCAAGCGCTCCTTTCCAGTTAACTAAAACCACAGTACTTTTATTGTTATTTTTTAATACACTCGGGTACTTAAGAGGTTGTATCTCTGTGATTGATATTGCAGCAAGGGCATTTGGTAGCATGAAAATATTAACAAAAGCAATTGGTAGAATAATGGTGCTGATGTAAAAATGAGCAGATTGTATTAGGGGACGCAAATATTCCTTAAATATCGGAAATGCTAAATTTAAATTTTTTTCAGTATATTTATAATTGTGATACATATTAACCTATTGTCGTTATCACTTTAATTAGTTCAATTATCATGCGTCAATAATACTCGCATTAAATACAGGGTTAATTTATAACTAGAATAATAAATCCCATAATAAAAATAAGGTTTATTTGTATATCAATGTATCAGTAATAATATTATGTTAATTTATCACACTCAAATCTGTGTTACATGGAATAAGGTTTGGGGTTGTTTCAATAATAGTAATATTAATTAAAGTAAAATGTAAGTAAATTGTTGCAAAATGTTTATCTTTTGATATCTTAGTGATGTGCAGTCGCTAACATACTGCTTTAACATTGATTTGTGCTTTATTTTTGAGCTGATGACTTTTAATCAGTGATCGTTTTAGCATAACCACAATAATAATATAAAAATATTTTAGGATTCATTAATAATGAAGAATAACATTCTGCTTTCTACACTGGTTGCGTCTACTTTTTTAATTGCATCTCAAGCTGATGCTGCCCAAGCTACGGGTACTGCGAATTTTAAACTTGTTTATCCTATTGCCATTACTGAAACTGCTATTATGGAATTTGGTGATGTTAGTATTATAGCTGATGGTAACTGTACGTTAGGTTATGCTGATGATGTATCAGGTACAGCATGTGTCGCTGGAGGAAGTGCTGCATTATCTGGTGAGTTCACTGTCACTGCCGATAATACAAATGTGAATATCGCACTTTCTGCTGCTGACTCATCTTCTGTTCCTGGTGTGACTTTTACACCATCGGTAGCGAATACTTCTCTTACAGTGACAGGAAACAGTGCTGTAATAAAAGTTGGTGCTTCATTAGACATAGTAGCTGCGAGTGCAGTCGCCGGCGCTAAAAACCTTACATATACTGTTGATGTTACCTATTAATTAAGTGTTGTTTTAACCGCTATAGTTATTTAATTAATAATGTGGCGGTTAAATAATAAACACGCTCGTAGTACAAGCTAACCAATAATAAAAAATTGAGACTAAATCTCATATAAATTAGCTGGGCGATAATAATGAAATATACTTTTTGGGGCTTTTTAGCCTTTGTTTTTAGTTTTAATGTTCAAGCTAACTTGCTAGTGACTCCTACTAGAGTTGAGTTAGACGATAAGGAGCAACTCAGTGCTGTTTTTTCTCTAGTGAATAAAGGCAAGAGTGTTTCTCGCTATAATATTTATTTTGAAAATAAAGCACTGCTCCCAACAGGGGATTATGTCACGCTTGATACTTCTCCGACTTCTTTAGCTAAGTTTGTTCGCTACTCTCCAAGGCGTGTGAGTTTAGAACCTGAGCAGGGCACTCGGGTTAGAATGGCTGTACGTTTACCTAAAGCGACAGTTAAAGGCGAGTACAGAAGTTACATCGTATTTCATCAGATCCCTTTAGTACCAGAAGTGGCTGACAATGACGCTGCTAAGCAGAGCAAGACCTTAAGCTTATCAGTACAGGCCTATATGCGAATATCTATCCCTGTTATTTTAAGGGTAGGCGATCTCGCTTCTGAAGTTCAAATTGAAACTGTGATGAATGAAGCCACCAAAGCCAGTGTTGAAGTAACCTTAACCCGTGAAGGGGAGAGGAGCAGCTATGGTGATATTGAAATAATAGAGATGTCAGGTGGCAAAGAAGTGGCGAGTGTTGGCAATTATAAAAACGCTGTCATTTATACTGAGCTTGCAAAGCGAACCTTCTCTATCGATTTAACAAAACCGATGACGTCAGGCACTGAATTACTGGTGCGATACCGCGAAAGTGAAAGCCTATCCGAGGCCAAAACCGTTGAAAATAGGTTAGTCATGTAACGATAGTTCTTAAACGTGCTCTTCAATATTTTTTCTCAGATCGCTTTATGGCATAGATCATTCAGATTTATGCTTATTGCGATTTTTATTGTTTGTGGCTTTGTTTTAACTATATCTTTGTATTGGGAAAATATTTTCGACTTAAACACCAAGGAAAAGCCGGTCTTAATCAGTGCAGATTTTAGCCTCGATGCAATCCTCAATGAACATCATGAAAGTGTCGCGCCTCAAACTGATGACAATGATATTAGGCCACAAAAAATCCGTGACTTACATGGGAAAATAAAAGAATCAACAAATACGAATGGTGATAAAAAATCTGACGCTAATCAAGCTAGTATCAAGGCATTTGTTTCTGAATTAACTCAAGTGAGTGCTAGCCATAAAAAGGTCCTTAAAGAGAAGGCGCCCAACTCTTATGATACAGAGCCTATCAATACATATTTGGCTACGAAGGGGAAGATCCAAGGGGAAATACTAGGGTCTCCAAGACAGAATATAAGCCAGCAGCAAGAGTTAGTGGCGTTATCTACGGGGTTTGCTCCAGAAAACACTGATGTTTCGGCACATCAATATTCGATATGTAATCGAGTGAGCTCATATTCTTATCAACGCCAACCCACGTCCGATGAATATTTCATTATTAGTCAATTAAAATACGGTCAGGAGGTACTCAGTGATGAGTTATTTGCCTATCAAGAAGGCGCAGTTCAATACCTTCCAATACAATTACTTGCAGAACTATTACTTTTACCCGTTCAAGTTGACGAAGCGACTTCATCTCTGAATGGTTGGTATCTCGATCCAGAAAGAGAAATTGAATTAAGTAATGGTCTGTTAAGTTACTGGGCTAATAATGGTGTGTGCGATATCCCAAATGGTCAGGTTTTTTATGATGATTGGGATCTGTATTTAGACGTGCGACTTGTTGAAAGCATGTTCGGGCTGACCATCTCATTTGATGGGCTAAGGCAAAGGTTCACCATTCAAGTATCTGACGATATACCACTCTCTTTATTACTTGCTAGGCAAGAAAGGTTTAAAGCATTTGAAGCTGAGAAAAAGAGACGTGAGTTACAACACATATTGGTTGTAGACAGTCAGAATGCATTGGTAGGCGATCTCGCCGGCCACGTTGATCTTGGTCTCGTATCCCAAAAAGTATTAGAAACACAAAAAATCAGTGATGAAGGCTTTGTTCAACTTCGTAGTGATCTGGGCGGACATAATGCCTATGTCGGATATTCTTGGTCTGATTCGGGTCAATACCTTAATGGGTATGTGGAAAAATATCAAAAAGACAGTTGGATTAAGCATTACCGGGTTGGTAGCGTTGACTCGCACTCCTTGCCACTGGTGTCTGAATCAATGGCTGGGCTTGGGATTAAAATCTCTGCTGGCGACGGTTTTACCGACGATTTTAGAAGCATTGTCATTGAAGGGGAGATTGAACCTGATTGGGATGTGGAGCTGTACAGAAATAACAGTTTAGTATCAATTCAACAGGTGGGTGCAGATGCTAGGTATCGTTTTACCGATGTGCCTTTCTATATAGGTACTAACCAGTATCAATTAAGATTCTTTGGTCCTAATGGAGAAAGTCGCAATGAATCATTCAGTAAAGTACTCGATAATTCAGTACTTGAAAAAGGAAGTGTAGGTGTTAATTTTGGCGCAATGGTCCGTGAGGATGATGAGTTAGCACAGTATTATCTCCACAGTAATTGGGCATTAACGGAGAATATAACAGCTGGTATATCACTGGTTAATCAGGAGAATGCTAATGGCGATTGGCAATTTACGCCCAAAATTAACATGAACCTTTTAGGTGGTCAGAACCTATTGCAACTCAATTTTGCTCATAATGGTGAAGGTTATGCCTTGGGGACAGTGTTACAAGGCAGTAGCGAGCGGTTTGATTGGAGTGCTGACTGGCAATTATTTGATGATTTTAACTCTTGGGAAAATTCACAAAGTCAGTTGACTCAGGAGGTGAACGTAAATCTTAATGCCAATCTTGATATTTCGTCTTTGAGTGTTTCTCTGTCAGGAAACTGGAAGGAATATGCCCATGTGGGTGAATACTTTCAGCTTAATGGACGTTTAGCGGGTCAGTTTAAACGATTGTCTTACAGTAACGATATTCGTTGGCAATCTAATCGCTCACAAGATACGGTCAATGACCGTATTGCAGTATCAGGTAAATTGTCTGACTGGTATTTAAGAAGTTACCTTGATATCGATATTTTACCTGATATTGAGCTGAATCAATGGGTGATAAATGCAAATACATCGCTTAGTGATGATTTTAACTATCAGGTAGAGATGAGCTATCAAGCAAAAGCGGAAACGGCCCACAGTATAAGGAACTCAATTTCATATTTATTTGATCAAAGTGCGGTACGTTTAGTGGTTGAAAACTATTCAGACGGAGATTGGTTTGCCCAATTAAAATGGAACAGTTCATTTCTATGGCAACCAACAGCTGGAAAGTTCATGGTAGATCGTGCCAGTTATATCAATACAGGGGCAATTACCATAAAAGCGTTTCAGGATGATAATGCCAATGGCGAGCAAGACGAAGGAGAAGCCCCAGTTAAAGGTTTATCATTTTCAGGTCATAGCAAGCCGAGTTTAAAAACAGATCATAAGGGGGAGTTGCTTATTACACACCTTCAAACCACACAAGCTCAACGTTTGAGATTAAATGAAAATAGTTTAACAGATCCATTTTTGGTTCCATTAGCAAATGTGATCAGCGTAGAACCTCACCCAGGGCATATAGAGCAGATCTTATTTCCCATTTTATATACCGCTGAAATGGAAGGGAAGGTGTTGAACACGTCTGGCAGTCCGGCAAAGGGACTATCCATCGTGTTGAAAAATAGGTCATCTGATAGAGAGTATGCGGTCAGAGTTGAGTTTGATGGGGTATTTATTTTCGATCGTATCGTACCTGGAGATTACCAGTTAACTATTGGTGATAGGCTTAGCTACGATATGCAGCTTAAACCTGGTGCTTACTTGGATTTAGGTGAGATAACGCTAAATTAGGCCAAACCTGCGACTAGCCCATCAGAATAATTGTGTTTTCACGCTATAATTAATGTGTAGTTCAATACGATGGGTTGTTCTTATGGTAAATGTTTTCATATTTGTCAGTGTAGTTGGTCAAGTCGGGTTTAACCTTGTAAATCCAATGCAGGTGACTCAAATAAGGGGGATCCAGTTTGGCAATATTTTAAATCAGGCGAATGTGTCTTGCCGTCTTACCTCCCTATCTCGAGAGGGTACTGGTTGTATTAGCTCACCATCAGCGGTTGGAGAATTTCATGTTGTGAGTTCTGGGGATGCGAATGTACAAATCAGAGTTTACTCAAGTATTTCTGCTGATGTCGATTTTTATCCACTGCTTGCAAACCAAAGTAACCAACAGAACTATCAGTTAACGAGTAGCGGCTTAGCATTCTCTGTTGGGGGCGATTTGAACATCAAACGGGCGTTAACAGAAGGGGTACATAACATCACTTATACGGTCGAAGTAAACTATCTATGAGCCGTTTAAAGGCACAGTATCAAGCAGCATAAGAATAATAAATACGAGGGTGAGTAAAAGAGGATTCATCTATGCTGGATAATCAACCAAGTTCAATCATCTCAATGATAATATCACCCTGTTAAAGTTTGCTCATTTGTTACATTCATTTCTTTCGTTTACCTACGGTGCGGCATTGCATCAATATGTAACGCTATTTCATGTTAAATATATTTTAATATATATATCAAAACCAATTTTACAGCTGAATACTTGCTGTATAGCTGCAATTAAATACGAATATTCTGTTGAATAATTGGAAATCAACCTTGTAATAGAGAGGGTAATAAATATCAATTTATTCAGTAGTGTGACGAGTGTCACATTATTGAACAATGCGTGCGTTGCGCAGTTGTTAATTGTGCTGTGGGTTTATCTTCTGTTTTTAACTCTATTTTAAGTCGTTTACTCTTTCTTGTGGTGTCATTGCCAGTTTTGTCTTTATTGTGTCTTCTCGTTGTTTACGTGATTACTTGTTTTTATTAACCTTTTCGCAGCAATAGTTAATAAAATGGCTGATTGACTGTATTAAGGTGAAACTTCAGTATCGAATGCAACGCCACACAATTCGTTTTGAAACATATAAAGGCGTAATAATAATAAACAAGTGAGGGAGTAATCTTAATGATAAGAACATCGCAACATTCTCGTAGTAAATTAGCATCAGCGATTAAGCTTGGTTTAATTGCATCAGTGTCAACCACAGCATTCACTGTCTCAACTAGTGCGGTGGCACAAGAAGAAGCTAAAGTAGAACGTATTGCAGTAACAGGCTCCCGTATACAACGTCAAGACATGGAAACTGCATCTCCTGTAACAGTGATAGATGCTGCTTCTATTCGTGCTGAAGGCTTCACTTCTGTTGATGAGCTTCTACAAGCACAAACATCTATGGCGGGTGCAGCTGTAGGTTCTAGCACTAACAATGGTGCTGGCGGCGTAGCACAGGTTGATCTACGTGGTATGGGCTCGCAACGTACACTTGTATTGTTGAACGGCCGTCGTATGGTAAACTCGGGTTCTGGTGCCGATAGTGCAGTTGATCTTAACGCTATTCCTGTTGCCATGATTGCCCGAGTTGAAATCTTAAAAGATGGTGCATCTGCAGTTTATGGTTCAGACGCGATTGCTGGTGTTGTTAACATTATTACTAAGAAAGATTTTGAAGGTTTTCAAGTTGATGTCTTAGGTGGCATGACCGATAAAAGTGACGGTGAAAACGGCGAGATTAGCGCACTTTACGGTTTCAATACCGATACAGGTAACTACACATTTGGTGCCGCATATTCTGAGCGTAAAGGTGTAATTCAATCAGATCGTGACTGGACAGATCCAGGTGCAAGCTCATTTATTCCAACTGGTTCATTAAATGGCCAAGTTAAAGATGAGAATGGAAACTGGGTAGCGCGTGATACTGGATATGACTATACCCAGGATAGTTTCTATCAAACACCAAGTAAGCGTTACAGTTTATTTGCTAACATGACTCAAGAGTTGGGTAACGATGTTGTCATGACCGGTGACATTCTATACACCAAACGTAAGTCAAACCAACAGTTAGCACCTCAGCCTGCAAATCTAGACCTAAATGTATGTGGTTCAGGCTACAAAGATGAAGGTACTGCGGAAGATCCTGGTTGCATGACTTTAACCGATGAGATGGTTAGTGGTGGAATTGCTGCCAATGATAAAGGCCAAGTAAATTATAGAAAACGTATGAATGATGTTGGTCCTCGAGTCTATACTCAGGATACCGATACGTGGCGTGTTTCAGCAGGCCTTGAGGGCTCGCTAGATATCAACACTGGTATGAATTGGGATGCGTCATATAGCTACGGTAACAATAAAGCGAATACAGCGGTTGAGAACTCAATTAACGCTAATATAATGACGGCTGCTATTTATGCTGACCAAGATCCTTGGATGACTGGTCAACCTATGACAGATCAAGCATTGCTGAACAGTGTTTCATATGATCAAAAAGCTGATGGTGGTAACGAGCAGCATGTTTTTTCTGCAGGTGTTAATGGCGAGCTATTTGACCTAGAAGCTGGTGCAGTTGCATTTGCAATCGGTACTGAATATCGCTACGAAAGTGGGTATTTCAATCCAGACCCAATTGTTGTTGCTGGTGAAAGTACAGCTGCACAGCAAGATCCAACTGATGGTAGTTACAGTGTTATCTCTTTTTTCCAAGAAGTGAGTGTACCGTTTACTGATAAACTAACGGGTGAATTTGCCCTACGTTTCGATGATTACTCTACGTTTGGTAATGCATCAACTTGGAAGATTGGCTTAACTTATGAAGCAACTGACGACTTAATGCTTCGTACTGTAGCAGCTACAGGCTTCCGTGCTCCAAGTGTTAGTGAGCTATACGGCGGTAATTCAGGTTCTTTCGATTACCTTGTTGACCCTTGGAAAAACTCACAAGATCCACAGATTTTAGTTAATCGTACATCTGATGAAAATCTTAAGCCTGAAGAGTCTGAGTCATACACAGCAGGTCTTGTGTATTCACCAAGCTACGTAGACGGAATGTCATTAACCGTGGATTACTGGCGCTTTAAGGTGACAAACGCGATTGCACGTTTGGACACCCAAGCTGGCCTGGATGCATGTTTCGCAGACCCAAGTTCAACATCATGTGAAACTTTTAACATTGGACCAAACGGCGATTTGTCTAAACTGACTAACTCGCTAACTAACGTCGGTTTCCAAGACACCAGTGGTGTTGATTTTAACTTAGCGTATAGTTTCGAAGCCATCAGTCTTGATTGGGTTGTGAGTAACGATACGACTTACTTGCTGAATTTTGAGCAAGATTCTAAAGACTACACTGGCACAATCGATGGAAACTTCGGTGCTTATGCTGAAGTACGTAATAACTTTAGCGTTAAAGCTGGCCAAGACGATTGGAGCGTAATGTACTTCAACCGTTATATTGGTGAGATGGATGATCTAGCAAAAGGTACTAAGGTAGAGTCGGTTCTTTATCATAACCTTTCAGCATCATACTTTGTCAACGATTCTTGGATGCTAAGCGCTGGTGTTAAGAACTTTACTGACGAAGAACCATCAAAAGTATCTAACGGTAGTGACGGTGGTACAGTTCCTGAAGTTTATGACGTTATCGGTCGTACATACTTCGCAGGTGTAACCATGAAGTTCTAAATAGCATTCGCTATTTAGCTTAAAGAAAAAGCGCCGAAAGGCGCTTTTTTATGTTTATAATTTAACTTGGTATTAGATATCAACCTAAACCATGTTGAGCAGAGCTCATCTGTATGAATTCAATCTTATAACCATCAGGATCCTCAACAAAGGCGATTTCGGTGCTGCCACCGGCTACGGGGCCAGGCGCGCGTACTATCTTGCCTCCGGCTGCTTCAATGGCCTTACAACGGGCATAAATATCTTCCTCTCCTATCGCGATATGACCAAAAGCCGTGCCATGGTCATAACTGTCAGTGTCCCAGTTATAAGTGAGCTCAATGACAGCACTTCCTGTCGATTCATCATCGAACCCGACAAATGCCAAGGTATATCTGTATTCACTATTTTCAGATTTACGCAGCAGTTTCATGCCTAAGACTTGGGTATAAAAGGTGATACTGGCATCTAAGTTAGTAACGCGGAGCATGGTGTGGAGCAGTTGTGACATAGTTACCTCTTTCTCTATGGTGGGGTAATTGGGGTTTTGTTGGCAGAAATATAGCATGAAAAAAACAATCTTTGCGTGACTTCACACTTCTTATCGACAAGAGTTTGAAGCTGCTTCATAAGTTCCGATAATGACATAGACGAAATTTTTGGAGTTTTTCAATGAACATAGAATTAAAAATGGCACTTGCTACAACGGTTGTCATAGGCCTGTTCCTCTCTATCTTCTTTATCAGTTTGTATTAACGAAACTGTAAGTATCAAAAGATACAGAATAAAAAAGCCGCATTGCGGCTTTTTTTGTATTTCCTGATGACAGCAAAGAATTTTACTATTTCATTTGAAAAAATAGAGACCATTATTCAGGGTAAATCTTGTCTTTAAACTCGCAAAGCTCTTCAATTAAACAGCTACCGCAGCGGGGCTTGCGCGCAATGCAGGTATAACGGCCATGAAGAATGAACCAATGATGAACATCGACTTTGAACTCAGCAGGCACTACTTTTAGCATCTTCTCTTCTACTTGGTCGACATTCTTGCCCATGGCAAATTTTGTTCGATTAGCAACCCTAAAAATATGGGTGTCGATGGCGATTGTTGGCCAGCCAAATGCCGTGTTTAGCACTACGTTTGCAGTTTTTCGGCCAACACCAGGCAACGACTCTAATGCTTCGCGATTTTCTGGAACCACACCGTTATACTTTTCCACTAATATCTGACATGCCTTGATGACATTGATGGCTTTATTATTATACAAACCAATGGTTTTTATGTAGGTTTTGAGCCCATCAACCCCTAAGTCATAAATAGATTGTGCAGTGTTTGCCACCGGAAAAAGTTTATCCGTTGCCTTATTCACGCTAACGTCCGTTGCTTGGGCCGACAATGTGACAGCGACAAGCAGTTCAAAAGGACTTGAAAAATTAAGTTCAGTTTCCGGGTGAGGGTTGTTGTCTCTCAATATCTCTAAAATAGCGAGTCGTTTGGCTGTATTCATCTTTTTAATAGCTCTATTTTTATTATATTAAATTTGATTAACTTACCTTAGTGATCCTGGCGCGGGTGACCTCGGGAACATCAGGTTCTGGAGTGCGTTCAGCAAGCTTCTTATCGATAACATTTTTAAAAGCAATTAAGAAGCCCATTCCGATAAACGCGCCTGGTGGTAACATAGCAAGCAGAAAACTGGTGTCCAGATGCCACAAGTGAATAGTGAGTACTGAAGCCCAATCGCCAAGCAGCAGATCTGCGCCTTCAAAAAGGGTACCTTGACTCAAAATTTCACGGCTGGCTCCTAATACTGCCAATACCAGTAGGAAGCCCAGACCCATCATAAAGCCGTCAAATGCAGATTTTAGGACAGAGTTGCGAGATGCAAATGCTTCAGCTCTGCCTATGATCACACAGTTGGTTACGATTAATGGGAGGAAAATACCTAAAGACTGATACAAACCATAGGCATATGCGTTAACGAGTAACTGCACACAGGTGACTAAGGCCGCAATGATCATGACAAATATCGGAATACGGATCTCTTTTGGCACAAAGGTTTTCACTAATGAGACTAAGATGTTTGATCCTATAAGCACAGCCATGGTGGCTAAACCTAAACCCAAAGCGTTCGTTAGCGTTGCAGTAACAGCCAACAAAGGGCAAAGACCGAGTAACTGTACCAAGCCTGGATTATTCTTCCACAGGCCCTGCAGGGCTATCTGTTTATATTCATTCATTGATAGTTAACCTCGCAGTTAGCAGGCCTTGTGAGCAACATATCTTTATTCACATTGACATAGACCAGTGCACGTTTAACAGCTTTAACGTAAGCTCTAGGCGTGATGGTTGCACCAGTGAATTGATCTATCTCTCCGCCGTCTTTTTTTACGTTCCAGCGAGGATCACTCTCTGATAGAAGACTCATGCCATTAAAACTGAGCACCCAGTCAGATTTTCTCAACTCGATTTTATCCCCTAAGCCAGGCGTTTCTGCATGGGAGAGTGTTCTGACGCCGAGGACTTCACCGTCGGCGCTTATGCCGATGATGAGTTTAATGTTACCACTGTAGCCATCAGGCGCAACGGTTTCAATCGCGATGGCCACAGGTATGCCTTTCATACTGGCAATGTAAGAAGGTAGGGGAGTGTCGACACCTAATACCTCTTCGTTGTGAATAAGAATACAATGCTGTACCAATTCATTATCGTGCATGGTTGCAGGAATAATCTGATGTAATACACGCTTTAATTCGAGTTGCTGTTGTTCTTTTATTTTGTCAAAAGTTTGCTGATTAACTAATGCGACCAGCGCGGTACAGAAAAAGGCAAATACAGCCAATAACAAACCGTTTCTTAACATAGATTTTTTCACGTTATACTCCGGTTTGCTTAGTTTCTAGAGCGATGACCATAGGTTCTAGGCTTCATATAATGATCGATAAACGGTGCACAAAGGTTGGCTAATAATATGGCAAATGCAAAAGCATCAGGATAGCCACCATAGGTACGAATGACATAAACCAATAAACCGATAAGACCGCCAAACAGGAGACGACCTCTGACACTTGTCGCCGCTGTTACTGGATCTGTCGCAATAAAAAACGCGGCTAACATGGTCGCACCAGAGAAAAGATGAAATAAAGGACCTGCATGGGTATCTGGATTGAGCAAGTATCCGGCACTTGCACAAACAAAGAGACTGGCTAATACGCCAACGGGAATATGCCAGCGTATGACTTTAAGCTTCAACATCACCAATCCGCCAGCTAAATAAGCCATGTTGACCCAAAACCAACCCACACCGAAGCCATCATTAAAGATCGCTCTCGAAAAACTCTCTATACTGGTCAATCCCATGGAAAGATCAGTTTTGATGGTATCTAGAGGCGTCGCCATGGCGAGCCCATCAAAACCGAGTTTATAGGCTTCAATGTCGCTGAGTGATGTATTCAAAAATATCAATTGCAGTGAGCCAAGCAGATCCACTGGCTGACTGGTTAACATCATCGGGGCAACCCAGCTGGTCATCTGGACAGGAAATGAGATCAGCAACATCACATAGCCCGCCATTGCAGGGTTGAAAATGTTTTGCCCCAGTCCACCATAAAGGTGTTTGACAACGACAATAGAGAATAAAACACCAATGACGATTAACCACCAAGGCGCGAGTGGTGGGATCGCAATACCAAGCAATAACGCGGTGAGCAGGGCACTGTTATCTTTCAGCGTATCAGAAACAGGACGCTTTCTGAGTTTTAGTACCAATGCTTCACTTAACAATGCCACGGTGATGGCCAAAATGACTTGTATTAATACTCCCCAACCAAAGAAGTAACACTGAGTCGCGACGCCCGGAAGGGCGCACAGTACTACGCGCTGCATGACCGTGCTAGTTTGAAGGCTTCGGCTCAAATGGGGCGAAGAGGCAATCTTGAACGCCATCAGTTAATCCTTTTCATTATCAAGTTTAGCTTGCTTAGCTAATTTGTTAGCTTTCGCTTTTGCAACTGCTGCGGCAATTTTGGCTTTTTTGTCATCGACTGGCACTTCAGTATTCATAATTGGTTCATCTACCTTCGTTGCTGGTTCTTTTACGACATTTTCGGCAGCGTTAAGCGCGATTTTCTTAGCATTAGCACGCGCAACAGTGGCAGCAATTCTAGCCTTTTTGTCATCAACGGGGACTTCAGTGTCTGTCACTGGAGCGTCTATACCCGTCGCTGGTATTTCAGGTGTGTCTTCGGCTGCTTTAAGCGCCGCTTTTTTTGCTTTAGCACGCGCAACGGCAGCAGCAATTTTGGCTTTCTTGTCATCGACTGGCGACTCAGCATCAATCACAGGAGTCACAACATCATTTATCGGTGTTTGTGAGTCTTCATCAGCAGCGTTAAGTGCGGCCTTTTTGGCCTTAGCACGCGCAACGGCAGCAGCAATTTTGGCTTTCTTGTCATCGACTGGAATGTCACTGTTGCTTGTTGGCGCTACAGTTTCATCTTCCGCTGTTTTAAGGGCTGCTTTCTTCGCTTTGGCGCGTGCAATAGCCGCAGCGACCTTAGCTTGTTTGTCATCAACAGGAAGTACGTCTGTTGAACCTTCATTTGTTGCTGATGCTGCTTTTTTCGCTTTAGCACGTGCGATTGCTGCTGCAACTGCATCACGTTTATCGTCAGAGGCAGCTGGACTGACTTCGGTGGCAGTCGATTCAGCGGCTTTCTTCGCTTTGATTCTTGCCATGGCAAGGGCTACCGCATCTTTGTCTGTGCCAGTCATGGAGGACTTTCGTCTTTCGGCTGCTTCCTTTTGCTTTGTTTCACGAGCGAGCTTTTCATCTTCTAAGCGTTGAGTTCTGAGTTCAAATCGCTGCTTAGCTAATTCTGCCTGCTTCTTTTCTTCGATTTCGACCTTAACCGCAGATTTCGCCACACGATAATACTCAACAAGCGGAATATTACTGGGGCAAACATAGGTGCAACAACCGCATTCTATGCAGTCATTGAGATTAAAACTAACCGCCTTATCGTATTCTTGGGCTTTTGCATGCCAAAACAGTTGTTGAGGTAAAAGCTGGGCTGGACACACAACGGCACATTCACCACAGCGTATACACGGGAGTTCTTTTTGCTCTGGTGCAATTTCGCTGGTGTCAGGCAATAACACGCAGTTAGTGCCTTTAAGGGTTGGTGCGCTGTCATTATAAAGGGCATAACCCATCATCGGGCCGCCAATGATTACTTTATCTGACTCATTCCCTTTAAAACCTGTCTGTGACAATAGGTGAGAAATTGGTGTGCCAATCGGTAGCCAATAGTTACCCGGTTTAGAAACGTTATTGCCCGTTATGGTGACGACTCGCTCAATGAGCGGGTAGTTTCTCAATACTGCATCTTGTATGGCATAACAAGTGGCCACATTTTGGACTAATATTCCCAATTGAGCTGGAATGGCGCCTGATGGTACCTCTTGACCGGTTAAAATTTGAATTAGCTGCCTTTCACCGCCAGAAGGATAAAGTGTTGGAACACTGGTGACTCTAACCCCTTCTTTGGGAAGGACGCTACGGCCTAAGGCTTGCTGCATTAGGTCTATTGCCTGAGGTTTATTGTCCTCAATGGCAATGATGAGACGCTTAGGCTTCAAAAGTTGATAAATAATAGCAATGCCCTGCATGATGGCATCACTTTGTTCTCTCATTATCATGTCATCTGAGGTGATATAGGGTTCACACTCGATAGCATTAATAATGAGTAATTCAATGTCACTGGCTGGGTTTAGCTTAATATGGCTAGGAAAGGCTGCGCCGCCTAAACCAGCGATGCCAGCTTGTTGAATTTTACTTAAAATCTCTTGATTCGAAACATGCTCGATGTCATCGAGAGATAGTTTTGAGTGGATCTTATCGCTTAATTTTTCTAGTCCATCAGGGCGAATAACACAGCTTAATACGGGTAAACCGGATGCATGATTACTCGGGCGTTGCTCTATGTGAGTAACATGACCTGATGTGGGAGCATGCACGGGTAAATAACCAAAGTGACTCCCACTGGTTATCACTTCACCTTTTGTGACGTAGTCACCAATGGCAACAGTGAGCACTGCATTGTCACCCACTTGGGGTAACGGAAGCGTGTATTCATCGGCCAGCCGCATAGATGAGATATCAGTTGTGTTGGACTGTACTTTACATTCTGGTGGATGTATTCCACCAGTTGCATGCCACAGTGTTCCTTTATCAATCTGTTCTAATAAAGTTAGCACTTGGAGTCCTCTTGGAGCACGCGAACTGGAATAGCATTTAATTTCCAGTCCCAGTTTTTTACGGTCGGTGTGATGGGAAGCATATCAATACAATCAACAGGACAAGGGGCGACACAAAGATCACAGCCAGTACAGTAATCAGTGATCACTGTGTGCATCAATTTTCCAGTGCCTAAAATGGCGTCAACAGGGCAAGCTTGAATACACTTAGTACAACCAATACATTCATCTTCTCGAATGTAGGCCACTTTTTTAACTTGCACCTCTTCGCTTACGGTCAAAGGCTCAGGCTCTACGCCTGCCATCTCAGCAAGCTTTTCCATTGTAGCAGTGCCGCCAGGGGGACATCTGTTGACTTTTTCACCGCCAGCAATGGCTTCAGCGTAAGGTCTGCAACCGGGATAACCACATTGGCCGCATTGAGTTTGAGGTAATAAAGCTTCGAGTTGGTCGACGAGAGGGTCGCCTTCGACTTTAAATTTTTCTGCCGCAAAACCCAGTAAAATACCGAAGAATAGGGCTAAGATCGTTAATAACACGATCGCAATCAATATACCTGACATAGTTAATTAACCAATCCTGTAAAACCCATAAATGCCAGTGACATCAATCCCGCAGTAATCATCGCAATGGCTCCGCCTTTAAACGGCTGAGGTACATCTGCAACCGCGAGTCGTTCACGCATGGCTGAAAACAGTATTAGCACAAGAGAGAAACCGACAGCAGCTCCGAAACCATAGATAGCAGATTCAATAAAGCCATGCTTTTCATTGATATTGAGCAGTGCAACGCCGAGCACAGCACAGTTTGTTGTGATGAGCGGCAGGTAGATGCCTAAAGCGCGATACAGGGTGGAGCTGGTTTTCTGAACAACCATTTCAGTAAATTGAACCACCACAGCAATCACCAATATGAAGCTCATCGTTCTTAGGTATCCTAAGTCGAATGGCAAAAGCAGATATTGATTAACCAGGTAGCTTAATATTGAGGCCAAAGTCAGTACAAACGTCGTGGCCATTGACATTCCGATGGCTGATTCTAGTTTGCTGGAAACCCCCATAAAAGGGCAAAGGCCGAGGAATTTTACTAATACAAAATTATTGACAAGCACAGTGCTTATCAATAGCAGGAGATATTCACTCATCTCAGTTCATTATTTATAACCATTATCTTATTATTATCGGCTTTTATTGGCGTATTAACAACACATAGAATACAAGGTTTTGTTGAAACAGTTAAAGTTCTTAGTTTTTTTGAGGTATTGCTGCATTTTGAAGGGCTTGAGGCTCGGCGATATAGTAACCTTGCAGCCCATCAACCAACAATTTTTCCAGCACTAATTTCTCTTCTTGTCGCTCAACACTGGTGGAGATCACATAGATATCCAACCTACGTGCTATGTTAATGATCATTTTGATGAAAAATTGATTATTGGTGTCTTCATCTATGTTGTTTGAGTAGCTTCCGTCGAGTTTAATAAAGTCAGGTCTCACTTGTTTGAAGAACTTAAAGGAAGTGAACCCCATACCGAAATGCTCAACTGAAACTCTTGCGCCGACGCTATGGATTGTTTGAACAAATTTATAGCTAGCCACTAAGTTAGTTTGCATGCCTGATTCGTTTACTTCAAAGACCAATCTGGCAGCAATATGTCTTTGTTTAATGAGTAAATCTTTGAGCCAAGCAATAAATGATTCCTGCATAATTGAAGAGGCACTTATGTTAATGCCATAGGAGCCCGTTAGTGCCGGATTTTCGATGAGCATTTTCAGTGTCGTGATAATCACCAGTTTGTCGAGATCCACCACCATTCCATGACGTTCAGCCATTGCGATAACCGTTGCTGTGGGGAGAAATTTACCCTCGGTATTATAGAATCGTGAAAATAGCTCGTTATAGATCCTGATCTCCCTCTGGCAAGGTAAGATGGGTTGTTGGTAAAATTTAATTGCACGTCTGTGGATGAGATCATCAATTGCTTCTTTCCAGCGAGTATCACCATAGAGTTCATCATTGTTCGTTTTATCTTGTAGGTAAAAACAATTTGGCCCTAATGTTTGCGCAATGCTTACCGCTGAATCGCCCTGAGATAATAGTCTGGTTGGTTCGCTATCATGCTCGTAGGGAACAAGGCCGATATGGGCAACAGACTCATTGTTTATCGTTTGCTGATATTCATTGAATTGGGCTTTTAAACTTTCAACAAAGGGAAGGCCATCTTTAATAATGAGTCCGGGAATAAAGACCGCGAAATCTGCAGTTGATATTCGGTAACATTCGGCATCAGGAAAGCTTGTTAGTGCTTGGCGCATGCAACTGGCGATTTTGGCGAGATACTCATCACCGGCCGAACGGCCTAACGTATCATTTATGACACCCAATTCAGTGGCTTTGATTAACGCCATTAGCCCAATTTGCTCTTTTCCTGCATTTGAAAAGGAGGCTAACTTTTGGGTGAACTTAGCACGCGTGGCAAAACCTGTTACCTGATCCTGAAAGGCTTCACGATTTAGCCGCTCATTTTCTTGTGTATGTTCTTCATTTTTGTTTTTAAGAGCACTGCGACACAACTCTAATGCTTCAGCTAGCGGTTTAAATTCAGCCTTGAGTTTCGATCCTTCTAAGGCGTGATACTGCTGGTTTGATAATCCATTTATGTAGCTAGCTGCATAGGTTATTTTTCGCTTTATTTTGCCCATTAAACTTGTAAATACAATGATGATAAGAATGTAAGTTAGCCACAATAGTAAGCTGGTGATTTTAAAGTTATCTAACGCGCTCTGGGTTAAATCAGTTGTGTATAGCTTAACTTGAAGTCTACCGGGGCCCAACTCCCTCGTGTCGGGTAAGCTCAATGTAAAGAGATCATCTAATGGGTTTGCGGATTGCCTGCTGAGCTTGCCTTCAGTTAAATTTAAGCTGCTTTCAGTGGCATGGATAAATTGAAAAAACTGCAGTTTCGTATGGTTTTGAATCAGTGAGTAAAGCTCAGTGCCGTTATTAGGCCATTGAGTGTTGGCCGTCATATAAGTCTGGTAATTTGATAGACGGAGTTGGCCCTTTACTGCTAATTGGTTATTTTGGTCTAAATAAATAACGAAAGTCAGACCTGCAAAAAGTAGCAACATGAAGGTGTGGAAAAGTTTTGATACGCTCATAAAGGATCCGATCTAATAACGATTAGAAGACGACAGTGCTTTTATTTTAGTTAATTCTGCGACTTATTCTATCGGAAAAATATGGAAAGCGGAATTTTAAACGTAATAAGTTTGTTTCTAGCTTGTGAATAAGATGGGGTTTCAATTTTATGGGGAATAACAGAGAGGGTATAGAAAGGAAAGTGTTCGTACTCTTTTAATGATATTGGCTCCCCGGACTGGACTCGAACCAGTGACATACGGATTAACAGTCCGCCGTTCTACCAACTGAACTACAGGGGAATCGTTTAAAGCTATTCATCGTTGAAGACGGAGCGCATATTAAATCGCTCTTCATGATGAGTCAACTCGACTGACAAAAAAAAGTGAATTTAAGTAGTTAAGTGCTCATCAAACGCACATCATGGTGCAGATTCCATCGTTATGGTACAACTCTCACTCTATCATGTGTCGATTATTCGCAGTAAATCACAGGTTTAGTCAGTGAAAAATGGTGGGTTTAACAATAAAAGGTTTACTTCTTACCTTATAAACACTCAAATATAACCCTTATAGCCATTTCAGATGGTTAATGGACTAACGTTAGCACATAATAGTGGAACTCAATATCCAGTTTTCAGTCTACTACTTATGTGCAGAATGTTAAGCGATAACCATATTAGATTGGATGGATGGAGAGGAAATATTCTCTGGAATATTTCAAATGTAGTAAAATTACATGGTTGTTCTGTTTTTAGCCGGATAGCGAAAACCATCGTTAAAGTCCCGTGCGATAGGGGGTCGCTTGAGTTATCCACTAAATCTGTGGATAAGCCTGTGGGTTAAGCTAGAAAACGTGTTTCAAAGCCTTGGAAATAGTGGCTTGAGGTTAAATTACACATTTTAATTCATAATATTTAAAATTCATAATTAACAATGAGTTGTTAAAATCAAGACTTTATTTTTTGTCACATAATTTCGTAATCAAAATGCAACCGTTAAGTTACGAAGAATTGTGCATTATTTTCCCATATTGCTTGGGTTTGTAGCGATTTCATAAGATAATTAGGGTGTTTTTGATATTGTTATATAATTTCATAATGAGCAGTGTGAATAGATTGTCAGTGTTTTGAGTGGGTGATAAACCTCATTGGGTATAGCTCGTACTTTAGATTTTAAAGCTTGCCAGACATTACACTAGTATTTAGTTATTACACGATTAAAATTGAACCACCATTATTTAGGAAGAGCAGTTAGTGTCAGAATCATCTTTTCAACTTGTATCTCAATATGTGCCGGCAGGGGATCAGCCTAAAGCGATTGAAAAATTGGTGGATGGCATTGAAGCTGGCGTAGCGTGTCAAACGTTACTTGGAGTCACTGGCTCAGGCAAAACATTTACTATTGCGAATGTCATCAAGAAGATGGCGCGCCCGACAATCATCATGGCGCCAAACAAAACCTTGGCAGCCCAGCTCTATGGTGAGATGAAAGAGTTTTTCCCCCACAATGCGGTGGAATATTTTGTTTCCTACTATGATTATTATCAGCCTGAAGCCTACGTACCATCAACCAATACCTTTATAGAGAAAGATGCCTCCGTCAATGCGCACATTGAACAGATGCGTTTATCGGCGACCAAAGCACTGCTAGAAAGAAAAGATGTGGTGTTAATTGCCTCGGTGTCGGCTATCTATGGTCTTGGCGATCCCGAATCCTATATGAAGATGTTACTGCACCTTAGACAAGGTGACATGATGGGACAAAGGGATATATTGCATCGATTAAGTGAATTGCAATATACCCGTAATGATATTGAGCTAAAGCGAGGAACTTATCGAGTTAGAGGGGAAGTGATTGATATCTTTGCCGCCGATTCTGATAGTAATGCCATACGCATTGAGCTTTTTGATGATGAAATTGAACGATTAAGCCTGTTTGACCCATTAACGGGTCATATCGTGCAACGTATTGCTCGCACGACTGTTTATCCCAAAAGTCACTATGTCACGCCAAGAGAGAAAATTTTGGCGGCAACTGAAGAGATAAAAGAGGAACTCAGAGTTAGGAAGCAACAATTACTCGACAATAATAAGTTGATTGAGGCGCAGCGTATAAGCGAACGAGTTCAGTATGACATCGAGATGATGGTTGAGCTTGGCTACTGCTCAGGGATTGAAAACTATTCAAGATACCTTTCTGGGCGAGCTGAGGGAGCCGGACCTCCAACCTTGCTTGATTACTTACCTGATGATGGTTTACTGATTATCGATGAGTCACATGTTACTGTGCCGCAAATTGGCGCTATGTATAAAGGTGACCGTTCCAGAAAAATGAACTTGGTTGAGTATGGGTTTCGTCTGCCCTCAGCGCTTGACAATAGACCGTTAAAATTCGAAGAGTTTGAGCAGTTAATGCCTCAAACTATCTACGTGTCAGCCACACCAAGTAAATATGAGATAGAAAAGAGTGGTGGGGACATTGCTGAACAGGTGATTAGGCCCACAGGCTTACTCGACCCTGTACTTGAAGTGCGTCCCGTTGCCATTCAAGTTGATGATCTTTTATCTGAGATTGGTCATCGCGTCAAAGTTAACGAACGCGTATTGGTAACAACATTAACCAAACGCATGTCAGAAGATCTTACTGAGTACTTAGACGATCATGGAGTACGAGTGAGGTATTTACACTCCGATATTGATACTGTTGAACGTGTTGAGATCATTCGCGACCTTAGACTCGGTGTGTTTGATGTACTGGTTGGGATTAACTTGCTCAGAGAGGGATTAGATTTACCAGAAGTCTCCTTAGTGTGTATTCTTGATGCTGATAAAGAGGGCTTTTTACGCTCTGAGCGCTCGTTAATACAAACCATTGGCCGCGCTGCACGTAATATCAATGGCAAAGTGATTCTGTATGCTGACAGGATCACCGACTCCATGGCTAAAGCGATGGGTGAAACCGAGCGACGACGTAAATTACAACATCAGTTTAACCTCGATAATGGGATTGTTCCCAAAGGGGTATCTAAGAAGATTACGGATGTGATGGACATTGGCGGCAAAGAGTATCAACAAACGGATCTGGCAGATCTACGTCATATCGCTGAAACGAAAAGTGATTACAAGGTCCAAAGCGTGGCTTCTATCAGCCATCAAATTGATTCTCTGGAGAAACAGATGCATGAACATGCGAAGAACCTTGAATTCGAGCAAGCCGCTGCTGTACGAGATCAAGTTAGGCGACTGCACGCTGAATTGATTAAGGCATGATGCTAAACTGAACAGTTTAAATTAATGAGTATTGAATAGAGCGGAGGTTACTCCGCTTTTTTATGGGCTTTATTTGAAAAGGTTTGATAAAGCTTAACGCAAGTAAACACGATAATACCTGTGATAACACCTATGAGGTGGGCTTCTGTCGCGACACGAGCACCAATCATTTCAGTGACTTGCTCACTTGCACCAAACCATTGCTCATAACCGACTTTCACGATAACGCCTATAAGCAATAAGTATCCTGATCGCATACCGACACTAATATCTTTGAGTGCGCCGTAGGTAAACAAACCATGTAACATGCCACTTAAGCCAACATAACCGAGTAGCCCTGGATAAAAAAGGTATAACCCGATGCCTTGTAACCAACAGAGCGCGACGAAGATAAATGTGAAACTAACAGAGCGATAGTACTGCTGATGAAGCAGCATGATCACCCAAAGACCAGCCAAGTTCATGACCAGGTGCCAATTATTGGTGTGCAGTAAATTACCGGTAAACAGTCGCCAATATTCACCTAACCCAATGTCATCTCGTCGGTATGCTAATAGGCTTTCTAGATTGACGAAGTACAGTGCGATAGCAATGAGTGAGATCACTGCTATCATCGGCCAGCTCTTACCAAAAAGTAATGTTAGCTTTGACATTTAGCTGCCAAGTCAAGTTGCACTTGTGGCTTGTTGCTGCAATAGTCATCTAGCCCTTTTTGTCTAAGTAAACAGGCGGGGCAGGTACCACACCCTGTGCCGATAATGCCGTTATAACAGGTTAAGGTTTCATCTCTTACTAAACTCAAACTGTGATATTTGTCTGCTAGTGCCCATGTTTCCGCTTTATTTAGCCACATTAACGGGGTCGACAAGTTCAGTGGCCTATCCATTCCTTGCTCTAATGCAGATTGCATCGCTTTGACAAAATCATTACGACAATCTGGGTAGCCTGAAAAGTCTGTTTCACACACGCCAGTGATCACAGTATCGGCACCCAATTGATAGGCAAAGATACCTGATAGGGTTAAAAATAGAATATTACGGCCAGGAACAAATGTATTGGGTAAGCCATTATCCATCAGCTCATTCGAGACTTCGATAGAGTCACGTGTAAGGGCAGAGATGGCAAGCTCATTTAGCATAGAAACATCAAGTGTTTTATGACTTGTCAGTCCAAGTTGCTTACCGAGTTTCTCGGCGACTTCGATCTCTTGGCTATGTCGTTGCCCATAATCAAAGGTGATCCCGTGAACTTCATCGTATTGAGTGAGGGCTTGAATAAGACAGGTGGTTGAGTCTTGGCCACCGCTAAACACTATAACCGCCTTGGATACTGCTTTTGACATAATGATCACTTACTGAAATAAACAGTCACCATTTTAACGGACGCAGCTTAGCTTGCAAATAATCAAACATAAAAAAATCACTGAGTTATTGATTTTAAGCTCATCAGTCATAGGTTGGACTTGCCTGAAAAGAGAAAATAAACTATAAATGCCGCCCAATCTATTTGAGGTTCAGCATGAAGTATCCGGTTAATGAAGTTTTTGAGACAATCCAAGGCGAAGGTTTTTATACTGGAGTGCCAGCCATTTTTGTACGTTTGCAGGGATGTCCTGTCGGCTGTAGCTGGTGTGATACTAAACATACTTGGGATCTACTCGAAACTAACCGTGTAAAACCTGAGATGGTGATCCAAGTAGATGGCACCATTGGGCGTTGGTCTGAGCTCTCGACTTTAGAATTGATTCACTTTATGAAGCAGAAAGGATTCACCGCATCACATATCGTGATAACGGGGGGCGAACCTTGTTTACATGATTTGACGGCCATGACTGATGAGTTAAACAATGCAGGTTACTCAACGCAAATTGAGACCAGTGGCACCTTTGATGTGTTGTGTTCAGATAAGACTTGGGTAACGGTTTCGCCGAAATTAAAGATGAAGGCTGGCTTGGCTGTGCTGCCTCAAGCATTGAATCGTGCAAATGAAATTAAGCATCCGGTAGCCACTCAAACTCATATTGACGATCTTGATGAGTTGCTGTCCGACATAGACTTGACTGGTAAGACAATTTGTTTGCAGCCGATAAGTCAGAAAGACCGAGCTACAGAATTGGCGATGCGTGTCTGTATCGAACGTAATTGGCGCCTTTCGATACAGACCCACAAATATCTAAATATCGATTAGTTTAAGATAAGCTGCCTGTAAGGCTAAACTGTGACAGTTTAGCCTCATATTTTGTTAAATCCCCAATATTATCTTTAACCCAAATTGGGTTGTAGTAGCTATCTAAGTAGCGCTCTCCAGAATCGCATAAAAGGGTGACAAGCGAGCCTTGTTCGCCTTTGGCTAGCATCTTGGCTGCGATGTTGAGTACCCCATAAAGATTTGTGCCTGTCGAAGGACCCGCTTTTCTTCCTATCAGCTTTTCTAACCAATATATGGTGGCCACTGAAGCTGCATCCGGTATTTTTTCCATATGGTCTATCACCCCTGGAATGAATGATGGCTCAGCTCTTGGTCTGCCTATGCCCTCTATCTTACTGCCGTGACAAGAGGTCAGAGTTTTATCTCCAGTTGTAAAATAGTCATAAAACACGGAATGTTCGGGGTCAACAACACAAAGTTGAGTATCAAGTTGCTGATATCGTATGTAACGACCAATCGTCGCAGAGGTGCCACCAGTACCGGGGCTCATGACAATCCATTTCGGTATCGGATGGGGTTCTAACGTCATCTGCTCGAAAATAGAATTAGCGATATTGTTGTTGCCTCGCCAATCCGTTGCGCGCTCAGCATAGGTGAATTGATCCATGTAATGACCATCGAGCTGGCTGGCTAGTTCCTCTGAGGCGGCATAAATCTCACTGGAATGGTCGACAAAGTGGCAACGCCCACCATAGAATTCAATCTGTTCAACTTTTTTCTGCGCCGTTGTTTTAGGCATCACAGCAATAAAGGGCAAGCCGAGTAGTCGAGCAAAGTAGGCTTCAGAAACAGCCGTGCTGCCAGATGATGACTCGATAATTGTTGTGCCCTCTTTAATCCAGCCGTTACACAAGCCATAAAGAAAAAGCGAGCGGGCAAGTCTATGTTTGAGGCTACCTGTTGGGTGGGTACTTTCATCTTTAAGGTAGATATCAATTCCTGTTAACAGAGGAATATCAAGTTTAATTAAATGAGTATCAGCACTGCGTTGATAGTCTGATTCGATCTTTTCGACCGCCTTGTTGACCCAAGAATTCGTCATATTTGTCTTATACCTAGATGGAGTTATCTTGATAGTAACGAATAAGAATTTAGGTAGGAAGCGAAAGCTGGATTTTTACATTGGTGATGATGAGAATGTTAACAAAAAAGCGATTGAAGAGGGGATTAAAGACAAGGAGTAAATAGTGTTAAATGATGATGTTTTTAAAAAGAGAAGATTAAGAGATAGAAGTGGTGGAGGGAGAAGGATTCGAACCTTCGAAGGCTGAGCCGTCAGATTTACAGTCTGATCCCTTTGGCCACTCGGGAACCCC
>OJDH01000122.1_pt1 | contig 62471 bp, 53 predicted proteins | sample 1592761 | NCBI WGS metagenome assembly OJDH01 (sample SAMN05416855, study PRJEB24817) | seawater metagenome | isolation source: Sea water | place: Canada:Atlantic | collected 2013-11
ACACCTGTGGTTTCGGTAAATAAGTCAGCGCGAAATGTTTCCATAAAGAAACCTCGCTCATCGCCAAATACTTTTGGCTCGAATATAAGAACGTCATTGAGTGGTGTTTGGGTAATTTGCATCTAATAAACTCAGAAAATTAATTGGGATTATTCGTAACCATTAGCGACTTTTAACAAATATTGGCCATAACCTGTTTTGGCCAAACTGTTGCCATGTTCAGTCAACTGCTCTTTGTTTATCCATTTATTGCGATAAGCAATTTCTTCTAAGCAAGCCACTTTCAAACCTTGGCGGTTCTCTACGGTTTGTACGAACTGCCCAGCTTCAAGGAGCGAATCGTGGGTACCAGTATCAAGCCAAGCGAAACCACGACCCAATAACGACACGTGTAAATCCCCTCTTTCAAGGTACGCTAAATTCACATCGGTGATTTCCAATTCACCACGCACAGACGGTTTGATATTTTTTGCGATTTCGATGACCTCATTGTCATAAAAATATAAACCTGTTACCGCATATTGTGATTTTGGCGCTAAGGGCTTCTCTTCAATGCTGACCGCTTTTTTCTCTTTATCAAATTCAACCACACCAAAGCGCTCCGGGTCTATAACGTGGTAACCAAATACTGTGGCACCTTTTGTTACCTGGGTGGCGTCTTTCAGCTTATCGGAGAAATGCTGGCCATAAAAAATGTTATCTCCCAATACTAAACTGACATTCGCATCGCCGATAAAATCCTCTGCAATAATAAATGCTTGAGCGAGTCCATCTGGACTCGGCTGCACTGCATATTCGATTCCAACGCCATAGCGACTGCCATCTCCTAATAATCGCTGAAAGTTAGCTTTATCTTCGGGGGTGGTGATGATCATTACTTCACGAATACCTGCGAGCATTAATACCGACAGCGGATAATAAATCATTGGCTTGTCATAGATAGGCAATAACTGCTTTGATGTCCCCTGCGTAATCGGATGGAGGCGAGAGCCTGAGCCCCCAGCCAAAATGATACCTTTATATTTAGGAATGTGATTGGCCATGATTATTCTCCTTCCCCTAAACGACCCAATTTATACTTCCCTGATAACACTCGCTGCCACCATGATTCATTGGAAAGATACCATTGCACAGTTTTTCGCATACCTGATACGAAGTCTTCTTCTGGTTTCCACCCTAATTCTCTTTCGATATGACTAGCATCGATGGCATATCGAGCATCGTGCCCTGGTCGGTCTTTCACAAAAGTAATAAGGTCTGCATAGACTGAAATATCAGTTGCTCTTTGCTGTGGGGCTAATTCATCAAGCAATGCACAAATTGTGCGCACCACATCTAAATTACGCTTTTCATTGTGGCCGCCTATATTAAATGTCTCTCCTACTCTCCCAGACTTAACCACTAGGCATAACGCACGTGCATGGTCTTCAACAAACAACCAATCGCGAATTTGACTGCCATCTCCATACACCGGCAATGGCTTACCGGCCAACGCATTTAAAATGACATGCGGCACTAACTTCTCCGGAAAATGGTAAGGGCCGTAATTATTAGAGCAATTGGTGACAATCGTCGGTAAACCATAAGTGCGTTGCCAGCTTCTGACTAAATGATCTGAACTGGCTTTACTTGCTGAATAAGGAGAGCTTGGCGCATAAGGGGTATTTTCAGTAAATAAAGGCAACTCAGCTCCCTCAGAGACTTCGTCCGGGTGAGGTAAGTCTCCATAGACTTCATCGGTAGAAATATGATGAAAAATAAACTGGGCTTTGCGCTCCTCTGGTAAATCTTGCCAATATGCACGGGCAGCTTCTAATAGTGTATAAGTGCCAACTACATTGGTTTGAATAAATGCACCCGGCCCGTCAATAGAACGGTCTACGTGTGACTCAGCTGCCAAATGCATTACCGCATCAGGTTGGTGTGCATTGAATACACGTTTAATGTCTGCTGCATCACAAATATCCACCTGCTCAAAACGATATCTGTCGCTTTGTAACGCTTGTGGAATGGACTCTGTGTTTCCTGCGTACGTTAATACATCAACATTAATAACACTGTCTTGCGTGTTGGCTAATAGATGCCTGACGACAGCACTGCCGATAAAGCCGGCTCCACCGGTAACGAGTATTTTCATGTAAACCTAATCCCTTTTTTAAATCTAAAAGTAGACATCTTGTCTTTGTTTTTAACGACGAATTTCTAGCACGCTTAATGCTCTGTTTAATTGGTTATCGAGTGGAGCTTGGAAACTAACTCTGTCTTCAGTCTTAGGATGAATAAAAGCTAACGAGTAAGCATGTAAAAATAAACGCTTCAACCCTTTTTGATTCATCAGCCCAGTAAACTCAGCATCACCATATTTGTCGTCGCAAGCAATGGGATGACCTGCATGCAAGCAATGCACACGTATTTGATGGGTGCGCCCTGTGATAGGTGAAGCTTCAACAAGCGTGGCGCCAACAAATCTATCGAGCACGCGAAAACGAGTTTCAGAGGGTTTGCCTTCGCTATCCACCGACACTAAACGTTCACCGGATTTAAGAGTATTCTTCAACAACGGGGCATTGACTTTATAACGGTTTTCGGGCCACTCCCCCACGACTAATGCTTGATAGCGCTTGTCCATTTTTTTATCGCGAAGTTGCTCATGCAAGTTTTTAAGTGCTGAGCGCTTCTTAGCGATGACTAAGCAACCTGAGGTGTCACGGTCTAAACGATGAACTAATTCTAAGAATCGTGCTTGCGGCCGCAATGCACGAAGCGCCTCAATCACCCCGAAGCTCAATCCGCTGCCTCCGTGCACCGCCATTCCTGATGGCTTATTTAACACAATAAGCAAATCATCTTCGAACAAAATATGAGACTCAAGTGAAGCCACTTTATCCAATTTAGTAGAAGGCGCCTCGTTGGGCTCTGACACACGAATAGGCGGAATACGTAATTGGTCATGAGCTTGAAGCTTATATTCGGGCTTAACGCGCTTTTTATTAACCCTAATTTCGCCCTTGCGTACAATGCGATAAATAAGGCTCTTTGGTACCCCTTTAAGTAAGGTACGCAAAAAATTATCGATGCGCTGACCCTCAAGGTCTGGCTCGATATCGATAAACTGGACTTTCTGAAATGTAGTATCTGTGATCATCAGAGTATTATAACTGGAAGCCCCCCATGTATGACCAGCACTTTATTCGCTTGCCAGCGTTTAGATTTTAATGTGATAATGCGCCAGTCTTGCTATAGGCACACGCCGAACAAGACAAACAGATGTAATAATCCGTTCTGGTAGCAGTGCGATACAAATAAGTCGTTAAATACTGCCCTATCAATCGCGAAGTGAGTAACTTTTCGTGGATTAGATAAAACAGAACCAAGACATCAGCGATGATAAATAACTATTTGATCGCGGCCGATGTAAAGAATGTAATTGAATTGACAACATACTGGGTTTGTTATGCCCATTTTTTTCAACGCATAACCACCGAGTATTAACCGTTTTAAGAAACGAATTTATATATGTCAGGAAATGCCGAAACTGACACCCAAATGGGAAGTATTTAATACATATATGCGTTAAATAACGCATAAGGTACTTAGGCAGAAACTTAAAATTAGTTAGATACAGCCGCGAGGCTGCATGACAGAAAATTGTCGAAACTCAACGCAGGTCTTTCATCCGTGGCGATCGGTACACCACCGAGTCAATAAGAATGAAAAGAATGTTAATCAATGCAACGCAGCAAGAAGAATTGCGTGTTGCCCTCGTCGATGGTCAAAAGCTTTACGATTTAGACATTGAAAGCCCTGGTCATGAACAGAAAAAAGCCAATATATATAAAGGTACAATTACCCGCGTAGAGCCCAGCCTAGAAGCCGCTTTCGTGGATTACGGCGCAGAGCGTCACGGTTTCCTACCTCTTAAAGAAATCGCCCGCACCTATTTTCCTCAAGGTTATAAATTTGAAGGACGTCCGAATATTAAAGACGTCATCAAAGAAGGCCAGGAAGTTATTATTCAAATCGATAAAGAAGAGCGCGGTCAGAAAGGTGCTGCGTTAACCACTTTTATCAGTTTGGCGGGTAGCTATTTAGTATTGATGCCTAACAACCCAAGAGCAGGCGGTATCTCTCGTCGCATCGAAGGTGATGAACGCACGGATCTTAAACAAGCCCTAAGCAACCTCACTCTACCTGATGGAATGGGTTTAATTGTTCGTACCGCTGGTGTTGGTAAATCAGCTGAAGAATTACAATGGGATTTGAGTGTTTTATTAACCCATTGGACCGCTATTTCTGAAGCAGCGGAATCTCGCCCAGCTCCTTTCCTAATTCACCAAGAAAGCAATGTTATTGTTCGCGCAATTCGCGACTATCTGCGTCGTGATATTGGCGAAATACTGATTGATAAAACCAGTATTTACGAGCAAGCAATGAAGCACATTGAGTTGGTTCGCCCTGATTTCGCAAATCGTGTAAAGCTGTATCGTGGTGATGTGCCTTTATTCAGCCACTATCAAATTGAAAGCCAAATTGAGTCTGCTTTCCAGCGTGAAGTGCGCTTGCCATCAGGTGGCTCAATCGTCATTGACCCAACCGAAGCCCTTACATCAATCGATATTAACTCTGCCCGCGCAACTAAAGGCAGTGATATCGAAGAGACTGCATTTAATACCAACCTTGAAGCCGCTGATGAAATTGCCCGTCAGTTACGTTTGCGTGATTTAGGTGGTTTGGTTGTCATTGACTTTATTGATATGACGCCTGTACGTCACCAACGTGAAGTGGAAAACCGCATGAAAGACGCGGTAAGACACGATCGTGCTCGAGTGCAATTGGGTCGCATTTCACGTTTCGGTTTACTTGAAATGTCACGTCAACGCTTGCGCCCATCACTAGGGGACTCTGCCCACAATGTATGCCCTCGTTGTAGTGGTCACGGTACCGTGCGCGGGACTGAATCGTTAGCATTGTCAGTACTGCGTATTATGGAAGAGGAAAGCATTAAGGACAACACAGGGCAAATCGAAGCCCAGTTACCTGTTAATGTTGCAACTTACCTGTTGAATGAAAAACGCGGCGCTGTCGCTGGCGTTGAAAAACGTCATAAGGTTCAATTGGTCATTATTCCAAATCCGAACATGGAAACACCTCACTACAACGTTGCCCGTCGTCGCCCTGATGATGCAATTCATGACATGAGTTATAACGTTGAGTTGATGAAAAACGAAGACACCGAAGCAGATAAAGCCGTAACGGCCACACCTGTTAAGGAACAACCTATGCTACAGAGCTTCGTCTCTCCTGCTAAGGCCGCAGCTGTTCAACCTGAAACACCCAAAACGGCTGATGTTGAAAGCGTTTCGTTGCTCTCAAAAATTGCTAGTTGGTTGAAGTCGTTATTCGCGCCAGCGCCTCAACCTGAGCCAGAACCTGAAGTTAAACCTCAGCGTAAGCCGCAACAACGTCGGAATCGAAACAATCCTCGCCGCGGTAAGCAAGGTGACAACCGTTCAGATAATCGTGACGACAACCGCTCTGCGAGCAAAGACGACAATCGTTCAGACAACCGCGATGGCAATGAAAAGCCGAATAATCGTAAGCCTCGTCGCAATGATACTCGTAAACCTCGAAACGATAACAAGTCTCCCAAAGAGGCTAACAACACCACCACTGAGCAAAAGAAAGATCAAAAGCCAGCAGCTCCTCAAAAAGAAGTAAAAGAGCACAAGGTTGCTGAGCGTCGTAAACGTCGTGATAACAGACGTAGCGTGCGTGTAGATGATAGTAAAGAGCAGACAACTAACGCTAAAATTGATACTAGCAATGCTGATATTGAAACCAACAACAATCATAACGCTCAAGCGACTGTTGAAGTCGACAGCAAAGTTACCGCAGTATTGAAGCAAACAGCGACACAGGACACTCCTGTTGCTGCAGAAGCTCAAGCTCCTGTTGCAGTATCTGCACAAGATATTGAATCACCGAAAAAGTCCAAGGCGAAATCGGAAGAGAAGCGCGCTCAAGAGTCTTCTCACGAGACCCATGAAGACCCGGCTAAACCGGAGTCAATGGATAACACGGGTAACGATAAAGCGGAAAACACAACTCAACGTACCCGCAGTCGTCGTTCACCACGTCACATTCGTGCTGCAGGTCAAAAGCGTCGTAAAGATGAGGAAGCTCAAGCGACACAAGTCACCGATAATGAGCAAAGCGCTAAGCAAGATGAGTTACAATTTGATGCACCGCAGGCTCAAGTAGCGCCAGTACAAACTGAACAAGCCATCAAAGAGGACGCTATGCCTGTAACGGACTCAGTTGCTGAGGTAGCTATCAGTGCTGATGTGACTCAGCAAGCACCCGCTCAAGGCGACTTATTAACGCAACCAGAGGACACTATTTCCAAAGGTGAAGAAGTTGCTGAAGCGCCTGAGGTAGCTGCAGTTCAAACTATTGATGAGCAATCTGTCACTGAAAACGATACTAGCGTGGAAAGTAACACGCCTGACGATAACGCAAAGGTTGAAACTGTCGCAGCTAAAGTAGACGCGGTTGCAATTGCCCCTGAAGCAGATGAAGTGATTGTGCAAACGACGCAGTCAGCTCCAGAAAAGCGTGAAGAGGAATCTAAACCGGCGATTAAGCCAAAAGCCAAAAAGGCGGCGGCAAAATCAACTAAGGTTAGCGCAAGCGTATCTAAGGCACGTGCTTCACACCCAATGGCTACGCCAGCCAGTGTTGAGCATGAGTTCAATACGTTAAACATTGGCTCGCTAAGTGATGATGCAAGACCGTCTGTAAATGCTTCTGGAAGATCAGCCGCTATGGTAGCTGCATCAACACGTTCTGGGGCGCCGGCTACGAGACCCGCATCACAAGACTAATATTGTTAAACGCGTAAGCGTTCAATAGCGTCAATATAAAACCGCTGTCAGCATGGCTAACAGCGGTTTTTTTATATTCACGATTGCTAATCACGGGATATGCTGTATCCTCGCGCCCTCTCTATGATGCTTGAAAAAGCAGCATAGAATTTGACAATTAATTCACGACCAGCGAGTAAAATATGAGTTTTGCCGATTTAGGCTTATCCCCCGCAATTTTGTCTGCCGTTACGGCGAAAGGCTACACAGACCCATCTCCAATTCAAGCGCAAGCCATACCTGCCATATTAGAAGGCAAGGACATCATGGCAGCAGCACAAACCGGTACAGGTAAAACAGCGGGCTTTACTCTGCCTTTACTCGAATTGCTGAATCGTGGAACACATGCGCGTGGAAACCAAGCTCGCGCATTAGTGTTAACCCCTACTCGTGAACTTGCAGCCCAAGTGGCCGCAAGTGTGGTTGACTATGGTAAGGATCTGCCATTGCGCTCAGCTGTTGTTTTCGGTGGTGTTGGCATCAATCCGCAAATGATTAAATTGCGCAAAGGCGTCGATATTTTAGTGGCCACTCCGGGGCGCTTGCTGGACCTGTATAATCAGAATGCGGTTAGATTTGACGACTTAGAAATTTTGGTGCTGGATGAAGCGGACCGTATGCTAGATATGGGCTTTATTCATGACATCAAAAAAGTGTTGAAACTGCTTCCAACGAAACGTCAGAATTTGCTCTTTTCAGCCACCTTTTCAGATGATATACGTGCATTAGCCAAAGGACTTGTCAATAACCCGGTCGAAGTATCTGTTTCCCCGCCTAATACAACAGTAGAAGCCGTAGAACAGTTTGTGTGTCCCGTTGATAAAAATCAAAAGACACCTGCTTTGATTCGCATGATTAAAGACAATGATTGGCAGCAAGTGTTGGTATTTAGCCGCACTAAACATGGTGCAAATCGGATCGCCAAGCAGCTTGAAGCGCGTGGAATTACCTCCGCGGCTATTCACGGTAACAAAAGCCAAGGCGCACGCACAAAAGCGTTAGCTGAGTTCAAAAGCGGTAAAGTGCGCGCATTAGTGGCGACTGATATTGCCGCCCGTGGTTTAGATATCAGTCAATTACCCCAGGTAGTAAACTATGACCTACCGAATGTAGCAGAAGATTATGTTCACCGTATCGGCCGCACCGGTCGTGCCGGTGCGAGTGGCCAAGCTATTTCACTTGTGACTGCGGATGAGTTTCCTTTACTGGCTGATATTGAACGTTTTACTAAACAAATCATTCCACGCAAGGCTATTGAAGGGTTTGAGCCTGTTCATGCATTACCTGAATCAAGATTAGATTCGCGCCCCATTAAACCTAAAAAGCCTAAGAAACCTCGGGTACAACACCGAGATGGTCAACGTTCTGGTGATAATGCTCGTGGCCACCACTCTGGTAATCGCCGAGGTAATGGACCTAAAAATGCCAGCCCTCGCCGTTCAGCGTCTTAATCGTTAAATAAAGTATCTATCCCTCTGCGTTTTATCGTGTTTCGGGTAAAGCGCAGAAATTTTTCTTAGATTAATATCTGCATTTTTTGTTACTGTATCAGCCTTGATTCGCTTCTTGCTAGGCTGTTCTCAGTGGGTAAACTGTTTTCTCAAAAGCGCTACGCTATTCCGCTCCTTTCTTTTGTTATATTGTTCATCATTGCCGCTACAACATATTTATTCAGAAACGCAATTGGTATTTTTTTAATAGACCACTACGCTCGTGATCAACACGTATCTGTGAACTGCCTATCGTTTGATATTGATACACAATTGAACATCGAACTAAAAGAGGTGTGCTTACAAGCACCGGGGATAAGAGCCAAAATTGAGGACGCGCTTTTCTCTTACCAAAAAAATGCACTTTATGCTTCATCGCTGATTGTTCATCACACTTTGAGCAAGAACATTGATAAAGCCTCATCTAGTATCGCCCCAATAGACATAACCAGCTGGAAACTACCGGTTAACTTACCTAAAGTAACCATTGATGAAGTAACGATTAACAGCGATGTACTAAGAGAGTCACTGAACTTTAGCCTTATTCAGCCAACACCCGATTCTTTGAAATTCGAAGGTGACATTCAGGCAACGCTCTCTTTAACAACGACTGATGATGGGAGTGAGCAAAGTGCTATTACGGCTGATATCAAATGGGTGCTATCTGAAGTAATCGGTTTCGTTAGCCTCAATGAATCTCAACTAGCGAGTCTTAACCCCTTGCTAAATCAAACTTCTTTTATGAATACTCAAATCATTACTCACCTAAGATTTGATGGTAACCAACTTTCCTCAAAACATAGTTTTAATACCTCTTTTCATTACCATCACAATTCATGTTCAATACAGCCTAAAATCGATGGGCTAGTGGTTGCCAATTTTTCGTTGTTAACACGGCAACTCAGTTTAGATATTTCCGCTTTAGACACCCGTATTTTACTCGGTGACGACTGTCTGGCGCTGTTGCCTCAGGTGCCGATTGAGTTACCTAACGTGTTTTCACTCACATCACCAACACCTATGTTAGTCACACTCAATGGTGCAGTGATCCCTTCGTTATCATTCACTGATGAAAACAAAGCATTAGCGCTAACGCTAATTGATTTGGGCATTTCGTTTCCAAAGGAAAAATCGCCCATTCATATTGAAACTAAGCTTGAGCTAGATGGGGAACTGAATTTAAACAAACCAGCTAAACCAAGTGAACGTTTAGCGAGGCAATCACCTCTATCGTCATTAACGCTCTCTCACAGTGGCTATGTAGAGGCAGATGGCCAAGATTGGTCAGTGAGTCAAATTGATGGGGTTATTAACGTACAAAATTTTACACAGGCAGGTTTAACCAACAAAACGTTATCGATGAACGCTAGCGGCTCTATATCTTCCCAGACGGGAATTACAATGCAATTAACAGTCGATGCAAATGGTTTACGTTATTTGAGTCCAGAGGATGCGATTGTCCCTATCACGATAAAATCAGTTCAGGCCGCTCTCACCCTATCTGGAAAAAATATAAATGAAATTTCTGTGATATCGGATTCCACTTGGTCGCAAATCAAACGAGATACTGTATTAGTAAACAAACTATCAAATCGCCTTAAGGGCAATGTATCTAATTTTAATCATCTTCACTTTAGCGGCGACTCGACACTCAGTGGCATCGCAATTAATGTACCTGTGAAGCAGTATTTAACGTTTTCAACCATTGATGTACGACATGACATTACCGCACAACGCACTTCAAGCACATTGAAAAGTCAGCATGATGTGTCAGTAGAAAAGTCCTTGCAGTTTACAGTCGGGCAATCTGGGCAGCAGATTAATCTTATGATGCACCAGCAATCTATAAACAGCCTGCAAGCAGTGGCTACTCGGTTTTTGCCCGAGCTCATATTGCAAGATGGCACATTGAATATTGATGCTCAGATGAAGTCAAATGGCCAAGATTTACTGGCATCTATTGAACTTGTAAATGCAGGAGTAAAATATGCAGACTTCAGTGCCAGCGGTATTGCAACCCACGCTAATGTATATTCTGATTCAGCGGGCCTTCAGCTTGATAACGCTAGGTTAACTATACTGAATGCAGATACAGGGGTGCCTATCAGTAATATTGCTTTGGCTTACTCAATTAAGAACAACAGTCTTAAAGTCGACAAAGCGACTGGCAACGTATTAGGTGGTAACTTCATTTTAAGCGGTTTCTGGCTGGATAATCGCAACCAAAACGCTCAACTCACCATGAACAATATTGACTTAGCCAAAATCGTTGAATTACAGCAACAAAGTGGTATTGATGTGACTGGCTCTGTTAGTGGGACATTGCCTTTGACAATAAAAGACGGCAAAGTGAATATCGATAAAGGTTTATTAAAAAGTGATAGTGCTGGTGCTCTTAAAATTGATGGCAACCCGGCATTTGATTCCATTGCCCAACAACAAACCGAGTTAAATTATTTAAAAGATCTAGAGTATGAAAAACTAAGCAGTAAAGTGAAATTGAATACCGACGGATTATTGTTTTTGGACTTTTCGATATTAGGAAAAAACCCGACAAAACAACAAGCAGTTAATTTTAATTACCACCATGAGGAAAATATTCTAACCTTGATGCGTTCCCTAAGATTGACTGATTCAGTACAGAATCAAATTGAACATAAAATTAAAAAAGGTGGTGAAGAGTGAAAATGTATTGGCTAATGGCGGCCTTGTTACCGCTGAGCGCTTGTACCCATAAAGTACAAGTAGAAACGAAGGAACCAATAACTATCAACATTAATGTAAAAATAGATCACGAAATACGCGTGAAAGTTGATAAAGAATTAGATGACTTATTCAGTGACGACAGCGAATTATTTTAAGGAATAAACATGAAAACGACCCTATTACCTACATTGCTAGCAGCATCGTCCTTACTCTTCGCCAGTATGAGCTTTGCAATAGAATTAGATGACGCTAAAGCACAAGGTTTCGTTGGCGAGCAAACAGATGGTTATCTTGGTGCAGTGGTGAGTAAACCTGACGTAATTGCTTTGATCAAAGAAGTAAATGACAAACGAAAGCAAAAGTACGCGCAATTAGCCAGTAAGAATAACCTTACCCTTGAGCAAGTTGAAAAGTTAGCTGCGAAGAAAGCCTATGAAAAAACCGACACTGGGCATTTTGTGTTGGTCAATGGTGCATGGGTTAAAAAACCGTAAAATTTAGATGTTATTGATTCATGACACAAAAGCCGCCAGTGTAATCGTTACGCTGACGGCTTTATTTCTATGTATGGCCAACCATGGGCAACACGCTTTTAATTAGGTTAGGCTAAGTATCCTCCATCCACAGTGACTGTTGTGCCTGTCGTGTATGAAGAAGCATCAGATACCAGATACAATACGGTTCCAGCCATTTCGTCAGGCTGAGCTACACGACCTAATGGGATCGTCATCAACGCTTGTTTAAGAATCCTGTCATTGGATGTCAAAGCCGATGCGAACTTAGTTTCCGTTAAACCGGGCAGCAAAGCATTCACTCGAATGTTTAGCGAGCCGCACTCTTTTGCGAACGCCTTAGTCATGCTAATCACCGCAGCTTTCGTTACAGAGTAAATTCCCTGCATATTACCTGGAGAAATGCCATTGATAGATGCTGTGTTGAGGATAACCCCTCCACCCTGCTCTTTCATCATGTTTCCAGCGGCGATAGACATAAAGAAATAGCCTCTAATGTTTACATCTACCGTCTTTTCATACGCTGCTAAATCAGTGTCTAAAATATGTCCGAAATATGGATTTGCTGCAGCGTTGTTCACTAATATATCCAATTGGCCGAAGTCTTTTTTAATAGCGTCGAACGTCGCGTCTATTTGCGCCATTTCACCAACATGACATGCCATTGCAGTAGCTTTACCACCTGAATCACGAATGCTTTTAGCAACCGCTTCACAACCGTCTAACTTGCGGCTCGACACAATCACATGTGCGCCATAAGTGGCAAGTAATCTAGCAATGGACTCACCAATACCGCGGCTTGCACCAGTTACCAGTGCCACTTTACCCGTTAGATCAAATAATTCTGTTTTCATTTATTGTCCCTTAACATTAATAACATATTACGCAGTCATACCGCCGTCTAGGACGACGGTATGACCGGTCATAAAACTTGATTCCGCTGTACATAACCAGGCTATCGCCCCAGCCACTTCTTGTGGCTCTCCAAGGCGTTTCATTGGATTAGCCTTGAGGAGAGCTTTTTGCCCACGTTCATCTAATTTAGACAGAACATTTTCCACCATAGGTGTGCGAATGAAGCTGGGACAGACAGCATTAAAACGTATATTGTGTCTGGCGTATTCCACCGCCGCTGACTTGGTTAAACCAACCACTGCATGTTTCGCTGCGCTATACGCTGACAACGTGGGAGCGGCTCGAATACCAGCCACCGATGAGATATTGATCACATGGCCACCGCCATTTTGCATCATATGAGCCAGTGCTTGTTTCATGCAATACCAAACACCATTCACGTTCACCGCAATATTTTTGTGAAAGGTTGCATCGTCTATTTCCAGCATAAATTTAGGGTCATGATCGATGCCAGCATTGTTTATCAACACATCGATATTACCTAATTCATTAATAGCCGAATCAAAAAGTGCCGCCACGGATGCACTATCGCTGACATCTACTTTAACGAAACGCGCTTGACCGCCCTCATCATTGATACGTTGAGCGAGAGCAATACCATCGACTTCGTTTAGATCTGCCAGTGTGATACTGGCTCCTCGTTTACTTAGTAACAAAGCAGACTCAGCCCCGATCCCTGAGGCGCCACCTGTAACTAATATATGTTTTCCAGCAACACTGTTGTCACTCATTAGTTGTATTCCACCTTAATGCTCAAATTCGATTGTACCTCTGCCATTATTAACATTCGCAAGTCAGAAAAAGGGATAGGTATTTGTATCAGCCCTTTGTTAATTAATGGGCTCATACTTAATATTAAACTTTTTTACCTATCCCAAATTAATATGATTTAAAACCAATTTTCTTGCATCGCACTACAACTGTCACTCATGCTGCTTAACACTTTAAAATCCCGATCCGTAAGGGGTAATTCCCAATCAAGGAAATACTTCGCAGCTTGTAATTTACCGCGATAAAATGCTTCATCGTCTTGTGATACGACATTGTCGTTAAGCGCTTCTTCCGACGTAATTGCCTGCCTGATCCACATCCAACTCATCACTACTTGGCCAAATATCGTTAAGAAGCAACTCGCATTAGCGAGCAGTGCATTTTGGTTATCACCTGCTAATTCTGCGCCTATCACCGGAATGAGTTTTTGCAGTTTTAATAAGTAAGGTTGAAGTTCAGCGATAAGCTGCTTGCTCACTGGGTGTTGAGCTTTAGCGAAGTCTTCGCCCATGACTTTTTGTAATTGCACTAAACCCGCGCCGTTTGCCTGCCACAATTTACGTGTCATCAGATCTAACGCTTGAATACCGTTAGTTCCCTCATGAATCGGGTTTAAACGGTTATCGCGCCAGCACTGCTCTACTGGATACTCCCGGGTATAGCCTGAGCCGCCAAGAATTTGAATTGCTAAATCATTGGCTTTCGGGCCGAATTCGCTGGGCCATGCCTTCACCACAGGGGTCAATAAATCAAGCAACTCAGCCGTTCTTTGTTTCGCCTCTGGTGTTTGTGCTGTATGCAGTTCGTCGACTAATCTGGCAGCATAAAAACACAATGACATAGCACCTTCGACATAAGACTTTTGCGCTAATAGCATGCGCTTTACATCACCATGTTGAATGATAGTGGCTGGTTTGTCGGTCGGTTTATTGTTGGGCGCAACACGTCCCTGGGTTCTTTCTTTAGCGTAACCCAACGAGTAACGATAACCTGAGTAGCCAAGCATAGCGGCGCCAAAACCGACACCAATACGCGCTTCATTCATCATCAAGAACATATACTTAAGGCCTTGATGCGCTTCACCCACTAGGTAGCCGTGACAATCGTCTTTTTCGCCGAACGATAAGACGGTAGAAGTAGTGCCTCGATACCCCATTTTATGAATAAGGCCTGCGAGTGAGACATCATTACGCTGTGCTGGCTCGCCGTTTTCATCGAGGCGAAATTTTGGCACTACAAAAAGTGAAATACCTTTAACACCTGCAGGAGCACCTTGAATTTTTGCCAGCACCAAATGCACAATATTGTCAGATAATTCATGATCACCCGCCGAAATGAACATCTTACTGCCCTTAATACGGTAAGTTCCGTCATCAGCAGGCTTTGCATTTGTAGTTATATCAGCAAGTGAAGAGCCAGCATGTGGCTCAGTTAACGCCATGGTGCCAGTAAACTCACCAGTGAGCATCCGTGGCATAAATTTGTCTTTAATACTCTGCTCAGCGAAGTTCTTAATCACGTTGGCTGCGGCAACCGTTAAAAAGGAGTAAGCTGTGCTGGAGGGGTTCGACGCAGTAAAGTAACTCGAACAAGCCATCATAATAGTTTCAGGCAGTTGCATGCCGCCATCATCAAAATCGAAACGCCCGGCAATTAACCCTGATTCCGCGTACGTATCAAACGCCTCTTTTACTTCAGGGATCATGTGAACTTTTTCACCATCAAAGGTCGGCTCATTGAGATCGGCTTTTCGGTTATGCGGCGCAAATTTTTCCCGTGCGATTTTCTCCGCGGTATCCATCACTGCATCAAACGTATCTTTGTTGTGTTCACTGAATCGCTCTTTGTCACATAATGACTCGGTATCGAGCAGTTCGTACAATTGAAATGCTAGTTCTTTACGACTGACTAATTCTTCACTCATTTTACCCACACCTTCTTTGATTAACGTGCCGCTCATGCCAAACATATAACTATCTGTTGATATGTTTCGACACTTAGAAAGGCAACATTCTTTTAACAGTGCCTAGCTTCGCAGATATAACTAAAGCGATTAATTGTCATATATGACATAATGATGGTCATATATGACAGATATAACGTTCCGTGATACGCGCTAAAAACATGGGTTTATAGAGGGGGCTAATTTGTGTACAAAGTGACTATTCTAGGATTCGACCAGGCCTATGCGAGTGCTATTACTGGGGTACTCGATATATTTGGTTTAGCAGGTATAACTTGGCAGCGGATGCAAGGATTACCCATTAAACCACTGTTTGATGTTCAAATTGCGTCGTTAAACCAAATACACGTTAAGTGTATTAATCAGCTTGAATTGAACGCCCATGTGTCCATAGAAAGTGTAGATAAAACGGACCTTCTTCTTATTCCTACCATTGGTGGCGACCCCATTGAAGTCCTTAAAAACAATGTCGAACTGTTAGCCCATATAAGAAAACACTACTCCCTAGGAGCGGACATTGCCAGTAACTGCAGTGGCGCTTTTTTCTTAGCTCAAGCAGGAATACTCGATAAGCGCATGGCAACAACACATTGGGGCTACGCAGACTTATTCAGGCAGCTTTATCCCAACGTTAATTTGCACATCGATAGAATGATCACCGAGCAAGACAACATTTTTTGTTCCGGAGGGGGAATGGCGTGGTTTGATTTAGCACTTTTATTAATAGAGCGTTACGCTGGCCATGACATCGCGACCACAACAGCCAAGGCACACGTAATAGATTTATCTCGTGGGGACCAATCTGCTTATGCTTCTTTGCGCACTAAAAAGTACCATCAGGATGTGGAAATACTCGCCGTTCAACAGTGGCTCGAGGAGCATTTCGCGCAAAAAGTCGTAGTAGACACCTTGTGCGAAAAGGTAAATTTAACCTCTCGTACTTTTGTACGCCGCTTTAAACGCGCGACGGAACAATCTCCCCTAGCCTATTTGCAAGGTGTCAGAGTTGAAGCCGCAAAAAAACATTTAGAGGCATCCACTCATAGCGTGGAGCGCATTGTGAATCTCGTGGGCTACGATGATTTGAGCTCATTCACCCGACTGTTTAAAAAACACACTGGTTTATCTCCCAGTCAATATGGCAAAAAATTTAGACGCTGAGACTGTACATTTTTTCAACTGATAATTAACATAAGATGTGTCACGTCACGGAACTGAGCAAAGATGAACTAACTACCCTAAGTCATATTGAGCACAGTTTATGCTCAGTAATAAGTTAACTGACCGAGTGTAAATAATTATATTCGCCTGATTTGCCAAATAATACGCTGTTAAATGAAATAATGTAATGGGAATCAGATAGTTACTAAGAGATAGTTACTAAGTTAATGTTGCTCTTTGTCTTCCACACCACTGTCGGGGAAAAACAATAAAAACAAATGATATGCATCAATTTAGGGCAAGTTTTCTGCGATACGCTGGAGCAGCATATATTTAACATACACATTTTAGTCTACAGAACATATTTTCATTGCGAGCTGAGTTTGCATGCCTAATGGCCGGAGTCAAAGCGCGTGTTGATAGGTGAAACGCTAACGGACTAATGTAAAAATGCGCGATGAAGTTCAATAGTTTAGGCAATCTCTATGAAAGGTTAGGATTTCTAAAATTATTCCGTAGTTTTATTACAAATAATTATAAAAATACGGTTTATTGGTGTATAAATGCACAAAATCTGTTCTTTAATTACGTTTGAGAGGAAATTATGGCTTTTAAGAAACAATATTTAAAATCGAAACCTGTTTGTAAGGTCACATTTAAAATCAGCAAGGAAGAAGCTAAAGCAGCAGGTTCTGTCAGTATCGTGGGTGACTTCAACAACTGGGACAAAAAAGCACTTGTCATGAAGAAACTCAAAAATGGCAGTTTCTCGGCCGCCATGGACCTACCCGTAGAGAAAGATTACCAGTTCCGTTATTTGTTAGACGGTAAAGCGTACGAGAATGACTGGCAGGCTGATGCTTATGCTATGTCTCCGATGTCTAACGAAGAAAACTCGGTTATTAAGCTTTAAACCGAGCATGGTGTTCTGCGTGGTAAATGCTTTGCAGAACACCAAATTTTACCGAAGACTTAGTTCAGTGTTGAAAAAGATACACCTGGGTAAGTTGTGCCCTCCCATTCGACATCGTGCAGATTAAAGTTCAGCACTAGGGTAATATCACCCCGTCGACTCAATCTCATGCCTTTGGGTAATGTGAAGGTTTCAATACCTACTTCACCTAATGCCGCCTTTAAAATACTCTTTATTAAAGACCCTGACAAAGCACCAATAACGCTGACGTTACCTTTGTTGGTCACTGCCGCAACGCCTGCCATGGGCCCGTTTAAATAGGTGTGTGTAGCATTCGCACCGGTTAATTCATAGCTCTCACACCAAAGCTTTGCAGAGAATTCAGTGCTCGTTTCCGTTTGTTCAACTGATTGGGACAGAGTTGGGCGCAATGAATCAAAATTAGCTAATTTGATCCCTACTAAATCCTCTATTAATTGAAATTGTCCTTTATCTGCTACTCGGCCTGAATCATTTCGAAATGCGGTGCGCGGCCCAAATATGATAGGGCAATTCTTAGCACATTGAGTTAAATAAGATGCTATCTCTGGTGTCATGACAGTCAGCGCTGGCGCGACAACCAGAGCATACTCTTTGTCTGCAAGTTGCTCAGGATGAATAATGTCTACGTCTACTCCTAACTCGCGAAGAGCGCTGTAAAACATCATAAACTGATGCCAATAATTTAGATCTTTATTGTGCGGCTGAAGGTTGTAAGCCCACAGGCTGTTATAATCATGAAGCAAAGCAACTCGAGCGTTAACTTTCTCTAGTACAAACTGAGAAGTATCAAAGTCTTTAACTTCTTGATACCCCCGGTCAGCCCGTCCATCTTGTTGTAATAAACCCGAATGCATAATTTCTTGTGCCATATGGCTTGCGCGCCATCTAAAATAGGTCACTGAACTCGCACCATGGGCCCAAGCTTGGGCTGTCCAGAGCTGCACTGCGCCTTTAGCCGGTAATGGATTATACTGCGCCCAGTTTGCATGACCGCACTGTTGCTCCATTATCCAGAAATCCTTACCGCCTTTAATGCCGCGATATAGGTCATGATTAAAACTCACAAGATCAGGGTGACCAGTGCGGGCAAACTCCGACTTTGTTTGCTCACTTTCCCACGTGGCAAAAAACTCTAGCATGCCAATTGGGTAACTATCCCAAGCGACAAAATCCAAATTTTTCGCAACTTTATATAAATCGAATTCTTGAGCGAAAATGACAAAATTGTGAGTTAAAAAGCGATTGGGAGAAAGCGCTCTAAGTACATCGATTTGAACTTGTTGAAACTCTTCAATCATATCAGAGCAAAAACGTTGATAATCCAGCGCTTGAGACGGATTTGGTTGACGTACAGCAGTCAAATTAGGAGGACAAATTTGTTGCCACTGTGAGTAATCTTGGCTCCAAAAGGCACAACCCCATGCCTCATTCAATGCCTCTAGGGTTTTATATCGCGCTTCAAGCCATTTTGGAAAACGCTCAGCACTTGCGCCACCGTAGGACACAGCTGTCCCTTCGTGGCCAAGTTCATTGTCTGTTTGCCAACCAATCACATCTGCATGCTGGCCATACCGTTGAGCCATTAGGGTTGTAATACGTTTACATTCTTGGCGATAAATATCACTGGCATGGTCATAATGGCGACGTGAGCCAAACTTCATGGTTTGACCTTGCGCATCAACGGCCAGAATTTCTGGATATTTCTGTATTAACCATGCGGGGGGGGTCGCAGTTGGCGTGCACATGACAATTTTCAGGCCCTGTGCAACATACGTAGCAATCGCATCATCAAGCCATTGCCAATCGTATATACCGTCACTGGGTTCAATTTTAGCCCACGAAAACTCGGCTAAACGAACATATTGCAAGCCCAGAGTCTTTTGTTGTTCTGCATGGTTTTTCCATTCACTAGCCGGAACATGTTCCGGGTAGTCGCACACCCCTAATGCAAGAACGTTATTTGATGTTGCGACCATAGTGTCGCCTCCAGTAATTTATTTGTATGATAAATATGATGCGAGGAAATTAACCATTTATCATACTTAACGCAAAGATTTTTTTGTGTTGTATCTTTGTTCGATGATTAATTGACCTGATACCTAAATGTTTAAGCATATTTAGGACGAATCCAAGTAATTGACAAATATATGCGAGAAAGCGAGCTTAGTATTGGTTAATAAGTACTAAGTTTAGCGGTTGATCTAAGTATGTTGGATCGGAGCGACGTTAAGGAGGATAGATAGTAGGGATAAAAAGCAAGACGACAGAGACAAAAATGCCGCTTATTTAAAGCGGCATCCGAATGATAAAGAGCCTTGGCTACAAAGCAGCTTCGAGTTCAGGAAGAACGTCAAATAAGTCCCCCACCAAACCGTAATCAGCTACCTGAAATATAGGTGCCTCTTCGTCTTTATTGATAGCAACGATGACTTTAGAGTCTTTCATCCCCGCTAAATGTTGAATTGCACCGGATATACCTACAGCGATATAAAGCTGGGGCGCGACAATTTTACCTGTTTGGCCAACCTGCATATCATTTGGTACAAACCCAGCGTCAACCGCAGCTCGTGATGCTCCCATAGCCGCACCTAGTTTATCTGCTATACCGTCGAGTAGCTTAAAGTTATCACCATTTTGCATTCCACGGCCACCAGAAATCACTACGTCAGCAGCTGTGAGCTCAGGACGCTCAGATTTGGTTAATTCAGCACTGACAAAGGAAGATATGCTCGATGACTTAACCAAGTCTATTGCTTCTACCGGTGCTGAGTTATCCGTACCATTTGCATCAAATGTTGAAGTACGCACTGTCAGCACTTTAATGCTATCACTTGATTGCACAGTGGCGATGGCATTACCCGCATAGATAGGACGAACAAACGTATCGCTACTTTGTACGCCAATAACATCCGACAATTGGGCAACATCAAGTAATGCTGCAACACGAGGCATGAAGTTTTTGCCCGTTGTGGTCGCTGCGCAAACAATGTGACTATAGTCTTTACCTAATTCGGCAACCAACTCAGCGACGTTTTCTGCTAGTTGATGTTCATAAGCGGTGTTGTCTGCTACCAATACCTTGGTGACACCGTCTACTTTACTCGCTTGATTAGCGACGGCAGTACAGTTAGATCCAACAACCAAAAGGTGAAGTTCGTCTCCCATTTTGCTGGCAGCATTAGCAAGTTTGAGTGTTTCGGACTTCAATTGGCTGTTGTCGTGCTCAGCATAAATTAGAATTGCCATTAGATCACCTTCGCTTCGTTTTTCAATTTATCAACTAATTCAGCTACATCAGCCACTTTTACGCCACCAGAACGTTGTGCAGGTGGCTCTACTTTAAGCACCTTCACATTCGAGCCTAATTCAACGCCAAAATCGGCGGCTGCTTTTACTTCAAGGGGTTTACGCTTGGCTTTCATAATATTAGGCAAAGACGCATAGCGAGGTTCATTTAATCGCAAGTCAGTGGTCACAACCGCCGGTAAGCTTAGCTCTACAGTCTGTAAACCGCCGTCTATTTCGCGGGTTACTTTAACTTTACCTGCATCGATATTCACTTCTGACGCAAACGTGCCCTGAGGCATGCCCGTTAGCGCAGCTAACATCTGGCCAGTTTGATTATTATCTGAGTCAATAGACTGCTTACCTAAAATAACTAAATCAGGGCTTTCGTCTTCAACTACTTTTTTAAGTAACTTAGCAATTTGTAGTGAATCCAAAGACTCATTGGTGTCAATCTGCAGACCGCGATCGGCGCCAAGCGCAAGAGCAGTTCTAATTTGCTCTTGGCAAGACTTATCACCGATGGAAACAACCACTATTTCAGTTGCGACACCTTTTTCTTTAAGTCTAACTGCTTCTTCAACCGCGATTTCACAAAATGGATTAATGGACATTTTGACGTTGGTTAAATCAACTGCACTGTGATCGGCTTTAACTCGCACTTTCACGTTGTAATCGATTGCGCGTTTTACCGGCACTAATATTTTCATTTTCACCTCATTTGACAGGCGTTTAAGCAACAAAAATGTAATTAACATTACATTTACGGAATACATTCAATTTACGTTCTGTTGACGTACACGTCAACCCGCCCCTTTGCAGAACAAATGATCTAAAGCAATATCTGCATCAATCAAAGGGCAATAAAGATGATTTGGCGAGCACTTAGATTGTAATATAGGCAGGTGCAAGATTGGTATAGAAGTAAAGGTGTCTCTGTGGCAATAAGTATTAGTAGCTCGGGACCTAAGCCGTAAGGCCGTATAAACGTGGCTTATAGAAAATATATATACAAATAAGTTGCGCTTTGTCGGCGCTATACGTAAAACATCTGCCAACTAAATTGTAAAATTTGTGTGACGAGTAAACACAAACGCATTTTTTTAATTAATACATATTTATAAAGAAGGAGATACTGGTGGAACGAGAATCGATGGAGTTTGATGTTGTGATAGTCGGTGCTGGTCCAGCTGGGCTCTCTACCGCATGTAGATTGATGCAATTGGCACAGGAAAAAGACCAAGAACTTATGGTCTGTGTTGTTGAAAAAGGCTCTGAAGTGGGCGCGCACATATTATCTGGTGCTGTATTCGAACCACGTGCCATGGATGAGTTATTTCCAGATTGGCAGTCAATGGGTGCACCTCTTACGACTCAAGTGAAAGAAGATCATATCTACTATCTACGTAGCGAGGAAAAGGCCACTAAATTACCCAATGCCATGACGCCGAAAACCATGCATAACGAAGGCAATTATATTGTTAGTATGGGGAACGTCACGCGCTGGTTAGCTGAGCAAGCAGAGTCTCTGGGTGTAGAAGTGTTTCCGGGATTCGCAGCAGCAGAAGTTATCTATAATGATGATGGCAGCGTTGGCGGTGTGCTGACCGGTGATATGGGCATAGGGCATAATGGTGAGCATAAAGATGGTTATATGCCTGGAATGGAACTACGTGCTAAATACACAGTGTTCGCAGAAGGTTGTCGCGGTCACCTAGGAAAAGAACTCATCGCGAAATTTGAACTGGATAAAGGCAAGTCCCCACAGCATTATGCTATTGGTTTTAAGGAAATTTGGGATATTGATCCAAGTAAACATCAAGAAGGCTTAGTTGTTCACAGTGCAGGTTGGCCGCTAACCGAAGCGTCAGGCGGTTCCTACTTATATCATGCAGAGAACAACCAAGTATTTGTCGGATTAATTGTTGACCTCAACTATAGCAATACGCACTTAAGCCCTTTCGATGAATTCCAGCGCATGAAACACCATCCCGTATTTAAACAATATTTAGAAGGTGGCAAACGTGTGAGCTATGGCGCAAGGGCCATTGCTAAAGGTGGTTATAATTCATTACCTAAAATGACCTTGCCTGGCGCCATACTGGTTGGTTGTGATGCTGGAACATTGAACTTTGCAAAGATTAAAGGCAATCACACGGCAATGAAATCTGGCATGTTGGCGGCTGAAACATTAATTAACGCCTTAGGAGCTGAAGAAACTGGCGGTAAGGATCTCGTGGATTACACTCAGCGTTTCGAGAACTCTTGGGTGTACGATGAGCTATTCAGATCACGTAATTTTGGTGCTGCACTACATAAATTTGGCACTTTTGGCGGCGGTGCATATAACACCCTCGAGCAGAATATCTTTAATGGCAACATGTTCCTTAATTTATCTGACGATGATAAAGATCATGAGCAACTTAAGCAGGCCAAAGATTGCCAGAAAATAGACTATCCAAAATATGACGGTGTGCTAAGTTTTGATAAATTATCCTCTGTGTTTTTGTCAAACACCAATCATGAAGAGGATCAACCGTGTCATCTTAAATTAAAGGATAATGCTGTACCTATTACGGTTAATTTACCCTTATATGATGAACCCGCTCAGCGCTACTGTCCAGCAGGGGTATATGAAATAATAGATAATGATCAAGGTGAAAAGGCATTGCAGATTAATGCCCAGAACTGCGTGCATTGTAAAACCTGTGATATAAAAGACCCTACACAGAATATCCAATGGGTAGTACCAGAGGGCGCAGGTGGCCCTAATTATCCAAATATGTAATTAGTTTTTAATCATTCTAAAAGGCGAATTTTATTTCGCCTTTTTTATTTCAATTTTAAAAACATTCAAATATTTAAGTTTTAAAACTATGAAAAATCATAAATTCCGATAAACTAATTGCTACCTATCACGTAAAAATATATGTTCATACAAAATACACATTTAAATGAAAAGGGTAATTATGAGTGATTTTATTAGCATTTTGACTCATGGACGTCGATTACAAGGAGCGGTAAAGGAATTATCGGTAGAAGAATTAGAAACTGTCGCAGATAAACTTAATTCGATTATTGATAATCGTAAAGCGAAAGAATTAGAGCAACAAGAAGCGGCCAAAGAGAAAAACGAAAAGCTAAATGAGATCCTAGCGCAATTGGAAGCAGCAGGACTTGATGTCAATGATTTACAAAAAGCTGAACCCGCAAAAAAATCAACTAAAGTGGGTAAAAAACGTCCAGTGAAATATATTTTAAAAGACAGCGCAGGGAATGAGCACAAGTGGACCGGTATTGGTCGTATGCCTAAAGTTTTCAAAGCTGAGCTTGATAACGGTAAATCATTAGATTCTTATCTAATAGACTAAGTGAATAAGTGGTCATTGAATAATGGCCGCCTCCCCTCTCCTTTTCGCACTACCATTAACCTTATTGATTAATAGGGGTCACTATTTCTATTTTAAATATCAACTACAGAATCGACCATGGCGAAAAAAACCAGTCTTGGTTGATATTAATACATGGTCTATTCGGCAGTTTAGATAACCTCGCCATGTTGCGCCGTAAGTTAAACCAAGATTTCAATATTCTATCCATTGATTTGCCGGATCATGGAAAGTCAGAGCACTCTGCGCGGTTTAGTTTTACTGATTACGCGGAATCTATTATTGCTCTTTTGGCTCAGCTAAACATTTCACGTGCAAATGTAGTGGCCCATTCTTTAGGTGGAAAAGTCGCTATGCAAATGGCGCTGACTCACCCAGAAATTGTTTCGACATTGACTGTGCTCGATATAGCACCCGTCGCCTATGAGCCAAGACACAGTAATGTGTTTAAATCTTTGCTAAACGTAAAGCTTGAAAGCATTCAAGACCGCAAAGATGCTGATAAAATGATGAGCGAATTCGTCAAAGAGTCGTCTGTTCGGCAGTTTTTATTAAAAAGTTTATACCAAGATACCGACACGCATCTTTGGCATTGGCGCTTTAACTTACCTCTGCTGTACAGAGACTACCCACTGTTATCGCAAGCGATCAGCAGTGACAGTCAATACCCCAAGCCCGTTTTATTTCTCAAAGGTGAACTGTCTGATTACTTAATCGCAGATTACACCAAGCAAACGACGGATTTATTTCCAAAGAGCCGCGTTAAAGTCATTTCAGGAGTAGGTCATTGGTTGCATGCTGAAAAACCAACAGAGTGCGCGAATCATATACTCACATTTTTACGAAATTAGTTTTTTTCAAGCCTGCCTCAATATGCTAAAGTAGCGCCGCAATGAAATGTAGCGAGTTCCCATGTTAAGCGAAAATTATGAACAAATTGAAGCCATCGCCTTAGACTTGGCGTTGGTTGGTTTATTCTTACTCATGGGCTTTGCGGTACATGATGTTTTGAAGAAGAATAACGTACCTATGATAGGTAGAGTTGTTGTTTATTTAGTCTTGTTTTTAGGTGCCGCAGGCTTTTTGTTTAAGGGCGTGGTGCAATTTTTCTGGCAAGCGAATTAATGGCTCTGGTGAATGACCAGACATGTATAACTAGATTTTGAGGTATTCAATACGATGGCGAGCGTAGGCCTATTTTTTGGTAGTGACACAGGTAACACTGAACATATTGCCAAGATGATTCAAAAAGAATTAGGCAAAGGCCTAATCGACGTACACGATATTGCCAAAAGCAGTAAAGAAGATATTGCCGAGTTTGATTTACTCATGTTTGGTATTCCTACTTGGTACTATGGCGAAGCACAATGCGATTGGGATGACTTCTTCCCGGAATTAGAAGAAATCGATTTCGCCGATAAACTTGTTGCAATTTTTGGTTGTGGCGACCAAGAGGACTACGCTGAGTACTTCTTAGACGCTATGGGCATGGTCAGAGATATCGTCGAAGCTAAAGGCGCGATTTTGATTGGTCAGTGGTCTACCGATGGATACGATTTTGAAGCATCAAAAGGCATGGCTGATGATGATCATTTCGTCGGCCTTGGTATTGATGAAGACAGACAACCTGAACTGACCGAAAGTCGTGTAAAGGCCTGGTGCAAACAAATACACGAAGAAATGTGTTTAGCTGAACTGCAATAAATACGCTAGTAACACACTTCGTTATTAAAGGAGCGTGAGCTCCTTTTTTATGATTAAAAAATAAATCAAACGTATTTCTGGGTCAGTTTTCAATCTTAAATTACGTAAAACGCCCTTTAATTAAACTGTTGAATTCGTAAGCGATGATATGACTGGATAACCGACGCTATAATCGGTACAGTTTATGATTACATTGTTTACATCAAATGCTAAGTTGGATCTATGGACCAAAATAAAGAACTCAAAAAAGCGGGATTAAAAGTCACATTACCTCGTTTGAAAATCCTCGAAATACTACAAGATCCGAACAATCAACATATCAGTGCTGAAGATGTTTACAAGATCCTAATCGAACAAGACGAAGAAATCGGTTTGGCCACGGTATATCGTGTTTTAAACCAATTTGATGATGCTGGCATTCTAAACCGTCACCATTTTGAAGGCGGTAAATCTGTTTTTGAAATCAGTCATAAGAAACACCATGACCATCTCGTATGCTTGAATTGCGGTAAGGTCATCGAGTTCGAAGATGAAGTAATTGAGAAGCGTCAAGAAGAAGTTGCTAAACGCCATAAAATGACGCTTATTCATCACAGCCTTTACCTTTACGGTGAGTGTCAAGATGACTGTGGCAACGACGAGTAAATAGTCTACACATAATTTACCCGTTGATACGCTAATTTAATATAGATGCGTAGAACATTAACCAAGATAGATACCACTCAAAATGTATATTCTATCTTGGTTTTTTATCACTCGGTTTTCTTGTTTATTCGTTTTCTCCGCCGACAATACTTAACATTACGCCGCTACACATATGCGTTTTAACTTGATGATTTGATTTGTGCTAGCGAGCAACTAACTAGTCCCTAGTATGAAAACTCTCCTAGCCATGTTGTACCTCACCCTTTGAGGTTGAATGAAGCACTGTGTCTGGTAACTAATTTATAGCGTTATCATAAAATTGTATATTTTCCCCTGCGCCTCATCATACTTAAAGACAACAACACCACAAAGGCAAAGCCAACCAACACTAAAGCCACATTATTCGCGGCCTCCATTTGATTCGTTTCAATTAAATCGTAAAGCAGGATAGATAAAACACGCGTTTCACTTTCTATATTACCGCCAATAAGCAGTACCACACCAAACTCACCAACCGTATGGGCGAACGCTAAAATGCAACCTGTGGTAATACCATGTTTGCTTAAAGGTAATATGATACGCCAGAACGTAATAGCTTTACTCGCCCCTAGGGTATGGCTGGCGTCTAATAGGTCGCGATCAACTTTTAAAAATGCGTCTCTTATTGGTTGCACCATAAACGGCAAACTATACACAATAGAGCCTAAAAGTAAGCCGTAAAAAGAGAAAACCAACGTTGTGTCAAATGCCGTGACCCATGCGCCTCCTAGAAGATGTTGTGGAGAAAACAACACAAGAAGATAAAAACCCAGCACAGTAGGCGGCAAAATTAACGGCAAAGTTACGCATGCTTCAATAATGGGTTTAATGCGGTTTTTTGATTGGCTTAACCACCATCCTAAAGGAATTGAAATAACCAGTAGTACCAAGGTCGTTGTACTCGCGAGCTTCAACGTTAGTAACGTGGCAAGCCATATCTCACCGCTTACAAAATTACTGAGCATCTGGCTTCACTCGCGGTATAGTTTGCATTTCACTACTTTGATAACCACTTTTTACTATTAGCCCCTGCCCTTTTGTACCGAGAATAAACTGGTACAGTGCGAGGGTCTCTTTTGTTTCTTGTTCGCTACGGCCCTTTTGTTTGATAACGGCCATTTGCTGATTTATCGGTGAGTAAAGGTGACTAGGCAATAACCAATATTCTTTGGCGTCACTTGTGATACTCAGTACTTGACTGAGCGCGACAAATCCGGCTTGTGCAGCTCCTGTTTGTATATAATGTGCCGTTTGGGCAACATTATTGCCCATCACTATCCTAGGCTTCAACTGCTCATATTTTTCGAGTTTTTGTAACGTTTGCTCAGCGGCTAGACCAAAAGGTGCAAGCTTAGGGTTCGCAATAGCAAGCCTACCCGTCAATGTATCTAATGAGCTAGCCGCAACATCTGATTGGCCCTTAATCCATAGTACAAGCTGACCTAGCGCATAATTTTTACGAGTATTTTTCTCCACTAACGATTTTTGCTCAAGTCGCCTCGGTCGCTCGCTATCAGCGGATAAAAACAGGTCAAAGGGCGCGCCTCTTTCTATTTGGGCGTATAAAACCCCAGTGGAAGCGCTCGAAATACTGACATGTGTATTTGGGTGCTCTAACATAAATTGTTCAACGAGCAACGTTAGGGTCGGCTTGAAATTCGCTGCTACAGCGACTTTTATATCCGCAACGGCGCTCATACTCATACATGCTGTCATTACAAACACCAATACGCAGCTGAATTTACTCATCGCTAGTCCATCGCTTACGGGCAGTGGTATCACTGACATTTGCCTGAACCCATTTGTCCCCTAGCTCAGTTGATTCTTTTTTCCAAAAGGGAGCCTCTGTTTTCAAATAATCCATTATGAACTGCGCACCTTCAAAAGCATCTTTACGGTGCATCGACGTCACACCCACGAAAACAATTTGGTCTCCTTGTGCCAAATGCCCAACGCGGTGGATAAGAATGATTTTACCAAGACCCCATCGAGCGCGAGCTTGCGCCACAATCTGCTGTAAACTGATTTGGGTCATCGCCGGATAGTGCTCTAAAAACAAGTCCCCCACCGCCAGCCCTTGATTGAAATCTCGCACTAAACCGCTAAAGGTTACGATAGCGCCATTGCTGAGACTGTCTTGTCTAAGGGCGTTGTAAAGTGCACTATGATCGAAATCTTCTGTTTGAACCGCTATGACATCACTCACTTTCTATCCCCCCGTTACAGGCGGAAAGAACGCGACTTCATCCCCATCAGCCAGTGATGTATTTTCATTACCAATAGTCTGGTTAACAGCAACCAAAGTAGAATCAGCAGATAAATACTCTGACCATTGAGGATGATATAACACCAAGGTTTTCTTCAGGGTAGCGACATCCTTCACTGATTGGGCGACCTCTATTGACCCCGTTTGCACTTGATCTTTTAATTGACCGAAAAAAAGAACCTTGATCATGATGTTACGACCTCTTTTCGTTGCCAATGTCCGCTTTTGCCCCCTTGCTTTTCGAGCACTTCAATTCCGTCGATGATCATTGAAGGGTCCACCGCTTTGCACATATCAAATAAGGTCAACGCAGCGACAGAAACCGCGGTAAGAGCTTCCATTTCCACCCCAGTTTGACCCGCTAGCTTGCACATAGCCGTTATTTCGATACCACTATTATCTTCTAGGGTTGTAAAGTCTATTTGCACTTTTGTTAGCATGAGCGGATGGCACAATGGAATTAAATCACTGCACTTTTTAGCCCCCTGAATGCCAGCGATACGCGCAACAGCAAAGACGTCTCCTTTCGCGTGTTGCTTGTTATTAATGAGAGACAATGTTTGTGGCGACATCAATACTTTGCCATGTGCATAAGCAACGCGCTGCGTAACTAACTTATCGGTGACATCCACCATATTCGCTTCGCCTTGCTGATTAACGTGGGACAACATCTTATCTTGCGACATCACTTACCCCCGAGTTTCACAAGGTGCGGTATTAACGTCTTTCAAATGTACGATGAAATTGCAAGGCCGGTGAGTTGAGTTAAGTTGTTGCTGCAATATGCCGGTCCACGCGGTGCGACATGCACCAGTAGAGCCAGGCATGCAAAATATTGCAGTACCATTGGCCATGCCGCCTAAAGCGCGAGATTGCACTGTCGAGGTACCAATCTCCGTGTAGGATATATATCTGAACAATTCACCAAACCCTTCAATTTCTTTATCGAATAATACTGATATCGCTTCTGGTGTTGTATCCCGAGCCGTAAAGCCTGTCCCCCCCGTAACCAGTATTACTTGTACATCAGTCGAGGCGATCCAGTTAGATACTGTCGCTCTGAGCTGGTACTTATCATCTTTCACAATACGCTTATCGACTAAATTATGCCCCTCGGTTTCCAATGCACTCACTAAGTAAGCACCGGAGGTATCGGTATCTTCATCTCGCGTATCTGACACAGTCAGTACCGCTATATTGAGTGAGATAACATCTGAATTGTTCGTGTGTCCCATAAATTTCCTAGATTGTCGGAGTACGTTTTTAGTAACGTACAAAATTGTTTAGAAGCGAGTAGTCCGCAACGATTAATACACCACTAATTCTCACTAAGCACTGAGTCACGATATTTAGCCCTTTATAAGACCTTGATTTAATTCAAGCCATTGCTTTGGCGAGTTAATATTATCAAACTCGTTTGGGGGGATATCAGCAGGTACAGCTATTGCGTTGGCTTGATTTTTCACAAACATATTAAACAAAGACAATGATTTATCTTCGCGCAATACACATTCTATATAGGTAAATAAGTTAGCTTTATATGGGATGAAAACAGGTAAATTAAACCCTGTAAAATGCACGATTGCATCACCTTGCGTAGCCTGAGATATCAACAATTTCAATGTGCTTGGAGTGATATTTGGCATATCAACCGGCAACACTAATAATCCACTGAACTGCTGCGTATCATCACCACTGCGTTCAGTATCTTGCCCAGTGTGTTGCTCAACGAGATAGCTCAGAGCTGCATGGATCCCGGCTAAAGGGCCACTGTCTGGGTAAATATCATGGATCTGCTCAGGCTTTTTGCCACTTACTAATACTGTCCCTAATCCGGCAGAGGTTAACAGACCTTGTGCGTGACTGAGTAAGGTTTGATTTGTGTCTGTACGCCGCAGCAGGCTTTTATCTTGCCCCATGCGCGTTGACAAACCACCGGACAATACCAAGCCAATGACATTAAAGCTGTTGCTGTCCGGCAACATTGAAGGTGAAGAAATTTCGCGAATACCTGTCATCGTGTTGTCTTGATCAAAATACATGGAATGAGCGCATAAAGTGTTAGCCGCCTAACATCGCCAGGTGCTTAGTGGCGCCAGTATAACCATCATGCAGGAAGTGAGTGGATTTTTTATCTCCAAGAAGTGTAGTCAACTCTTCTTGTAAACGCTGGGTATCATCGTCAGTAATATACGCACGTATATCAAGCCCTTGCTCACTGAACAAACACAAGTGAAGTTTGCCCAAGGCTGAAATGCGCAGACGGTTACAGCTAGCACAGAAGTCTTTGCTGTAGGGCATGATAAGACCAATACGTCCTTTAAAATCAGGGTGAGAAAACTCTTGCGCTGGCCCTGCGGTTTTATCGCGAATAATTTGCTGCCATCCCTCACTGATAAGTTGCTCTTTGATGGGCAATCCAGAAGCGTGATTCTTATCAAAAAACAATTGATTATCGCCGGTTTGCATTAATTCTATAAAGCGCAATGTAATAGAGGTTGTTTTGATCCACTGTAAGAACGAGGATAACTCATGCTGATTAAAGTGGCGCATAAGCACAGCATTTACTTTAACTGTTACGCCAAGCTCTATGGCTCTATCAATTCCGCGCAGAATAACATCAAGTTTATCGTGGCCAGTAATAGACGCGAACATACGCGGATCTAAGCTGTCAATACTGACATTCATTTGCGTTAGACCGGCTTCTACCCAGCTATCGATATGATCTGGTAATTTATAACCATTAGTCGTAATCGCGACCTGCTTGATGCCCGGGGTGTTTGCGCAGGCACGAATGGCCTCTGGCAAATCTTTTCGTAGCGATGGCTCGCCACCCGTTATACGAATTTTACTGGTGCCAAGTTTAGCAAAGGCACTTGCAATGCGTTTAATTTCAATCAGAGACAGGAAATCCCTGTCCGTATCGCACTGATACCCATCAGGTAAACAGTACTCACAACTAAAATTACACACATCAGTAATGGACAGCCGCAAGTAATGAAACCTACGACCAAATTTATCTTGCAACATATTCACTAACACCTTTCCAAATTGAAGTTGCCGGGCCTTATCGCCTTGACACTTACGGGGAGGCTGTTTGATTTCTCTCACAACCCTGGCGAAGGACGCATTTTTACGAATGCAGTTCGCGGCCAACATACCTTGTCTTGTGATTTAGGTATGGAGGCTCGGAGTTAAACCACCTGTATATCTACCACATTATTTTCAACACACTATTTTTACCACACTTAGGGCGCTTAAAGCTATTACCGCTGAGCTTAAGCAGCCTAAGAGTTGTGTATAAATATGTATATGACACGAGTTCCGCCGGCGCAAAGGTTAAGTTTTTTTAGCGAGTGAGTTTTTAGCACTATATCTATACCTCACTATATTAATGCAATAAATTCCCACCGCGTATTTCGTGTCTTAACATTAACAAGCACCACAAAATAACAGTCATGCACACTAACTGATAGTGATTGGCATGTATGTTGATTGCTTAGTAGTGTCATGGCACATTGAATATGACTAACGGGCAGCAATAATGGTGCATAACAAGGGAGGCAGCGTAAATATGTTAACCGAATTTACTGATAAACATCAGTTAAGTAAGGACTTTTTACACGATGCAAGAAAATGGTACATACCACTTGCTGAAAACATCGCCAAGCACCAATCTGGTGCAGGTGCGCCCTATTTTTTAGGCATCAATGGATGCCAAGGGTCTGGCAAATCAACATTATCTGAGTTTCTGGCCAGCTACCTTTCACAAGAACATGGTTTAAAAGTGGTCGTTATGTCACTCGACGATTTCTATTTAGATCAATCCCAGCGCAATGCCATTGCCGTCAAGGTGCACCCACTTTTTAAAACACGCGGTGTGCCAGGCACACACGATATGGCGTTAGCGTCACAGGTGCTTTCATCTCTGCGCAGCGGCGCACCCACGTTAATCCCTCGTTTTAATAAAGCCAGCGATAATCCAGCTCCAGTTAGTCAATGGCAAAAGATAAACGAACATGTAGATGTGGTTATTTTTGAAGGTTGGTGTTGGGGCGTTGAAGCACAAAATGACGCAAAACTTGTTGATCCTATTAATGCCCTAGAAGAAGAACAAGATGAGACGGGGGTGTGGCGTCGGTTTGTTAACAAACAATTATCGCAAAACTACGCGCCACTTTATGAAAATATGGATTACTGGGTAATGCTCAAGGCGCCTTCTTTTGAATGCGTGTATGCGTGGAGGTTAGAACAAGAGCATAAATTACGTGCTTCACTCTCAGCTGCAGATTCCAGCGCTGGAAGCAAAGTAATGAGTGATGAGCAAGTATTAGCCTTCATACAATATTACCAACGCTTAACTGAACACGGTTTATCGACGCTGCCACAGAAATGTGAACTCGTATTTAGCTTAAATACAGCGCGCAGAATCACTGCACTTACAGAAGGAGGTGTTCATGCTTAAACAGTTACTCGTATTTAGCGATATGGATGGCACGTTGTTGGATCATGACACTTATAGTTATGCACCAGCATTGAATATGCTTGATATCCTTAGAAGCAAACACATACCAGTCATCCCTACGACAAGCAAAACCAAAGCAGAATTAGACTCTCTTATGGCAGAGCTAAAACTAAATGGTCCACTTATCGTAGAGAATGGCGCTGCGGTTTTTATCCCTCAGCATTTAATGAAGACACAGCCCGAAGGTACAACGGACAAAAAAGGCTTTTGGGTCAAAGAATTTGCTCGACCTCGTTCGCATTGGCTGGAATTAATTGCCAGTATTAAAAGTGACTTTTCAGGAGAGTTTTTGCAGTTTTCAACTATGGGTGAACAACAAATCATAGAGCACACCGGACTAAATGCTAAAAATGCAAAGCTCGCTGATAACCGTATGTACAGTGAGCCCGTTAAATGGCTCGGGTCGCCTGAAAGAAAACTCGAGTTTGTCACTCAGTTGCAGCAACTGGGCGCTACCGTATTGCAAGGCGGTCGCTTCCTTGGCGTGTCAGGACTATGCAATAAAGGAATCGCCTTGCAATGGTTAGTCACCGCATTCCAACGTCATATTGGGCACAGTGCAACCCTGAGTGTCGCGTTAGGCGACAGCAATAATGATGCTGCTATGCTGGAGGCCAGTGACATTGCAGTGCGTATTAAATCACCCACTCACTCGTTTCCATCACTTGAGAGAACAACAGGTGTCTACGATAGTACATTAGAGGGACCTTCAGGCTGGACTGAATGTTTATCCAAAATTCTGATCAATGAAAGTTAGTTTAAAGCTTTAGTTTAAAATTCAACTTTTGTTAATTTACTTATTATTTTTATCCTAGAACCAAAGGAATCATCATGGCTGACTTTTATCAAAACGGCATTGTTACCACATTACATAACTTATCTGAGCGACCGGTTGAAGATCTAGAAAAAGAACTCGTGAGTTTTGCTCGGAGGCGCCCAATGGCGCTGATATTACCTTCATTATTTTCTGAGCTAGAAGGCGAAGCGTTGCCGCATATTGTTTCAGAGATTTCTAAAGTCCCCTACCTTTCTCAAGTAGTAATCGGCTTAGACCGTGCAGATAAAGAACAATACAAGCATGCACTGGGCTTTTTCGACAAACTTGGACAGAACCACCGTATTTTGTGGAATGACGGGCCTCGTCTTAAAGCACTGGATGAAGAGTTAGCGCAAATGGGCCTGGCCCCAAAAGAGTTAGGAAAGGGCCGTAATGTTTGGTACTGCATGGGTTACATTCTTGCCACAGGCACTGCTGAATCAGTCGCGTTGCACGATTGCGATATATTAACCTATGATAGAAGCTTGCTAGCCCGATTGATATATCCAGTAGCAAACCCGCAATTCAACTATGAGTTTTGCAAAGGCTATTATGCTCGTGTTGCTAACGGCAAAATTAACGGGCGTGTATCACGTTTGCTTGTCACGCCTATGCTTAGAGCCTTAAAGCGCGTGATCGGTAACACTGATTATCTCGATTTTATGGACAGTTTCCGTTATCCCCTAGCTGGAGAATTCTCCTTTAGACGCGACGTTTTAAATGACATTCGTATTCCTAGCGACTGGGGCCTTGAGATCGGTGTTCTCTCAGAAATGCATAGAAACTATTCGAGCAATCGTTTGTGCCAAGCTGATATTGCGAAAACGTACGACCATAAGCACCAAGACCTTTCAGCTGACAACGACGCAGGCGGTTTGTCAAAAATGTCCATCGACATTACCAAGGCAATGTTTAGGAAGCTCGCTACTCAGGGCGAGACGTTTAACATGGAAACGTTTCGTTCTATCAAAGCGACGTATTATCGCATCGCCTTGGATTTCGTCGAAACCTATCATAACGATGCCATCATGAATGGTTTATCACTGGATATTCACAACGAAGAAAAAGCGGTTGAATTGTTCGCCCAGAACATTATGAAAGCAGGCGAAAGCTTCTTAGATAATCCAATGGAAACCCCTTTCATCCCGAGTTGGAACCGTGTTGTAAGTGCTATGCCTAACGTTTTGGAGCGCTTAAAAGACGCTGTTGAACAAGATTATAACGAGTGTAAAGAATCCCTTTAGAACAACAATAATGAATGGTGAAGCAATGCAAAGTACTTATGACCAATTAACTGAGTTAGTCGAACATCATTTGGCTGTTATTTATAACGAGGTTGAGCTGAGTGTTACCTATCAAACATTCGCTCAAGATCTGTTGACTACGATGGGGTTTAAGAAGGACGTATTAATAACACCTCCTTTACGCCATCACAATAATTGGACGCAAGAAGATGCTGTGCTGATCACTTATGGCGATTCTATCGAATCGCCTGGGGAGAAGCCATTAACGACCCTTTACACCTTTTTAAACGAAAGCTGTGCGAAGAACTTGAACAGCGTGCATATATTACCGTTTTTTCCTTACAGTTCAGATGATGGCTTTTCTGTAATTGATTATTCTAGTGTGAACGAAGCATTAGGCGATTGGGAAGATATTAAGCGGATCGCGACGGACTTTAGGTTAATGTCAGATGTGGTTATTAACCATTGTTCTTCACGAAGTGCATGGTTTGATAACTTCATTAAAGGTGAAGGCCCGGGCAGCGATTTTTTTTATACGGCAAGTCCAGATGAAGACTTATCGAATGTGGTCAGGCCTCGCACGTCTCCTCTATTGCGGGAAACAGAAACAGCGAAAGGTATCGAGCATGTTTGGTGCACATTCAGTCACGATCAAGTTGATTTTAATTTTCGTAATCCCAAGGTGTTAGAAACCTTTGTTTCAATCATTCGTCAATATTTGGACAATGGTGTCAGGTTATTTAGGCTCGATGCAGTTGCTTTTTTATGGAAAAAACTTGGCACACCCTGTATCAATTTGGAACAAACTCATGAAGTGGTTAGGTTGCTGCGTACGCTCATTGAACATGCTCAGCCAGATGTGATTATCATCACAGAAACGAATATACCGAATCGAGAAAACTTAGCTTACTTAGGCAACGCGAATGAAGCTCATGCTATCTATAATTTCTCATTGCCACCATTGTTGGTAAACACCCTCATTACTGGCGATTGTCACTACTTGAAGTCATGGTTAATGAGTATGCCTCCCGCGCAAAACGGTACAACTTACTTTAACTTTATTGCATCCCATGATGGCATTGGTCTGCGCCCAGCTGAAGGCTTGTTAGAAGACGAGGAGCTCACTGTACTTGTAAACACCATGCAGAATTTTGGTGGCAGAATATCGTGGCGTGCGTCTGAGCATGGCCAGCAAAAAGCGTATGAAATTAATATCGCTTTGTATGATGCACTTCAAGGTACAACGAAGGGAACCGATAAATGGGGCTTCCAGCGTTTTATGTGCGCCCATGCAATTATGCTTGGCTTGGAAGGTATACCTGGGATCTATATTCATAGTTTGTTGGCTACAGGTAATGATTATGAACGGGTTAAGAATACCAGCCATAACCGTGCAATAAATCGTCATAAGTGGCAATACGCTGAATTACAGAAGCAATTAGCATCGCCCTACTCTCAACATCAACGCGTGTTGAAAGCTATGGGTGAGCTACTAACAATACGCCGCCAGCAAGTCGCATTTCACCCCAACGCCACGCAATTTACCTTGCAGTTAGGAAGCAAAGTATTTGGTTTCTGGCGTCAGAGTATCGATAGAAGACAAAGCATATTCTGTATCAGCAATATTTGTGATGAAATACAAGAAATTCACTTAAGTGATATTAACTTAGTAGGCACCGACGAGTGGATAGACTTAATGACGCAGCAACCCATTTACGCCGCAGACAGTTTCATTGAACTGGCACCATACCAAACTATGTGGATCAGCAATTTACCTAAGCGTTAAATATACCGCCCCTTCTTAACTTTGGCGGCAAAATAAATGAGACAATGCAAACAATATGTCTCTTTTATTTTGTTGCTTTTTCGCTACGCGTAACCAATTTGTATCCATGTAAGCTACTGTTATTAATAAGCTTTTAACTCAACGCTGGATATGTGTAACTGTTTTAGCACTATAAACTTAGATAATCACTGTCCGCTGTGCACCTAAAGAGCTCCCCCACTTGTAACTCTTTGATAATTAATCACTATTCTTAGTTGGCATGAAGCGTGTAGTAGTTTTTTCTGAGTTTAGGGTCGAGTTCGGCATTTTAATAAACGCTACGACCCGATATATACCGCCGAGCAAGACTGCTCTTCAAATTTGTTAGCCGGATTTTTAAGAATAAGGCATAGCAACGAAAACCTAGCTAAATATTTAGCCATAAGGAATCGATAAGATGAAAAAGTTAATTGTTATTACTAGCCTACTTTTCGCCTCAAACAGTGTATTGGCACAAGACGATATAATGGACGCGTTAGACGCGGATAATGACGGTCGTATTAGCCTAGAAGAAGCCTCCTCAGACGCAGCCCTGTCGTCTGTTTTTACTGAGTTAGACGTAAACAAGGATGGTTACCTTAGCGCTAGTGAGTTAGAGAGCTAGACTTCTATAGCCTTGAGCGCAAGATTGGAGATTATTCAAATCAACACAAAGTTAAAAACAATCCTAGCGCTTTACAGACCAAACGACATTCTTAAATAACGTGGAGAAACGTATGAAAAAAATTATTATAGCGGGTGTTATCGCCCTAACGTCAGGGGGCGCATTTGCCGCAACGGATATTTTTGCCGCTTTAGACGTAAATGAAGACAATATGTTAAGTGCAAAAGAAGCCAGTATCGATACTACTTTGGCGACTATATTCAACGAATTAGACAGCAACAAAGATGGGTTTGTGTCTAAAGAAGAGTTCAGTGTACTTCAACAGCAATAGTTATTATTTAATTGCTACTTTATAAAGTGAGGTTAGAGGTAATTTATTATCTCTAACCTTTCATTTCTGGGTTTATACTTCCCAACAATCGCGCACAAATTCAATTACCTACCTCCCTGCCGGTTAACCACTCGACCCGCGCCACACCTCTTTAAATACTTCTAACAACAGGCCAATTTAACAACGATGTGGCGGATAGATTAATCCCAACAAACTACCAATTTACCCATAGTATCATTTCGTTCGAGGCGTTCGTGGGTCAACGCAATATCTTTTACGTTATATTGAGTGTCAATAACAGGTCTTAAATCACCATTATCAAAATGTATTAAAAATCTGCGGCAAAAGTCACTTATTAAAGCGCTTTTGTATTCGTCGCTTCGGCTTCGCAGCGTAGAGCCTGTGATGGTGGCACGTTTAGCAAGCATCAGTGCCATGTCTAATTTGTCAGCATATCGACCAGCCAACATGGCTAAGTACACTATTGTTCCATCAGCGTTGAGAATTTTTAAGTTTCTGTTGAGATAATCCCCTGCAACAAAATCGATGATAACGTCGACTCCACCCTGCTCGAAACATTCAGCAAAATTTTGAGTTTTGTAATTTATCAGTCGATCGGCACCATACTTTTCGCATACCGCAAGTTTTTTCTCATTTGATGCGGTGACACTGACATGACAACCATCCACTTTTGCTAATTGAATTGCGGCAAGACCCACAGCACTCGCTCCAGCATGTATGAGTACCCGCTGACCAGGTTTTAACCCACCCACTTGGAACAAACTTTGGTAAGCTGTTAAGAAAACCTCGGCAATACCGGCGGCACTCGGCATATCAACATTTTTTGGTTTATGCATTATGTGTTCTGAATTGACCGCCACATATTCTGCATAACCGCCGCCAGCCACAAGTGCAAATACTTCATCGCCTATTTGCCAACGAGAAGACTCGATATCAGCAGACATTCCAAGACTGGCAATTTCGCCTGATACCTCAAGACCAAGAATTGGGCTTTCCCCTTTAGGTGCTGGGTATTTACCTTGGCGCTGTAATGTATCAGCGCGGTTAATACCAAAGCTGTGTACCTTAACTAACACTTGCCCCTGTTTGAGGGTAGGTTTTGTAGTATCATTAACAAAAAGCGTGTCCGTTGCCGTACCTTCTTCATAATCGATAAATTGCATGAATTCTCCATTGGATTTTTTGTTTAATTTGGACCATCGATGATGTAATTTGCGCCACGCTCATCTACTTTCAATTTGTATGCTGGAAACCAACACACTATGTCATCACGCGTTACACTTCACCCCGGTCGAGAAAAGTCTTTATTACGTCGTCACCCTTGGATATTTGCCAGTGCAATTGAAAGCACTAAAGGCCGGATGAATCTCGGCGATACCGTCGATGTTTATAGTCACGAAGACGTATGGCTAGGCCGCGGAGCCTATTCACCACATTCTCAGATACAAGTTAGAATATGGACGTTTACGCAAAATGAAAGTGTCGACAACGGTTTTTTTCAACGTCGTATCGCTAGAGCTCAACAATCTAGAGAAGAGCTGATTGAGCGACATGGTTTAACCGGATATCGTTTAATTGCCGCTGAATCAGATGGCCTACCAGGGGTGACCATCGATGTTTACGCCAATGTTATTGTCTGCCAACTACTCTCAGCAGGGGCTGATAAACATAGAGAAAAAATAATATGGGCGCTAAAAGCACAATTTCCTGAGCATGGAATTTATGAGCGAAGTGATGTAGCAGTGCGCAAAAAAGAGGGGTTAGAAGAAATCACCCAAGTGCTTGCTGGCGACATACCAGATGAAGTCATCATTGAAGAAAATGGTGTAAAAATCATCGTTAATGTGAAACAAGGTCATAAAACGGGTTTCTATTTAGATCAACGCGATAATCGGGCTATCGCCGCTCAATATGCCAAAGATCGTGACGTATTAAACTGCTTTTGCTACACAGGCACATTCGGTAGCTATGCACTTGCTGCCGGTGCGCGTAGCGTTACTAGCTTAGATGTATCTGACCTTGCCCTTGAAACGGCTAAACGCAACGTGGATATTAACCAGCTTGATAGTTCAAAATGTGAGTTTATTAATCATGATGTTTTTCAAGCATTACGTGATTACAAAGCGCAGTCTAAACAGTTTTCTCAAATTATACTCGACCCACCCAAATTCGTAGACTCTAAGGCTTCGCTTAATAGAGCGTGTCGTGGATACAAAGATATTAACATGCTGGCAATGGAGATCATGGCGCCTGGTGGCATTCTGGCAACATTTAGCTGTTCCGGTTTAATGCCATTCGATTTGTTTCAAAAAGTCGTAGCAGATGCGGCATTAGATGCCGGCCGAGAAGTACAAATAATCCAGCGCTTATCACAAGCGCCTGATCATCCGGTCTCAACAAACTACCCTGAGGGATTTTACTTGAAGGGGCTAATCTGCAAAGTGCTGTAAGGTAGTATTGTGAGTTGTTATAGATAAACCTAACAAGCGCGCCTTTTAAGTTTAGCGCTTGTTTATTTCTCTACACCATGCTTTGCTTCTTAGCACGTTTACCAATGATATAAACAGCCTGTTAGTTCAAAGGCTAATTCATCTCGGTAATTTCAACGCCAATCACGCAGGTACTGTCTTCATTGCACTCAGAGCGCACCACGCGTGCTTTGGCTGATAAGGAAGGGATTTGGCTGTTTGTTGATTCAATATAAACGTCAACAGCGGTACCGATTTCTACGGATTGCTCTTCCACTTCAAATGACATGCCTGTAGCACTTATATCCTTACATACTGCGTGCAACGTACGACTCGACTCATCGTCGTTAACCACTATCTCGCACGCTGAATTGACCATCATGCGAAAAAAATTACGTTTGTCATTGTAGCCTAACATCAAAAATTCCGTCCTAGTTTATTGCCTACTGTGTGTTTATAGGGTGCGGATTAAGCAATGTCAACGGACTTTGCGTAATCCACTCAGTTAAATATAAAAATCGCCACTAATCGAGCTAATTAGCTTCTAATTGGCTGATAATCCGTTTAGTAGATATCGGCATAGCTGTGCCCAATTGCTGGGCAAAGAATGACACCCTAAGCTCTTCCATCATCCAGCGAACTTCTTTTAATTCGTCAGGTACAGGTAAGCCAGCAGGGATTTTCTGCAACCGCTTTGTATACTCACCCTGCACTTTTTCTACATTCAATTGATGCAAACGGTCTTTTGTTGGGTCGATAGGTAGTTTTTCGATTCGCCTGGCGATCCCTTCAATATAGCGTTGCCAATCGCTCAAACGTCGAGCGCCGATATCACTCACAAATCCATTAAAAACTAAACTGTCTAAATGCTGCTTTATGTCCCCATAGGCATTGATCATCGCCATCGGAACATTGCCCTTCATTTTCTTCTTGATTTGATGCGCTTTGGTTAAGCCGATTTCAACTTTCTGGGCGATAGTTAATACGCTATCGTTTATTTCACTGCGAACATGCTCGCTACAGGCTTGAAAGGCTTCTGGCGTGCGAATGTCACCGTGAAGCTCACGGTAGCTTTCTATCAGCTCGTCTGTTGCGGCCGCGATCACATCATCAATCAAGGCAGCAACCTTCCCGAATGGGTTAAAGTACAAACCGAGCTTTGCCTTATTAGGCAGTTTTTCATGCAGATATTTAATAGGTGACGGAATCGATAATAAAATTAACTGTCGTAATCCTAGCTGATGCGCTTGCTGTGCCATATGCGGCTTATCAAATAGTTTTATCGCTACCGCATTTTTTTCAGACACCAATGCGGGGTACGCTTTTACATTAAATCCACTTTGCTTACTAACATATTCGGTGGGTAACTGCTCAAAATCCCACTGAGTTATGCCTGACCTTTCTAACCCAGGTTTCGCCATTTTTCTCAGACTCTGCTTTACCTTTCCCTGTAGCTGGTGCTGTAACGCTTGCAGATCCCGACCTTGTTGTACGACCTTGTTATTATCATCTAGCACTTTAAAATTAAAGCGTAGATGTGAAGGTAGACTATCTATCTGCCATTCTTCTAATTCCACTTCTACCCCGGTCATGCGCTTTAACTTTTGGCTGATTGCACCTAGAAAAGCAATAGGTTGGCCTTTCTTATCTATTGGAGTGATATCGGACAAACAAGCATCCGCGTAGTTAGGCGCAGGCACAAAGTTTCGCCTGAGCCGTTTTGGTAACGATTTAATAAGTGTGACGATAAGCTCGTGACGCAGCCCAGGCACTAACCAATCAAACCCCACAACAGTCAACTGATTTAATAAGGAAAGCGGTACCAACAAATTGACCCCATCATCTATATCTGTAGGGTTGAAGTGATACTCTAAACGAAGGGTTAAATTGCCTTGTTGCCACGTTTCGGGGAAATCATATGCATGTGACTTTGTCGGCGAGCTCTTAAGCAGCATTTGCTTTGAATAGGTTAGCAAGTCGGGCTGGACGTTTTTAGTTTTACCCCACCATTTCTTAAAACTGGCCTCGCTACATACATGTGCAGGAATAAGCTGAGCATAAAAATCAACCAACGCCTCTTCATCCACCAACAAGTCGCGGCGGCGTGTCTTGTCCTCTAACCCTTTAATTTCATCCACTTCTAATTGGTTTTCAGTTAAAAAATCGTCATTTAACTTAGTATCTTGATTAACCAACGCCTCTCGTATGAAAATCTCGCGACTAACAACTGGGTCTATTTGGCTGTAAACAACGCGACGTTTAGTTACTAACGGTAAGCCGTACATAGTCACACTTTCAAATGCTTGGACAACTCCTTGCTTCTTCGACCAATGTGGCTCGCTGTAATTACGTTTGATTAAATGAGGCGCTAATGACTCCAACCATTGAGGTTCAATTTTTGCCCCCATTCGACCAAATAGTCTGGATGTATCCACAAGCTCAGCAACCATTACCCATTTAGGACTCGCTTTGGCAATTCCTGACCCAGGAAATAACATGAACCGGCCGTTACGTGCCCCAAGGTATTCCTTGTCTTTATCTTTATTCCCGACATGAGATAGTAAACCAGCAGCCATCGCCTGGTGAATTGCTTCATAATCCGCTTCTGCCTGGCTGATACTAAAGCCGAGCTCTGCGATAGATTTTTTCAACTGACTTACGATATCTTGCCACTCTCGCATACGTAAATAGTTAATGAAGTTTTGCTTACACCACTTGCGTAATTGATTGTTAGTCAGCTCGACTTGTTTTGCTTTAAATTCTAACCAAAGCATTAATAAGGATAAAAAGTCAGAATCTTTATTGGCAAATGCTTGGTGTTTCTCATCAGCCGCTTGCCGTTTATCTTGAGGGCGCTCTCGTGGGTCTTGAATGCTCAAACCAGCAGTAATAATAGATACGTCTCGCATACTATTGCGTTTTTCTGCTTCGACAATCATCCTGGCATAGCGGGGATCGATGGGTAAGCGCGCCATTTGACGGCCAATGGTAGTTAAGTTTAACCGCCCAGTATTTTTCTCGACTCCACCAAGCTCTTCGAGCAGATTAAAGCCGTCATTGATACTGCGCGAGTCTGGCATTTGCACAAAGGGGAACTCGTCAATTTTGCCAAGGCCTAACGCCATCATCTGCAAGATGACTGAGGCTAAATTCGTTCTTAGAATTTCGGGATCAGTAAACTCATCGCGATTGTTATAGTCATCTTCACTGTACAAACGTATACAGATACCATCTGATACGCGCCCACAACGCCCTGCCCTTTGATTGGCGGAAGCTTGGGAAATAGGCTCTATGGGTAAACGCTGTACTTTACTGCGTACACTGTACCGTGAGATACGTGCCGTACCTGGGTCAATAACGTATTTGATCCCCGGCACTGTTAACGATGTTTCAGCGACGTTGGTGGCAAGTACGATGCGTCTACCTGAGTGTGATTGAAATATCTTGTTTTGTTCTGCTGCTGACAACCTGGCGTAAAGCGGTACGACTTCGGTGTGTCTGAATTGTTGTCGTGTCAGTGCATCTGCCATATCGCGAATGTCTCTCTCACCGCTCAAAAAGACCAGAATGTCCCCTTGGCTATGATTTCCTAGTTCGTTTACGGCATCAATTATCGCTTGCGCTTGGTCCCTGTCGTTCTCACCATCGTCATCAAGTAATGGTCTGTAACGCATTTCGACCGGGAAGGTTCGGCCGCTCACTTGAATAATAGGAGCATCATCGAAATGCTTTGAGAACCGCTCAGGATCGATCGTCGCTGAGGTGATGATTAACTTTAAATCCGGTCTTTTAGGCAGTAGTTGCTTTAGTATACCGAGGATAAAATCAATATTGAGGCTTCGCTCGTGCGCCTCATCAATAATAATGGTGTCATACTGATTTAAAAATCTATCTTGTTGAATTTCTGCGAGCAAAATACCGTCTGTCATTAACTTTACATAGGTACGGTCACTCACTTGATCTGAGAAACGAATTTTAAACCCGACTTCATTTCCGATTTCACTATGTAGCTCTTCTGCGATGCGGTTGGCGACGCTTCTAGCGGCAAGTCTTCGTGGTTGAGTATGGCCGATTAAACCACTTACACCTCGCCCTAACTCTAAACAAATTTTCGGAATTTGAGTTGTTTTCCCCGAACCCGTTTCACCTGCAATAATCACCACTTGATGATCACGGATCGCATCTGAAATTTTCTGTTTTTGTTCAGTAACGGGTAAGTCTGGGTATTCTACTTTGGGAAGATTGGCTTGCCTTTGCTCTTTTAATAACACCGACCTATCGATATCTTTACTCAACTTGGTGAGGGCTTCGTTTTTCTTTTTGCTGTCGAATCGTTGAATCTGTTTAAAGCGGCGTTGAAAACGAAACCGATCTGACGTCATACACACTGACGTCAGTTCGTTTAATTGGGAATAAGTTAACGCAGCGCTTTGCGTTTCTGATAAATGTGAAGACAATAAAATTTGCTCATACTAGGGACAACCACAATGGGTGTTGATCCTAGAAGAATGAGAATTTAAATACTAGTACCGATTGGGTAAAACCCTAAAAAAGCCTAACCGGCTATACGGTATCCGTCTCTTAGCTGCATATCTATTGCATTCAACAGCTGAGAACGATTGATTGTGCCTAACAAATAACCGTCATCGTCAACGATCGGGTATACCTTAGGTTTAGCGACTAACATTTTCTGCGCTTGTTCAATCACAGAAACGTAAGGACGAATTGAAATAACCTCCGTTTGCATAATATCTTTTACTCGACAAACTTGCTCTCGGTAATAACTTGATTCGATCATTCTTACTAAACAATCTTGCTCCGACAGGAAGCCAACGACTTTATTTTTATCATCGACAACCGGCCCCCCCGTTTGTCCACTTTGTAATAAACGTTCGACGGCTTCGGCTACAGACATTTCTAAGGAAAAGGTGACAGGGCGACAATTCATATAATCGCTAACTCGTAATGATTGCATAAATACTCCAAAGGTGAGCTACCATTTGAACAACAAATTGTTAACACAATTAGAGTTAAGCACAAACTGTCGGTTTTAATAGGTTTTATAAGTAGAACTTTAGTATGTTGAAGATAAATAAATATAATGTTCATTTAAATTACATAGTTATGAACAAAAAACTGGGTTTAATTTGAGTTTGCAACGTAATTCTGTTGAGATCCCCCTGAGAATGAAAATCATAAGGAATACTGTGTCTACACCCTCGATATATTGGCACGATTACGAAACGTGGGGCGTTAATCCTCAAAAAGATCCTGCTTGTCAGTTTGCTGGTATTCGAACCGATTTGGACCTGAATATCATTACCCAGCCGTTGATGATTTTTAATCAAATCCCCAATGATTATTTACCTCACCCTGGAGCATGTTTGATTACAGGTATTACGCCACAACATAGTTTGCGTGATGGCATGATTGAGCCCGACTTTATTCAAAAGATTCATAAAGAATTTTCGACGCCTGAAACCTGTGTCGCTGGTTACAACAATATCCGGTTTGATGATGAAGTGACACGATACACTTTGTATCGAAATTTTTATGACCCATACGGACGTGAATGGCGCAATGGCAATAGCCGCTGGGATATTATCGATGTAGTTCGAGCCTGTTACGCACTTCGTCCTGAGGGCATAGAGTGGCCATTAAAAGGAGATGGTACCCCTAGTTTTAAATTAGAAGATTTAAGCAAAGCGAATAATATTGAGCATGCCGCAGCCCATGATGCCATGTCTGATGTGCATGCCACGATCGCTATGGCAAAGCTGGTCAAAACGGCGCAGCCTAAATTATATGATTATTTGTTTAATTTACGGTTTAAGAAAAACGTTATTGCCCTTCTCGATATCACTGCCCATACACCATTGGTACATATATCCTCTAAGCTACCAGCCCTAAACGGGTGCTGTACGTGGATAGCCCCTGTCGCCCAGCATCCCACCAATAAAAATGCCTTTATAGTGGTAAATCTGGCGTTAGACATTCAGCCATTAATTGATTTGTCGGTGGAAGAGATAATTCATAAGCTCTATACCCCATCCAATATGCTTGAAGAAGGCGAACAACGTTTACCGATAAAATTGATACATATAAACAAAAGCCCGGTAATTGCTCCCGCTAAGACATTAGATGAAGCAAACGCGGTTAGACTCGGTATTGATAGAGAAGCGTGCCTAAGAAATTTAAAGGTACTTAAACAACACCCTGAATTGGTTGATAAACTGATTGCGGTTCACAGCACGAGTAGAGAAAAAATAGAGCAGGACGCTGACCATGCCCTTTATAGCGGAGCTTTCTTTAGTCCAAAAGATCGCGCTTTAATGGACCAAGTGTTGCAAAGCAGTCCTGAACAATTAGCTGACCTAACACTACCCTTTGAAGATCCTAGATTAGACAATCTACTGTTTTATTATAAAGCACGAAATTTCCCAACATCATTAAATGAACAAGAACTACAACGCTGGCAAAACCACCGTAAGTTCCGCTTATTGGATGACACCTCACCATCGAGTATTACGATGACGGATTACGTACAAACCTTAGAGTTGCTCAGCGAGCAATATCAATCTAATAACGACAAATTAGCCATACTTAAAGCTTTATATACATACGCTGAACAACTTTAAGCAAGGTATTAATCACTGTATATTCTTAAATAATCATGCATTGTTGATTATGACCGATAATAGTTACAGTGATGTCGACTTTATCTAGATATTCAAGATTGTTGTTTGTAGTGATGAAGTGTTTCAATATTTATAATGCAGGTGATTAGAATGGATGGAATAACCCTAACGGTTGATGAAACGAATACGCACCTTAGTGCGCACATTAACCCACAAGAATTGAACGGTAAAATTGATTTTAAAGGCGTGTTGAAAGTTATTAAGGAAAGTGAATACGCCGATTTTTATCTAAATGATGACGCTATCCAAACTTTACTGGCCAACGCGCAAACAGCGATTAAAACCGAAGCGAGCGGCACCCTCGTAGAGCGCTTAGGAGAGCGCCGGGATAACGAGATTAAATGTAAGGTAGAAGAAGGCCAATTAAGCGCTAGTATGACGATCAAAAAAGGCTATGGTGCACCTATTTTAACCCTATCTGATTTAGTCACCCTCGCAAACAAAAGTAATATCGTACGAGGATTGAGCACTAAACGTCTGCAGGCATTGCATCAATCTTATCTCTCATCAGCCTCGGGAGAAACCGTCAACGCCACCATAGCGAAAGGATTGCCTCCTAAAACAGGCCGTTCATCTAAGCTCAAACCGCTAGTACAAAATGCATTAGATCGCATATTGCGCCCTCAATCATCTCAACACGGTCGTGTTGATATGCGCAATTTAGGCGACATTATATGTGTGAAGGTCGGTACCGAATTACTGCGCAGAATGCCTCCGTCCCACGGACGTTCAGGATATACCGTCACGGGGGAAACTATCCGCCCTAAAGCGGGAGAATGGATAACACTACGGCCAGGTGATGGCACTGCGATAAGTGAAAAAGATGAGAATCTACTTATCGCTGAAATTTCAGGCATGCCTAAATTTAAAGATCAAAAGATGTGGGTAGACGATACTTATATCTGTAAAGGCGTCAACGTCGGTACAGGCAATGTCAACTATGACGGTGCGGTCTTGGTCAACGGTGATATCACAGAAAAAATGGAAATTATCGCAACCGGCGATGTAACCGTTAACGGTTTTGTCGAGTCAGCCACTATTCGTGCTGGTGGCGATATCATAATTACCGAAGGGGCAATGGGCAAAGTGAATGATGCTGGAACCGAGTACAGCACGACGTTACGCGCAAAAGGCAGTATTCATATTCAACATGGTCAAGGGCTAGATATAAAATGTGACGGCGGTGTGACCATTGGTCGTCAGTTAGCTTTCAGTAAAGTAGTATGTCGTCAGGAAATGTTCGTTGGTCCGATTGATAAACCTAATGGAAATTTATTTGCGTGTTCTATCTTCAGTCAGAACCGTGTTCAAGCAGGTACGTTTGGCGCCGTTTCTGGTAGTAACTTAACGTTAGATTTCAGCGATGGGTTTAATTCACTGTTAGCACGTAAAGACTCACTGGATGAATTGGTTAGGCAAATTCGCCAAAACTGTAGTCGACACGAAGATCGCATGAAGCTTATCCGCAGTAAATTTATTCCTGATGACCTGCGGGATAAAGTCAGTGCAGCTCAAGAACTATTCGACAATGAACACCAATTAATGCAGTGGCTTGAACGTAAGGCCGTTGAGCTTGCAGCAAATAAAGACGACTACCAGCAACGGATCATGGTATCGGCAAATAAACGTATTTATCCTGGTGTCGTAGTTAAACTAAACAATCGTACTTGGCGCGCAGATAGAGAGTACGCAAAAGCAAATGTAAGTTTTCACGGCCACCAGTGGCATTGCGAATCGGTCACTACTTAGTGAGGGAAGAGTTTCATCAGTGCCACCTAATACGGTTAACGAAAAACGGCGCTAAACGCGCCGTTTTAGTGTAATAGTCATGGCTAAAAATACGTTACTGGGGCTGCTTCTTAGCATTCTTGATTGAGCGCTTGATAGATTCAACCTGTGCCACACATTCGCGTTTCTTGTCACCTGACATATCCGCGCACTTTTGGCCCTCTTTGGGTTTTGTTTTTATTACCCCTGAATAAATAGCAGAAATCGCACATCCCGGTGCACCATCGCATGTATCCGGTGCCGGGTCGTGATAGCCATAGGGATATGAACAAGCGGATAACCCGCTAATGGTCAAAAGCAATACACTCTTTCTTAGTTTCATAACGACTCCTTGTATTTTATTGGGTTTCCTAACCTTCGATAAGCTTGTTTATTGACCAGAGAGGGGCACCCAAAAAAATCAAATAAGGGATAAAAATAACACGCCCTAGCATTGTAGCGTATCAATGGCTTTTCAAACGAGCAAGCAAACTCGAAGTATCAAACCGATTGCCACCTTCACGTTGCACGTCAGCATAAAACTGGTCAACTAATGCGGTCAGTGGCAGCGTACTTCCATTTTTCCTTGCTTCATCAAGGGCAATACCTAGATCTTTACGCATCCAATCTACCGCGAAACCAAAGTCATACTTCCCCGCTAACATTGTGTTTGAGCGATTCTCCATCTGCCATGATTGAGCTGCGCCCTGAGAAATAACGTCGATGACAGACTCACAATCAAGCCCGGCGTTTAGACCAAAGTGAAGCGCTTCAGCCAAACCTTGTACCACGCCAGCGATACAAATTTGGTTCATCATTTTTGCTAACTGACCACTGCCGATTGGACCAAGTAATCGACTGAATTTAGCATACGATGCAATGATAGGTTCAATTTGGGTAAAACTCGAAGCATCACCGCCTAACATGATTGTTAATTGGCCGTTTTCAGCCCCTGCTTGTCCGCCAGAAACGGGGGCATCTAAAAAAGCGACTCCTTGCTGTGCCGATAACGTTGAAAGTTCACGAGCCACATCTGCTGATGCCGTTGTATGATCTACGATAATAGCGCCCTCTTTTGCGGTTGCTAAAATCCCACTTTCTCCACAAACCACCGAACGTAAATCATCGTCGTTACCAACACATATAAATATGATGTCAGCATCGTTCGCCGCTTTTGCAGGGGTATTTTTTGATAAACCGTCAAAACGCGCCGACCACTCCTGTGCTTTTGACTGAGTTCGATTGTATACCGTGACCTTATGACCGGCTTTGGCAAGATGCCCAGCCATCGGAAAGCCCATTACACCGAGTCCAATAAACGCTATTTTTGTTGTCATAATGATGCTTTAAATCCTTGATAGTTTTCGTAAAAATGCCACTATATTACATCGCTTTGAAAACCGGAATGAAACCGTGAATAACATTTACCAATTTGCTGCAAAACACAATAATGGCCACGCCCTTTCAATGGATATTTACCACGGCAAGGTGTTGTTGATTGTGAATACAGCAAGTAAGTGTGGATTTACGCCGCAATATGATGGATTGCAATCATTACAGGATACCTATGCCAAACAGGGCTTCGAAGTATTGGGTTTCCCGTGTGATCAATTTGGCCATCAAGAGCCAGGTAATGATAAGGAAATTGAACAATTTTGCACAACCCGGTTTTCTGTTTCTTTTCCGCTATTTGCCAAGGTAGAAGTGAACGGGATCAATGCGCACCCCTTATTCATGTACTTAAAGAAACATGCTCCAGGTATCTTTGGCTCTACCCGTATCAAATGGAATTTCACCAAATTTTTAGTTGATTCACACGGTAACGTGGTTAAGCGCTATTCGCCTAAAACCAAGCCGGAGCAGATTAAAAAGGACATTGAAGCGCTATTAAGCGCATAATATTAACTTACTATTTTAAACGTTCATTAGGCGTCTCTGCGCATAAGAATGTGGAAATATTTGCCTAACCACATATAGGGCTCTTTATCACCGAATGCTATCTCGGCTTCTTTGAGTTGTTCATAATGACTTTGTTGCATTGTCGGATCTTTTAAGTAATCGTGAAAACAGCGGATCCCCGCCATAGATGTAATCGAGACGGGTTGTGCCAGCAAAAAATCAATTACTGCTTTGGGTTGCAGCGGTTTATTCGGGCTCAGGCGTACCTGATTCTTCACCTTCATGCCCTGCTTAACGTAGTCAAAGTTTCCATAAAGTAAGTTGCCGAGCACTTGCGCATCTTTGTTAAAAAATGTTAGCGAAAAATAGCCACCAATTTTAGTCATTGAAATGAGTTTTCGAACATTAACATAAGGATCATTTAACCATTCGAGTACAGCGTGGCAAATGACTAAGTCATATTCACAATCAGGTAAGCCCAAGATATCGCTATGGATCACTGAAAGCGCACTAGACTCAGCGCATTTTTGCTTGGCGATGGTTAATGTCTCATTTGAAATATCACTTAAGGTTACACTCACCCCTGATTGAAGGAGTACCCGGGACATTTCACCCGTGCCGCCGCCTGCGTCAAGTGCGGTACTTAATGTTGAAAAATCAATACTCTTGCTTAAATGATAATAAAGTAGCTCGTGGCGCAAGCGCCCTTTGCTTGTTCCATAAATATTCTTTTCAAACTTATCTGCAATGGCGTCGAAATTTTGATCACGCTTTTCGCTGTGCATCCGGTTTCTCGTTAAAATGTGGTCGATCTATTGGGTGTTAAGCGGGATTGGGTATATCAATAAACTCTGCGTTTAGCTCTGTATTGGCGTTGAGATACTCAGCCATCGCCTTTGCGCCATAACGTTCAGTAGCATGGTGTCCAGCAGCATAAAAATGAATATTCATTTCTCTGGCCGTATGAATAGTTTGTTCAGATACTTCACCGGTAACAAATGCATCCATGCCCGCATGGGCCGCCGCTTCAATATACCCTTGCCCACCACCCGTACACCAAGCCACGCGGTTAATCAGGTCAGAGTCAGCGCCTTCATGCAGCGGTTCACGCCCTAACACACTGCCCAACTTTTCGGCTAAGGCTCGCGCCGTCATAGCCGGTACAATTCGTCCCTGCATAACGATCCCCTCAGGAGACTCAGACGGCAACGGGCTGATATCCGAAATATTCAACAATTTTCCTAATTGAGCGTTATTTCCTAGGCCGGCATGAATATCTAAGGGCAAATGGTAGGCATAGAGGTTAATGTCGTACTTCAGTAACGCTGCTATGCGCTTTTTCTTCATACCGCAGATATTTGCCGTTTCTCCTTTCCAAAAGAAACCGTGATGTACAAAAATGGCGTCAGCATTTTCCAGAATGGCTTTATCGATAAGGGATTGTGAAGCGGTCACGCCACATACTATTTTCTGTACGTGCGTTTTACCTTCGACTTGTAATCCGTTAGGACAAAAATCTTGCACTCTTTCGGGCTTCAAAAGTTCATTCAAGTAGCTAAGTAAAGCCACGTTAGTCATGCTCATATATTACAAACCTTTACACAATAGTGGTCGACTGTGACCACACGCAGTGAATCACTGAGTGCGGTGCGAATGCGGCGCATTATAGGGTAATTTTCCCTAAGAAACAGTAACCGTGGTAGGCTTGAAATACGAAACAATATAAAATATATAAAATTTACTTAAGCGCTGCTAAAAAACCTTTAAATTGCTCCTTGGTGCGCATAACAGATGCTTTGTGCTCTACAATAGGTAATACATAGCCTATTCGTTGAACGTCACAGTGTTTACTGGGTTCATGTATTTGCTTAGCACTCAGATGTTCCAGTTGAGGGAGCCACGTTTTAATAAACTCGCCTTTAGGGTCAAATCGTTCACTTTGCGTCGTTGGGTTGAAAATTCGAAAATAAGGCGCTGCGTCAGTGCCTACAGATGCACTCCACTGCCAGCCGCCATTATTCGAGGCGTAATCCCCGTCAATCAACTGGCTCATAAAGTAATCTTCCGCCCACTGCCAAGGTAACAAAAGGTGCTTACAGTAAAAGCTCGCTACTATCATCCGCAATCGATTATGCATCCAACCAGTTTCTCGCAAAGCGTTCATTGCTGCATCGACTATCGGGTACCCTGTTTTGCCTGCTTTCCATGCATCGAAGTGGTGTTGGTTACTTTCCCATTTAAAGTGTTGATAATGCTTTTGAAAAGGTAACCCACGGCTGACATGGGGGAAGTGATACATTACGTAGCGATAGAAATCCCGCCAAGCAATTTCTTTTACCCAAGTGTAGGCGCCATGATCTGGTGATAAGGCATCATCTCCGTACTTTTGTAATACATGGAATAAACATTGCGCTGGACTCAGGGCCCCAATAGAAAGATAAGGGGAAACCTTACTGGTACCCTCTACTGACGGAATATCTCGATTTTTCGGGTAAGCTGGGGCAAATTCGATGATAAATGCATTCATCTTTTTGGTTATTTGAGCCGCGGTGGTTGGCCAATTGGTTGAAAACTGCTCACTGATTTCCATCTCGTCTGTTTTCAATAATGAATCTATTGGGATACTGTCGTTTGCTGATTTTCTCAGGCCAGTATCACTGGCTTTATGATTATCCGGCACACCAGGTAATTGCTGTAAGGTCTTGTCTAACCAACGCTTAAAATATGGCGTGAAAACTTTATACGGCTCATTTTTAAGGTTCATTATTTCAGTAGGCTTCACTAAACAAGTATCGTGAAACATGGCGAGTGGGATATTAATCTCTTTAAGAATATTCTTAACCGCCAAGTCACGCTGGCGTTCATCCCATTCATATTCGGCATTGCAATACACATGAGTGACGCCATTAGTAGTGCAAATGTCCTTAAGGCGCTCGGGAAGCGCTTGGTAAAGACTCCCCTCAATAATCTGCAATTCTATGTTCCGTTCGGCCAACTCCTTTTGCAGATTCGCTAAACGCTGATATATGAGGGCTACCTTACAGCTGGACAGATTATAAGTGTCCCATTGCTCCTTGGTGATAAAATAAACCGCCGTCACGCTATCGTGGTTTACGACAGCATAATCTATCGCGCTATTCCACTTACTTCTTAAATCAGTTCTTAACCAAACTAGTGCGCTCACGTACGTCCCTTTTTAATTCAAATGTAAACATGTGTCTGGCGAATATACGAAACTTGACTAAAACACGATCACTTGAAAGAGCAGAATTCTGCTAATGTAACCAAATCACTATATTTTCCGTCACATCATCCAAACGATTTGAGTGAAATATGCTCGCAAAAAAGTGCAAAAAAAAACCTTGTTACGAATTATCGTAACAAGGTTTTTAAAGGTCACCGATTATTTTAGAAGTTGTACTTCGCTTTAACGTAGTAGAAACCGCCATTGTAATCGAATGGACCATTTTCATAAAAACGGCCGCCAACTGCTGCAAATGAGCTTGCAGGCAATTCTTGGGCTTCAGTATCAAACAAATTACTCGCCCCTGCAGACAAGGTGATTTGGTCAGTTACAAAGTAGCTTACTTCAGCATCTACTGTAGCACTGCTGCCAGCGTCTTCATTCCAACCACCTGGTTCAGCATCATCAGCGTGTACCGCGAAGTATTCACCGAAGTAGTTGACCCGAATAAAGGCGCTAACAGTATCCCAGCTTTGCGATACGGTGAATGTCGCTCTGTGATGAGGAATGCCCTCTTCAAGTAGTTTAACCTTACCTGCACTTGTGGTATCTGGATTGAATTTCTCTACTTCAGTTTCATTCCAGTTGTAGGCTAATGAAAACTTGGTATCGCCTGATTCGAAGATAGGATGCTTATAGTTAGCCACTAAATCTAACCCTTGGGTTTTAGTATCAAAATCATTGGCGAAATACGTAACAGCAGAAATAAGCTCAGGATTTTGTACACCTAGTGTTCTCAGTTCTTCGTAGTCATCTGGGTTTACGTCAATTTGGCTAGATTGGGCAATACGATCATCAACCGTGATGCTGTACAAATCCGCACTGATAAAGAAGTCGCCACTTTGATAAACCGCACCGATAGCGAAGCTTTGTGAGTCTTCTGGTGTTAACTCTTTACCGCCATAAAACGCCGATAATGTATCAGTCGGTGGCGCCAAGAAGCTTTGAATCAAATCACCGCCAACGATAGACGTTTGTGTATTGACCACATTCGCTTGGCCTACAGTAGGAGCCCGAAAACCAGTGCTGGTTGAAGCACGCAAAGAAAGCTCATCAGTGACGGAATACTGGGCAGTCAACTTGTAGTTAGTGGTATCGCCAAAGGTCGTAAAGTCCTCATAACGAACCGCCGCGCCGAGCAATAAGTCTTCGGTAATATACGCTTCAACATCTACATACGCTGCTACACTGCGACGGGTATTAGTGCCTTGAGATTCGGGACCGAAACCTTTGAAGCCGTGTGAGCCAATATTGAACCCTTGTGATGCATAATCACCAGCTTTCCAAGAGGCCTCTTCACCCGCAACAATTTCAAATGACTCTTCACGCCATTCAAGACCACCTGCAACGTTTAGCGAATCAATGCCGCCTACGTCAACTTGCTTCGACAAGTCAAGGTTAAACATTTTCTCTAACTGAATGTACTTACCGGTATCAAATTCCGTTGGGGTGTCTAATCCCAATGAAGGATTAAGTGTGTTTGTCAGGTTAAACGATGATTCACTTCGACCGACAGAGCCACTTAAATCGAAGAACGCGCCAGATAAGAAACCACTTTTCAATTCGCCTTCAACGCCAATAACCAAAGAGGTATCAGTGATGTTTCCGCCAAACGCGGGTGTATACCCGCCGGGAAAAATTTGATTCATTGAGAAACAATTAGGATCGGCAGCCATCTGTTGATACGCCGCAGTATCTAACACATTTCCGTCAACAACCGTTCCGTCAGCTAGCGTCACTTTAGGGATAGCAACTGTTGCACAAGAGCGCTCTTCCCCTGCGGCCTCACCAACATCACCTACTAATAGCGTTTCCCCACCATCATTTGAATAGACTTGACCACGGTTATGGGGGTTTCGGTAGTAAAAACCGCCGATGATATCGCGCTCGGAATAGTTACCGAACATGTAGAATTTCTTGTCATCGCCAAGATCAAGCCCTACGTTACCAAATAGGCTAATGTCGTCGTTGATCTCTGGGTTACCCCAAATTTGTGCAGGATCACCAACAGCAGTATTACCTTGAGCAATTAGATTAGCCGCATCGGGGCGCTGTACGCTACGACTGGTTGCGTCGGCATTTTTAAGCTGAAAACTTAGGTTAGCGTAACCATCTTTAGTGAACGGTAAACCAACATTACCTTCTACAGTGGTTGTTGCACCGTCACCTTCATAATACTCGCCGCGTTTAACGGATAAAGAACCGCCGTCAGCGTCATTCTTTAAAACAAAGTTCATTACACCCGCTATCGCATCAGAGCCATACTGAGCAGCTGCGCCGTCGCGTAATACTTCGACTTGTTTTAACGCTGAACTAGGAATAACCGAAATATCTGGACCTTGAGCACCATCATTGATGCCACCGCCTTGAAAAGCGATAACCGAAGCACGGTGACGGCGCTTACCGTTAACCAATACGAGGGTACTGTCTGAAGACAGACCACGTAAGTTAACTGGGCGAATGAGGGTCGCAGCATCAGAAATGGGTTGAGCGCGAGCAGTAAACGACGGAACCGTACTTACTAGCATATCTAGCATATCTGTGGATGCTGATTTACCGAGCTCATCCCCGCCTATGATATCGATAGGCACTGGAGAATCTGCAACTGAACGAGGGGCTGAGCGGCTTCCTACCACCGCTATTTTTTCTACATCCGCACTATCGTCTTTTACTTGTTGAGCGTATACAGGACTTATTGCGGTGACCGCAACCGCCGTCGATGTAGCAATAACGTAGCGAATACTTTTCGTTAATTTGTTTAATGACGTGTTCATTTAATTTCCAACTTTATTTGTTTTTTAATTATGCATGCACGTTTTTATTGTTATTTTTCAGTGTGAACTGATTGGCGTTGCACGGTTGATAACTCAGTAGAAACTGTCCGGTTTGTATTGAATTACATATTATTTATAACGATAAAAAGTTGAACTTACAAACAGATTAAATGGTCGAATAGAGTTAGCTGTCACTAACAGTGACATACACTGTTAAATTATATTTAACAGCCCAGTAAAGCGGTTATTTTGATTTAAACGATATATTATATAGATAAAAATTGCACAGTTAGTTTTTTCAGACAAAAAAATACCGGCATTAAACCGGTATCTTTAAGCAAAAATTAATCGTAAGTCTAATTGCCTATTTGGCAATAACTTGGGTTTTACTCCATACCTTAATCAACGACTGCACCACGCCTTTGGTTACTGATATGCCAAATTTTTCAGCGAGATTCTTTTTGACAGAATATTTGACTGAATAAATTTTCTTATCGTTATTCGCGTTGAGTAAAAAGTCATCAGATGTTTGTATTGTATCAACCAATCCAAGGTCTAAGGCTTTACTGCCGTACCAATATTCACCCGTAGCGACCTTATCAATAGCTAACGCTGGTCTGTGCTCTTGCACAAAGCCTTTGAACATTTGATGTACGTCTTCCAATTCATCGCGGAACTTTTCACGTCCTTCATCACTGTTTTCGCCAAACATGGTCAACGTGCGCTTAAATTGCCCGGCTGTATGTTGCTCAAACTCAATGTCGTTTTTCTTCAATAATTTATTAAAGTTGGGGATTTGTGCAATAACACCAATAGAGCCGATAATGGCAAATTTTGCGGCCAATACATTATCTGCAACACAGGCCATCATATAACCACCACTTGCCGCGACTTTATCAACCGCAACCGTCAAGGGGATGTCCTTGTCTTTTAGGCGTTGTAACTGCGATGCTGCAAGTCCATAGCCATGCACAACCCCACCACCGCTTTCAAGTCGAACGAGCACCTCATCTTTAGGCTTGGCAATGCAAATGATGGCGGTTACTTCTTCCCTTAAGTTATCGACTTCGTGGGCATCCATAGAGCCATTAAAGTCAATCACATAAAGATTACCTTTTTCATCGTTGTCGCCTTTGTGCTTTGCCTCTTTCTTAGCGGCCTTGTCCGCTTTTTTCTGCTCTTTGTTTTTCTTCTTTAACTCGTCTTTACTGCAAATTAAATGATTAACATTATCTTTGATGTCATCTAAGCGCTCTGAAATCGAGTCTATTTCAAGGTTTCCCTTAGGTTGTTTCTGTTTACTGATCAACCCTACTACGCCTCCAACGACGAGTAATATAGCGATTACAATGGTCACTGCTTTGGCTATAAATAAGCCGTACTCATACAAAAATTCCAATTCTGTTTACTCCTTAATAACTGACTTAAGCGATATTGGGACTAAATCGCAAAAAAAAAGCTAGGCGAGGCCTAGCTTTTATCTTTAAGTAAAGAATTAGTTCGCCACAACAGACTCATCTGAAATAACAATATCTGTTCCTTCAGAAGTGAAGTAATTGACTGCTTGATTCTGCATCTCTGCTGTAGCAGCAACACTCGGTGTTGGCACAAACAAAGATTGGTGAGCCCCAGCTGAGAAATACACTACGCCGTTTTGTGTTGCATCACCTTGTATTGTAGCCGACACCTGCTCCAATCCCATCACTTGAGACAATGGAATACCACCAGATAATGGCAACGAAGTTACGACAGGGTTAACCTGATCTGTTAACGCCGTTGTACCGTCATCATTCACTCCACCACCGACAACGAGTTGCATTAACGTAGGTGTATTGCCCGCCATTTGTTGGGCATAATTAATCGGGTCGCCTGCATCTAATATTGTCTGCGCCGCAAACACAAACTGACTGAAAGTAGCATCAATCTCTGCTTTAGGTGCATCTTCTAATGCACCATAAAATGCGCTAAAGGCAGGGCGAATAGCCGCTTCTGCGGTAAGTCCGTTGGCAGCCGCATATTGGCCTAAAAAGGCGACAAAGTCCTCTGATGAAGCAGCTAATAAAGAGCCTTTAATCAGTGGCCCAAAGTCAGGTGATTCGAATAAAAAGTTTGCCACCCCGCCTGATGGCACGTTCAACACGGCGGTATCGACATTGTACATATCGCTAAAGGGAGCGAAATCACCCTCGAACGGCGTATTCGCGTTAGCGAGTGTGTTCATACCCGAAATTGAACCTAAGCTTTGTGAGATGAAATGAACTTTAGATGTATCAACATCCACCATCCCTGACGCATCATTTATGGCATTTAACGCTAGCCGTAAACCTAAGGTATCAGTCCCGCTTTGACGTAAATTATCACGAGCAGTAATTAAACTCGCAAGGTTCATGTAATCCGTAGGCGAATTGGTAGACGCATTTACGTTCGTTCCATCGGCTAAGGCAAAACCACGTGCACCGTGTAATGGGTGATCAATAGCAACTGTTGCAAAGCCTGCAAGTGAAAACGCGGCTGCTACGACCAAGGCATTCTCTTTTTGACCGGTAATACCGTGCTGAACGATAATGACGGGCCAACCATCTTCGGGTTTCGTCGGTACTTCAATAGCACCACCGGTTGCCGCCGAAAGCATGGCAATCACTGATTCATCAGGTACAGTAAACTGCACGCCTAGCGTCTCAGTACCCGCTTCGTTAAATGGTGTTGACTCATCATCTTCGTTCGTTCCTTGTGCCATAGGCAAAGGATTGAACTTGGTCAGATTGCGTGGGTCGTCTATACCTAAAGACGATAAATCCAAATCACGCAGTTGTCCTTGGGAAGCAACTTGGCACAGCTCATCATTTGGCCCAACGGCCCCTGCTTGAATTAAAGAGGTAACAGTTTCTGCGCCCATTAATTGCAATGTAGCGCCACTGGTACACATTGCACGCCACCAGTCACCTAACGGATTAGTAGTGCTCAAATAATAAGGTAATTTCACCTCGCCTTCGATGCGCGTGGCTGCACAGAAAGGACCCGCTGTTGCAAAAGTTTGCGTGGCCACTTCGTTTAAAGCAGAGCTGGTATCCATAATATTCGTTACAAGACCAGCGCAGGTGTTTAAACCTACAGCTGTCAGTTGCGCTAACTCGGCTTCAGAAAGCAATGCTGGAGCCAAGACGTCAAATGCTTTTGTAATGCCTTCAGCCGATATATTTAATTGGGGTAAATAATCACGAGCAACCGTTGCGGCAGTAGCGACATCGCCGCCTGTCGCGGCCATAGTCGCGCCAAATGCAGTAGCATAACCGGCAATTTGCAGGTTTTTAATAGAATCCATCACGGTGCCAGCAGAGACTGTTGAAAAATACGCCGCATAAGAAATCGCTTCGCGTTCTATGCCTGAGGGGATCACCACATCCACTAAACTATTAACTAAAGTTTGTAATTGCAGCTGTTCTTCGGTGGCAAGGGGCAAAGTATTGATGTCTTGACGAGCGAGCTCCCACGAACTTGACCCTTTAACGCTCTTTCCATCAGTATCATGCAAAGCATCAGTTACCACTAGCATATGGCCTTGACTAGACGCCAATGGCTTAAGAGGTATAACAGCAATTGAACCTGAGCCTTCATTCGTATAAGAAGCAATAAAGTCTACTCCGTACACAAGCTCTTCACCGAGTTCACATGGCACACCCGGCGCTGCAGCTACTGCGGCAATGGCCTGACACGTTGCCGAAGTGCCTTCTAAGGCTTGGGTGGCTTTGAAGAGTTTTATGGATGCGCCGTTAACGCTGCTTGCGTCTATATCAAGTCCTGTAGGTAGGGTTACTCTGATTGAGAATGGATTTTGAGTTGACCATCCATCTAACGCGCTTAATGCGTGCTCTGGGTTACCGCCATCAAATACGGCATCGCCTTCAGTATTTAATGTAAAGTCGAAAAAGTTACCACTTGGCAACATTAACAAATCATTGGGTAAATTGAGATCGCTGTTAGCAGGGTCAAATACTACCCGGGCGAATGGTTTTTCGACGGGGGTATTGGTCTCTATATCCGCTACGGAGTCTCCATTACAGCCTGTAAGTCCCAGCACAGCTGCGATACTCGCACTAAGCAAAAGTTTATTCATTGTATTTCCCTACCTCTTTATTATTCAATTGGCTTTGCATGTTCTCGGAATCAATTAGACCTATGCCCATCTATCAACGGTATAAATAACACGTTAGACCAGTTGCTCCCTGGCCCATCTTATGTAGTTTGATATTGATTTGCAAAGGTTTGTTAATCACTTGTAACGTAAAACAATCTAGTCTTCCAAGACTAATTCGGTAGGATATTTTCACATCTAAATGATAAAATCAGCAAAATTTACTTGAATTAGACATATATGTTCGATTTTCAACCAACATCAGGTTTATTAGCCTCAAAAACCATTCTCGTGACGGGTGCTGGCGACGGTATAGGTAAAGAAGCAGCCCTACAATTCGCAAAGTACGGCGCTACTGTAATCCTGTTAGGCAAAACAGTCAGTAAGCTCGAAGCGGTATACGATAAAATAGTCGAAAATGGAGGCCCGGAGCCGGCCATTATTCCTCTGGATTTACAGGGTGCAACAGCGCAACATTATCGCGATATGGCTAACACCATTGATACTCAGTTTCCTAGCCTGGACGGCGTTTTACATAATGCTAGCTTGCTGGGACACTTAGAGCCTTTGCAGCAGATAAGTGAAGAAGACTGGAATAAAGTCATGCAGGTGAATGTGAATAGCCAGTTTTTTATGACACAGGCATTGATTCCAGTTTTAAAAAAATCAAACAATGCTTCGATCGTTTTTACCACCTCAAGTGTCGGGCTCAAAGGCCGTGCTTACTGGGGTAGCTACTCCATTTCTAAATTTGCGACCCAAGGGATGATGGAAGTCATTGCCGATGAAAATGAGAACACATCAATACGCGCCAATTGCATTAATCCCGGCGGAACGCGCACCAATATGCGTGCTCAGGCCTTTCCTGGCGAAGATCCAGAAACCTTAAAAACTCCGGCGGACATCATGCCGCTGTATTTGTATTTAATGAGTGATGAAAGTAAGCACGAGACAGGTAAAACCTTCCACGCACAGCCTAAATAAGCTGAATACTGGATAAGTCGAGCCTCTGGATAACGCTCTTTTTGTGCCTAGCTGCTTGCTATACTCAAAAAATCTCGTCACCGAGTAAGCTTTAGAGTAAAGCAACTTGGGTATAAATGCGTAAGCAATTAGTTATAGCTTTAAATCTCTTTGGAGCGACACTTCTTATCCACAACGCAGGTTAAATAGCTAACATTATTTTACTAGAGCTATCTCAGCAATCACAAAAAAGCCCCTGTTAAAAATCATTAACAGGGGCTTTTTTATTTCGCTCAGGTAAAAAGCGTCTTGGTTGGCTAATTAGTCACCTATTTTAGCCCATGTGTCTCGCAAACCGACGGTGCGATTAAAGACCAACTTGCTTGTTGTGCTGTCTTTATCGAAACAAAAGTACCCAGTGCGCTCAAACTGAAA
>OJDH01000123.1_pt1 | contig 60871 bp, 60 predicted proteins | sample 1592761 | NCBI WGS metagenome assembly OJDH01 (sample SAMN05416855, study PRJEB24817) | seawater metagenome | isolation source: Sea water | place: Canada:Atlantic | collected 2013-11
CACTATCCTCTTCGTCGGCAGCGTCAGATGTGTATAAGAGACAGACTTTCTAATGTGCTTTAAGTAACCCTTCTCCAGCAATAAGTTCATATCTAATAGCGTTAACAAATAAAACTTTCTATCGTCGCTAAATTCGATAGGTGCTAAGAACATGATAATAGGTAACTCTGAGTTCAAGGTTAATGAGTTCGCAGCAAACTGAACATCTCTTGAGCTCTGGCTCATCCACGCTTTTATTGACGGTTTTTCAAGCATCCCATTAGCGAGAAAGGTTTTTGCAAAGTTGTCACCTACAAAGAATTTAAACTCTTTGTCAACTACCAATACACCTTTAATAGATTCATAGTCTTTTGTGTAATTTTTTACGTCAATATTTATTAGTTTCTCGAAATTATCATAGCTGAGACCTTCAACCCTTTCTTTTATTCTAGCAATTGCTTGTTTTTGTGAGCTAAGACTCTTATTTAACATAGATTCAACTAAATGAACTCTTTCTCTTGCGATTGTCTCCTCATTTTTAACTATGTTTAGGGAGCTTTGATGCCAAGTTGCCGTTCCAGAGAAAACAATAATAAACGCTACTAGTTTTATACGCTTAAGGTCAACTGACTCTACGTTTTTATAATATATCTTAATTAAAAGTGCTGAAAATATGATAAACAAAAAAAGAGGCGCTAAAGAGAGAGTAAATGGATTTCGATCAATCCAGCCTAGATTCAAATCTATATGTAACAAAAATAAAAATTGAATGAACAAAAAACACAAAAACAAAGCTGATGTCAGTGGGAAGCAGAACCTTTCTGATTTAATTAAAGAATCAACATTTTTCAAAAGAACTAAGAATAGAAAAACTAGAGCTGAACTTATTGCAGTTGTAGGGGTTATTACACTCAAAAGTTCATACTTATAAAGCATGAACTCACTAAAGCCTAGAATGGAAATAACAAGGTAAAAATAGATCGCTATACTATAAAACACACTCGCTGCATTTCGCGTGACTTTGAATTGCATGTAGTACCTTTAACATTTTTCTTATTTCTCTGATTTTTCAAAATGTTATAAGTATTAGATTGTTTATGCAAATATAAGCTTAAGCTAGTAGAGCTAGAGCTAGAGCTATTCAGCACTTTGGGTTTATATGACCACATTTGGAGTAGATCATGATGTAGAGGTCGAGTAGTTCCGGACTGGAAAATAACTTGGCTCTCCGCTTTTGCTGGAGACATCCCGTTATTGAACGTGTGTGGCCGGTGCCAATTGTAGTAATCCATCAAGTAACGGCTGATATCACGCTCTGCTCCCTGCAAAGAATTATATTCTGTCGCTGGTATCCACTCTGATTTCAAGCTTCTGGATACTCTTTCCATCGGCGCGTTGTCCAAACAATTTTCCCTGCGACTCATACTTTGCTTTATCCGATAATACCATAACCGCTGTCTGAATTTGCGGCTACCCTACTGGCTTCCTTCGTCAGTGTGAAACATGATTTTTTGTGGGCGACCTCGTTGCTCATAAGCCATACCTAACGCGTTTTCGACGAGTTCTGCATCAGGCTTAGCCGACATTGACCAGCAATGATTCATGGCTTAGTGGTTTCTATTCTTATTGAATTGCCGCGCAGATAATCATGGTGCGGCATATTTCACGATTTTAAATCGCAATACAAACTATTTGAATCGCGTCGTGAGACACATTCAAATAGTTTGCACGGGGTAGTTTAATAGGGTCTCAAACAGACTTTGATATCATCACAGGCTATTGCATGAGTCTTTAAGGCATTTGCTTGCTTTAAATTCAGGGATATTAGCAGCGGGGATTGTCAATGGCTCCCCCGTTTGAGGATTACGGCCAATGCGTTCAGCACGATGACGCGTAGAGAAGTTGCCGAAGCCAACGAGACTCACCTTGCCATTATTTTGTAGCGTTACTTGAACTGCGTCGGTAAATGCATTGAGAGCTAATTTGGCTTCGCGCTGTGTGATACCAGAGGCTAACGCCATGATTTCTATTACATGTTGTTTATTCATATTTTCTGTACTTATTTCTATATAGTTAAAAACTTTTCAGATGATAGCTGACATTTTTTACCGAAGTGACAGGCTAAAATGCACCAAATCCGGAAAGTTGAGGTACGTGTCTTACGCATGTTTTACTCTGGGTGAAAACAACGTAGACAGATAGAAAATTCACTTCTGAAAGCTATAAGAGTTGCCCATGAATAATACAATGCACAATACTGAGTCAATGATGGCTGCGATAGATGGCATCACTCTCCCGATCATATTGCTAGATGGTATGGGAGCAATTTGTAGTTTTAACCTTGGTGCAGCTACGCTGTTTGGAATCACTGCAAAGCATGCAGTAGGTAAAAATATAAATGCGCTATGTTCAGACATCACTATGCCCGATGTGAATGTTCAAGGAAATACACAGACCTATGAGCTAAAAGCCCGGATAACCCGCACTAGTAAGTCGCATTGGTTGCGCATCACCTCCTCAAAGGCACCTAACGTAGAAGATAGTTCGGTATTAATGATTATACGTGACATAACGAATGAAATTGAATCTCGTAAGCAACAGAACTTATTCCAAACGGTCACAGATTATTTTGATAAGGCTTTAATGATTTTGGACTGTGATTATAAAGTTATTCAGATCAACAAAGCCTTCACTAATATATTTGGTTATACATCATCCGAGATTTATGGCTTACGCCCGAGAGATAAGCTATTCAAGGAAACAATCAGCCCAGAAGATGAGCGCAAAATTGATGTGTTCACCGCCACAAAAGAGCCCTTTGACTTTACGGTATCGACATTAACAAAAACTAATCAAGAAGTGTGGGCTAACTTTACATGTAGTCAGATGAGCGAAGATTGGGTTATTGATGAAAAGGCATATTACGTTGTCTTTATTTCTGATGTGACTCAAGCGAAGCAGCTGGAAGAGTTAAAGCGCGTTGGATTGTCAATGTTATCTACTTCAGACCCACTGAAAGCTTTCACATCGTTCGCCTCCATTTACGCACCCCCATTATTAAATGGCGTCCTGCCCAGATTCGCTATGCTAAATGGACAATCATTTAGCGCTAGTCGCGTGAACGAATTAAGCAAGGCTCATTACGTCCATTATTCGAAAATTCCAGACCTTCACCCTTGGTTAAAATCATTTGCCAAAGATAAGCTGATATACAGCACTCCTTTGACCAGCAAGTCTGGTCGATTAATAGGGCTTATTTTATTGCCAGTAGTCCATCCAGAGAGATTGGACGAACATCAAATTGAAGCGTTAACTATTTTGGCTCAACTGGGAGGGCTTGCGTTACAGCATCATGGTGCTTTAACGAAAATTGATCGGCTAACTCAATATGATTCATTGACCGGTTTGTTCAATAGCCGATACATGGAGCAATTTGTCCACCAAGAGCTCTCAAAAACCACTGATGAAGTTGCCGTGATATCGTTGGGAATCTGCAATTTAGAGCTTATAACTGAGCCTTGCGGCTCTCAGGCTGCTGATACAGTCATCTTAGAGACAGCGAAGCGCCTAAAAACAACCGCTGGTCGAGCCAGCCATATATCTCGAGCGGAATCGGGAGAGTTTTTTCTAGTCACTAAACTAATGGATATGGATAGTTTAAGGATGCTGTGCGAAGTACTGTTAGGTTCAACTACTCAAGTCTTAGAAGTAAATGAGTACAGTATCGAGATTGAAACGTGCGCGGGAATTGCTTTTGGTCAAGCAGAAAACTTTAAAGCCCTTTGTGACCAAGCACACATAGCAAAAAATCGAGCCCATATTGGGACCTATGGTTTCTTTGACGAGGGAATGAATGGTGTATCAAAAGAGCGTTTGTTGCTTAGTTACAGCTTAAAAAAAGCAATCAATGATTCCCAGCTGAAACTTTTTTATCAGCCCCAAGTATGCCCTAAGACAATGCGGGTGATGGGGGTTGAAGCACTAGCCAGATGGAATAGCCCTGAGCATGGAAATGTTTCTCCCGAAAAATTCATTCAATTAGCTGAAAAAATTGGAGAGATTGACAAATTAACACTTTGGGCTATCAAAACTGCTTGCGAGCAGATGTCACACTGGCGAAGCATAGGAGTCTATGTTCCTAAGGTATCAGTTAACTTGTCCCAACTTAATCTGAACCTGGACGGGCTTCCTCTATATGTTGAGCGGATTCTGAATGCTTTTCACTTGCCAGCAAGTTGCTTGGTGTTAGAAATCACAGAAACGGCTACATCAGAACTAACAGATGATAAATTAAATATGCTAAGGGCATTGAGGGACATCGGCGTTGGGTTATCAATGGACGACTTTGGTACCGGCTTCTCAAGTTTAGCAAATCTAGCCGCTTTACCTGTAACTGAGATCAAAATCGACAAGTCTTTCGTTCAGGCCATAGCAAATGACAATCGTTTCAGCGTGCTAGTATCTAGTATTATAGAGATTGGAAATAAATTGGGATTAACAGTGGTTGCTGAAGGTGTCGAGAATAAAGCACAACTAAATTCTCTTCGCTCCTATAACTGCCAGGTTATACAAGGCTTTATCTACTCTAAAGCAGTTTTAGCCGATGAAATATCTAATAAATTAAAGGGGGGGAGTTCGACCCCTGTGTTGCAACGTGATCATACACTCTCGCAGGCCCAAGTTTTGGATCATATTTGAGCTCTACTTTTTAACTTTGTCATCGAATTAACATGGCAAATAAATGGATTATTTAAACTCAGCTCATGAGGTGGTATAAATAACCATTGCTTTAAACCATATTCTAAGTTTGATATGTACCCCTTCCCGAATATTAGCGCTGAAGACGATAACGTTTCTCTTTGGAGCTTGCAGTGTTTTTTGATAAACGAATGTGAGGTTAGGTTAGGACCGTCCGCGAGTGACAAGCAGGTTTACCAGCCTGTTTTCAATAGTGATAATGGTGAACCGGTCATAATTAATACTCCTGAACTTGATGGTGCTTTTGCGTCACTAAGTAGAGCAGCACGCACATATTGGCCAACGACCCTATATGAGTTAGCACATGAGACGGTTCACTTGTTAGATCCTACAGTGGGCCCTACTAATTTCCTTGAGGAGGGTTTTGCTGTTCATTTTTCAGTAGATATGTCCAAAGCTTATACGAACCACCAACAGCAACCGAGTTGCCCTTTCTATTTAGAAGCCTGGCATTTGATAAAAAGCATTTCGAATGATGTATACGGTGCTGGGGCACTAATAAGGACTAAATTTGGCAAGTTGAGCCTGGCAAAGCCGAAAGGCTTGATGGTTCTATTTCCAAATATGCATTCAGCCGATGCGGAGAGACTTTGTTCGCAATTTAGTCAAAAATAACAAATTGATACAGCAGGAATAAAACCATTGAATTGCACCATAAAAGCAGATTTTTGACCAACTACTTTTGCCTATCTTTTAGGCTTTTTCGCTACGAAGAATGATGGATATATCAGAAGCAATAGAAAAATTATCATTAGTTGACGACCTCGAAAAATGGGCTGAAGTATCCGCCTCTTTACCCGTCAAAAGTAAACGTTATTTATACGAAAAAGCGGAAAGGCAGTGGATAAAAAGGAAGTTAGAAGATGGTTCTTTGCTCGTTCATCCCAAAGTAAAAGACGAACTTATTCAGAGAGAATTCTCCCCTTTAACCAAACATAGGAAAATGATCTGGGCGAGTGTGCTTGTTTCTTACGAGGGCCCTGATAGCAAGGAGCGTTTCAATAGGATAAAAACAAAAATAATTAAAAAATACAATAATCAATGGTGGTTCGAAGTATACAAGCGGGTTCAGCCAACATATGCTGCTCGGAAACGACTACTCGAACAGAGGTGCTTCACTCCAAAAGCCGTTAAATTCGCCTCTACTAGAAGCATGTTTTTCGGTAATTTGGTAAGTGAAGCTACCCAAGAAATATTAAAAACAATTCCCGAGAACTAATGAGCATTTATATACTCGTGTCATCCTCATAGAAATTAATGTTAACTAGCAATAAAACTTAGAAGGAACTTCTACCATGTTTCGATCCAGTAAATCACATTACATAAAAACTGACACACGACTTGCTGATGTCGTGTCAGCAATACAGGCTATGGGATCATATAAGTTTTACAAAAGAAGCTTTGCTGGGTGGTCGCAAGCTATCTGTGGTGATGAAAATCAAAAGGAGTATTGGGAAACAATAATTTTGGAACATCCAGAATTCTTTCGGCTTAACACCGAAAAAGATAAAGCATCATTGGTTTGGCGGCGCAACTATCCACGGAACTACCATGTTGACAGGAATAAGGTACTTACTGATATTGAGTTAAATGAGCTCTCAGAAGCTGACCGCAACAGTAGAGTTTCTAGAATGCCACTTTCTAGCGATGACATATCTGTACTGATCAATACCGCAATTAACTTACATAGTAGACAATTAGAGCGTAAGAAAGACAAATTATGGTGGCGCACCTCTGTAATAGGCCTTGCAGGTGTTATTGTCGGAGCTTTATTGAAATCTTGGCTCGACAACGGGGGGTAGAAGTCTAGAGCTGCTTCCATGCTAAGAACTCTCACATAGTGGTAAGTAAGGCTCTCGTCTTAGCAGCAACGATAAGAAGTTGGCGGCCAAACGCCACGCATTCCTGACATTATCTTCATTTTCATTTTCATTTTTCAGCATAAAATTACAATAGGTCATTTTGATGGAGGAAGGTTCACATTTGCAAAAAAACCTTCTGTATTTGCTGAAGTGATATTCTGAGCTGACTGTAAGAATTTCTTCGAAGCTTCGATATATTTTTTAATAACATCCGATTGTTCAGGTAGAGATTTAGCTTCAAGACATTCAAGCTTCCAAACCGCGAACAATGTCTCCAAATTCAACTTTGCACCCATGTTCAATTTCCATATTTCATCAGGTTTAAAGAAAGTTGAAATGCCAGTTACGACAGTAATCGACAGTGATAGACCTGTAATCCACAGCGCTTTATTTGGCAGAGCGAGGCTTTCCTGTGAAATAAAAGGAATGGCTACACTGAGGGCCAAGGTTGCCAACCCCAATAATCTGAAGCTAAGCCTTGGTCCTTTGATATGGTCGGTATAATACGAATGAGCGACGTGCATTTCTTCCGTTATCAATTCCTCTATGTCCTTGATGATGTTCATAAGTACATGCTCCTAGATATAATTTCGTATTTACTGTTTTATCGTATCGCTTTCAGAAATAAACCCACTGTGTTGTGTCTGTATGGTGTTCTGCTGATGGAGGTTTGAGGCCTCTTTTTTTCCGATTAAGTGATTCATGCTAACTCCTATTATTCCCAGTCATTACGGCTATAATCAGCAAGCTGTGGAGCATGAGTTTGTATGAAAATCTTTGAAAAAAGGTCACGCATCACATCGTACAAATTGTAATAATTTAAGAAGTGAACAATGAACAAGTCAAGTGAATCTATCTTGCCGTCGGGACTAGATTAGGTACTTATACTTAAGTGCTTAAAGAGTTCCTCTGCCGATATTCTCCACCGATAAATTAGTAGTTTAGTGTTGTTGAGAAATCAAAGTAGGACTAAATAATAGAAAGGGGTATAAGCGCCATTCACTTAATAAGCTGATGGATACTTTATAGGGCTCTGGATAGTTATACTTTATACAGGGAAGAGTTAATCGTCATTACTGGACGTTCTGCTCCAAAAGTCAGCTAAATCGCTTTCATAATGTTCATAGGTACGTTTACCTCGTCTTCTACGGCTATCGTGCCAGCCTGAGAAGTAGGCATGATCTACTAAAAGCTTCACTTTGCCAAACAGAGCGTTGTGTTGTCGAGAAAGGTAACGAATGAACAGTTTGTTTTGCTCTCCTGCAGATAGGGCTATAGGGAACTCGCGTAGTGCTTGCTTGGCATCTTCAAACTCTTGAGGAGTCTCAAGTAGATATTCCAGCATCATATCGTAGCTTTCGCCTTCAAATCCGGCTTGAGCGGATAACTGCTTTAATCTGGAAAGGGTTTCATGGGTAATGGTAATAGTGGTTTTCTTCCGCCGTGAACGGCTTGCCCACTGACTAAAGCGAGATAGGGCACGCTTTGCACCTATAGGGGTTAAATACTCCCTTAACGCGACTACATCCTCTTCATATGCACCTGAAAGCGTTAACTCATTGAGTGCAAACCCTTCATTTACTTCGGCCGCTGCAATTTTTTCGAGAATATCACCAGATGCCACATACCTTTTCCAGTAAGCTCGTATCTCGGTTTTATCTTTTTGGCGGCCAGGATGTGTCAAGCAAAACTCCATGTTTGATAATTCAAAATCACATATTAACCTTGCTTAGACACTTATCAAAATAGGTTCGATCACTTTTTCTTGTATGAACATAGGTAGCGGAAGTGTTATCGACCGCCAATCAGACAGCCCCCACGGCGTTGCTAATGACTGATTTGTCTCTAAGGTCATCTCAAAATCAAACGCCCCCTGTCTTATCGAACTAGGCTCTACAACAATTTGGCTGAACCCACTTCGGTGCGCTGCTTTAGATATACTTTGCTGAAAAGGGCTGGTGGAAAGGGCAATATTCAGGTGTAGTGATACACACTTATTAATGGTATCAATTAGACAACCTTGCTCTGCGCTGGCCAACTCATCAATATTCACAAATACAACGGAAATATCACTGCACTTTCTCCCTAGAAGTGCCAAGCGTTCGGTGAAGTCGTTTATCAATTGACATTTTGACTGGACTATTCCTGAGCTTAAATCCCAATATATCAATCCTCGTTTGCTATGTACCATCTCAAAGTTATCGTAGTGATTTCCTATAGCGGGGGTGTTCTTAAAAAAGCCACTGCCGTTTTTCAAGCGTTTTTTTAGCCTATAGGCGAGCTGATGCACTTCTTGGGTGATAAATTGATCCTTATTGAAGTCGAAAATAAGGGTGGTTTTATTTTGATAAAGTGAGGTCTCAATTGCATTATACATTTGCAACCAAGCCGTTAGGGTATTCACCGAGCCTAAATACAGGCGGTTTGTGGTGAACGCAGGCTTCTGCTTACCCCAAAAGTAAGGGATGGATGCAGATTCGCCAGTCGGGATGTCATATATGACAAATGCATGGTTATCGTCTTTAAATGCGTTGCACGCTGCGCTCATAGTTAGCCTCTCAATGACATCAATGAAAATTCAATATCAACGATAACGCTATGATTTTTAAACGCACAAAAGTAGTCCTATCAACTTGTTCGGTTCATTGCTGCTCTTTTCAAACCCCCGCTAGTTGGCATTTTGAGTGGGGGAGACCTCTTTTTTGACGATGTGTATTTTTGTGGCACACTGATATTTGATTGTATTAACGGAGGAAAAAAACATGCGTTTTCTACGTAACGTTAGTGGTATACAAATCAGTTCAGGTCATCGAGCAGTATCCAAAGGGAAAAGGCGTATCTCGTACCAGAGGAAGCGTAGACAGCCCTGGCATTATAAGTTGTTGTTTAGCAAAAAGAGTAGCATAACACTAATTTACATGCTGCCGCTTGTGTTCTTAGGATATGTTGTAACGTCTAACATTTATAACGAAATTGACTTTCGGCTTAAACACCGTGAATTGCTGGTGGCTCAAGAGAATGCCAGTTCAGAAGCAGAAGCCTTTTTTGTTGAATACGTGCGTAATTGCTATTCACGCCCAGGGCAAAAGGTTGATAATTGCATTGCCGATTATGTGACCGAAAACCCACAAGGTCTTGGGTTTAAGACACAGGACGAGTTTCTTAAGGATTACGCTTTTGCGCTGTTGTCATATCGATACGATTTAGCAAAACGCAATTACAAGCATTAGGCAAAGGGCAGGAAATTGATGAAGATTAGTCGTATTGTGCTTGGCCTTGGGTTGAGCCTCTTAATCAGCTCGCACTTAGTACATGCTAAGTCCCGAAATTGTAATGCATCAGAGAAAGCGCAGGGCAATGCCTACTTGTTGCGTATTGAGTCTGATCAAGCGCTTAAAGCAAGCCTTATCCGTGAGCATTTGCCACTTGGAATACCTCAATCCCTCGTGCATTCCTCAACCGAAGAAGTATTGGTCAATGGTGGCTATGTTATGGCATATGACCATGATCTGCGCACCTCATTATGGACAGGGTATCACCTGACATTGGCCGATCGAGACGGCGTTAAGGGAAAAGATCGGGTGAATTGTTTTCGGCCTGATCCGCGAATAGAGGTGGACGGGCCGGTATTGTCGGATTATAAAGAGCCAGTTTTTGACCGCGGCCACTTGGCCAACGACGCGGATCTAAAAGATGAACTGATAGAGCAAATTAATTCTTACGTTATGACCAACATGTCTCCCCAGCAATGCCGCTTCAACAGGGGGATCTGGTTATCAGCAGAGAACTTGGTTAGGCAGTGGGCGAGCCGTTACAAGGACATATACGTCATTACAGGCGCCGTTTATGATCAAGACGGTGATAGAGTACGAGACGCTGATAGTCGAGCAACAAAAATGTTGAGCAGCAATGGAAAGCAGAATATTGGCGTTCCTAGCGGATATTATAAGGTCGTTTACCGTCCGCTGAGTGATGGTACCGTCGCGGCTATTGGCATGTTACTGGACAATACGAATAAAAAGCACGGGAACAAATGGTCAGATACCGGTCCATATTTGCAAAGCAAGACGGTGCCACTGGAATACATCGAGGACGTAGCGGATCTGTCTTTATTTGATGAAGGTTATAAGCATTTGCTCGTACAAGATATTGCCAATTGGGACTTCTCAAAAGGCGGAAGTAATATGGAGTACAGTTGTAAATAACCCAGAAAACTGAACTAAAGCGTAGCGACCTAAGTAGTCGCTTTTCTTTTTTGATAATTTATAAAAAACACTCAAAAAAACGTGATCAGAGCGTGGCAATGTCGCGGTGTAGTTCATCTCCTTAATTTTGTTAACACCCCCTCAGCAATAACATCGCCAGTGTTTTGGTCAAAGTCTCTACCTGCATCGGAAAATGCCTTGCCTAGAGCATTTTCAATATTGCCATTCAGTTCTTCGATATATTCCATAGCCACGTCTTCACTCAAAAACGTCTTAGTTGCATGATTGCGCCAATGGCGCACCTGAATATCCGACCAAATGTAGTGACTATTCTTAGATATTACCTTCATCGCCATCTTAAGCTGATTGCGTCTGAACTGCTCTTTAAATGGGTGAGCGGATATTACATCATACAGTGGAGTGAGCCAGTGACCAGAACGGTCTAGATAAACGCTGAAGTTCTTAGCATGGCCATCAATGCCGATTAATAGCCAGAATACGTATTGTGCGAGAAAGAACTGATACATATCCCCTTCACCTTGAGTACTAAAGCGGAGTAATTCAGATATTTCTTTCGCCCCCGGGCCTCCGTTGGCTTCATACTTTGACTGGCCAGCTCTTCCCAGTGCCTGGCACATATCTTCCTGTGTTAGTCTGTATAAAAGCCCATCTTCACTCCACGCTCTATCAAATCGTTCAACCACCAGCGCTTTTTGATCTTCGAAAGTCTGTATATCCGCTTGAGCGACGTCAAAACCCAAGTGGTGCATAAATCGTAAGCAGAACCATTCATTATCTACACTGTTTGTTAGCTTCAGACCGTTCTCTAGGTCATCAATAGGTAGTTTGAATATATGAGTAGTTGGTGTGGTGCCTAATGGTCGATACCAGTTACCATCGTGAAGCGTCAATGCGGTTTTCTCTTGTGCGCCTGCAATAGATATTCGAAATACATCGTCATCGTCCATACCCAATGTTCTACGCCTAGCCGTGTTTCTCATATGTGTAGCGATATCACCTTCACTCATTGTTTCAAGCTTCAACTCATCCATGCCATCAACCGGTTCCGCTGTCAAAGAAAGAGAGCCAACACAGTCACGGCCAATTTCACTCAATAGATCCATTGTATCTGTAGAGTAGGCGCCAACTCGGTCAACAATTAGCTTACGAATTTCTATATCGTCTGGGAGCAGGTTGTCGAAGTAATAGCGTACTTTGTCACCGGTATGCCTATTTTTAGTGAGTGGCATCGATAAACTGATTGGGTGTGCTATTACGTTTGATAACCATTCATGGTCATAAGTAAATGCATGCGTACCACCACTGCGCTCAAATACACCTACATGCTGACCATTGATACCAACAAAGAGAGTATTTGTTTTTTTTCTTTTGGCCATTACTTCTTCTCGAACTTATGCTTGCTAACGATCGTTGGCAACCTTTTTGGCTTGTGCCAGGATGAACGTAGAGTAGCATCGTTCACTAATTTATCGCTCTTATGAGAAATTTGCTCGACAGCAACCGTTGCGGGAGAGCGCGGTTGATGGATACTATTATCCGGATTCAGCAGTGTTGACATGTCGACATCTATCTTTAATGTGTTCAGCACCATCATGACCGTTCCAAATGACACGTTGGATGGGTCATTCTCTAACTTTGAGATAAAACGTTGGTCTTTACCTATCTTCGTAGCTAAGTCTGTTTGAGATAACTTTAGCGCCTTACGTGTTGAGGCTATGTAGTGACCTACATCTCTTGGGGTCTTTATTTTCATGGCGAATCACAATATTCCCTAAAAAGTATATTTACCAATATACGTTATATGGAATAATTTGCAATATTCCTTAAAGAGTATATTCATTATTGAATGTGCCTAAATATTACGAAACCCAGAAAAGCCTATTTTTGTGGGTTGATAAGACCTATCGTTTAGGACAGCTCCTAATAACTAGACGACGAAAACAACAGTGACTAAGTACGGCTTAAAGCCATTTCATTTATGTTTACCCATTGAGAGTGGGAAATAGAGTTGAAGGCTACCTGCAATACGGCACCATACCCAAGAGCTATCTTGCTAAACCTTCCGCCGCTCGCGGCGGGCCCGAGCGCTACGCGCATGTTTTGTCAAAACGTAGAGCGCTCCCAGTGAGAAGAGCACGTATTGACCCACGGGTGTATCAACATTGTTGGGAGTGGTGTAAAGAACGCCTAGTAGGGAGAGCGGAAAGTGATCTTTTCAACGTGATTAACGTCAGCCGGCAGCGCTCCCCTTCCCTCTTCCGTGTCACCATTTTTTCCAGTTTCTCAGGTGTTGGGAACGACCATTAACCAAGGAATGCACTGGGTATGGTGCCGTACTATACACTACGGAGATACGTTTTCAATTAAGCCAATGTCGCTTGCACCGTTCGGTGATCCCCACATTAACGTGCCGCGTTTTATATTAAGTAATTCACTTTTTTTGAAGGAACGTTAAACTTTTTAAACCCAACGACTGCAATTTGGCACATTTGAGTAGTTCGGCTTTGAGCGAATTGCAGACGTTGAGAATATTGGCATATATTCACGGCTTAAAACTAAATGAACTTTTCTTCAATTTTGAATGATAAAAATGCTCATTTAAATTGTTAAACCTTAGCTAAAACGGATTGAATCCAATCAGCGAAAACTCGAAATGACAGATTTAAATGCTTGCTTTGAGGGTAAACGAGGGATAAAGGAATAACTGGAGTCTGGTACTGTTCAAGTACGTGTATAAATTTACCATTGTCTATATACGGTTGTGCTAAATAGCTAGCGATGCGAATCAAACCCAAGCCCTGCAGCCCACAATTTATGAAAGTATCAGTATCATTAACTTTTAGTGTTTCGTTCATTTTAACCTTAACGTTTTCTTCGTTATCAATAAACTGCCAACTAATCGCACGGCCAGAGCTTTGACTAAGATAGCCGATAGAGTGGTGCTTAGTTAATTCATCTAAGTTCTCTGGTTTTCCAAAGCGCTTTATATAGGTCGGCGATGCGACCACAACCCAGGATGAGGTAATGAGTGGGCGTGCAACGAGTGATGTTGAGTCTTCAATTTCTCCAGCACGAATGACACAATCATAGCCATCATGAAATAAGTCAACATTCTTATCGCTTGTGCAAAGTAAGAGCTCAATATCTGGATATTTATTAATAAACTGGCTAATTTTTGGCAAAATAGAATGATGCGCTAAGGATGTTGGCATACTCACTTTTAGCCTGCCGCTTGGCTTTCCAGCTTTGTTCGGGAAGTTGGACTCTATTGCTGATATTTCTGCGAGTATGTGTCGGCATTGTGTTGCATAACTCTCGCCATCGGACGTTACACTTAACTTGCGTGTGGTTCGCTGTAACAACTTGACCCCTAAATAGTCTTCCATCTCTTTTATAATTCTAGATACCGTGGATTTAGGCATATTAAGTGCCTCAGCCGCCTTACCGAAATGCTTAGCATCTACAACTTGAACAAATACCCTCATACCTTCGAATCGATCCATTAAACCCACCATTATCCCAATATAAAGAACAGTTAAACCTATAATTAGCTATTATCACTAAGAATAATTCGAATTACACTTTATTTTGAGACAATCAATAGAGAGTAACGATTTTATGAAACACAATGTAAACGTAGATGTATCAAAAATACTTGTTATGGGGGCCGGTCAGCTTGGTCTAGCGGTTCTTAATGCATTACAACCTAAAGTATATGCATTGGGTGGGGATATAACTGTTTTAGTAGCACCAGGCTCCATAGAGGATGAAGTAACGCCAGTTGATGAGTCGCTAAAAAAGTTCTCGGCAAAAAGGATAAAATTTAAGGCTTTTGATTTAAGTAGTATTAGTCATGAAGCTCTAATTACCTTTTTTTCTGAATTTAATACCGTTATCAACTGTACGGGGTTTGTTGCTGGGCCTGGTACACAAACAAAAATTACACAAGCTGTTCTAGAGGCGGGTGTTGCACGGTACTTCCCATGGCAATTTGGTGTAGATTACGATGTAGTAGGTAAAGGAAGTGGTCAACCAGTGTTCGATGAACAGCATGAGGTTAGATCTATCTTACGTCAGCAGCAAAGTACGGAATGGGTCATTGTCTCGACAGGCATGTTTACGAGTTTTCTATTTGAACCCGCTTTTGATGTAGTCAACCTAGAAGAGGGATATATAAATGCACTCGGTGGTTGGGAGAATAAAGTCACGGTAACCAGCCCTGAAGATATTGGTAAACTAACCACTGAAATATTATTAGAATCCCCCCGAATCATCAATGAAGTCGTCTTTGTTGCTGGTGATACTATTAGTTATGGTGACTTAGCTGATGTAGTTGATAGCTTCAGTAATAAGCCTATTACACGCAATGTCCTCAGTTTAGAAAGCCTGCATACTGAGCTGACTAAAAATCCTGACGACCAAATGCTAAGGTATAGAGCTGCTTTTGCTCTAGGTAATGGCATGTGGTGGAACATAGATGAAACATACAATTTTAAAAAAGGAATTGAAACTCAAGATACTGAGCAATGGTTAAATACGCATATAGGGTAATTATTCATTACTGTTGTGTTATCCCCTTAATCATGTATCACGTAATTCAGTTACTTGAATAACTAGGGCCAATTAAATTGGCCTTAGTTATACTGACTTTGGCTTCACTTATTGTATTTGGTCAAATGTTTTTAAAGTTGATGTATGCTAAGAGCGAAAAGCGGTCATTGGCGAAACTGTGATAGTAGTCCGCTCTAGACAAATAGCGGACCTTCATCAGTCGTATTCTTTAACAGCCCGGAGGCTCATATTTGTTAGGTATTTTTTTCATGGACTAAGCTCCCCTCTATTAAATACTCCCATATTTCGCTACATTCGTGACGACCAACTAAGGGACTATCAATCTTACAGCTGCCGCCACTACTCCAATAATGCCGCCACAATTTGTTCTCTTCACTTGAGTCTAGGCACGATTTATGACCGAAACCTCTGGCCAACGAAATTATCTCCATATTTGCTTTATGCACTTTGTTAAAACGATTAGCCTCAAGATTGAACTCTTTAATATCATCGCCATTCCAGTTATATGCACGTATCGCTTTCTCACAGTCTTCAATCGTTTTGAAAGCGTAGATACAAGAAAACCTTGATGGTAAATGTGGAAAATTGCTTCTCCTACATAATTCAGCATTGTATTCAATTCTATAGACGTCAGTGACACTTAGGTTAAATAGAGAAACGCCGTCAGAGTCCCAGTTCTGATTTGGCACGAAAGGAAAATAGTCTGCTGATCCAGATAAGTATTTTTCTCTAAAACTTTTATTTGTTAGTGCATTACTAAATCCTGAGGACGTGATGCGACCAGAAGCTTCGAAATTTGCCTTCGCTAACGGATTATTCAAATTTAAGAATACGTAATATTTGTCTTTCATGCTTTTTGACTAACGCCCGCATTTGCGCCTGATTTGGAGGGCAGCGAAAAACCAGTCTGGCAACATCCGCTTATTATTCATTTTACGGCCCATAATTAGCTCTCATTTCATTTTGGAAATCTCTGAGGAGGCTAACGCAAAGGTAGTATTTATCCAGTTTTTCTTTCAACACTTCCATCTGATCGTGTAATTTCCTCAGATTAATATATTGGATGCCGTCTAAATTATTGTTCCCTTTTTTATCTTTAGGGTACCGGAATGCAAACGACTCAGGATCGACTTTCACGAATTCAGTGATGATCGTTTTTATAGCCTGAACATCTGCTTTGGTAATATAGCCCTTTATAGACTGGTCATGATTTTTGATAATTCTCGCCATTAAAGAATTGGCCGTGTTCCACAGGTCGCCAATCCTATGATGTTCTGGGAAACTTGCCCCTTCTTCAAGTAATATCCTCGACTCTCGAATAATGTGCTTAAGTTGCAGCTCTATATATTGACGGTAAAGAAACGATATAGGGAAAACTAAGATATCCTGATCGGTACCCGACTCAACTACATCATGGACAAGCCTATCTGCTGCTTCTCTATAGCCTTCGATATAAAACCCAATAGTATCGTGTGACCAATTTAAGCATGCATTGGCCTTCCAATCCTTGTCACCTGAAAATAGTGAATTACTCAACTTACTTCCCTTATGCAAACTGCTTAGTACTGAGACTTCATAGTAACACCCGTTTCCCCTGAAAAACTATATTCTGTGTATTCATTAGAAAGAATATGGAATCACCATAATACGAATATAAAGGCTGAACGAGCAGTCCGGAGCAACCTAAACTTCAATAGATTCCAATATTTCAAAAGCGTCGTCTACTTCGATTCGCTCTCAAAACTATTAAAATACTTTTTCATAGCACTATTTGGACTTGGTGGGCACGACCGGCACAATCAGTATTTTAGCGGAATGCTAGATTTTTTATATTGGTCAACTGAAGTGAAATTACGTGTCTGCATGTGTTTTCGAATATTGTCAAGAGAGTTAGACAGAGGGCCGACAGTTACGTCGGTTATTGGCAATTTTTCTAATTGACAATACTTATTTCCCATATCTTGTAAACACATCGCCTCAATATACTGCTTTTCACCTGTGTAGGATTTTGCGACCTTTATAAAAGGCTCTATTGAAGGTTTTTGACAAACTGCTACAGCTCTATATTCATGTTCTTCGTAAAAACTGGGGTGTTTGAAAAGAAGCTCTATCGGCTCAAATGCATGAGAAATTAAGCCTTGCAATACACCAGCTATATTCGGTTCTACTTCAATTAACTTGCTTAATTCTGTTACCAATGGCGATAACGTTTCATTGCAGTAGTTAATTGCTTTTTCAACCAAATGGTTCTGTAAATCTTTCTCATACACCACAGGTAGGATATCGAAAGTTTGTATAGAGTTCCCGCTTTGAGCCGCTACAACACAGTTACTAAAATCGAACTCAATCTGAACACCCTTGGCTGAATCTCCGTACGCTCTCCATTGACTTAAGCTGTCTGGAGTTGATGAAAAGGAAGCAACAAAAGTCGGCATAAGCCTTCTAAATTCCTGATGATGACATATCAGATTATTTGAGTAATGTAATAGAAGTTGAGATATGAACTGCTGATTTATAGAGCTAGGATGTGACGCAATATGTTCATGTAGAAGCTTACCGCCATAAACTACTTCTTCGGCATCGTTTAGATAATTAAACTCTGTTGCTCTGATGTTATTGGATTCGAGCATCGCATAAAGAGTTTCTTCCGAAGTGTAATGATATAGCTTCTTATCGTCACGAAGTTTTGAATGAGCGACAATTTCAGAGAGTATTGATTTTTTTAAGCTTTCGATATGAGGATATAGACTTTCTGTCATTTGCATTATTCTTTCAAAAACAATGTCCAAGTTAATTCCCTATTCAATATTTTCACTGCGCATAACCAAGTTTAAAATAACGCAAAAGGAAGCTAAAAGCACTGTTAGTCTGAGCACCGTATTAACTATCATACAAAGAATGCACTGCTCACTTCTGCTGTTCACTCTTTGCCGTCAAAGAATCGTAAAGAGCCAATGTCCGCAATACGTACATTGCTGACTGACAGAAAGAGTTTAAGCTACTACACTTTAGTAATTTCTGAGTTAAGCTTCGACGGTAAATTTTCTGGCTTGTGGAAGTGACTTGAGTTCACCCGATTCTAATTTCGCAGATAACTTCTTTAGACCACTTTTCTTATACATCGACAATTTTATCTCCTGCGCCAATTTGCTTGTTGCAGTAATAATATACGTATTGTCAGCTGAGCTGGGTACCGACGTTATATGACCGCTTTCAACTAGTAAAGATAACGCCCCGCGCATATTTCGCCTTTTTTCTTCAATACTCAATTGCGATTTGCCAAATTGCGCCATTACATCGTTCACTATCAACTTGTAATTTCCGCCCGTGAAGGCGTTGCGCCAATTGCAACATAGATACTTATGTAAGAACCGCGCTAAGGTCCCTTTGTGTGACAACGTTCGATCAAATGAAAACTGTGAATAGTTCAATTCGAATAATTGCTCAACAACATAATCTGAGAATGAAATGAAACACCGATCCTTTGCGCGACCGGCCCCTGTCGTTTCCAATACTGCATCAGCAAAAACATCGCTCGTGATAGCAACCTCTTTGCCCTCTCTATCAACCCGAACACGTGTTTTACTGTCACGTAAGATTATTAATGCTTCTCGAATGACGTCATAAGGTTTGGTTTTACCTATCTCTTTCAGAATTTCCCGAATTTGATACAAAGTGAAATAAACACCATAACGCGGTGAACTGCCAGGTAAGGCCTTTTTCGTTAATCCCCCGTTTGCGGCGATCATGAATAAAACTTGCTCGACGACTTCCTCTTTATCACCCGGGTACGCTAAATAAGAGACAATCTTGCCGTCTTCTTTGCGGCTTATCGTTGCAGGGTGAATGTCGCAAATAAGTTTGTTGTTACCGACTGAATATGGATTACTGACAATTAAATTGTGAGCTGCACTGATTTCAGAACCCTTTATCGCTGGGTTTCGACCACGTATGAAACGCGGGATTAAATCTATATCGCCTATCGTGTTACTGAAACGCTGTAAACCATCATCACAATTATTTGGCTCGTCCACCAACATGAATAAATCCATCTGGCGTTCTTCGAGCTCTAAGATCTCATCTTGTGTCAGTTCTTGGTTTACATAATCAGGTAACATGGTCGCTCCCTTTTTCATTTGATGTAAATCTACGCGAACATATTATTTAGTGCTACTTCGTAATAGCACCTTATATTGATCGTTTTAGTGCCTTTTAGTGATCTTTTTCAGATCCGAGTGATTTAACAAGAGAAGTACTCATTCACTACCTTTAGATATTGCTTTTAAAGCATTTTTCAAAATTTGGGGCTTACTAGGTACTATTATTCGAAAGTGAGTCAGTTTATGAGTGGTAAGCACTAAAGAAACGTATACAAAACAAGGGAATTTATAGGTAATGGGGCTAATTGGGTACTATCCATTAAGCAATTACAAAGTAATAGTGCCTAATTTGCCCCATATCTCAGCGTTGATGCGGTTATAAGGTACTAATCTTTCTCCTTTGGATAGTTATTAACCAAATTATGAATTCATACTGCCTAATAAGACCATTCTGCGCTTACTAGGCAGTATTCCGATTAGCCTAAACTTACCGGTTGAGGGCTAATACTACCTAATTAGCGCAGAACAGTTTTCTAATAGTGCCTAGTTAGCGCATTTTTTAAAAGCTGATGCGCTTACTAGGTACTAATCCCTGTCGTTTTCTTGTTTAAGACCCCAATTTTTTTGACATATTTTATTTTTAAGAGTCTAAAACATAATAATCAGAATATTATTATGTTTAGGATAGGAATAAAGGGAATGTAGTTAGGTTATAGGGATCTCTTTTAGGTTAGGTATAAGGGGAGACTGAGCTAAAACCTTTAATTACATGGCTCTCCACTATGGCTCTGGGTACTATAAGGTACTAAAGCATGGAATATTAGGTACTAAACCGAACCTTATAAGGTATTAATAGCGATCATTAATAGGCACTAAGTTATGCGCTCATTAGGTACTATTAAAGATCACTTAAAGGTAGTAAGGCCTATTTCATCCCCAACCTGATAACAAATGTGTCCACAAAATAGTCGCTTCCGATCAATAAAAGGTACTTTTTTAGGCCGATTTTTGGCTACTTATCCACATACTATCACGGCAAACTCAGTATAAATGGGCAGTTTAGGTAGTATTAAAACAGTAAAAGGTACTATACCGATCACTATTAGGCACTATGTAAAACAGCTTATCCACAAGAAAAAGATGGGGTATTCGCTATTCACCCTTGCTCATAACTGCTAGTCAGCTTGGATTAACACCTTCTCTCCCAACGGAGCGTGAATGCTTGGTTTGTCGATTTGTTGCACTAGCAAATTTTGAGGTAAATGGGGCTCAAGCAAATCATTAAACACCTCGACTTTATTAAAACTCGAGTCTAGCCATAGATCCATTGTGTCGTCATCTTGGGGCAACATAAGAGGACTCGCTTTTGTATGGAAGGGTTTTATCTTTTCATGAGGTGGTATTGTAATGATAGAACAGGATAGCGTGATGTCTCCACTGTCCTGGTTCACCCATTCACGACAAAGGCCACCAAATGCTATAGCTGCATCTTGTGCAAAAAAATCATGATAACGCGCCTTGGCCCCCTTCCCTTCTGTTTCCCCAAAACCCGAAGCCATAATAATACAACGAGACTCGCGGAATGCTTTATATCCCGCACTGCGTGGAACGTTTAATTTGTCGTAACGAGTATTGAATGAAGTGTATTTGGAAGGCTTGAAACCTCCGTTCGCTTTCTCAAGCAGCAACCACCAAATCGCGTTATCTAGGCGGCGCTCCCCTTCTACTTCTCGAATGATTGATATTTTGTGTGCTGCCCCTAGATATCGATTATAGATAGGCTTCACATCGGATAATGAAATCCCTAGTCCTTCCATTAACGAACTAACGAAGGGATCGTCTGTTACATTAAGCCGCCCGCACATACTCACCCCCTTGAGTTGATAAGTCATTATCATAGCGTCAGTGAAGAAATTTTCACAACATTACTCTTCGTCTGTTTTTATGTGCGTTAGGTGGCTGATGCGTTTCCACTAGTTCTCCTTAACCTTCCACTTAGCGATGAGGTTTTAAGTACTTCGGCCAGTAATTGTTTATTTGGCGCTTTGGCTTAAGAACCAATAAAGCACGAAAAATTATAAATACTGTTAGAGAGCTATGCACTGAATGGCCAAGTTACTTTGCTGCTCATGGCGTGGGTGGAGGTGACCTAGAACGACTCAAATTTGTCAATCCCGACGTCTTAATCAACGTTTTCTTTGCATTGATGCTTTCTTTTGATTCCCCTAACCTTCTTTGACTTAAGAGAACAAACGTTGACCACCTGACTAATGCTGGGTAACATTAAACTGTATTTAAATACAGTAATTAATTATGGCAAATTTAATAGATTTAATGTCGGCTCTTGAAGCTGAAATTGTAGAACTCAGAATATTGCTGCGTGAAAATGCTGTACCAGAGTTGTGTAGCTATTTTCATGTACCATTAGTCACCAAGGATGAGGAGAATTCAATTATTGAGTTTGGCTATTCAAATATCGAAGTGACAACCTTAACGGGCCATGAGGCACTGCAGCGCAGTCTAGAAGCATTCTCTGACTTCTATGTTCCCGACAGCTCTTTTTCAAGGCGTTTTGTTACTAAGCATCCTGGTCTTATTGTCGTTTCAGGTGGTCAGTCTAAAATCTCTGCACAAGTCATGCGGGTTAACGCTGCGAAGTTGGCATTTAAAGCCGGTGTTCTTGCTTTAAGCGATACAGCACTAGAAAAGTGGAAAGAAGTGCATGACCGTTTTATGCATTTGATTACGACAACTGTGTACCGTTCTATTTACTGCTTTGACGAAGATGTTCATAGAATCAACTTCAATTGGGTTTCTCGACCCAGAGTAAGTAATTTATCGAAAACTGAATTGGTAGAAAAAATTGAGAGCGGAATGTTTACTATTCCACCATCTCATTCAATCCAGAGTTGGAAAGCAGTTTTAGACGCAGATAAATCTCTAATTGAGAAACAGAGAAATGAGACCTTTACTATCCGTCGGAGAATAAAATTGCGCCCCGAGGCATCTATTAGGCTCAAAGATGCGAATACCGCGTTAGGTTATAGTGCTGGACTGCCCTACATTACCTTTAACAAACCCGCTTATTTCACTCCTTTGGAATCGTTCGATACCAGCAAAAAGCAGAATCGATCGAGAAAGGAAGACTCGCTGCAATTACTAATTAAGAGGATGAACTTATATGCAGATCGCAATAGTTCGGAAGCTGAATCGTAATGATCGTGAAACTATCCACAGGGCTGTGGATAGTTTATGTCATACCCCATTTAGTCCAGACTAAACTACTCAACTTTTGGCTGGAAAAAACATTCGGAAAAAAATGTGACAATCTCGCCCGTGGCGATCTGACTTAGATCGTCGCTCATGTTGCACAACGTAGTTTTAATTTGCGAAGCACTAAATGCGCTTAATGCATCCTCATCTCTTTTATTACCAGCCACCAGCCAACCTTGAGCGCTATTTGACGTTGTTTGATAATATCGAGTCACATCTTCAAGCATCGCATCAGGTAGGGACAATAGGGTAGCTTCTACATCCACTTTAAATTCACCCCCTTTACTTTTAATGACTGTGAAAAGTGGAAATGCATGTACGTTATCCCGAAAGAGCGTGATGTTTGTTTTAATGAAATATGATTGACCATCTTGAACCTCTGATTTAAACCTCACTCGATCGTTTTCACTAAACCCTTTTATAACTTCCGTAAATTTATCAGGTTGTAGAACAAAGCGAGAAGCTGATAATTCATCTTCGCTCAGTACGACCTTCCAGAAATCGTTTGCAACTGCAGCTGGGGCATTTGGGGTATACAACAAATCAACCCAGAGCGAGATAGGTTTAAGAAAGTAATACAAGGCGGATGTTGCGACCAATACCACAATAGATACGTATGTTAATTTAGATTTTAGAATACTAGTCATATATTGCCTGCCCCATTAATGTGTTGAGGTTTCGTATTCAAGGGTGAATAACGGGTTATGAATTCTTGCGTACCAATACAGGTGATAGCTTGAAGATGCGGCAGAGTGGAAAGTGTTCCTATGTATGGGCTTAGCCATTGTGGATGGCTAATGACTTGACCTGTTTGCATCAATTGTGCGCATTCAGTTGAATTGAACAGGCTTTCTATAAAAGAAACCACCTTACTGTCCATATCATGATTAGGGTACCTTCCAGAATATAGCGTATGAATTTTGGGTATCTGAGCTAGTTTTTCTAATTCTTGGGTTGTTTCCTTATCAAGTCTATCGATACCCAAAACCGTTAACCTGAAAGGCTTTCTAAGCCTCTTGAACTGCATTGATAGTAGTCTGATAAGGTATTTGTACCTTATGCCTTGTAAGTATTTGTTTTCGCTCACAGGCCATTCTAGATATGGAATGTATTGCCAACGTGAGATGGCGGACATATCTACGGCTGCTTCTTTGTCACTCGCTAATACATCAAAGAAGTTAGACCGATATAATGCCGAGACCGCCCTGTTTGATTCTTCGTCCATATCGGGGCCAAAAATGGATAGGAATGCCCCAATATTATCCGACATGCTTTTTTCCCGTTCGTAAAGTTCAGAAAAGGCTAAGACGTCTCTTGGATCATTAAACAATATGCAGGCAACATCAAATAGCGAAAGTCCTTTAAATAAGTTAAACACTTGCTCTTGAGGCTGCGCATTTCCATATTCATCATGTAATGTAACTAAGTTCTTAAACCCACCATTTGAACCGGTGCAGACTTGATAAACATTAGTTGGCTTTCCATGAGCTTTAGGGACTTTAACGATAATATTTTGCATATCTTTAGCGGAGGTTATCGCATTTTTTAGGCACTCAATGGCTGCACATTCGCTATCAAATGCGACTGGGCCACTTAATATCATAGTGTTCTTGGATGATAATGTTGGTTTGATTATTCTCGGGCCGCTACTTTGCTTCGCTAAGCCCATTTTTACTACATCAAGCCAAGATTTATTTTGGCTTGATACCAAATTGGGGAGGGTCATTTGTATACTCCTAAAACAATACAATACGTCTTTGACTCGTGGCATTGCTAGGAGAATACCTTTGGGGGATTGTTATTCAACGGCTTTCCGGATTTGGGAAGATTTACCTCGTTCAGATAAAGCTAACTACACTTGATATTCCACTAGACCTGCCTTCATTATGAAAAAGTTCTTATTCCTTTGAGTTTTACTTGGTATCCAGATGCGCCTTTTTTAAAGGTGACTCTGCCCGTTTCACTCCCTGCTTGATCGCTAGGGTTATGGTCCATTTGTTGCTCTAGTTCTATAACGGTTGACTCACTTACATTTTTAAATGAAATCACTAGTTGGTTATTATTGGAGATCTCAATAGCGGTAAGCGGATATCCACCAGCTGTTAGCGCAATGTGATCATCAAAAGCCGTATGGTGAAGATGAATGGCAGAAGGCAAGAGGGGTAATTGCAAACTCGCGTAATCTTCTTGTGAATCAGCCCTGACAGCCTTTTCGTTAATCGCTAGTAGCTCCAGCATTGAATAGTCATCTTTGATAAGTGCTTTAGATAATGATTGATAAAAATGAGGGGGGCGACCGAAATGTTCATACAAAAAAGCGTACTTGTCTTCTAGCCCCATAAGCGAGTCTAGCATTTGCAATGCAGAGTAGCGTTCAGCCTTTTTCCCAACATCAGATAATGTTGCAGCAGTACCAATGAGGGCGAAGCATAAAGCAACACCCCCTCTAAAGTATTTGCTTTTCTTCGTGTCGCTCATGAAAGTTCCTTATTAAATACCCAAAGGCATTCTTTATAATATTCGTCTGGATTTTTACTTGTGTGATTCCCAACCATTAATACATCACCGTGAAGTGAACGCATCAAGGGGACCGTTCGTGACTTCCGCTCTTGGTAAATGTCATCGTCCCATTTCCCCATGACTTCAAGAGCTTTTGTTTCTCCTTGATTGCTGATGAGGAAATCAGGCAACACCGCGACACCTTCTATGAAAGTCGGTGTGAGGGGCTTTATTAATGTGCCTTGAGACTTATTCGTCAATAAACACTTGATGGCGATTTTTGCAGCTATGCGCTCTAAATTACTATCTATGATCATAAAGCCGGTACTGGAAACCACGGGCGAAACAAAACAGCGAGTTATGCTAAATTCAGTTTTCCCTTGCTCATCTTTGCCGGAGGGACTGACAATTGCAGCTACAAGTAATGGCCCCTTATTTAATGAAAAAACACCATTAAGCCGTGTCACTAAGCATTTTTTGTTTAACTTAACATCCCAGTTTTCCTTTACGTGAATTACCCAGTCGTCTTCGTCTTTACTGACGCTCTCAACATGCCCTAATAAGAGTGCTTGGGGTTTATGCCGACCTATCCAGTTTCGCTCTCGGCTGGCAAGCAGTTTTTTTGCCTGACTTAACTTTCCAAATCCCAGAAATATATATTCTTTTAGTGATTTACTGCCGAGTGTATATCGTGAAGATGCATGGATGATCTCACTGGCTTCTCGACTAAAACTAGGCGGTCTTGCTAACGAGATTTCATTGCACCTTGCTGTTTCTAATAACCCTGCGACTAATGCATATAGCTTGTCAGTGCGAGCTATTTTACTGGCCCTTCCTGTTGACTGAAGAGGCTCATGTTGGGGGGTATCACTGCTAACACGACTAAATGAAAATACATTCAAGTTGGCTGTTCGCTGTTGATGCTGAACATCTACTAATTCATCAAACACTGAGAAAAAGCGACATCCGCTTTCGTGCTCTTCCCTACCTGGTACTCGTGCTAAATAATATTGGTTGTTCGCTCGTAGGCGCTTGATTGTCACTGGTAAATTGCACTCGCAAATAAACCAGTAACCGTATGCTTCTTGCAGAAAATGTTGGTGGTCGGGACCATTTGAGAAAAGGGTGCGCAGCTCAGATTCACTGAGTTTACGTATTATACTTGGCGTTGAATCTTTCGCATATCGTCTGGATAATCGCATTTGGCACCTCTTATTCGTTGTTACTCGTCTTTAATAACCGTTATCGTCTTCTCTTCTTCGTCAATGCACGGATACATGTCGTAATCACCAATTAAATCCATCGTTCCCATTGGAACATTGGCAGAGTTTAGAATTCGAGGGCTGGAAATAAACATGTCTGGGCCATCAAAATACAATGCATTCCAGTTGTTTTCGCTTACGATGCGATCAAGATTGGCTTTCAGTGAGCCAGGTTTAACCAGCATCGCTACATGATCATCAGGGTTTGCCTGTCCGATTAGACTAAAAAAAGCTTCCTCATCAGTTAGGGCTACATCCAACTCTTCTTTAGATACTTTAACGTCCGGTGTGTCCTCATCCAGCAACTTAACTTCACCTTTATCCGTTGCCGATTTAAACTCTTTTTGCGTTAATTGGATCGTGCCATTTTCATCTGCTAGATAAGTTTTACCATCTATTAGAAATTCGTTGTCATTCGACGCACATGCCCCCAATAAGCTGCTTAGTACGACTGCGATTAATACCTTTTTCATAACTTTGTTCTCTCAAATATCTGAATGTTTTTTCATTCTTACTTGATAGCTAATCAACTTCATCAAAATTCTGGATATGACGTATTTCTCTTTGATATTCGAAGGGGGTGTCAGTGATACATTTTCAATCATCAAACAAATTACTATCTTTACCAGAGTCAATTGCTGCCTGGTTCATAAGTAGAAAGAGAGATTTTTTATGCTTTTGATAAGTGGTACTAAAATACGTATTTCGTGGATTGTTTTGGCTGTGGGTTGTTCATGTATTTGCTCATCATCAAACGGCTGGGCCAACACGAATACAATCCTTGAAAAGCACATTGAAGTCGCACAGGCAACCATAGCAGCGAGGTTGCAAAGCATTGAGGATGCCACCAGCGCCCTACAAAAGCTAAACGATGATATAGCCCAACAAAAAGCAGATATTCTCGAGAGTAGAACTGCGGGCCCTAGCGAGCCGGTTGTCTATTACAAGCAAAAAACATTGCTCGATTGGCCATTGGATTCGGCCTATCGCTCCCATCAAGACTATAAAGTTGTTCTGGATTTCAATAATGCGAGTCAGGTCGCGAAACTAGATGAGCAGTACCAAACGTGGATTAATGATGGTTGGTATATTGTGAAAAGTGTTATTACTCGAAATGATCCGGACAATACGAACCAATCGACGGTTTCTTTACGCTTAGGAAAACTAAGCAACTATTAATTATATATAGCATGTATATCACCCCCATCACCAAGCGCTTTTTTAAACAAAAAGTCATCGTATGAGCTGGATTCTGTATCTCCAACTCCAATTAAAACCGGCTCATTGATGATGTCTTCAAAGTGGCGATCGTAATCTTCTCTAAAGCAACAAACGAACAACTGTATTCTGTTCGAATAAAAATAAAACAGATGACATTCGTTCATTCGGATACCTCTTGTTTTTTTCGTAATTGCATTGCTCGGTCATGAGCATCAAACACTTTCGTCTTATCCCATTGTGTTAAATTAACGTCGACCTTATTGATTCCATTTTCCCGTAAATAGTTCAAAACGTATTTTGGGGAACGGAATACCTTTATGTTGTTATTGGTCGTATTCGTTAACGGGTATTGATGGCCTTGATATAGAACCGTGATGATAAGATCCCCAGTCTGCAATCCCAATATCGACATATTTGTGATCGCTCCTGTGCCAACCCGTTCTGCTATTTGTTGTATTTTCAATGCCTTTCAACTCTCATCTTTGTTGCCAAGTTGATGAACCCACCTACCGTTAGCAAGTAGTCTGTTCCTTTTGCCCGAAATATATCAAGCGTCATCGTCTGTCGTTCTGGCATTGACGTGACTTGTATATCGTCTTTTAAAAACCAATATCCATTGATGTTGGTTGTACTTTTCCATGCTTGCATAAGGTTTCCGTCACTCAGCGTACCCACATGCCTGTACCACCCTTTTGATTTAAGCGTCACGGCCGCAGCCATTATCCTTTCCCAACCTTCTTTATTGGTATTTTCATTATTCAACAAAGACCTATCCATAAGTTGCTTAAATAAACCCTGTGTTTCTCGGGCTTCTTGAAGCAGTAATTCGTCTGCTGAATACCCTGAATTCTTCTGCGCTTTATCCAATGCCAATAAGCTGCTTACCCCACTTAAATTAGCCACTGATAGCTTGTGTAAATCTGCATATAGTAAGTGATGGATCTCAACTTTTAAGCCCATAGGTCCTCCGACAATATTTGGCAATAGGATAATGCATTCACACACCTGTCATTACAGACTAAATGTGGCCAAATCCGGAAAGACATTTAATTTTGATTTCGTTTTCGTTTAGATAGTCGAAATTCTCTTCGACACCGAACATATGCATTACAACCTTCAGCAAATTCAGTTCATTAAATCTCCATTAAAAAATATTTTACTTGTCGCTCCTCCTGGCAGTGGTAAAACACAAGTCGCAGGAGAGCGGATACAAGCAATGGAACGTTATGGGGTAGATATGAAGAAAATGCTCGTGACAACGTTTAATGTTTCCGCCGCTGAAGAGTTGAAAGAACGTTTAATAAATTCCGGCATGGTGAAGCTACCCACTATCCGCAATTATCATAAAGTCGGCGCAAGAATGAATCGATTCTTTATCAATAACGGCTTATTACCCAACGCCGAGTTAATCACACAAGATTGGAGAATAAAAAAACTCGCAATTGAAGCATTGAAACAATCTCGTAAGTCCAATACCCAAACGCCTGCACTAAATATAAACGATGATTCTGTAATAGATGAGTTTGTTGCCTTTATCGGATTTGCGAAAAGTGATCTTAATGCTCCCGATATCATGCTCACTCGTATGGGACTTGGTGATGAATACAAGGAATTTGTTGAAGCGTTTAATGTCTTTGAAAGGCTACGTATAGCCAACTCAATACAAACATTTCATGACTTAATTTACGATCCCGTGATGGTACTGAAAAGTAATCCCGATGCGGTGCAACTGATAACAAATCGTCTTGATTTCATTGTCATTGATGAGTTTCAAGATATTAACCCTATCATGTTCATACTTTTGGAATTCATCGCAGGTGAGACAGCGAGATTTATTGGGATTGGTGATGCTAACCAAACTATCAACAGCTATCGGGGCAGCGATCCCTCGTTCATTATGAGCGCGTTCACAGAAAAACGGCCTGACACACAAGGCATGGCGTTATTACAAACGTACCGTTTCGATGACAATATCGCTATCTGCGCCAACGCGTTAATACAACACAATAAAGTCAAAGCAGACAACCTCTGCGTTTCGGCCCTGAATACACCAAAAAGTGAGATCACCATCGGGTATTATGAAAATAATGCCGATACTTCTTATCGATGCCCTGAACAACACTCACTTATACGTACTATTCGCCACCATCAATCACGAGGAAAACCACTAAAGGATATTGCTATATTACTGCGCACGTTCCTTTTGGCACCATGGATTGAAGCCGCGTTAATTCGTGAACATATTCCCTATAGATTAGAAGATTCCAAGTCTTCCATAATGCACCCTGCCGTCAAAGGGATAATCGCATTCGCCAATGCGTTTTCCATGAATCCACAATATCAATCTTTCTCGGTGGAGCTGGCATCTCTATTGAATTTTCCCTTTTTAGCTATTAGAAACGACCAGATAAGACTATTGCTTCCGTTTATTCAGCGAGGGAAAAGGGTTGATGAATATGCATTGAAGCGTGCGTTACCGGGCGTTAAAGATTTCATCATGGAAAGAGTGTTTGGTCGCTTAAATGCGTTGAATACAGCACTAGCTTTACCATATAAGCAAGCGCTTGAAAGTTATTTTGACGGTCATGTCACAACGAAATACCACGAACTGTTAGCAAAGCGCCCTTCGGAAAAAGAAAGGAAAAATCTGGCCCTTATCAAATCCTTTGTTCACACCGCTGGAACATTCTCAGAACCAGAACAGTTTATGAATGCTCTCTCCTTAAACAAAAAAACCGGTGACGCCGTTATTATAACGAGTCTTCATAGCTCCAAAGGCTGTGCTTGGCCTGTGGTTATTATCCCTGGTTGCGTTGAAACTATTTTACCTTACGAACATCCAGAAAAGACCACCCCAATAGAAGACGAAAGACGCCTGATGTATGTGGGAATAACAAGGGCTAGAAAACACCTTCATTTAATCACTAATTCACAACCTGAATTTACAAAAGAGCTGAAAGCAAGCTCTGGGAACCCCCCTTTAAGCATTACCGTATCCCCAGACAAACCAAGTCGCTTTCTATATGAAATGCAAATCAATGACGCCAATTTAATGTGTAAAGCAATCAGAGATAATTTACAAAATAATCAAGATACCCATGGTCCGCGAATCCTGATTGAACGCTACCTAGGTGCTCTCTATCAAATAAAACTTAATGAGAAAAAAAATGACTAAGAAAATGACTACACAAATACATCATAATATGACCGTTTTCGAAAAATATAATGCTTCTGGCAACCCTCGGTACTTTATCTCTATACTCTGGTTTAGTATCTCGGCAGTGTCGATCTTTGTCCTCTTAATTCAAGCAATTCTTCATCGTTCGTTTTCATCTCAGATTGTCGCTGCGGGTGTCTTCATCTTTTTTTGGGGGATGGGGGTGTATCAAAACCGCGAAGCCGAAAATAACTTTGCATCCTGTGGGCAAGCCCTACTCTATGCTATTCTTGGGGCGGGGATCGCCTTCGTAGGGTGGTGGTTATGAAATTTAATCATGACGTTAGAAAAAAAATATTACTAAGCTGTATTGAACAAAATAAAGGGACTGAGCAAACTAGCGGGTTAATCAAAAAAACACTACGATTCACACAAAAACAAGCGGCTTTCCTAGAGTGCCTGCAGTCCCATTTGCCAGGGGATGCCGCTTTCAACGATGCAGTGTCCGTACTGGTTGATTTGGCAATGGCCACGAATCTCAATCCCACTTTCGAACTCAACGTCGCCGAATCTCATATCTGGGATTTGTTTGCATTTCACGCCTTGCCTGCCATCCACTTTAATACTGTACTTCAAGAATTGGGTATACCCATTATACCAACCAACCAGACAAATGACCCCAGCGTTCTTCTAAATCACCTAATCCCCTATCACGACAATATAGCCCAATGTTTCCATATAAATCGTGCATTTTTAACCGCAGAAATTGCAGTGCCATACGTACTGCCTAATCAACCACCCTTTAACCCTCAATTATTAGATGACATTAAAGCCCAATCATTACAAAATCTGCAGCCCGTATGGAGTTTAATTTCTTACCACTGCCCTGAGTTAGTTGGCGTTAATATGCTCTTGTATGTCATGACTGAATACCAATTGAATATTCATAAAAAGCTATGCGTTTTTTGCCCAATAGGTGCTTTTGTTAAGGCAAGTTTTTCTGTGAGCGAATATCAAGGGCTGTTCAAAGCAGATGGATTGAGAATGTCTGACCTGACGCTTGATGCGTCCACATTTAACAGACTTATTTCAGGGGATTTCTTACCCAAAGAGCCAAATAGAACGTTACCTGGCTTTTGAGCTATGCAAAAGGGAGAGTAACGCATAAAGACACAAGCCGTTACGCATTACCTCGTCATTTAACCGATAAAGGACGCAAGACATTCGCCTGAATTGTTTTTATCGGTTTTGTAATTACTGACCTACCGACCCATAACTCATTTAGGCTCGAAGGTTACACCATTCTCAGTATGCTTTGACTCTTTTTGCATCCTATCTAGTTGGTTCTTTTTTGATTCTGCTTCATCTTTTGTCATAGGACCGAAACAATGTTTTCCATCGACATATACGCTGTACTGTTCACCATTTTTTTAATTGTCACTATCTTCAAACCTATGTCTCCTATATATCAGTTCACTAAAGCACGAACACGCGCTAAAGCTTCATTAATGACTTTCTGAGGCGCTTTCTCAGTGAAATACCCAGCGACATCGCTTCGCGACTGCACTCAGACTGTCTGAATAAACTACTTATAAGCAGTAATATAAACAACCATGAGCCTATCGCTCCACCTCCACTATCTGTATTGGTGCTTTCATTCTCACTGTCACTGCTCGTATCGTTTTCAGTGCTCGCATTAACCTCAAAACTTACGATTAATGTAGCTTGGCTATCTCCGTCCACAAATACTTCAAGTGTGGCATCACCATCTGCTTCAAAATCGGTACTGGTAAGAGTCAATTCTCCGCTTATTTGAGTGCTTTCCTCGGGCATACTAAAAGCGAATTCATCCGCCTGTGAATCGCTCGTTAGCGTTCCTGTACCTGTTATCGCTACAGCATCATTTTCACTACGGCTAATTGTGTAACTCAACACCCCTGTATCAGCGTCTATATCAGCTTCCAATGAAAAATTACCAATAAACGCATCATCCGTATCAAGGATATTTATTGTCGCTTCATTGGCCCCTAAATAGCTGCTGTCATCACTCGTTAAAGCAAGAGTTAAGCTTGTATCCTCACCATAAACACCATCATCTAAACTGTACAAAGTGGTGGTTGCGCTTGTCTGGCCATCGGCAAAAATAATGGTTTCATTCAATGGTGAAAAATTGACACCTGATTGCGCACTACCTTCTTGAGCAGTTAACGTCACCTCAATACTACCGCTATCACCCTCGCTTCTGATAAGCTCAATTTCTAGCGTATCCCCTTCATCTATTGAGTATTCACTTTTCTCTAAGCTGATAGTCCCTGTGGGTGAACTGGTCTCGTCTGATACAATCGTTAATGTGGCTTCTGTGATATCCCCTTTGGATAGCATGTACGGATAATCAATGCTAAGCCCCAACGTCTCCAGTGATTCCGTTTCTTCGTCGTCTACGATTGGAAGCGTGACCTCAACATTGTCTAGCCCCACCTCAAATTCCACCGAAATAAAAGCATTGGAATAATCGTGTAAATACGTGGCGCTTTGACCCGTGAGAAGTAATTTAAATGTAGCTGCCGCCCCTAAATCACCATCCCGCTTTATCGTAACGGTGGCCGTCTCGTTCTCATTTACAGTGTAGCTATCAGACTCAAAATATACCGTTCCCCATGGCTCTACACCTTCCCCTAATTCCGCTTTGGCCGACACTGCGGCTTTGATGACCGTTAGGTTATCCGCGTACTCAGCATCGCCACAAATTGCATCATCTAATGTTAACAAAGGGCTTGAAAAATAGGGTTCGATTGCATCGCTGTAATCTGAATACATAATGGTCTTGTTATCAGCACAGGCATACGCATGAGCGTATTCAGGTTCGGTATCACCAGCATCTTCATATTCATGCTCAGCCCCCAAGTTGTGTCCAAAATTGTGCATGAAAATCAAATTATCGATTAGTGAGTTTTGGGCCAATAATGCAGAAAAGAGCCCGCCCTTAGATGCAGTATTCAGTTTTTCCTCACCCTGGTGGTCACGCAAATACACCACTAAGTCGGGTGACCACTTCTGATACACGTCATTCTCTTCATAACCATCATTTAGAATGTAAAGTGATGCGTAATAATCTGCTCCTAGCTCAATGTCTTCACCGTCTTCGTCTTGTGTATCGTATGGTGTACTATCCGACAAATTCAGCATAGGGGTAAAATCAACCAAACTAACCTTGGCGCCTACTTCCTGCTCTGAAAAAGCAGTATTTAACGTATCCACCATGCTCTCGATGCGAGCAACGCCTTCGTCCTCGCCATAGGCATCAAAAAAACTGGGTTGGTAAAATATTAGTATTTCGATTTCTGAATCTGCTTGCGCTGTATAGCTGACTACACAAGCCCAAAGAAGGAATAGGCTAAAAACGCAGCCCTTGAATAAAGAATTAGAATGCATTATTTACCTCGGTATATGAAAAAGCCCTGCCTGATTGAACAGGCAGGGCTTATTATTCTGACGGTTTAGCGAGTTTTACGGAATGTTAGTAAAGCTCCAGCCAACATGAGTAGCCATCCAAACGAACCGCCTCCTGAAGAACTTGAGCCACTTTCCACGCTCTCAGATTGGTCATTGTCAATGACCGAAACAGTTATCGAATCATCTGATATAAGCGCATCAGGGGTGTCCGCTGAAATTGCAATTGACATAGTGTAATTGTCTTCATCTTTTGAGTTATCTGGAAGAGTGAAGCTAATAGTGCCGGTGCTATCTTGATCACTCACCTGCAACTCATATGAGGCACCACTTAGACCATTAGAATATGCTGTCGTGAACGTCAAAGTAACATCACCTTCATAACCATCTGTTCTGTTAACATCTATTGCATAATCCCCTCCCTCTGTGACAGAAGAAATTGAATTAACTGTAAAAGTTCCAGATGTTGGCTCTGTGGTGTCCCTGATTGCAATAACCGTAGTCTCACTATCAATTGGGGTATCAGCGTCAGAAGAAACATTTAATACAAACGTTTCTGTTCTCTCAGAAAAAGAGTCATTCCAAGTCACTAAGTTTAAAGTCTTCGAAGTTTCACCTTCGACAAAATGCAATTTTTGATTAATCGCCAAGAAATCTTCGTTGACCGCAGCCGATGAATCAGAGTTGGTTTCTGTCTGAGTTGTAAAGACATTGATTACTACGTCATTTTCGCTGTTGGCACTGCGAGTGATAGTAACTTCTGCAGTGTTACCTTCGTTAATGTATGTTGGTGCCGATACACTGAAGCTGCCTGCATCACCTGAGTTATTCACATTAGATAAGTAAACTGTCGCCTTGCTGTTATCTCCAATCGATAGCGTGTAAGGGTATTTCAACTCTAAAGTAAATGTTTCTTCGTCTTCTTCAAGAGTGTCATTTACCATTGTAAATGATACGGATGCCATCGAGCTATTCGGCGCAAATGTTGCGATCTGATAAACATCTGAAAAATCTTTTCCCCACTCCGCGGTACCATTAACTGCGAAAACTTTGACAGTGGCCGCTTCACTTAAATCCCCGTCACGAGTTAGACTAACCGTTAAAGTTTCGTCTTCGAAGACGCTATAAGTTGCTGCATCTAAATTAACCGTGCCCAAAGTTGCGATACCATCTCTACGTGCGGCGGCAATGCTACTATTCTCTTCAACAACACGCGCATTATCAGCATTATCCGCATCCCCACAGATATCAGTGCCTCGAACTATCTCCGGACTAGAGTAAAATTTGTGTTTCCCAGCAGAAGATAGGGAGGATTTCATTACCGTTGGGGTCCCATCACAAACGGATGAATGGGCATAGGCTGGCGTAACATCTGGCTTATCTTCTATCTCATGTCGCGCTCCAAGATTGTGGCCAACTTCATGTATGGTAGTGATAAAATCTAATTCATCATTGTCAGCCATAATGATGCTGTACTCACCACCAACTGATGCCGCTCCGTTCGCAGTACTGTCAGAGCGATTGTCACGGACACTCATTACTAAGTCAGCCTGCCAAGACTGATAAATGTCATATTCTGGGTAACCCTCATTAAGAATAGCTATTGACGTTAAATAACCGGCTCCGTCTTTCGTTATATTTCCTTCTTCGTCGGTAATGTCTGAATAACCCACGTCATCCGGCACCGATGTAATCGGAACGATGTCTTTAAGTACAATTGCTGCATCGATGTTGTTTGTTTCGTAGGCTTCATTTATTGAGCCGACCATTTCTTCAATGTGGTGAATAGCTTCATAAGCATTGTACTCCGCAGCGTAAGAGTTTTGGTAAAAAGCCACCATCTCGATGAAACTTGTAGATTCCGTAACTTCCTTTTCTAAAGGGGCTCCGATGGTTTCAGATAAGGTACGAGCAGAAGAGGTTGAGCGACTTTGGATGTCTGATAGCGTTATTTGTCCATCGGTACTCAACAAATCAGAATTGTCTACTGCCATTGCCGGGGTTGCTAAGATGGCGGTAATTAGACCTGCTAGATAAGCGTGTTTTAGTTTCATTTATAACTACTCCAATATAAATATTATTTTTAAGTGGGTTGGTATTCTTCTACCAACCCACTGTTCCACAACTATTTTTATGTGCAATAAAATGGGCGAGACGTAGTTTATTCTATTTCTCCCCCAACACCACCCCCGCCGCCACTAACTGCTGCAGGCTCCGCTAAGACATTAAATGTTCTTTGTGTGCCATCAGGGGCTGTCACTAAAGCAGTAGCACTAAAGCTATCTTGACCAGCAAGTGATTCAGTAAATTGGCATTTAGGTGTATGAGAGGCGCAATCACCCCACCATTCAACACTCCATTGAGATTCGGTACCGAATTCATAAGAGTCACGAGAAGAAGATATAAACTCTCCTACAGAAAAAAGCATTGTTGCTTCATTTGTTTCATTCCCGAGACATGCGTTTCGCGAAACCCCAGTTGTATATGAATTTAAAACAAAACAACCCGCATTTACTTGAGACCAATCTGTATCTTCTACTTCAGCGCTGGTGTTTTCCCATGAATAAGTTTCAGAATCTTGGTCATTGAATGTCGTGTCGGCATTGATTGACGCCGTTAATTTGACAGAACCGTTTGTTGAGTCGCCAGCAACCAACGAACCTGAAATTGCGCAAGAAACTGATTTAGTCTGTCCTGCAGATGCAGTGCCGTTGCTACAAGCGCCTTTAGTAGCTCCGCCAGTCTCAGTCCATGTATATGAGCAATTGTATGGGCAGCTTACCGTCCCTGTAATGGTTGCAGAAAATGATTCCCTTTCACTGCTTAGATTGCACCCTGAGCATGATGTAGTTACTTCTGGATCAGCGCTGCTGGTGTTCTCAAAATAAACTGACTTACTAGCTGTGTAGCTTTCTGAAGTGTAGTGTGAGTTTGTGGCTTTAGCTTTTACAGTGCCGGAATAAGATTCTTGTGGATCTAACGTTGACTTGACAACACAAGATAATGTGGCGGTTCCCCCAGCAGATATATTTGTTGTTGAGCACCCCGAGCTTTTTGTTAGAGCGCTTGGTACCGTCCAAGCAACACTGCACCCTTGTCGGCAGTGTGATACTGAAGCTTTTAAAGTCGCGGTGAAGGTAGATTGGCTATTGGCTTGACTGCACCCAGTGCAAGAAAATGAAATAACAGGCGTTTCAGGAATGCAAAATTTAGAAGTATTAATACAGTTGTCAATCGCATTACCATATTCGTCCAAAATGGCATAGTTTTCATTTACAGACGAAGTAGATGTTTCAAAGTCTGTTCCGGTAAAGCTTCCTCCCGTATATGTATTTACCGTCAGATTTGTAAACGTTCCATTGGTAGCAGATGTATTGGTACCTTTTATAGTTGTAAAATTACCTTCGGTGGCATCTACATTACCATTGGTGTTGGTGATGACAGCAGTAGTAGCAGCAAACGATAATGCACTTAAGGTGTTTGTAACTGAAAAGCTAGTACTTGAGGCTGTTCCCAGAGTTGAGTTGCTGGAATTTATTTTGTTTGTTGTTAGATTAGTTGGGGTAAATGTAGTGGTGGCAACATTGTTTGTAGTGGTTCGCCCTGAAACTGCTACGCTGTCTGATTCCCCGCTCAGTACGCTCACGTTCGTTGCATCTGTTGAGGTGCTGTTGAGGTATTCGAAATAGGCCCTATCTGCTTCGCTATAATCAGCGGCTACATCATCTCCCTGCCCTCTTGAAGCCAAGATTGAATTACCAATCAAGCTGCTCGAATTCAACGTGGTAAATGTACCGGAATTAAGAACAGCATCGGTACTATTTATCTCATCCCCGTAAGCATTGGTGATATTTGCCGTGTTGAATTGAATATTTGTACCGTCTGCACTGGTAACAGTGCCGTTATCACTTGTCAGGACATTTGTTGTCGTATTTACCGTTTGAGCGCTAGTTGTTTTAATATTATTGCCATTCGCGGTGTCAAACCTAAGCTTTTCACCCTCTGCGCTGGTTGTTTGCAATGATGTTCCTGATAAGTTGTCAATATCAGCAACCTCTATAATTGCTCGAGTAACGTCACCATCTTGAACAGTTAAGCTTTCTAACTCTAAGCTTTTAAAAGAACCATTGTCAGCTACTAATTTTTTAACTCCAGTTACATTATTTCCGTTAAACTCAATATCACCTTCTATCGACGTTGCACCTTCAAGCTCAATGTTTTTAGCGTTGAATGCCAACCCATTACCTGTGTCAGATATAGAATTTCTACCCATTTCTAGCGAACCAGATATAACAACATCGGTAACCTCTATCGTATCTGAATTTAGGTTTCTTATAGTGGCCGATTCCACATCGAGCCGATCTGCATTCGATAAATTTTGCTCATTAAAATCAATCGATGTATCAAATTCCATTGCTTCTTGTTGCATTTTATTTTCATAGCGAGCAAGGGCATCACTGAATAGTAAATTATCCTCAGGGGGGGGCAGAACAGAAGTGAGTTCTCCTGATATTGCTTCCCCATTTACAACCATAGATTTGGCTGACTCAGCAACTCGATCGGAAACCGTTTGAACTTTTAAAACTTGCTGACCATTACTGTTGACACTGAAATAATAATTGGTACCAAGTGCTGATTCTAAATCCCCGGTATAATATGCGGTCAATTCGCTGGTAGAGCACCAAGTACGATTTACGTAATAGCATCTAAGTGAGGCTGCTTGAATATGTTCGATCTCAGTAGCAATCTCCGTGGCTATTTCTTCTGACTGATCGGCAGCATTTGAAACGGTATCGTAATAAACTGCCGCCCCTGTCAAAGCAAGTGTGGCGACGATAGAATTCAACATCGCCCCACCAGTTTGCCTAAACGATTTCTTCATGCTCATCACTGACACCCCCCAGCTCTTACGCATGCGTCCCACTCAGACTTAATTGATTCAGCAAGCTGATAGTTACTGTTTACACTGGATTGGCTAGTCGTAAAGTTCGATCCGGTAAAGTCCCCCCCTGTTGTTTTTGAAGCTGTAACGTTAGAGAAATTTGCGTTAGTTCCGATTATGTTTGTCGACGTGAGTGTATTAAAATCTCCTGTTCCGCCATTCACGGTATTTACATTTAGAGTCGTGAATGTGCCGGTAGTAGATGTAATTTTATTTGCGCTAGCTGAACCCGACACACTCAGATTTGTTGCTGACGCGCTCCCTAAGTTTGAGGTGCTTGAAACTAATTTGTTGGTTGTTGTAGTGCCACTGACAGTGGCGTTGGTAGCGACAAGATTCGTCGTCGTCAGTGTGCCATCAACATCGAACGTTCCAGCTGCAATGCTCGATGCGGTGAGGTCATCTGTATCAATACTGGGTGATTCTATTGAAGTGAAATATCCTCTATCAACTACTAATTCGCCATCCACATACATTGAGTTAAACTCAGCTGAGTTATAGTTAATACTAGTTGCATTTACCGTAGTTGCATTAGCAGAAGCAATATTAGCTGTATCAAATGTGCCGGTGCTGTAATCGATGCTAGTGCCTGAAAGTGAACCTATCGTGCCGTTCGCATAATCAAGTGTCGTACCCTTTAAGCTAGCAATTGTTGCATCATCTGCGACAACAGAAACGCTTTGTAGGTTGGTTGTAGTCAAGTCAGTTACGTTAAGGCTATCACCCGTTGCATCAGTAAATGTCAAAGAGCCTATGGTGGCGTCATCATAGGTAAGGTTGGTGATATTGGCTGTTTCAATTTCAGCGTCTGTCGCAGCAAAGTTTGTGAATGTGGCATTTGTCGCTACGAGACTTTCACTCGCCAGATCCTTAAACTCTCCCGACTCTGCCTCAATGCTTCCTACCCCGGTTATGTCATTTCCATTGGCATCTAAATCGCCCTTCAAAGACACATCACCGTTTAGGACTAAATTATTTCCAGAGAACGTAAGCGTGTCGCCATCACTGTCAATACTTCCACTAACAAATTCAACTCCTTCAACGGAAGTTAACCTATCGGTAATAAGCTCTTCTATTACTGCTGTAGTGACATTTACTTCTTCAGCGTCAAGCTCTGATATATTTCTTATACTATGCCCGTTAGCGTCTATATCGGTTTCAAGCTGATTTAGTTCAGGGGCCCCCTCAACAGATACCCGGTGTAAGTACTGGCTAGCGAGTGTTTCTATGGTAGGTATGGGAGTCGTAACTTCTACTGAAGTGCCAGAAAGACTTGAGCTGGCATACTTATTACTAAGGTATTTAGCATATGTGCTGTCAGACGTATTAACCGAAACCGCATAACCATTCGCTGTTTCTGTTCCGACATACCTAGAACCCCATGGGCTCTCCGTGCTACCAACATAATAGCCTTCTGTAACCAGCTCATTAATTGATGTGGGGGCGCGCCGGTTTTTGGTGTAGAATTGATTGTATGCTTGTGTCAGCCCATCCACATCTGCTGAAGCTTGCTCTACTAATGATGTTTTTTGCTCAACCTTGTAATTACTAACCGCACCCGTTGCTATGATTCCCATAATAGCAAGGCTAATAACTAACTCTTGTAACGTAAACCCTGATTGCTTTGCACTTTGTTTCATCTGATAAATCATCCTATTTGCAATCATCATTACCATATGCTGCCCTCAGCTGACGGTATCTGATGCTATTGGTTTCTGAAGAAAGCGTTGGTCTGAAGGCCCATTGCACTTGAGTATTTGTAACTGAGGTGTTTGATTTTTTTCTTTCGAACCATTTAGCTGTAGCGCTATCCGGCATATTCGCAGTTACGTAATAGGTGACCTCTTCCGTTCCTACGCCAGAAACACTTGGAACAAACGCTATATTCTCTGGAGTTTCTACAACGCTCGGGTTCTGAATGTAATTTGACTTTAAACCAGCTAGTGTAGGTTGCGAAAAACTACTATCTGAACAATGGTTCAAATAGTAGCCATTAATCGCTTTTCCGATTATTCGTGCTGAAAAATCAATCCCATCATAACTCTGCAATTTAAGTTCAGTTCTTGTCGACTGAAATGTACTGAGAGTAACAATTGCGCTCAATGCGAGCGCAATTACTAATGAGGGCAGATTCAACATAAACCCTCGCTGTTTCATATTAACTTCCAGCGAAGGTTATCGAGAATGTTCCACCCGAATAACTTGGGGTAGTAGACGGCGCAGCGTAGTCTTCCATTTTGCGTACAAAGTTTGCACCATCTCGGTCATCTTTAATCGAACCTGAAGTAATGATGTACTGAGTATTATCCGAAGAATCTACTGATATGGTGACGTCACCAGCCCATGGGTTTATTGCGGTTCCATCCCCCCAGTTTTCGTCGATTAGTCCATAGTCTTGCAATTCATCCATGGACACATTTGACATGTCGCCGTTCGTAGGCCTGTACTGTTTCGCGGCTTTATCTACCGCTAACACTTGTTCCATTGCTGCTGTAATCTGACCTGACCCCCAATACCCAGAAATACTGGGCCAACTTAAAGCGGTTAAGAGGCCAATTATTGCCAGCACAACAACCAACTCAATCAAAGTAAATCCACTAGATCTAACTTTCTTGCGACGATCGAACTCATTTATTTCAAGGGTTGTTTGAAATGTATTTTCCATAGATAACTCCACTAGTTAGTTGTTATAAAAGTTTTTAAATTTAAAATGACCAGAGCGAATCCGATCACGGTGATTCCAGTTATCGCTACAGCTAATAGCCATGACATGACCATGAGCCAGAATTGTGTTTTTGATAAATGAAGCTTTGCTTCGCTTTCTGCTTGCTTGGTGACAATCAGTAAAGCCCGATTTTTAGATTGGTCGTCGGGTATCCGTGAAACGGAATACAACCGACTCATTAAGCGGGCTGGGAATAAACCTACATCTAGTACGCGAGCTAACTGTGTTTCACCCAAATCTAGGCTGTTCAGCATGACTGATGTAAAAGACTGCACATATTTATTGCTGTTGGCATGCGCTACAAGGATGGCCTTTTGATCACTGGCCTTTGTTGCTTTAATAATTGCGATTAACTTAAGAATTGATAAAGATTGGTATGCTTTAAAAATACTAAACGGAGGGCATCTGTCTAAAATAGCTCGGTGCTTACCGATAGCATTGAAGGCTACTTGTTTCCAGGTAACTATGAGAAAAAGCACCGCCAAAAATATACTTATGTAATAATCAGCTAGGAAAATCGAAAGAGAGTAGCAAAACTGGCTTATATCACTCCATTTACTTACGGGGGTAAAATTAGCAAACCCCATAAAGTCAGATTTACCCAAATAAATTGCGAAGCCTATTCCGCTAAACAGTATGTATCCGGGTGCTAAAAATTTGCCCAAAAATTGATTCTTGAACTCTCTTAGACTAGATTCTTGCTCTAAGAAAATATCTAGGACTTTCTTGATATCCCCTGATTTTTCTCCGGCTTTGTATAGATCTAAAATGTCACCATCAAACCATTTCTCCATCCCAAACGAGGCTTTTTTCCCGTTATTCAAGGCATCAAGAATTGTGTTTGCTACGTTCTTTTTAATAGGATCATCATTCGATAAATCGACTCCATCAATAATAGACTGGCAGGCATATGCGTCAGAGGTTGTTTCCAAAAAAGAGGCGTAATCTTCAATGAATTTGAACTGCTTACTTCGATTAAAAACAAATCTCAGATACAGGTATCGTATATCTGATAGAGCAACAACTTTTGAATACAGTCTATCGATGACAAATCTAACATCATCTAGGTAACGGGAAATTATTGGACTCACGACTTCTCCTTCTCAAGCAGAGATGAGGTTTCACCTTTTCCTAAAAATTCCCCCTGGACATAATCCCATGAAGCTTCGAAACTTTCAGATGGATCTCCGAGAGTCGTCAACAAATCATCAGGAGATACATAACCGGCTTTCACCATTCTTATGCCGACATCCCTCATCGAAACCCATCCTATCGACCGCAAATACTCCTCTAATTCATTTGCGCGATTGCTCCGGATATAACTGCAAACAGCACGATCAAAAACTAGTATTTCTGCTACAGCTTGTCGCCCAATATAGCCAGTGTAATTGCATTCACCACAGCCACCGGCACGGTGAATTCTATATTTATCTCCCCAAAATGAATCTGGCGCACCTTTCGTCGCACAGCTACAAAGCTTTGGTAAAAGTCGCTGGGAAATTAATGCTTTGAATAGGCCACGTTGTGCTTGAGTGCTGTAATCAACCCCTAGGTGCACCAAACGTTCAATCGCGCTCAATGTGTCATGAGCATGCAGAGTGCTTACCATGAGGTGTCCAGATAGTGCTGAGTTGATAACATCTTTGGCAGTTTCTGAATCACGGATTTCTGAAATACCTATTACATCAGGGAATTGACGCAATGAGGCTTTTTGATACGCCTGCGCTGTCAAACCATATTCAGCAACAACGTCTTCTTGAGTTACTTGAGGATGGTTGATTATGTACTCAACAGGGTCTTCTATTACGATTAACTTCCAATGAGCTGGCATTTCTTCGTAAAGTGTTTTTAAGGTCACTGTTTTGCCGTGTCCAGTCGGGCCGACAATTAAAATGATGCCATTTGGTTGAGTCGCTAACCACTTTAGAAAGTTACTTTGTTCTGGTAAGTAACCAAGAGTATCAATGGTTCTGCTGTCTTGAATTCGCGTCTGGATTATACGAAATGAATACGTAAAACCTCCATTCGAATAGGCTTTCAAGCCCCTTAGACGTACTTCTTGCCTCACTCGCCTGCCATCTATATTGGGCTCTATAGTCAATTTAGTAGTTTTAGCTATAATTTGCTGATCTTGAATCGAACCCGTTATATTCTCTGTTTCAGTCTGAATAATCGCGCCCATCATTGCCCGAACTTGTTCCTCCGGTAAGTTGTATCGGTTGGTCATCTTCCCATCGATTTTGAAAGCGTAAGTACCAACACCATTGCCTACCTTAAAATCCATATCCGCAGCACCACTTGAGACTGCTTGCTCAACAATGCTTATGAACCGAAGTTTTGCATCCGACTTTTGTAATGAATCAAATTCAGCTTGCTCATCATTCTCACTCTTTTTCTTCATACCCAAGCTGATGAAATGTGAAATTGCGTCTGCCTCGGCCATGACAATTTCGACACTTTTTGCTTTGTAGGATGAGTTTAAAGCCGACTCTAGATTCCGAAGTTCACGTCTTCCCTGCTCATATGTTTGGTACGTGGTTAAAATCAGATATTTACCAAACTCTTTCGTTTCCATTACGATAACGAAATTAACAAGTTCATCTGATTTGACTCCAGAGCCTAGAAGGTTATTACACCTAGCTACCATCGGAATAAAAGGGCTAAGTCCTTTTGCGTTGATATCTTTTATATTCAGCAAGGTGTCTTTTCGGAAACTAAATGGATGGTTATCAATAGTTTCAATTGGACTTGATTTGGTTGATAGTGCTTCTTTCATTTCAATCACCTAGTGCAAATCCTGGCATTCATCGCCTTTACAGATTGAAACGGCTTGCTCAACAATATTTATTTTCACTTTTCCAAAAAGCACATATCCGTTTTGAACCTCATATGATTTCCCTTGATACAACAAGTGCGCCGAGGTATTTCCTGCTATTTCTGAGACACCCATGAGGGAGAATTCAGATAATTCGAGCTTATCTTTCTTGGGCAGCTCTTCAGTTGATGCATTTTCGTTGGGGCGGTCTCTTAATCGGTTGTAGTAACTCCCTTGGTTCTCTATGAGCTCTTTGTTTAAACCGTTAATTTGGTCAATCTGAGAATCCTTTCGTCCAGCTTTAATATCGTTCATCTTCTTAGTCCATTCCGATAATTCGAACTCTGCTTTCGCCCTGCGTGCATTCAATTCGGCAATTTGCACTGCGGATTCTTGATTAGGGAGATCATATGTATACCTTACGTTTTGTGCTGCCTTTTCCTTATCTGGGGCCGCGTCAATATAAGCTATGTATGTGTCCTTAATAGTTGTGGGTTTAGCAGGGGCCGGTGGTGGCGCCGATACTTTAGCAACGGGAGGATTGACTTTTTCTTGTGATTTTCCAGCGGGTTCTTTCAACTCTCTTGCGATTAAAGCAGCGCTCAAGCCTATAGCTATCATTCCGCCAATAACTAATAGTGTTTTATTTGGTTTTGCTTTGTTTACCATTGTTCTGCCCCGTTTAGAATCAGTGTTATATTTCCGTTAATCGTGTCACCTATAAACCTGTAACTTCCGCCAACAATACTTATTGGTTTGTTTTTTGTGATAGCCGCCAGCTTCAACAAATCATCCGCTGTAGAACCTTTTAGAGATAGCTGAAGCTTGATCGCTCGCCAGACGTGTGATGTTGGATCTGGAGTTTCAAAGTTAATGAATGAAGCTGTTATATTCGGTGTGAATGAAACTAGGTCATCTGTAACTGTTTGATAAAGAGTTCTTAAATCCCAAACTTCTAATGATTCTTTTTTGTAAAGAGGAATATTGGCACCTTTAACCGAGATAACTGTTCCTTCTTTAGTCACGTCGTTTACCATGGGAATGCCAAATTTTTTTGATATTGTTTTTACTGTTTTTGCTAAGCTGCCTGTAAAACCCCCTTCATTTATTAACTTATAAATTACGTCGTGTTGTTTAGTATGTGACACTTCAACTATTCGCCAGCCCGCTAAAGTGGCAGTAAAGGCGCGAATATTATTGAAATCCTGAGCAAAACGGTTAGATGCTTGGGGTGATTGAACAGTCATGAGTGTTCGATACTTTTCCCAATCGTCTTTGACTCGAACTACTTCCTCTTTTTGATCGAATGCATTTAAAACGACATTTCCGGCAACGACTAGCAATACGACAGCTGCTAATATAGGTACCCACCGTTGATAGAGTCCCTTTGGTGATAACCTTTCTTTGATTTGCTCCGCCCGAACAAAACGAAATTCCTCATCTGGGTTAGTAGTCTCTGTCAGAGCCTTCGAATAGTGTCGCGCCTCAGCAATGCCTAACCGTTGAGTCACATCGCTCAAATAGTTTTTATCAATGCCAAACGCAAAAATTTTCAAATTTCCAAATTCAGTCTGAGATTGATTGTTCGACGTTACAAATTTCAGTCGTTCGATCAATAACGAAAATTCACGGTCTAAACTATCTTTCGAGCACACGTTATCTAATTGGATTTCTCCATTTTTGATATATAAATATAGAAACTTCTCATTTTCTGTAGCGGTGTCTGCAATTGATTCGACATAGATGAAGTTCGGTATATCGATATAATCGAGACGTACTTGCTCAGCAAAATCAAAAAATGACTTACTAGAACCTTGATCGAAATCTGACATAGATAATCGACCGACACCGTTCTTTCGGGATGCTGATATATAGGGCATTTTGTATTCGTCGTGCGCAGCATTTGCTTGGCCCAATATATCTCTGCCACTAAATACTTTTCTGACAGGCGAAAACACCCAATAAAACTTATGATCTTGTCGTAGATAATTGTACATATCGCTTACCTCGTTATGATGCGAGGTGTTAGCAATATGACTGTATTGGTATATGTATCCGCTGAACCCTTAGTTCCGCCGAAGAGCATGCTACCCGCTACGCTACTGTTATATTCCGATAATCGTGATCGCAGGCCAGACAATAAAATTGTTTCTCCATCACGAACAAAAAATTCTTGATGAAATTCTTTACGTGTTGTTTCAGGTGTTTGAATAGTGGCGTCATCGCTCGTTACTGACCCAATATCAACCAATGAAGCGTATTTATTTGCAATAGCTCCGATAACAGACATGTCATCTAAATTGATATTCGCTACCGCATAAAGGTTGAGTCCCGTTGAGACAATGCCCGGAATTAAAATACCTGTTGAAGATGTGGTGGTTGATGCGCTGCCACTACTGGCTAGATAAGTTGTGTCGGCGCCATTAATGACCTTGCCTATTCGGTTGTTACGCAACGTAATCTTTGGCTCAATAACATTGTAAACAACACCTTGATTATCTAACGCGCTGATAAATGCGGATGAGCCCGCGTATTTACCTCTTTCTTTCGAATAACCTAATACTGCCGCCGTTCCATCAACTAAATTCCCTGAGATGTCATTTGTTAATGAAACTACACCTTCAGCTGATAAATTTTTAGAAACAACCTCCCAATTTAAGGAGTACTCAGACCCAACTTCATCTTGATAATCCACTATTTTTATATCGAAGTAGACTTGCGCTGTGGCCTTGCGATTTTCGGCTTGGATGGCATCTCTTATACGTGTGACATTCTGGGGATAGTCACGAAGATAAAGAGTACTACTGCTCGATTGAATATTGAATTGCCCCTTGCTACTCATGAGCAATTGAACTGTTTTAGTAACATCAGCCAAAGAGTCGAGCTTTATACCCTCGAGATTTACATAATTGGTATCATCTTCAACTCCAGCATCAGTCATAACCATATCAATAGAGCTGGTGTCCGAGGTGGACGAAGTAGTAGTTGAGTTTGATTTACCACCAATTCGATAGTTTGATATACCAGGAATAAAGCTAATATCAATATATGCAGTCTCAAATTGAGACCAAGTAACAACACCATCTTCGATCGAATACCCATAGCCAGTAGCTAGCTTTATCTTGTCGAAGGCATAACCGAGTGGCCCATGATGGTAGAGAGAAAATGATTTGGTTTCGTCAAGACCATCTAAATAACGTGTATTGATGCCTTTCGTTTTCTGGAGATAGGCCATGAATTGACCCAAGCTAAATTCCTTAAACTTAAAATCCACATCCTCAAAAAACCAATTTGGGCGGTTTTGGTCATTTTCTTGTAATTTGGGGACGTAAAATTCAGGCGAGTTGACAATGTTACTCAAACCATCTTCGGTTGGGACTAGTTTATATGCTTCTTCCAGCTCTTTGTTTGCTGTCATTTTAATTGATTCAGCGGCAGAGCCATCTAAGGTGCTTTTCGTTTGAGCACAACCTGTGAGTGCAGCAGCACAAATACCTAGTGCACAAAGTAGATACTTACTCATTGTGATTTCTCCTGTTTAGGCACGACTTCTACAACATTATTTGCCCAAAATATCGCTTTGGCTTGATAGCGGCGAAGTATTGAATTTAAGATATGCTTGTTCGATTCCCCCTTAGCATCATATTTATTGAACCAACGTAGGTTTGTATCTAAAGACCAAACAACTTCATTAATTTCAGGGAAGCTACTTAGAACAAATTCTTTAATTTGAGGCTCTAAACGGCCTTTATTCAGTAGGAAGTGCGGTATATTTTCTGTCTTATTTGGCCGGGATAACGACACAACATCGGTCGAAGTATCAACAGTTCCAATTTCAACGGTTTTGCTTGATGAAGTGTTATCTTGCGCGACATTTACAGTGGGTTTCGTTTGCAATAAAGTGCTATTTTCAGCTGTTTCGTCCGCGTTTTTTTCTACGATTTTAGTTTTAGGTTCGATAACGTTTAGCGTTGCTGATTTAGCAGCTTGAAGCTTTACTTTACATGACCGGATATGCTCAGAAGCAGCAGTAGACTGAACTGCCTTGGCATATGGAACAATGGTCAAGCCCGAAATTAAGGCCGACCCCATCAGTATTAATTTATACATGTGTCACTCGCTGTTATCTTGAAATAATGCTAGATTAACGAGTCGCAAACTTTATAAAACCGTTTTCCGGATATGACGACATTTAGTTGAAAAAGTGGGTTGTTTTTTTGGAATTGGGAGAAGAGAGGCGCATAGACTAGCGCCAAGGTGTCATTTAACTGTATTCGATTTTTGGTATTTGCAGTGTGATTGTTAGCCACTCATAAAAATCTGTTAGCCAACTACATAGCATGATCCAATCTCTCGTATATGTATCTATGTACGAGTCGGGATTGATGCCCTCATAGTCCACACCGTCATAGTACAAGTCTAAGGGCGTTGCCTTTCTCAAAAAACATTGATTTGTCAGAACAAACCCCACTCTATCTTGATAGACCGTTGCGACTTCATGGACTAATTTACCGTGATCAATCATGGTCGTGACCTCCATTGAGCCAAGATCTTGTTTTTGTAGTTTTGCTCTTGAATCATTTTCGCTTTTTAGGGCAATTTCATTACCAAGTGAAAATCTGTCTGGTAGCTTGTCCGATGGTTTATATACCCATTGAGTCAATGATGCTTCCACAGTTTGAGGTGCAAAGGGGTGCACTTTTAAACTTGGATAACACTTTTGTAAAAGTCCTACAGCTTTCTTAGCAATTACAGTTGTAGCCATCACAGAAAAGTAAACCCGAGCGGTGTCAGAATCAATTATGATATTGCAAACATCTTCGGCAGGAGAAGCTTTTTGTAGCTCATCCATTTTGATACGCTCTCTTATCTCTTCGATTTCTTGGTCTGCAAGTTCATCCACATCGATATTATTTTTCTTGGCCACTTCTTTCTTTTTCGCTGAAAGTAAGCGCTCTACTTTCAATTGATTCACCTTTTTAAATTCATATGTAACCGTCAAAAAAATGAACCTATCGACGGTATGAATTAAAAGCTCTGGATCGTGATAACTGATGATTGATGTGAAACCTACACTTTCTTTTTGAGATGGTTTAATGGGGGTATGCGCCAGCATTTTTACTTTTTCGGCAAGCTCACTGGCTTCGACTGTTTCATTTGAACCTAACGAAAAATTTACCACAGAAACTGTTTTAAAAAATCTACCAAACATTTTATCGCCTCATACATTTGCTGATGACTTCATGACGGCCTTTATTTTTAGCCCACACGCCCCGATAATTACAAAACGCTTCTCGTTCAGCATCAAATAAGTACGCAGCTGAGTACATTTTATTATCGACCCGATACCACCCCTCACTGATCATAGTACTGCTAAGCAATTTTCCTTTGTAAACAATGTCACCGTACATTACCTTATCGTCTCGTTTCTCAATGGTAACTCCAATATCTTGCTCACCTAAGAGCTTCTGAAGACGCTCGCATTTTGTTTTAATATCTTCTTCCGTGCATACGCGTTTTGAATCGGTCATATAATCGGGGCCCAATATCTGAATTTGAATAAAATTTGTTTCGCTGATTTGTATATCTAATGTCGATGGTGTGACCACTCGTAATAACTTTCCTCTGTAGCTTGTTTTAGATATTGCAGAATTGGCGAAACAAACTAGGAAAAAAGCCGCTAATATTTTTAGGTGTTGGCTCATAGTGCCTCCTCGATATGTCCGCATTTTTTGTCTAATCGAACACCATCTGTCCAGACTGATGATGAGTATGCTTTAGACCACTTGAGTGAGTCTGGAATTACCGTGTCGTTAGTAACTAACCGGTACCCCAAAGCTTTTTCAATACAGCCAATACTCGTAATGTACTTATCCGGGCTCTCCAGATTCGTTGCAATCGTGTTGGGTAGTAAATATGCGATTGCCATATGTATGTCAGGTTGATATAAGATTTTGTAAAAAGCGCGAGGCTTAAAATCATTTTCTTCTGTCACGGCACCGTTGACAGAATAGAGACGACCGACCCTAATTGGCATCGATATCTCATAGGTTTGTAACCAATTCCACATCCCACCAGCTCGATTTAATTCTGCAACCATAGGCAACCGGTTTAACTCTGAATTTCTTTCTTTGGCATTGGTACCGGCTAAAGAATTATTAGCAAGCGCAGCGAAATCAAACCCAGCTACATGAGCTGCTTCTTCACGATTAAATTTTCCTACACCTTCTGAAATAGCTTGTTTAAAAGGGCTGTTGTCATACTTAACATTCGCGTTGAGGATGTAAGTGGCTTGTACTGGAATATTGTTAGTTGTTGAATACTCTAGTACGTAATCATCGAAGCACTTGTGCATAGTTCCCTTTGGCTGAGCTGCGATCAACTGAGTTGTGTCACAAATGCTTTCATCAGCTCCCATCTCGCCCGTGACGGCCATTCCTATCGCAAATAAATAACTAAGCACTTTCGAACTCCCCCGCTTTTTGATCCATCAACTCCCCCCACCTTTTGCGCCAGCGTTCTTGCGTGAAAGGGTTTCCGACTAAGTGTGTTTCAGGGACTTGGGAGGCAAGCCAATTAAATAGGGCGTTTAGCTCACCTTTGTTCAACTCTTTGGTTTCGATAAGGCGTGCTTGCTCAACTAGAAAATTGGGTAGGTCATCTACGGTTTGTGGTGAACTACTTAAGGTTTGAGCCACAATCGGGATACTAGATAATTGCTCCTGATCTGACGACATTGCTAATTTTGAAGTAGTATTGGTGTCCAGTACTCGTAGCGTTATATGGTTAAAGTAATAACTAAGCACCGCAATACGAGCATATTTCCCATTAGAGCTAACCAACTCTGTGATGGGGGTTTTAATAATCGGAATGCTTTCTCTTAGCACCTTTCTAGCAATACTGCTTTGTAAGACCAAACTTGATATTGAAAACATGAATTCGTGCTCCAGGCTTTCGTCTTGAATATGAATTGCATCAATGTTGTTTGGGATTTTAGAAATAAAATTCTGCATAATTTTTATTACCATTAACTCTGATTTTTAGTACTGCTATGCAACTGGCATAACACAATTTCTACCAGCTTCTTTTGCGTCATAAAGTCGCTGATCTGCACGTTTTAATACATCTTCAAATTTCTCACCTGAAAGCGTTTCAGCTATTCCAAAACTCATCGTGACGCAAACTGATTGTTGTCCTTGAACATCACTGATGCCACGCATTTCTTTGGTGTGTTGTTTGCGATCTTTATCACGGAGAATGAGGGTGTAATTCGCAATCGTTAGGCGTAGTGGCTCAATATACGGAAATGCTTCTTGGCCTGATTTATTTTTGAAAATAATGCAGAACTCTTCACCGCCATATCGATATGTCAAGCCACCGCCACCTACACAAGCAAGCTTTTTAGCGACTAAGCGAAGTACGTCATCCCCAGTATCGTGCCCATAGGTGTCATTGAATTTTTTAAAGTGATCTACGTCACACATGACCACTGCAAAGCGCTTACCTAATCCGCTTGCTTGAACCTCCATTGCTCTTCGAGAGCTAATACCCGTTAGCTGATCACGATATGCCATGTTGTGAGACTCTTTAAGCACAATAAATAAGAGGGCTAAGCTAAAGCACAAGAGCATAAAGTTGTTTGGCGGCACACCCATTATTCCCATGATCACCATGCATATCCCGATGTATGAAAAGACAACATCTTGGTGCGTGCCGTTCGTCCAAACCAAATACAGTAAAGCAGGAATCCCCAGTGCTAAAACGAGATAGAGCCCAATGACGTGGCTTGATGTGTACTTGGTCAACAACATATTGATCACCGCCAATCCGATAAAGGCAGTGAAGGAGGTAAGCACACGTTCATTAATAACATTTCCACTTACCCCACGTTCAGGCGTAAACCCTAGGTAAAGTAAAATCGCTATCATAAGTTGAGGTACAATTGATGTGTAAAAACTAGTTCCGAGCATTTGAGGAAAGCCAAGAGGAACCGCTTGATAGGCAATTATGAGCAATGCTGTAAATAGTACCTTGCCTTGCTTATATTGATAACTGAGCCCAAGCACAACAACATATGCGAACAATGCAAGCCATGGCAGTGAGCTTAAAAGTTTCAATGCACTAAACGGATAAATACTTAAATAAATCGTTGTTGTTGTCAGTGTGAATAGGCAAGCAAATTGAGTCCTATTTTTTTCTAAGAGCTGCACGACAAACCTCTTTAATTTTTTAATGAACTTCAATCTACCGGATCAGAAAAGGGTTTTAATCTAGTTTCCGGATTTGAGCACATTTAGTTCTAGGAACGCCTGCTCTAAGCAGTTAAATTTTGTCTACACACATTACTAAGGGGTTAGATTGGATAACTTCAGCTTAGGTGCAACAGTAAGGGAGCTTGCTCAGCTTGTTGAAATGGAGTACGCAACCAAAATTGAGGCAGAAATGTTTAATCAAGAATGGTTGATATCGTATTATCTGAACAATAAAAAACGAATTGTTTCTTGCTCTTATAAAGAAAAAGCAAGAACCTTCAAAACAGAACTCGCACTTTTCAAAACATTGTTGCTATTTTCGCCTAATTTCACCATTAAATTGGCCTAAGTTACTGGCCTCATACATGTACATCGGAACCATTAAACGAAGAACTTTAAATATGAATGATTTACTTTTAGCTTTAAGTGCCTTGTGCTTTGTTGAGCACTACGGAGTATCTAGTGATAACGCCAAAGTCGCCCTCAATGGCGGTTTTGAATTCTACCAAGGTTTCCTTAAAGGTTATGGCGTCGATGTGTCACTGGAAGAGTTCTCTGACTCTCTTGGTTCATTCCTGATGGCGCCTGCGAGCTTTGTTAGCATGATAAATTCAACGTTAAAGGATATGAAGCAAGAAGAGAAAGACTTAGCACGCCAGTTTATTGCTGAACTTAAACTCAAAGGCAATTCTTCAAACAGTCTTGTGTTGTATTTCCAGAGCATCGAAAAAAACCTTTAAAATGCAAAAGCATAAGCCTGAAGGGTTGTTCGACCAACCCCCCTCTTCGCCAGGCGAGCATCATCCCGCCAACTATCTTTCTTACATTAGTGAGCGGATGAGACGGTTTCGCCAAACGCTCGATATTTCTCAAAGAAGTGAAGAAGGCTTCGGGCAAAATGTCCTTAGTAAATATTTTGGAAAACCCGTTTCGCGATCCACGGTACAAAGAGCTGAAGATGGCAGAACGGGCACCCATTGGGGCGTTATAGCCGCTTACTTTTTTGAGATGGGGGTGTTCCCTGAAATTGTAAAAGTCCTTGAACGCGGTTATGCCCCGACTCTAAGAACTGCATTGTTAAGTAGAAAAAAGTGCGATACAGAAATCAGTCAGGCCGCATTAGATGCCCAAAACGCATTAGAAGAACGAAAAAAGACTGAGTTCGAATCCGGAGTAATCAAAAAGTGAACTTTATTCAAGTCCATAAGTGGGTTAATTCACAGCAAAGCTACATCTACGTCGGGAATCTGATATGTGAAATGAGCGAGAATAACGGTGCAGTGTCATTTCACTATGAAAAAGAGTATACCGACTACCACGCTGCCTCACTTGACCCAAAAAACTTAAACATTAGTAATGGCCGTGTCTTCCCTCAGAGTCAGGGTAATGGCGCGTTGCCTAATTATTTTTATCAGTTCTTGCCTGGTCAATATGCTTCCAACCAAATCGCAAGACTCGTGCCTGAATGGGATAGCTTTAACGATTTCCAAAAACTACAGTTTTGCAGTAAACATTTCGGTGATCATCACGCAATACAATTAAATGCACATAATTCCTCTCAAGATAATTCGATCATTCATGATAAGCAGCAATTGAAAAAGCTTGTTGAGCTCATCACGCACTTTGTTCCTGAATCAAGCTCCAAAGCGATTATCGATACCCCTATTTTTGAATTGTGTAGCTTAAGTGGCGTTCGCCCTAAATTTGAGTTTACGGATGAGAGCAGCGGCCAGCGATGGATAGCGAAACCTAACAGCAATCCTTTCTACGACGAGAGCAAAACCCGTGTGATCACTAATATGTTGAGCGATGTCGCCACCATCGATACGGTTGAGTCATATTTGGATGACGACATGGAGATCGCAATACAATCGAATTTTAAACACGCATTTTACAGCTCTCACACCAGCCACAAACTGTTAAAGCTTAATGCAATACCCCTAGATATTTTGAAACCAGAGTCGGCACAGACACTCATATACAGCGATATTGCGGGCATAATCAAAGAATACAGCTGCAATGTAAAAGACGATTTAGCTCAACTTCATCGTAGGGCGATTTTTGACGCAGCTATCAACTCCACTCGAAACACGTTAGATAATTTCTATTTTGTTGATATTGCGATCAATAAATGGAGGCTTGCCCCTTCCTTTGCTTCTCTGCCAAACCCGAATACTTCCGATAAATTCGATACTCCGTTTACACTTCGAGCCGCTTCGCGGTCGCTATTTACGCCCGACCAATTGTTTTCCCTTGAGCTTGGATTATCTCTTGGAGTTGCCCCAGAAGTTGCCAATCAGAATTTTTTTGCACTAGAAGAAGCTTTGAAGCAGCTCCCTCAATTATTAGAAGAGCTGGGAGATGAAAATGCTCAGAGGATATTTGATTCAGTCTTAAGCCCATACAAATCGTTCAACAACGCCCCATCAGATGATGTTTCTCAAACGCCGGAATTCTAACTTCCGGCTTAAAATTCTCACATGCACTGCGTTGTTCCTCCCCTTTTTTTGACATCTTTAAGAGTTTATTCACGTTCAATCTCATTCTATTTGAAATGTAGGTTTTACAATGAAAACACTCACAATCACACCAAACAACCGTTTGCAGAAAGCTCGAACTGAATTCCTTGTTCGACAAGAAATGTCAGCAAATCAAAAGGTAGTAGCTGATGCCCCTAATATCATGTCTCTTTCAACTTTTATAAAGTGGGCTTGGGAGCAGGCGCAAATATTCGGCTATCCATCAGCATTAGAAAACGTCCTCATTACTCAAGAGCAAACTTTTTTATCATGGGTGGATATCATCAAGAATGATAAATCCCTCATAACTATCATGCCGCCTACTGAATTAGCTAACGGCGCTGTTAGAGCATACAAACACCTAAAACTTTGGAAGTTATCAGAAACCGATTTCATCCCAGATTCAGATGAGACCATTAGATTTCAACAATGGGCTACCCAGTTTACTTCTAATATGAAAGGAAAAGTCACAGAAGAGGAAGCAATTGGAATTATCATCGATGCAATAAGCGATAAGGTTATACCGATGCCTGAGCATATTTCCTTATGGGCGTTTGACGAGGTTCCCCCGCTGTTTCAAGCTTTATTTGAAGGCATTAGCCAATGCACAACACTTCAGTACTGTTCAGAAGAACGCCCCCCAGCGACATGCTTTCAAACAGCGTCCTTTGACAATGATACTCAACTTAAAAACATGGCAGCATGGGCTTATAACACTTATGAAATGGAGCCTAGTAGTACAATTGCCATTGTTGTTCCTGATTTAGTTGCCAAGCGCCAATTGCTTATTAACGCTTTAGACGAAACATTTGAACCACAAGTTATACTGCCTAATACTCCCGATTATGTTCAGCCATATAACGTTTCGGCGGGAACGCCTATGAGTTCGCAGCCTATTATTATGCTGGCAAAAAAGATTTTAAAGGTAGGGGCTGCTAGTACCGACGTTGCTACTTTACGCTCTATCGTAATGTCTCCCTTTATTGGAGATAGCGAAAGTGAATCTGGTAAGCGGGCATTGTTCGATTTAACACTACAAGAGGTACCCACTGAACTATCCCTTTCTCAAATGGTTTCATTAGAACGTTGTCCGCCAAAGCTGATGGCCAGTGTTAAGCAATTTCTTAAGATAATGAACGATGCGCCAGATAGGGATACCATGGGAAACTGGCTTAAGCGATTTGAAAGTGCCTTGTTTGCAATAGGTTGGCCAGGCGAGCGACTACCAAACTCAAAAGAATACCAAGCTCTTAAGCAGCACAATGAGTTACTTCATAGATTATGTACCCACTATAATACGGATACCGTGACAAGAGACACTGCCATATATTATTACCACTTAGCGTTGAACAATACGTTGTACGCTGCTGAGTCAAAAGATTGCCCTATTCAAGTGCTTGGAGTTTTAGAAGCTGCAGGTCTTACTTTTGATTATATTTATATCCTTGATATGAACGATACCGTTTGGCCAGCGAAAGCAACCCCGACGCCATTTTTACCTGAGTTATTACAAATTGAGCATGGGATGCCACATTCTGATGCTTCGCGGGAATTGGAGTTTGCAAAAGTACTCGATAACCGGTTTAAGCGTTCGTGTAATTCGCTTATCTATTCTTACTGTAATACCGAGAAAGAGCGGAAGCTTACCCCATCCATTTTTGCAGTAGGTGAACACCTGTCGGGGAATGTCTTTAAGGTTAATGAGCTAAACCATGTTGACCTGCTGTACAAACAAATCCCTGTGAAAGTACTTCAGGATGACATGGTTCCTCTCGAGACAGAGGTTGCAACCGGCGGAGTGAGTTTGCTCAAAGACGAAGCGCTTTGTCCGTTTTCGGCATTCGTTAAGCATCGCCTGAAAGTAGCTGAAATGCCTGTTGTCAGAATGGGGTTTTCGCCTCAGCAAAGAGGCATGATTTTGCATGAGGTATTAGAGTATTTTTGGGAAGATATGAAAACCCATGAAGCTCTCGTTCAACTAACACAAGAGGAGCGAGCTCAAAAAGTACTTCAATCTATCGAGCGAGCATTTTCCGCGTTTACCACTAAAGAAGATATCAGTTCCACACTGATCGAAATGGAAGTTCAACTGCTTTCAAAGGTCATAGATAAGTGGCTTGATATTGAAGTTCAAAGACCCGCATTCATTGTCGAAGAATTAGAGCAAAAGAAACTTGTTACGATTGGTCCTTTGACTATTCGAATTCGGATCGACCGCAAAGATAGATTAATAGACAACGACCGAGTTGTTTTTATTGATTACAAGTCAGGCTCAGCCATCGCCAATAAACTCGACCATGCAGCGGGCTTAACCGATGTTCAGCTACCCATTAGTGCGCTTACCGCTGAAAACGTTGATACAGTCGCGTATGCCTCTTTGAAAACAGGAGAAGAGCTTTATAGTGGATTAGCCGACCCAACCTCAAATAACTTATCGCGAGACAAGCATACGTTGATTAAAGCCGCCTCAGTGAGCATGTCAGAGCAGATTGAACAATGGAAATTTCGCTTGGAGACACTGGCTGAACAGTATGCTGAAGGCGTTGTAGCACTCACTCCATCTGTCGCATCTTGTCAATTTTGCCCAGTCAAGTTGACTTGTCGAATCAATCCTAACTAGGGCGAAATAGAATGTCGGCGCAAAAAAATGTGCCGGCATTTCCAAGCTTGGTTTAACGCATTTTAGCGCTAAGCGTTGGTATCTCAAAAACTCTATACATCAAGCTACCAATGATCACAGACACGACGTAGACACATAAAGCAAACCCCATAAAGCGAATGCTTTCCGTAAACGGAAGCGCAGCGTAAACAGCTAACCCAATACTCACTATTACCGTAGTATGCACTAATAATATGCTGTAACTGCGCTGGCCTATGAATGCTAAAAAGGGACTGTTGAAAAGGTTTCTTAAAGAAGCAGTGGAATGGATAAGGAATATCAACCCAGCTCCACCGTAACTATAAATGATGTATTGCAGATCCAATTGATGAACTCCAACATCAAAAAAGTTAAAGGGCCCAGAAATGCCGCCTTTCATAGCAAACATGAAAGTAAATAACGTAAGCAAACTAAGTAACAATTTGCTCTTATCTGGAAGAGAGAATTCTTTGTAGTGTTCGCTGACAGCAAGTAAATAACCAAGGCAAAACCCAATCACTATTTCTGAATGAAATAGAGCTATTAAAACTACACCAAGTGATAATGCAAGGTGGTGGTGATACTTCTCTTTTACAAACCTGGTTTTAGAAATCGCTACTACCAGTATTAAGGCAAAACTTGCGAACAACTCAAGCGCAACGACCCACAGAACAGGAATGTGAGAGCGTTCTAATCTAAAGGGGGTGTCAATGAAACCTTGTTTGATCAAAGATATGAAGTTGGCGCTGTTCACGTCAAAGGGATGTAATCCAAAAGCGTTAACATATAATGGCCGGTCATCAGGATTGATGAGTTGAAAGTAAGCGACCACCCCAAAAAACAACAATCCCCCTACAACCGGAAATGTCAGACGAAAATACCGTTTTACAATACGCTGAAAAAATGACAACACAGATAAATTGGTTGCATTAAAGGCACTCTTACTCACTAAGTAACCTGACAAAGCAAACATAATACTCACTGCTGCCGCGCCATTATGGAGCAACTGTAAAGGGCTGAATAACCAGAAATACTCCCAAAGTGAAGTGTCTGAGGTAACTAGTACTTCCATATTTGTTGCTACACCATGAATAGCCCGTAATACATGATCATTAATAACAACCAAAACCAGAATGGCTCTTAACACATCCCAATGAAGAGCTCTGTTAACCATTTCTAGGCCTTATTTCTGCTCTGGCACTGATTATCTGTTCTTTAAGTAAAAGTGGCTGCTCAGGGCTGATAGGCTTTCCGTTAAGGCTAAATACCTGCTCTCGTGGGATCACTCTTCGGTGATCAGTGATAATTTCGCCGTTCGATATCCAATACAGCGATTCACCTTTATACGTTTTGATTGGTTTACCATCGTTGAAAATAAAACGCCCGTTAACATCGACGTAGACAGAATACGCACGCTTGTATAACTTTTTGCCCAAGTATTCTACGGTTTCCCAATGGACTGGCTGTTCATCATACGTCCATATCTGCCAAGGACCATCGCCAGGCGGTAATGTTAAGGTGATAGACCCGGTTTGAACTGGCTCTTCAGAACAAGCGCAACATAGCGTTGCAATGAGGAAAAGGAACGGAATACGCATTGAATATGCCTTCAATTAGTCTTAATTGAAGGCAGGATACATAGAGGCTGCTTTGCCTCACAACTTTTGAATTACGCTAAATCCAGAATTCTATTAGTTGTAATAGGTGTCATCAATTCCATTGCTGTTAGGCTCAAGCAGCATTTTAAATTCTTCTGGAACGACAAATTGGTGATCCACTTCTAAGCACAAAGACATCATGTTAACCCCTATCATACGGGCGCCATCTTTCTTTCCTGCTAAAGTCAGAAACTGCTCAAAGGTCTCTTCGTCTAGCCGCCCTGCCAAAACTAAATTTGTCAGATAGTTTCTCGCCAGCAAATTGTACATTGATTGCGATACGTAATCGTTAAACTCATCTGTGCCTATCCACTCGGCAACAGTTTTGGAGTTCGAAGAGCTGGATACCTTCGGAGTGTACGACCTAGATTTTATTTTCTTTGTGAGTGAAGCAATCAAGTCACTTTGTTCTTTCAACATATCAGTTCCAAAATTCATTTCCCTATGAGCGTTACTATGTCCAACCTAATATGGTTCACATATTAGGGAATTAAACGTTCTTTGCATGCATTGGCCAGTTAATTTTTAAATACAAATAACAAACCCAGACAAATACATTTGCTTGTAAAATTAATGGTGAAAAATCCGCGAATATTGATACGGGCCACCATGTGTGCATGCTTATAATAAATAAACTACTAATAATTATGAGTGAGTTTATAAGCATCTTTGTAAAAAAGGTAAAAATTAATGCCACACCACCAGCAACTACCAAGCCGATGGCTATTTCAAAACTTAAAAAATTTGAAAAAACAGCCACTATATTAATGCAGGTTAACATTAACAATTGTTCAAATGTTATACGATTTTCTAAATTATTTCTTAAAGTGCGCCATTTAAAAACTAACATAATCAAGCACAACACTGAGGATAGCGGCATCACTATCCCCCCGAGCGCCAAGCCTAGTAAGATATTGAACTGTCTCTTATACACATCTGACGCTGCCGACGAAGAGGATAGTG
>OJDH01000124.1_pt1 | contig 60726 bp, 60 predicted proteins | sample 1592761 | NCBI WGS metagenome assembly OJDH01 (sample SAMN05416855, study PRJEB24817) | seawater metagenome | isolation source: Sea water | place: Canada:Atlantic | collected 2013-11
AGTAATGGTTGTTCCCTTTCAAATAGTGAGAACGCAGAGCAAAAGCCGCTGGGGCATTCCTTGCAGGCGAGTTTTAAAAGGGCTTACACTGCGTTGCATGACTTCGAAAGAGAACAACTATTCATTCAGTCATGCGCCTTGTTTAAGCCCTTTTAAACTCTCGCTGAGTCATCACTTATTAACGTGGAATGGTATAAGACTTTACCCCTGCAAAAGCTAGCGATTGGAAACTTCACACAGGTGAAGCTAAAGCCCATTTGCGCTTTATTAGAAAAACGTTGATCCCTTTTGTTGAATCAAATTATCGAGCGGCCCCAGAACACAGAACATATGTAGGTAACTCTCTTGGCGGACTATTTGGCGCCTATGTATTATTCACAGCACCAGAGACATTCTCAGCATATGTGCTAGGCAGCCCTTCCGTATGGTTCAATAATCACTACTTACTGTCGCTGTCTATGCAAAGCCCTGAACATAAAACGAAGGTGTATCTTAGTGTCGGCAGCCTAGAATCGCCAGAATTCGGTGAGCGTGAAGACATGGTGAAAGGAGCACAATTGCTCGCGGACAAAATAACTGCCGGCGCATCAGGGAATGTAAAACTCAATTTTAAGATTATTGAAGGGGCCACTCACTCTACCGCATTCCCAACCACGTCCATTCAAGGGCTCGATTGGATATACGGCAAGCATGAGTTTTAGCCCTCAATTAAGCGCGATCATTTAGCACTTCTACACGTGTTTGCCGCCTGTCCAGCCGCCTTGGGCGAGTACGTCTTCACCTAGTGCTTTGGGCGTGGCTTCTAAATCTGTGGCCATGGAGTCATTCCAGCGGTTTAAAAAACCATATAAACAAATAGCGCCTAGAATTTCGACGATTTCGTCTTCTTCCCAATAGGCTCGCATACGCGCCATCAATGGCTCATCTACCGCATTCGGCACTGAACCTGCAGCAAGTGCATAATCAAGAGCGACACGCTCAGCATCGGAATAAAGCGGGCTGGTTTGGTATTCCCACACGGCAGCGACCTTTTCATCAGAAATACCGTGAATTTTAGCTGCTATTAAGGAGTGCGCTTCACAGTATTGGCAGCCTGCGGCTCGGCTGGAAAAGTGCGCCAGTAGACGTTTGAAACCTAAATCAACCGTGCCGTCTTTTGCCATCACCGCTTTAGTTAACACCCCAAAACCGCGTACGATGTCTGGTCGGCGCTGCATCGTTAGCAAACTATTGGGTACAAAACCTAAAATTTGTTCAAAGATTGCGAAGTCGTCTGCCAATTCAGGTGTGGTTTCTTTGGGTAAAGGCTGCATATGGGCCATGGATTTTCCTCTCTTGTTATTGTTGGTATAGTAATTTCGATGTGCACATCGCTGCTTATATACACCGAACGTGCTTTAGGGACTAACAAATTAAAAACCTTACATTTTATTCAGTGCCCGTCATGTTTTATTCATTCATCGCCATGGTATAATGCATGCTTTTCGGTGTGAGTACATCCAGCCAACAACTTTGTGCTTTTTCATTTTGTCTCTCTAAGTTGGCAGTCATCGTTAAAACAGATTATCCAACATCCTGAAAATCACGCGGAATAAAGCATGAATGCATTGAATATCAAAGGGTTAACCAAAGTATATAAAGGTGGAACCCGAGCCCTTAATGGGATTAACTTAGAAGTGAAACAGGGGGATTTCTTCGCCCTACTCGGCCCGAACGGTGCTGGAAAATCAACCACAATTGGCATTATCAGTTCTCTGGTGAATAAAACCAGTGGCAGTGCGGACATTTTTGAATACTCGTTAGATGCACAGCCCGTTGAAGCCAAATCTTGCATTGGTTTGGTGCCACAAGAATTCAACTTTAACCAGTTTGAAACTTTGACCCAAATCGTGGTTAATCAGGCAGGTTATTACGGTGTACCGCGCAATGTCGCCAAAGAGCGTGCCGAAAAATACCTTAAGCAATTGGACTTATGGGAAAAGCGTAACCAGCCAGCGCGCAATTTATCCGGTGGTATGAAGCGCCGCCTGATGATTGCACGCGCACTAATGCATGAACCCAGAATGTTGATTTTGGATGAGCCTACCGCTGGGGTAGACATTGAAATACGCCGCTCAATGTGGACTTTCCTCAAAGAGATTAACGAGCAAGGCATCACCATTATATTGACCACGCACTACCTTGAAGAAGCCGAAATGTTGTGCCGCAACATTGCGATTATCGATAAGGGCGTGATTGTACAAAACACCAGTATGAAATCATTGCTTGCCACCTTAAATATTGAAACATTCATCTTTGATTTAGCGGGTGAACATCAGAATATAGCTCTATCAGGCTTTGAATATCGTTTATTGGATGTCCACACGTTAGAAGTGGATGTAGCTAAAGAAGAGAGTTTAAACAACGTGTTTGAGCAGCTATCCAGCCAGCAAATACAAGTGTTAAGTATGCGCAATAAATCGAACCGCTTAGAGGAGTTGTTTGTACGATTGGTTGAATCAGGCCGTGCGGAGCTAGCGAATAGCGAACAAAAAAAGAAGGAGTTAGCTAATGGGTAATCGCACCATGATTGCGCTGCAAACGCTGTGGATAAAAGAGTGCACACGCTTCTTGCGTATTTGGATACAAACGCTTGTGCCACCAGCGATTACGATGTCTTTATATTTCGTGATATTCGGTAACTTAATTGGCAGTCGCATCGGTCAAATGGGCGGCTTTAGCTACATGGAGTTTATCGTACCTGGGCTGATTATGATGGCGGTGATCACCAATTCATATTCAAATGTATCGTCCTCTTTTTACAGCGCAAAATTTCAGCATAATATTGAAGAGTTATTGGTAGCCCCTATCCCTAATTGGGTGATCATAGCCGGCTTTGTAGGCGGCGGGGTCGCTCGGGCGATACTCATCGGTATTATCGTGACGTGCGTATCCATGTTGTTTGTCGATATAAGCCTGCACAGTATCCCCATTATTATCATTACCTTGCTATTAACGTCGATTTTATTCGCTACCGCTGGCTTAATTAATGCCATATTTGCTAAGTCGTTCGATGATATCAGCGTGGTGCCTACCTTTGTGTTAACGCCATTGACCTACTTAGGCGGGGTGTTTTATTCGTTAACATTGTTGCCTGAATTCTGGCAATGGGTCAGTAAAATCAACCCTATCGTATATATGGTGAATGGCTTCCGCTATGGATTTTTAGGGGTGTCTGACGTGGATTACATGTACTCATTGGGGTTGTTAGTGGTATTTAATGTGGTGTTGCTAGGTTTTGCGTATTCACTGATTAATCGCGGCGTTGGTATTAGAAGCTAGGTGAAATAACAAACGTGAGTCATAACTATTCGTCACCCGAGGGCAATTCTCGGCATATCGATAGCAATCAAACTGGGGTGCATGAGAAGCTCCCAGATTTGGTTGCTCGTCACTTGCAACACCCCAGCCAGCGCCCATTGACGGAACATACCTTACAGGCGTTTTCCCAAGCGCAAGATTGGCTAGGTGATTGGCAAGGCCCGCTAATATTGGATGCATGTTGCGGCGTGGGTGAAAGCACCGCACACATTGCCAATCAGCACCCAGAGGCCAGAGTCATAGGGGTCGACAAGTCAGCCCTGCGCGTGGGCAAACATGAGCATTACAGTCTCAAACAAGATAATGCTTTGATACTCAGAGCGGATCTAAATGACTTCTGGCGTTTGGCGGTGCAAGCCGAATGGCGTTTGAGTAAGCACTTTTTGCTCTACCCTAACCCGTATCCTAAAGCTGCACATGTGCAAAGACGTTGGCACGGCAGCCCTGCATTTGCAGAAATCGTTAAATTAGGCGGGCAACTTGAAGTGCGCAGCAACTGGCAGATTTACATTCAGGAATTTGCTTTAGCGCTTGAACTAGCAGGGTTTAACGCAGACATGAAGCAATATCATCATGCGCAGGCTATCACCCCCTTCGAGCGCAAATATTGGGCTAGCGGCCAACACAGTTGGCAAGTGATTAGCCAGTTATAATCGCGGTTTTATCCACAGTTGTCATTCCAATTATATCTACACACTTTTAGTGCGCTTGCGCCTTAGGCTGGCTGAAATAAAAGCCTTGGGCGTAACGCACATTAAGATGTTTAAGCAGGTTTAATTGTTCTTCACTTTCGAGGTGTTGAGCAACTAAATCGATATTTTTATGTCGCCCCTGTTCGCACAGTGTCTTGATGATGGACTGTGCTTTTTCATTCTTAGCCAAGTCTGCTAACACTGGGCCTGAAACTTTCACAGCGCTAATCGGCAACTCGAGTAAATGCTCTACCTGCTCTACGTCTGGCTCTAGGTTATCAACAAACAAACTCAAGCCCAGCTTTTTACATAACAAGGAAAATGTTTCAAATGTATATGTGTCTGCCAACACATTTTGTGCGGTTACTTCTAACGCCACCCGCTGAGGATTGGGGTAGCTCTGAGCCTGAGTGCTTAAAAACCGGTGAATGCCTTCATCTTGCATATCGGCTAGACTAATGTTGATATTCCAAGGTATGTCACGCTCACGAAAATATTGCGCACTGCGATTAAAAATCGTTTCGGTCAATTGGGAGCGACTCTCTTGTCGGTCAACTAAGTACAGGAACTCAGTGGGAATAAACGGATGCTCACCTAAGGTAATTAAACGAGCTAAGCATTCGTAACGCCAAACCTGATTAGTGGTCAAATCCATAATCGGTTGGAAGAAGGGCACGACGTTGTCGAGGTTAAAGCTTTCTGTAACTTGAGAGACTTTCATAATGGATAGCATTTTTTCTTTATACTATAGCAAGTTAGCGCCCCAAGGCTAGGGTGGATTGTGCAACTTTTATACACATTTTTGAATATTTCTGTTCGCCACACACTCTGTTACGTAAAAAGAGTCCTCAAAAAGCGACTTTCCCCCCGTATAAACGCGGTGTTTATGTTGGTCTAGGTGAAAAATTCATGTAAAGTTCGCGACCTGAAAGTTTTCATATGAGGTGTCAAGAGTGGCCGTAGCTGAAGTCAGTTTAGAGCATTTGTTTAGAGTATTTACCATGCCTGAAGGTAAAGATTCTAAATTGGCTCAAATTGAGCAGCATCTGTCAGATAACTTGGCTGATTTTTTGTCTCAACACGTGGTAACCAAAGTCACGTCACTTGAGCAAATTGAACAAAGTTTCGCTGAATTTAATGTGCCTGAGCACCCAGAGTTTGTCTCTGAGCACGCTGCTAATTTACTGGAAAAGTTAGTCGCAAATTCTGTTAATACCTATTCGCCAACGTTTATCGGGCACATGACCTCTGCCTTACCTTATTTTCATTTATCGTTAGCTAAATTATTAGTTGGCTTAAATCAAAATTTGGTCAAAATCGAAACGTCTAAAGCCTTTACGCCTTTGGAGCGTCAAGTATTGGGCATGATGCATGAACTGGTGTATGCCCAAAAAAGTGACTTTTATAACACCTATCTGCATAGCGCTAATCACGCGTTGGGAGCTTTTTGCTCTGGTGGCACAATAGCCAACGTAACGGCCTTGTGGGTGGCGCGTAATAAAGCTTTAGCCGCCGATGGTGTATTTAAAGGGGTAGCTCGTGAAGGATTAGCGGCAGGTTTGGCTCATTATGGCTATAAGAAAATGGCAATTTTGTCATCTCGCCGTGGTCATTACTCTCTGTCAAAATCCGTAGATATACTTGGACTAGGCCGTGAACAGCTCATCACGCTAGATTGCCCTACTCAGCGCTTGTCCCCTGAAAAGGCGCTTGCTTTCGGTAAACAATACGCAGAACAAGGCAATAAAATTCTTAGCATTGTTGGCGTAGCCGGCACCACTGAGACGGGCCACGTTGACCCATTGAATGAACTTGCTGACGTGGCCCAAGAGCTAGGTTGTCACTTTCATGTAGACGCTGCTTGGGGTGGTGCTACGTTATTCTCAAGCACCCATAGAAATATCCTCAAGGGAATTGAGCGAGCAGATTCAGTTACCATAGATGCGCATAAGCAAATGTATGTTCCTATGGGCGCTGGAATGGTGCTGTTTAAAGATCCTAACGACAGCAATGCGGTTCGACACCACGCAAATTATATATTACGAGCTGGCTCAAAAGATTTAGGGGCTACGACGTTGGAGGGCTCTCGCAACGGTATGGCCATGATGGTATATGCGTCTTTGCATATATTTGGTCGCCAAGGTTACGAATTGTTGATTGACCAAAGCATCGAGAAAGCGAAAATTTTCGCTCGAATGATCCAATCTCACCCAGATTTTGAGTTGATTACACACCCTACTTTGTCGTTACTTACTTATCGAGTTAACCCCCAAGAGGTGCAGCAACAGGTCAAAGCCGATCCTTCGTTAAGCGTAAAATTTAATGAGAAGCTGGATAAGCTCACCGTCTACGTGCAAAAGCAGCAACGTGAGGCAGGTAAGTCATTTGTGTCGCGTACACGTATGCAGACTCAAGCCTATGGCGAACAAACTATGACAGTGTTTCGTGTGGTTTTAGCAAATCCGTTAACCACTGAAAATGATTTACAAAACATCTTGGATGAACAAATCGCTATCGCCAGCAAAAGCCAAAACTGGGCTGAGTTAACCAAAGACGTTGTCTAGCTGGTTTTTGTGAACAATGTTGTGTCCTAACATGTCCCATCCTGTTATAAATAAAAAGGCCGTTAGTGAAAACTAACGGCCTTTTTGCTGAGTAAGGTTACATTAATGGCTGCTAGGCTAACGAAACCTGCAAATTATCGATTAGGCGAGTACGGCCTAAAAAGGCGGCAGCCAAGATAACAACTTTAGTTTCTTCATGCCCAGGCTGTAAAAGCGTATCGGCTGAACGAATTTCGATATAATCAATACTAAAACCCGCTTCGGCAAGCTGCTCACAGCACTCACTAGTAATACGTGAAAAATCACGGCGACCCGATTCAATTTTTTGCTGCATCTCTTGTAAGCGCATATATAAAGTGGGGGCAAGCGCACGCTGCTCAGCATTTAAATACTGGTTACGCGAGCTCATGGCCAAACCATCATCTTCACGAGTAGTCTTAACACCATGCACGGTTAAGTTCATCGACAGGTCGGTGACCATGGCTTTAATGACTTGTAGTTGCTGAAAGTCTTTTTCACCAAAGAACGCCATATTCGGCTGAACCATGTTGAAGAGCTTACACACTATCGTTGCCACACCGCGAAAATGCCCTGGACGACTCGCACCGCAAATCATGTAGGAAATGCCCGGCACTTCTACGAACGTTTGCTGCTCTAAGCCGCGAGAGTAAATATCCTTCACTTGAGGAGTAAAGAGTACATCGACCCCCATTTCGCTAAGCACATTACGATCGTTCTCTAATGTGCGTGGGTACGCTTCTAAATCTTCATCTGGCCCGAATTGCAACGGGTTAACAAAGATTGATACCACCACAATATCAGCCTTTAATTTAGCTTCTTTAACCAAATTAAGGTGACCTTGATGTAAGTTGCCCATGGTGGGAACAAAAGCTATCACTTTGGAATCTGCCTGCCAGCTACGGCGCACATCGCGCAAGCTAGCAATATTACTGATCACTCGCATACTTAACTCACTTACTAAAACTATGGGCTTCAGACGGGAAAGAACCGTCTTTCACTTCTTCTATATACTGACTCACTGCTGTGCGCATATCGCCAGTCTCTTGAAGGTAATTTTTTGAAAATTTCGGCATGTAATTGGCGCTGATACCAAACATGTCATGCATCACTAAAATTTGTCCGTCGGTTTCTGCACCCGCGCCTATTCCTATAACCGGAATATCAACGGCTTGAGATATCGCACCAGCCAGCTCTGTAGGTACGCATTCAAGTACTAACAACTGTATACCCGCTGCTGCCATTTCTTTGGCTTGCTCGAGCATTTGCTCTGCTTGCAGGTCGTCTCGGCCTTGTACCTTAAAGCCACCGAAGACATGCACAGACTGAGGTGTTAAGCCTAGATGACCGCAAACAGGGACACCACGCTCGTTTAAACCTTTAATGCTCTCAAGTAACCAACGACCGCCTTCAAGTTTGACCATACTTGCACCGGCCGCCATAAGCTTTGCCGCGTTCAAATAGGTTTGTTCTGGGGTGGAATAAGACATAAACGGCATGTCTGCGATAACAAATGCGCGCACAACGCCTTTACGCACAGCACGAGTGTGGTAGGCCACATCGTCAATGCTGACACCTAATGTATCGTCACAGCCTTGCAAAACCATGCCCAACGAGTCACCAATCAGCAGTACGTCTATCCCTTGCTCATCAAACAATTTTGAGAAGCTCGCATCATATGCGGTAAGCGCACTAATTTTTTCGCTTTGTTGCTTCATTTTCAACAACGTGGAAGTTGTGACTTTTTTCATTTTGAATCACTCCAGTACGATGATCACTAAATAGAGCTTGAGTAAATCAGGCACTATACGGATTTTTTAACGGATTTCTATCACGCTCATTTATAGGGTAGTTTTTCCAACCCATTGAGGGGGCAATTAATGAGCAATTCGGTCAATTTGGGGCCGTTTGGAAGTTGTAATTCTGGGGCAATTTCATGCAAAGGGTACAAGACGAACTCTCGCTCTTTCATGCCGTAATGTGGAACAGTAAGTTCAACTGAATCAATAACTTGAGTGCCAAAAATGAGAATATCCAAATCCAAAGTCCGCGGCCCCCAACGCTCTGCTTTACGCACACGACCATGCTCAAGCTCAATTTTTTGTAAGCAATGAAGAAATTCGACAGCTTGCATTTCAGTTTGTACTTCAACCACGGCATTAACATAGCTAGGTTGGTCTTGTGGTCCCATAGGGCGACTGATATACAAGCTTGAAGTCGCCGATATATGTGAAGCAGGCAATGATTCGATTGCCCGTAACGCTTGGCTAACTTGTTGTTCAGGCTGGGCTAAATTACTCCCTAGTCCAACATAAACTTGGCTCATTGGGTAGCTTTCTTCTTGCCTCTGTAGCGGCTTCTGCGCTTGGGTGCACCGCCGCCTTCTTTCTCGCGTAGTGTTTTTAACATCCCTTGGCGCTGCTCAGGGTTAACGTTTTGAAAGTCGGTCCACCACTGGGCTAACGTAAGTAGCTCACCGCCTTCAATCTGCCCGCGAATAAGCAAGAAATCATAAGCAGCCCTAAATTTAGGGTGTTCTAGCATTTGAAACGCTCTGCGCCCGTAACGCTTAGGAAGACGTTGTTGCAACTGCCAAATCTCGCGCACTGTGATGGTAAAACGTTTGGGGATCATAATGCGTTGAATTTGACGGTGCAGCACATCACTCAAGGCCAAATTAAACGCGTCAAAGTGGTTCAAGCCACCTTCCACCATATGTTGCTGACAACGCTCTTCTAATGGGTACCATAACAAGGCTGCAAAAATAAACGCTGGGGTCACTTTCATATCTGAGTTAATACGGTTGTCCGTATTCATCAGCACTTGCTCAATAAACGCAAGTTCACGACTATTTTGCGATTTTAGCAAAGGAGTGAGCTGAGGGAACAACTGTTCAAATAAACCGAATTCGTTGAGTAATTTGTAGGTTTCTAGTCCTTGGCCTGATAACAGTAGCTTTAGTACTTCTTCAAACAGACGCGCTGGGGGAATATTCGCCATTAATGGGGCGAGTTCGTACATGGGCTTAGCAGTTTCAGGGCTTATTTTCATACCCAGTTTCACAGCAAAACGCACCGCACGTAACATACGTACTGGATCTTCACGGTAACGAGTAGCAGGGTCGCCAATCATAGTGATTTGACGCTGTTTAACTGCTTCCATGCCGTTGGCAAAATCATGAATACTGTAATCGGCAATGTTGTAATACATAGCGTTGACGGTGAAGTCACGACGCTCTGCGTCTTCTTCTATGCTGCCAAACACGTTGTCACGAAGCAGCTGTCCATGATCGCTTTGTTTGCTTAAATTCTGCTCTTTGGCGTTTTCGTCTTCAACAGGGTGATGACCACGAAAAGTGGCAACTTCGATAACTTCTCGACCAAACACCACGTGCGCCAAACGAAATCGGCGGCCGATTAGGCGGCAGTTTCTGAACAATTCTTTGACCTGTTCAGGCGTTGCGTCTGTCGTGACGTCAAAATCTTTGGGTTTTTTACCCAGTAGAATATCGCGCACACAGCCACCAACTAAAAACGCTTGATAACCGTTATTGTGCAGACGGTACAACACCTTTAGCGCGTTATCGCTAATGTCACTGCGGGATACCGGATGTTCAGCACGGGGAATAATGTTGGCAACAAGAGTGGTTTTAGCTGTGCTTGGCGTACTTTTAAACGCCTCTTTAACCTTGTTGATTACGCGAGAAATAATAAGTTCAGCTCCAATATAAGGGATTACCCAAAACAGGTTTTTTAACGCGTGGGATCATAACCTGTCTTACGCGTCAATTCTATTGTCAAACGCACTCGCATTGTTTGCGATAAACGCTATGTGCCAGTTGCTCAGTGCGAACTCTAAAATATCGTTCACGGCGGCGTTATTCAGCGCCCTAGGAACCGGCAAACCTAAGGCCTCAAGAGCCCTGCATAAATTACTGTTGGCGACAGCATCATTTAACCTAGGAGCATGGTTTTGCTTACTGAGTTTTTGACCATTATCCCCCATCACAAGTGGTAAATGCAGGTATGCGGGGGCGGGCTGGTTAAACAGTTGATATAAAGCCAGCTGGTATGCAGTAGAAGGCAGAATATCTGCACCGCGCACCACTTCGGTCACGCCAGCGTATATATCATCCACGACCACAGCTAATTGATAGGCATATAATCCATCTTTACGACGCAAGATGAAATCATCACAGGCGCCTTTTGCGAACGAAACCGCCCCTAATGCTAAATCTTGAATATGCTGCGCCCCCAAAGTATTCCTAAGGACAGTGGCGCATTCATCCTTTGCCAAGGCTAACTGCGCGCAGGGGCAAGATTGCCCTTTAGGGTTGGCGAGTCGTTGCTTTCTATTACATTGGCAACAATAACTATGACCATTTGCCTGCAGCCAATTGAGTGCTTGCTCATATCGTTGGTGACTGTCATGTTGGTAAGTCACTTCATCGTCCCATAACAACCCGTGACGAACCAGTGACTCTTTTATGAGGTCATCTGCACCAACGAGCGCCCGCGGAGGGTCAATATCCTCTATCCGTAACAACCATTTCCCGTCCATTTGCCGCGCACGTATGTAACTGCCTAAAGCAGCCACGAGGGAACCTAAATGCAATGGTCCAGAGGGGGATGGCGCAAACCGACCTACGTAAGAGGTATCTTGATTAAGGCGCTGTGCAACGAAAGGTAAATTCATTAACCTAATTAACGTGTAAACATAAAAAAAGCTGCATTGAGCAGCTTTTCATTATTTATCAGTATTAACCTTGTAGCTGCTTTTCTTTAATTTCAGCTAGGGTCTTACAATCGATACACATATCAGCGGTAGGACGGGCTTCTAAACGCCTAACGCCAATTTCGATACCACAGGTATCACAGAAGCCAAAATCGTCTTCTTCGATACGCTTAAGGGTTTTCTCGATTTTTTTGATCAACTTACGCTCACGGTCACGGGTTCTAAGTTCAATACTGAACTCTTCTTCCTGTGCTGCCCGATCAACTGGGTCAGGGAAGTTAGCCGCTTCGTCTTGCATATGATGCACTGTACGATCTACTTCTTGGCGTAATTGGTCGCGCCATGCTTTTAGCAACAAACGGAAATGCTCCATTTGTTTATCATTCATGTATTCCTCGCCTGCTTTCTCCTGATAGGGAGTAAGACCAGCTAGGGCTAATAATCCGAGTGTTTTATTCGTATTTCCTGTTGGCATCAGCCAATTCTCCTTAACTACGAGCACAGGACGGTTTTGTGCAAGCGGGTATGTATAACAGAAAGAAATACCGCTGGCAATTCCACGCACTGACCTGCTATTCATGCTAAAAACCAAATTCCGACGGGCAATATGGCGATGTCGGCGAAAAAAGCAACTTATATTTTCATCCGATCATGGGTAGTCGTTGATTTAGCGTAATATTTTGTTCGTTAATCGCACACGAGTACGCTAACACTTCTACCCCAACGTCAACAGCATGCTTAAATATTTGCGCATATTTTGGATCAATATTTTCTGCAACCTTAACGCTATGAATGCCACTGTGCTGCACACAAAACAATAAAACAGCGCGATAACCCTGTTCGACCATAGCGGCAAGCTCACGCAAATGCTTTTGACCACGCACTGTTTTCGCGTCAGGGAAGTAACCCTGCCCCTCTTCCAATAAGGTCACAGATTTGACTTCAACATAGCAATCTTTCTTATCGCTGCTACTTAGAAGAAAATCAATTCTGCTGTTTTCATGCCCAAAACGCACTTCAGGACGAACAGTTTCATATCCCTGCAACTCTTGAATAGCGTGCGTTGCCAATGCCTCTGCAACTATTTTATTTGCGTTGTTGGTATTGATACCAATCCAATGACCTTGATGCGTTACTCCTAACTCCCAAGTATAGCCCAGTTTACGCTTAGGGTTATTACTTGGAGAGAGCCAAACCTGCATCCCGGGCTCGGCACATCCGGTCATTGCTCCGGTGTTAGGACAGTGCGCAACGACCTCTTCACCATTTAACAACGTGACGTCGGTTAAAAATCGTTTGTAACGTTTAACCAATATTCCTTCAATCAAACTGTTATAAAATTGCATTCATCACCATACTGTTTATCGTTACAAAGTTGTTATGATATCGGCTTACTTTTCTTAGGAGTGTTTTATGTCTCGACTTTCTATCCAACTGACTAACGCGCCAGCACCTGCCCACTGGGGTAAAAACGCTGTACTCTCGTTCGACAATGAAAGCGCTACAATCCATTTATTATCAGATGATCCTCAAAACCGAACCATTCGCCGAGCAGCGCGCATTTTAGACGGTTTAAATTTAGATTTCGTTACTTTATGCGGTAAGTGGCATATCGAACAGCAATGGGCGTTTGCTTACAGTTTCACGAACACCAAAAAGCAACACCATATTCAATGGGCTGACGATGAGAATAGCGACACGCTAACGCAGCGTTACCAAGCCTTGGTTTTTACCCGTAATCAAACCAATGCCACCCCTGAAGACCTTTCCCCTGAAAAGCTAGCAAGCAGCAGTGTTGAATGGCTAACCAGCCTAAGTCCAAGACACGTCACCGCAAAACAATGGGTGGGCGAAGAGCTAGTCGAGCAACAATGGCACGGTTTGTACAATGTGGGCCGGGGTAGCCAGCGCCCGCCGGTCATGCTTGAAGTAGATTACAATCCTACTGATGACCCTCTTGCGCCTGTTAGTGCAGCTTTAGTTGGCAAAGGCATCACCTTTGACAGCGGCGGTTATAGCATTAAAAGCAGTGAAGGTATGCTGCACATGAAATGTGATATGGGCGGTGCGGCGATGGTAACAGGCGGCTTAGGCTTAGCGATTTTGCAAGGTCTGAACAAACGAGTGAAACTATATTTGTGCTGTGCTGAAAACCTAATAAGCGGTCATGCATACAAGTTAGGCGACGTCATCACCTATAAAAATGGTACGACAGTAGAAATCGTCAATACCGATGCCGAAGGGCGATTAGTCCTAGCTGACGGTCTGATGGCGGCCAGTGAAACCCAAGCACCTCTGATTATTGATGCAGCAACCTTAACCGGTGCAGCAAGTGCTGCGTTAGGTCGTGATTATAATGCCCTATTTGCCTTGGACAAAAACTTGATGCAACGTGTGCTAGGTTACGCCAATGAGGAAAATGAACCCGCTTGGCCTTTGCCTCTAGAGCTATGGCACCAAGAAAAATGCCCTTCAAATTATGCAGATACCGCCAATAGCCGTGCTCAAAAAGGTGGTGGCGCTGGCGGCGCATCAAACGCGGCAGGATTTTTGTCTCGGTTCGTGGGGAATAAGGGACAAGGTTGGTTACATATGGATTTAGCCGCCGCATTTAATGACAGCGCTGATGCTTACACACCCGCTGGCGCGTCTGGCTTGGGTATTAGAACCATCGCCAAAGCGCTACTGTCTGAATAATCACCTTATTTTTAGACTTTATTAGCAGATGCAAAACAAACTTAGGTACGCTGGTCGTACCTAAGGTTACTGAAATAACACTTTAGATCTCAAGACCTTTACAGCCCACCTAAGCGCTCAGCCAGCACTTTGTATTTCTCTACGTCGGCAGAATTGAACAGCGGTTTTCCCTGCTCGTCTTTATCAACGGCAATTAACAAACTTTCACGCTCTAACCGTTCAACACGTATCGCTTCCACGCCCAAAAAATTTGCTACTTCATCCACTGTCATCACACTCATTTTTTGATCCTTCTTTCAATTAAAACGCCAAATGCTGGCATGGGTATTTCTCGTTAGCAAAGTGCTGTTAATCAACCATAGCAAAGAATTTACCCATGAGCTGTTGATCTTTGGCAACTTAAAATAATAAAAATAGATAAATCTTTCAATCAGATGGGCTGAGCAGCATAGTTGTTATACACTTGCGCTATCACCCCTTTGTGAAATTACCTACCAACAGAGTAGCATTATGGATACTTGGTCTGCGGCCATTACATTATTTTTGATTATGGACCCACTAGGTAACCTTCCTGTGTTTATGTCTGTGCTTAAAACCATTGAGCCTAAACGACGACGTATCGTTTTGATCCGCGAACTGATTTTTTCGTTGTTGATCATGTTAGGCTTTTTATTCAGCGGTCAGGCTGTATTAGATTTTCTAAGCGTCAAACAAGAAACGGTGAGCATCGCAGGTGGTATTATTTTATTTTTGATTGCCTTGAAAATGATATTCCCTCAACCAGGTGGGGTAACAGGACTACCTGCAGGTGAAGAGCCTTTTATTGTCCCTTTAGCCATTCCTATGGTCGCTGGGCCCTCCATTCTCGCAGCCTTAATTTTGTTGGCCAACCAAGATCACAGCCGCATGCTTGATTGGTCTTTAGCGCTATTGGCGGCTTGGTCAGTCAGTGCCGTAATATTAATGTTTTCAAGTGTATTCCATCGCGTATTGGGCGAGCGCGGACTTATCGCGATTGAGCGTTTGATGGGCATGATCTTAATTATGATTTCAATTCAAATGCTGCTAGATGGCATCGGAAAATTCTATTCGCTGGTGTAAGCGGCGAATCAATGAGGTAAAAATGAAAGACAATAGACTAACTATTTTTCAGCAAGTTAGAGATTTAGAAACGTGGCAATCTGTTGCTTTTTCAGCAGCATTGCTAGAACGCATGCTACCGAATTACCAGCTTTTTTGTGAAGCCACTGAATTTGCCGATCCAAGCCCATACCGCAACAGTTTGAACGTGATTTGGGAGTGGCTCGCTCACCCAAAAACCAAAATCAATTTTGCCGCGCAACTTGAAAAAGTTGAAGCAAGCGTGCCTGACCCAAATGATTACGACAGTATTGGCGTATATCCGGCCATTGATACCGCTATGTCAATGTCGGCGCTTATTCTGTTATTGATGGAAGAAGACCTGCAAGGCGCCGTTGTGGTCAGCAAACTTGCCCAAGGTACGGTAGAAGCTTTTGTCGAAGCGACTTCTGAAGCAGAAATAAGTGTCGAAGAGATAAAGCAACACCCTCTGATGCAATGGGAAATTGAAATCCAACAAGAATTACTCGCGTTTTTGGCCAACAGCCCAAAAAATGGCGATACCTGTAAAGCCCTTAAAGATATCGCTATTGGTGAAGGCATGAGTAATATTGGCATTGATATTACTCCATAACAGGTTCTTTAAGGTTGTAAATGCCTCAACGATATTACCTATAGCACTAGCCTTGATACAACCTCGCGGTAACTTGGCTAGTCTGACTTTCTTTCAATAAGCGCCAACCAGGCGGCACTTTGTACTGAGCATTTTGCGTTTCGCATTCGATATAAACCAAGCCCTCTTGGGCCAACAAACTGTTCTGCTCGATACCATCGATCGCTTTAGGAATTAGATTTTTGTTAAAAGGTGGGTCTAAAAAGATCAAATCAAATTTGTCGTTTAGCTGACTTAGGTAACCTAGGGAATCGCCGCAGAGCACCTGTGCGCTCTCTTTAGATGCTTTGAGAGTTTCGAGATTTTGCTGCAAATTTCTTGCGACCTTCTTGTCTAACTCAATAAACGTCACACGCTTGGCATACCGAGAAAGTGCTTCAAAACCAAGGCCTCCACTGCCTGCAAATGCATCTAAGCAATGACTGTCTTGAGTATACGCCATTAGCCAGTTGAACAATGTTTCTTTGTTTCTGTCTGTTGTGGGGCGCAGCCCTTGAACGTCCATTACAGGCAATTTTCGCCCGCGCCATTGCCCGCTGATAATACGAATTGCACCATTGGCGGCTTGAGTCTTTTTTACGTCTCGCTTCATTTATAGTAGGAATGTTATCATTGCTGCAAAGATACGTAAGTGTACTCAATTAATTCAACGATTTTCCAAGGATTTCTATCTAATATGTCCAAGTTTTTCGGTTGGCTCAAAAAAGACAAGCCTAAGTCAGAGCCACAAAATCCCACAAAGAGCACACCAGAAGAAGCCCAAGAGGCACAACCACAAATCGACGACAACATCGATGAGCGCCTTCTTAAGCAAGCAGACGAGAAAGCGGGCGAGCAAGCAGACGAGAAAGCGGGCGAGCAAGCAGAACTGCAAAAAATTGATGATGCTATTGCCACCGAAGTAGAAAGCCCTTCTCACGGGCAACCTGCAGTGGAAGTAGAGCGTGCCTTGGAAGAGCGCGCTATTACTGAGCACGGCCAGAGCCTTACTGAAGTTGAAACACCTACCTCGGTTATTGACGCCAATGAAGACGCTATAACAAGCGATGTGGTGCCTGTACCAGTTGCTTCATCAACTGAACCGACTGAAGCACTTGAGGCCACGACAGAAATGTCTGAGGCAGAGCTTCAGCCTGTTGTTGAACCTGAGCTAGAACCTGAGCCAAAGGCGAAGCCTGAAGAAGAACGTGAAACGACACCTGAAAAGCCAGTCAAAGTGGGGCTGTTCGCCAAGTTAAGACAAAGCCTGTCACGTACGAAAGAAAACCTCGGCAGCGGCTTTATTAGCCTGTTTCGCGGTAAAGCCATCGATGATGATTTATTCGAAGAGTTAGAAACCCAATTATTAGTCGCCGATGTAGGAATAGAGACCACCAGCAAAATTATCTCTAAGCTAACAGACGGTGCGAAACGTAATCAGCTAAAAGACGGTGAGGCGTTGTATCAATTGCTGAAACAGCAAATGAGCAATATATTACAAGAAGTCAGCCAGCCCCTTGAACCGAAAAGCGAAGATGGTCCGTTTGTTATCTTAATGGTGGGTGTAAACGGTGTAGGTAAAACAACCACAATCGGTAAAATGGCTAAACAGTTCCAATCTCAAGGTAAAAAAGTCATGTTGGCTGCCGGTGATACGTTCAGAGCCGCAGCAGTTGAACAGCTACAAGTATGGGGTGAGCGTAATAACATTCCTGTGATAGCGCAGAAAACCGGCTCTGACAGCGCATCTGTTATCTACGATGCATTGGAGTCCGCCAAAGCGCGTAATGTGGATGTGCTAATCGCCGATACCGCGGGTCGACTACAAAATAAAGATCACTTGATGGAAGAGCTGAAAAAAGTGGTGCGGGTGATGCGCAAGATAAACCCAAATGCGCCCCACGAAGTTATGCTGACACTCGATGCGGCCACGGGCCAAAATGCCGTTAGCCAAACCAAGTTATTCAACCAAGCGGTAGGGCTAACTGGGATTACATTAACCAAGCTCGATGGCACCGCGAAAGGCGGGGTAATTTTTGCCTTAGCGGATCAATTCAAAATTCCTATTCGTTATATCGGTGTAGGTGAAGGCATTGACGATTTACGCCCTTTTGCCAGTGATGAGTTTGTTGAAGCACTCTTCGCTGAAAGCAGCGTTGAAAATAGCGCTGAAAGCAAGACTTGAGCAGGGTTTGCAAAAACAAACAATGCAGCTAACAGCCTGATTGAGCGAAGAGTGATTCAATGATCAAATTTCAGCAAGTGAGTAAAACCTACCCTGGCGGGCAACAAGCGCTGCGCAAGGTAGACTTTCATGTAGAGCCCGGAGAAATGGCGTTTTTAACGGGTCATTCTGGTGCCGGTAAAAGCACCTTGCTGAAATTAATCAGTTTGATGGAACGCCCCACTGTGGGTCAGGTGTTAATTAATGGGCATGACTTAAATACCATTAGTCGTCGCCAAATCGCCTATATTCGTCGTGACATAGGCATGATTTTTCAAAGCCACCAACTCTTGATGGACAAAAGCGTATTCGACAATGTTGCGCTGCCACTCATTATTGAAGGTTATTCACACAAGGAAACCACCAAACGAGTGCATGCAGCACTTGAAATGGTTGGCCTTAGAGACAAAGCAAAAAATCTTCCCATTATGCTATCAGGCGGTGAGCAACAGCGCGTAGGCATTGCCCGCGCAGTTGTGAATAAGCCGCCACTATTGTTGGCTGATGAGCCCACGGGTAATTTAGATCCAAAGTTGTCTATGGAAATTATTCGATTGTTCGAGGACTTCAACCAAGCGGGTGTATCCGTCTTTATCGCAACCCATGACTTGGGCTTGATCGCCCGCATGAAATATCGAACTCTGACCCTCAAAAACGGGCAAATGATCACCGATGGTCTATCCCAAGACTTTTAACCAAAACGCTGAAATAACAACAGTCTGGCTGAGCAATGGCTAGCAACACATGCATAAGTGAGTTTGTAGAATGAGTTTATTATTTAAAGGACGAGCCCAGGGTGCCCAGCTAAGTCAGGTTTCTATCATTCAGCGCATCCAAATGTTTTTTCTCAGCCATGTTCGCCAAGCATTAGGCAGTTTGGGGGAAATGTGGCGCTCTGGCGCGGCCTCACTGATGACCATAGGCGTGTTGGGTTTAAGTATTACATTGCCTAGCACCTTATACATCTTGGTAAAAAATATTGAACAAGTGAGCTCAGGGTGGGACCAAGCCTCTGAAATATCTTTATTTCTAAAAGCTGAAACATCAAAACAACACATAGACCAACTTCTGACCCGTATTAATTCTTGGCCAGAAGTGAGTAAGGTGACTTATATCCCTGCGGATGACGCGCTAAATGAGTTTAAAGCGCTGTCAGGATTCGGCAATGCTATCGCGTATTTAGATAAAAACCCATTACCACCTGTTGTGCTTGTGGCGCCTAGCGAGAAACACGCCGGCCCTGTGGCTGCACGTTTGTTACTCGATAAGCTGCGCAAAGAGCGAGAAGTCGATATAGGCAAACTTGATCTGGATTGGTTACAGCGCCTAGATGCACTTTTAACAGTAGCCAAAGAGCTGGTGACGATCATTGCGCTACTGCTGTTTTTGGCGGTTGTTTTGATTATTGGCAATACCATCAGGCTCAACATTCTAAGTAAAAAAGATGAAATACTAGTGATGAAGCTAGTGGGTGCGACCGACGCCTTTATTCAACGTCCCTTTATGTACACTGGCTTCTGGTATGGTTTTTTAGGCGGCCTATTAGCGTGGTTCACGGTAGTTAGCTTATTGTGGTGGATGAGCGCCAGTGTTGAGGCTGTGAGTGCCCTTTATCAAAAGCAATTCAATATTACCGGTGTCGACTTCAGCACCTTACTTATTATGCTGTCAACTTCTGTGCTCTTAGGGCTGGTTGGTTCGATGATTTCAGTAAAACGACATGTAAGTGCCATTGAGCCAAAGTAATGTCGTACCTCGTGTCGTGAAAGGCGCACTAAAGTTTGGCTGCCAAGCAAACTTTAATGGCAATGTTTATTCAGGCGGGCGTTTACGCCCTTGATTCTGGAAAGTGTGGTGATACAGACTGACGTAGACCGTTACCCCAAATAATGGCTTCGTTGAACATACTGTGTAGTCGTTTCTGGTCAATTTTCAACAAACCAGCTATCCGTATGACTTTCAACCAGTTCGCACTTTCAAACGCCCTGGCCAAAACTAAATAAATAGACAGGTCGTTCTGGCCACCGCTTAAAGCAAATTTAACTTCATCATCTATGGGTAACTGATTCAATAGTGTGTCCATATCTTGATCAAGTATTGCATCAAGTAAAGAGAACAAACCGACTAAAAATCCCACTGGCGGGTTATCCCCTTTTTTCGCTTCTTGGGCAACTAAATCACAAAATTTCGCTCTTACGAGCGACAAGTGCAGCAACTCAATCGGCTTGTCATCATTTAAATTGGCCAGTGCTAACAAGGCCACGAACTTCTTAAGTTCCACTTCCCCCATATAGGTGATTGCGTGGCGCAGTGACGTGATCCTGTAACGCTTATTCACCATAGGGTTGTTTACAAAGCGCAACAACATATAAGACAAGCCAACATCATGCTCGATAACAGAATTTACACGCTCAATATCAAAGGTTTCGCTAGAGCTGACACCCATGAGTTCTACTAACGTTAATTTTGAGGTAGGCAAATTTTGTTGTTTGATTGCCTCGGGTTTAGCAAAAAAGTAACCTTGGAAGTAATCAAACCCCATGTCGCGATATATCTCAAAATCTTGCTGGCTATCAATCTGTTCAGCCACCAATTTTACATTGGCATCTAATAACCTAGGCATACTTTTCGCCACACCATCGTAATCGCTTTGCATCACATTCACTTTAACGATGTCAACAAATGGCAGAAAATCATTCCATTTAGGGTCTAAGTTATGATCGTCCAAAGCGATAGTAAATCCGCTATTCTTCACTTGCTGGCAGACCCCTAGCAAAGTGTCATGTGGCAAGTTAGCATCAGATAATTCAACGATGACGTTAGACGGATCTAAAACAGCAGGTAATCCATTAATTAAGGTTTCTTTTTGAAAGTTAATAAAAGATTTTTTATTGCACGAGATTTCGTCTAGTCCGAGGGTAAGATAATGCTTAGCAATCAGTTTTTCGGTGCGTTCGTCTCTTGCCGTATCTGGATAGCAATTGTTCTTACCATCACGAAAAAGTAATTCGTAGGCAAACACATCACGTTGGCGATCTAAAATAGGCTGGCGAGCAATAAAGGCGAACATTTACATCCCTATGAAATCATTTGAGTAAGGTTATTAGGCCTAAAAACACAACGCACGGAAAGCGCTGCAAATAAATTTTTAGTACATAGATGTACTGTCGTCGTTTTTTTGAACAAAGTCAGACTAACAGACAAATTTAAACCTTGTAAATAAGACAAACTGCTGTTTTTACATCCATAAAACAAATAAGATCAATTCCGCTTATCAAATATGATGCACTTCCGACATATGTAATAGAATATTAATATTGCGAAGATAGTACTTGCGTACAATGGTAACTGTTATTATGGTGGCATCATTCGTTGTTCATACTATTCGAGCAACCCCCAAAAAGTAGCGCTTTAATAACTTTTCAATTGATCTCGATCAACTAGAGCTTATATTTGTATAATATCTTATTGATAGATCAGCCGCTACATGAAATTTTTTCGCGTTTGAGTGGTCTATTACAGCAAATGTAGAACTCAATGCGGTTCTTGGTTGGCAAAGTCATTGCATGGTTCCAAGAACACAATGTTACACGAGGTGATTATGACAACAGATATGCGTGCATTAACATTAACCGTTCCACAGACCGGTAGCATCGAAACTTACGTGCAAGCTGTTAGCAGCATTAATATGCTTACAGCCGAAGAAGAACGTGGTCTAGCAGAACGTTTACAACAGGAAGACGATTTATTAGCAGCAAGAAAGCTAATCATGTCACACCTTCGTTTCGTTGTGCATATTGCAAAATCTTATTCTGGGTACGGACTTCCTCAAGCTGATTTGATTCAAGAAGGTAATATCGGCCTAATGAAAGCGGTAAGGCGCTTTGACCCTACGGTAGGTGTTAGGTTGGTATCGTTCGCTGTACATTGGATTAAAGCCGAAATTCACGAATTTGTGCTGCGTAATTGGCGCATAGTGAAAGTCGCGACAACCAAGGCACAACGTAAGCTGTTCTTTAACCTGCGTAAGAATAAAAAGCGTTTAGGCTGGTTCACTCATGCAGAAGTGCAAAAGGTTGCAAGTGACTTGGGAGTGAGCGAAAAAGAAGTATTACAAATGGAAGCTCGTATGAGCAGTCACGACCAAGCCTTTGATTTGTCAGCAGATGATGATGAAAGCGGAAGCTTCGCACCGGTACAGTTTTTAGAAGACAAAAGTGCAGATGTTGAAACTGACGTTGTTAACGCAGATTGGGACGCCACAGCTTCACAGAAGCTATATTCAGCGATTAAAACCCTTGATGAGCGTAGTCAGCATATCATTCAAACGCGCTGGTTAAGCGACGACAAAACAACACTACAAGACTTAGCAGATAAATACCAAGTATCTGCAGAGCGTGTTCGTCAAATCGAAAAGAACGCCATGAAAAAATTACAGAGTGCTATGGTATGACTCAGTAATATGAACACAAAAAAGCGCGTTTTAAACGCGCTTTTTTATTGCCTGAAAAATAATCACTGTTTATTAACTAAAAATTACTCGCTTTGGGCGTCTTGTTCTTCATCCTCAGGGGGGAGAATCCAATACACTCCCTTGAACTCGGCAACAGCAGTATCGCCATCAAGAATATCGACCTGTAATTTAATTTGGCATTTCTTGTCTTTCGCTAATGGCTCGAACTTACCGCTTAGACTTTCAATGTGACATAAGGCTCTTGGCTGCATAGTGATGGGTTTGTGATAGTGAATATTGCCGTCCCCTAACACTATTTCCCCAACAAGATTCTTCTCCTTCAATTGCAAAAAAATCATGCCCCAGCCGGTCAGAGTCGCCAAGGAAAAAATACTGCCGGCAAACATAGTCCCATGCAAATTGATATTTTTATTTAGCGAAGCTCGGTTCTCTAAAGTCTTACCAGAGTATTGATACAACTTGATCCCCATTTGTTCACTAATAGGGATGGTATCGTGCCATGTATCCTGTAACTCTTTACACCATTTTGGGTGCAACAAAATCGTATTATGGGCCAACAGACGCTTAACCATTTGTTGGCGTTTTAATTTCCCTAATTCAGTCGAAGCTTCTTTTTCCACTTCAAAGCCACAACTCTCGAAAAACGGAGTGGAAAGCTCTCGGCTATTTGTGACGATGCGAACGGCGCCTTCTTGTCGCGCTACGGCTTCAAGTGAAGACATGATCATTTTGGCTAAGCCACGCCCCTGCGCATCATTGGCGACAGCTATATGGCGAACCTGAGCTTCCTCAGCGCTGTTCATGTGTATACGGCCAATAGCGATCACTTCACCTTTGTTATTACGGATCATGCGATGTTCACTGACTTGCTCATATTCGTCTTTTTCAGAGCCTTGAGGATAATTCCAAGGCTTTCGCAGCATTAACCAACGAAATTCAAAATATGCTTCAAACTCTGCATCTGTTTCTGGGGTTTCAATCTTATACATTATTATGCATTTATCCTTATGGAGATATCGATAACCTGAGGCCAAATTATATCAGCCAGTCCACCATTAGATATTATTCATTGCTTGGTAGCAAATCAGACGTTTAAGGAGAACGTCACAGGGCCATCATTGACTAAACTAACTTGCATATCTTCACCAAATTTACCTGATTCGCAGAGTATTTCACTGCTTCTCCCCAATTCAACAAAGTAGTTATACAAAGATTCGCCCAATTCTGGCGACGCTCCTTGGGAAAATCCAGGCCGATTTCCTTTGTTTGTCTGCGCCACCAAAGTGAACTGAGAGACCACAAGTAATTCGCCACCGACTTGCTGAAGATTCAGGTTCATTTTACCGTCTTGATCGCTAAAAATTCGGTAATTCAGCACCCGCTGAAACAGTTTTTTGGCCTTTTCCTCGTTGTCGTCTTTTTCCACACCAAGCAACAACAAAATCCCTTGATTAATCTCCCCAATGACCTCATTGCCAACGCAGACATTGGCTTCGCTGACTCGCTGAATCAAACCAATCATTCTTGCTCCTTTATAAAATCAGCCATCGCGGTCGCAGCCAAACAAAGAGCTGCTGTAATTTTGGGCTCATTGGCGCTGTGGCCAGACTCGGGCACTATGGTGAGCTGACTCGTAGACCAAACTTCGTTAAGTAAATAGGCACCTTGTATTTTGCACACACAGTCATAGCGACCATGAATGAGCGTTGCCGGTATATGACTGATTTTATGAATATTTTTCAATATATAATTTGGCTCAATAAAGCAAAGGTGCTTTATGTAATGACACTCTAAAATGGCCAAACTAATCCCCCTGTGTACATCAGGGACCAACTCATCTTCATGTAATTTACAGTGCAACTTGCTGATCCTGGCTTCCCACAAACACCATGCTTTAATGGCTGCCATTTTGTGCACTTCATCGATGCCAGTAAACAAATCATAGTAAGCATCAACTAACGACGTCGTATGAGACTTATCTGCCACGGGGTGGATGAACTCCTGATAGTAGTCAGGGAATAGCTGGGCAGCTCCGCCTTTCTCGTCTAAGTACCAATCAAAATCTTCTTCTCGCGCTAAAAAACTTCCTCTTAAGATGAGTCCTTTAACCGTTTCAGGATGCTCAATGGCAGCAAGTAGCGCCAATGTTGCCCCCCAAGAGCCGCCAAATAATACCCACTGCTGGACACCTAAATGCTTTCTTATCTGGGTAATATCACTCAGTAAATCTTGGGTAGTATTATTCTTGATGCTACCGAATGGGGTGGATTGCCCGCTCCCCCTTTGGTCAAACCCAATAATCCAATATTTGTCAGGATCGAAGAAACGACGATAATTGGCGAACAGCCCTGCTCCTGGCCCCCCGTGTAAAAACAGCACAGGTATTCCTTTTGGGTTACCACTTTGCTCAAGATATAACGAATGATCGTCGCTAACTGCTAGCATCTCGCTGAAAAACGGTTTAATTGTAGGATAGAGTTCACTCATATAGGCAGCCACTTTGACATTATTTCTTCCAACCGATTACAGTAGTTTGTTAAAGTGTATCCACAATAATGAATTAATAACTTAGGGGCAACAAATGGCAGGACAAGGTTCAGGTGGAAATGTAATTGCAGCGATATGTAACTTATTTTTTCCAGGATTGGGACAATTAGTTCAAGGACGGATACTAGCAGCAATCATATTTTTCGTTCTGGTATGGACTAACTACGCCCTAGCAGCCACAGGTATCCTGTTTTTTATGGCAGTGTTCGGCTTCATCTTCCAAGTATGGTCGATTATTGATGCCGCTAAATATCGTGGTTAATTAACACTAAAGAGGTTTTCATGAAGAAAATAATACCAACAGTATTTTTATTCACTCTGCTAACAGGTTGCCAGAGCGCCTATTATGCAGCCTGGGAAAAAGTGGGCGTTGAAAAGCGCGATATCATGGTTGATCGTGTTGAAGATGCGAAGGAATCGCAGGAAGACGCCCAACAACAATTTAGCGATGCACTAGAACAATTTACCCATTTGATGAATTACGACGGCGGTGAACTGCAAGACGTATACGAAGAGTTAAAAGACCAGTACGAAGAAAGTAACCAAGCAGCAGCAGAAGTGACCAAGCGCATTAATAAAGTAGAAAGCGTAGCTGATGCGTTATTTGATGAGTGGGAAACTGAATTAGATAAATATACCAATGACGGTTTACGCCGTGAAAGTGCGAGCAAACTTAAAGATACCCAGCGCCGCTATGCCAGCCTAGTTAAAAGCATGCGTAAAGCAGAGGCAAAAATGGATCCTGTTTTATCTGCACTACAAGACAACGTGCTGTATCTAAAACACAACTTGAATGCGACTGCAATCGGTGCCTTACAAAGTGAGTTTAACGGTGTTAAGAATGACATCAATCAGCTTATTGCTGAAATGAATAACGCCATCAAAGAATCAAATGCGTTTATCTCCAGTATGCGAGATTAACTAGCATTTAACCCTACGCAGGCGATTGGGACTCATCCTCATCGACCTGCATAAAATTCTCTTGTGATTCTTCATGAAAAAACACTTCAATCACGTGGGTTAATTCAGCCCCAAGCAACACCACTATCCACGACAAGTACACCCAAACGAATAAAATAGGAATAACGGCCATCGCGCCGTAAATCATTTGGTAAGAAGGGAAGTGAGTAATGTAAAACGAGAAACCTTTCTTCGATAGCTCAAACAGTAGCGCCCCCATAAACGCACCGACGAGGGCATGGCGAGGGTTTATCCGCTTATTCGGTACAATCATATACAGAATAAAGAAAGCGCAGACAGACGCGATAAAAGGCACAATTTTGAGCATGGCCGTTGTGGCGCCCATGGTGTAGGCTTCAGCCGAATTAGCAAAAGCAACCAAATAAGAGCTCATGATCACGCTTAGGCCAATTAGTAAAGGCCCTAAGGTGAGGATCATCCAATAAATCGCAAACGTAAAAATGATGGGCCGCTCGCTTTTTGCTTGCCAAATGCGGTTCAAGGTTTTATCTATGTTCGAGATAAGCAATAAGGCAACCACCACCAAAGATAAAATCCCGATCGCGCCCATTTTTGACGCGTTACCCACGAACTCGGCAACGTAACCTTGGATTTGATCACCAGAAGTAGGAATGAAATTACCGAAGATCAGCGCTTCTATATCACCGCGTACCTCAGAAAAAGCAGGAAAGGCCGACAATATAGTGAAGAACACCATGATAAACGGCACCAAAGATAACAAGGACACATAGGCTAAATGCCCAGCGGACACGGTGATCCCATCTCGTTGGCAATGGCTTACAAACATACGAACAAAAATATTCGCTTTAGGTAACCAGCTCCTTAATACATCCGACAAAATAACCTTGGACTCCATACTTTTCCTTTACTACAGGCTGAGAATTCAATCCTCTTAGTCTGCTCTAACACCTAACATATGGCAAATAGCATAACTCAATTCACAGCGATTCAGTGTGTAGAAATGAAAATCACGAATGCCTTCTTTTGCTAAGACTTTGACCATGTCCATCGCAATGCTAGCGCCCATTAAGTTACGAGTAGTTTGGTCGTCCTTATCTAGGCCGTCATACATTTTATGCAGCCAATTTGGTACGTGTACATTGGTGAAGCCAGCAAAACGCTGCAGGGTTTGATAGTTCGTCACAGGCAAAATACCCGGTACGATATCCATATCAATACCCGCGGCTGCTGCCCTGTCCCTAAAACGTAAAAACACTTCAGCATCGAAAAAGAACTGGCTAATTGCTTGGTTCGCACCCGCTTCGGCTTTGCGTTTCAGGTTTAATAAGTCGAATTGGCTGTTTGGCGCCTCTGGGTGTTTCTCTGGGTATGCGGCAACGGCGATGTCGAAATCAGCAACATCGCGCAGTAATGCCACTAAATCAGATGCATAAGATACATGCTCGGTATAGCCTTCGGGTAAGTCTCCACGTAAAGCTACAATTTTACGGATGCCACTGGCCCAGTAATCTTTGGCGATTTGCTTTAACTCGTCACGGCTAGCATCTACGCATGTTAAGTGCGGTGCAGCGGCAATGCCTGTTTCGCTTTGAATACGTTTTACGATTTCGTGGGTACGATCACGCTCACCACTATTCGCACCGTAAGTCACAGACATATATTTGGGCTTTAAGGGCGCTAAGCGCTCCACCGATTTCCATAGTGTCTTTTCCATCGTTTCGGTTTTAGGTGGAAAAAATTCAAATGATACATTGATCCCTTTCACTTCTGACAGTGACTGGTTGAGGGCATCGATACCTTGTGCATAAGAGACCATGAAAAGCTCCGTGATTATCTGGACGTTTAGACGTCTAAACTAAACTTTGTACGTAAAGCCGTCAAGATGTTTAGCAGTCTATCGTTGACCTTTATTCGTTTATGGTTAGAATTTCCCCTTATAAGAAAGAAAAAAGCGAGTAAACGATGGCTAAAACGACAAAATGGAACGGGAAATACATTCATCCCTACGCCGAGCATGGGAAAAAGAGCGAGCAAGTGAAAAAAGTCACCGTCTCTATTCCATTAAAAGTGCTCAAGGTGTTAACGGATGAACGTACACGTCGCCAGGTGAATAACCTGCGTCATGCAACGAACTCGGAGTTATTGTGTGAAGCATTCTTACATGCTTTCACTGGGCAGCCATTGCCGAATGACAACGATTTGCAAAAAGATAATGACAATCGTATTCCTAGCGATGCACTGCGCATCATGCAAGAAATGGGAATCGATATCGACTCAGAAGAATAGCCCTTGTTTTGTGGGCTACTCAACTAAAGCTAATGACTCAGCCTCGCCAACAAGGCCATCCCAGATAGCCCTTCTAATCTTACCCCTATTAAAAAATGATAACATTTACGCGTAATCGTACTGTCCCCCGCGAGACAAACCTTGCTGATAAGCCGGACGTGCATGGATACGTTTTACGAACGCCGCAATATTTGGGTAATCACCTGCCACATTGCGTGACGCCATCGCTTCTAGCGGAAAGCTCATCTGTATATCCGCCCCAGATAACCCATCACCAGCGAACCACTCGTTATCCGCTAAATATTGTTCAACAAACTTAAGGTTAGCGACCAAATTCACGCCGTAGTATCCGTCCATAACTTTGTCGGCAATTTTATTGGCGATGATTTTAACAAAAAATGGTTTAGCGTTTTGTCTGACTTTATCGAACACCAGCTTGGCAACCATGGGAGGCATCAGGGTTCCTTCGGCGAAATGCAGCCAATAGGTATATTGACGATACGCTTCTGTGCCGGGCTCAGGTATCAAGGCTTTATCACTGTATTTACGCGCTAAATAATCGATAATCGCCCCTGACTCTGCCACAGTCACTTCACCATCTGTGATAACAGGTGACTTACCTAACTGGTGCACCTTCTTTAAAGACTCAGGCGCCAAATTAGTTTGGCTGTCTCTTTGATAACGCTGAATGTCATATTCCACACCCAACTCTTCTAGCATCCATAAAATGCGTTGAGAGCGAGAGTTATTAAGATGATGAAGTGTGAGCATGAGGTACCTTTTTTTAAATATATCTGATTGAGATTAACTTACGCTCAAAGTCGCAAACTGGCTCATCAAAAATATTAATATGTCTCTATTAATGCAAAAAGGCTGAAGTTATCTTCAGCCTTTAGGGTATTTACGCATTGATGTGTGCAGAGTAGGGTTATTTTCCTGACGGATCTAAACTCGCGTAATATGCGGCTAAATTTTCTATGTCAGCATCACTCAAGCCTGCAACCATAGGTGCCATTACCATATTTTTACGCTCACCTGCACGAAACGCCTTTAACTGGATTGCCAAGTATTGTTCTTTCTGGCCAGCCAAGTTTGGATACATAGGAATTTGTGAAATTCCATTAGCACCGTGACATGCCATGCAGGTTGCTGATTTAGATTTACCCGCCGCAATGTCGCCAGCGAAAACGTTAGTTGATAACATGGCGATTGTTGAAAGACTCGCCACAAAACATGCTTTTGAGATTAGATTCATAATTGGTCCTTAAGATAACGTCGGTTTACGTAAACCATTCTACGAGTAATAAAATAGAGGCAGACAATGAATTTAGATCATTCATATGCAACGCATTTAGGTGATTTAGGCGCCTTAACTAAGCCTTTACGTGTGGCAAACCCTCAACTTGTTGAGGTTAACCACACCTTACGAGACGCACTGCAACTACCAGCATCATGGTTTACGCAATCTAGCATAATGTCGATGCTTTTTGGCAATACAAGTTCATTCACGACACATTCTTTTGCACAAAAGTACGGTGGTCATCAATTTGGCGGATGGAATCCGGACTTAGGTGATGGGCGTGGTTTATTGCTTGGGGAAGCAAAAGACAAATTCGGAAAGTCATGGGATTTGCATCTTAAAGGCGCTGGCCCTACGCCCTATTCACGCTTCGCGGACGGGCGAGCTGTATTGCGCTCAACACTACGTGAATACCTTGCAAGTGAAGCATTGCATCATATGGGTATTCCTACCTCAAGGGCACTCTGTTTAATTACCAGTGACGAGCCTGTGTACCGAGAAAAACAAGAAAAAGCCGCTATGATGATCCGAGTTAGCCAGAGTCATATTCGTTTCGGCCATTTTGAGTACTTTTATCACAACGGTGAACTGGACAAACTCAAGCGGTTATTTGACTACTGCTTTGAACATCATTTTTCTGCATGTTTGCACAGTGAATCACCCCATTTAGCCATGCTAGAAAAAGTAGTTACGGATACCGCCACCCTAATTGCAAAATGGCAAGCGTACGGTTTTAACCATGGCGTAATGAATACTGACAATATGTCGATTCACGGGATCACCTTCGATTTTGGCCCTTATGCTTTTTTAGATGATTTTGACCCTAAATTTGTCTGTAACCATTCTGATCATCAAGGGCGATATGCATTCGAGCAACAACCTGGCGTTGGTTTGTGGAACTTAAATGCCCTTGCTCACGCATTCACCCCATACTTGAATGTCGAGCAAATCAAGGGGGCACTAAGTCAATATGAACCAAAATTAATGGCTGAATTTTCACAACTTATGCGACAAAAGCTTGGCCTGTACGAAAATACCCAAAACACCGCTGAACTAGTGAACCGTTGGCTCGACTTAATTTCTCAAGACAAACGTGATTACCATATTAGCTTTCGTTTATTGTGTGAAATTGATGAACACGGCGAAAACCAGCCACTTGTTGATCACTTCATGCAACGAGACACCGCTAAAATGTGGTTAGAACATTATCAACAAGCACTCATTACTCAAAATGTGAAGAGGCAAGAACGCCAAGCAAACATGCGCAATATTAATCCCGAATATGTACTGCGTAACTACCAAGCACAACTGGCAATTGATGCGGCACAAGACGGAGATTTTTCACGTTTTAGAAGGTTATTACAGGTGCTGCAACATCCATTTGAGGGCAAACCTGAGTACGCCGAATTTGCAAAACCGCCACCTGACTGGGGTAAGCACATGGAAATATCATGCAGCAGTTAATCCCTATGTATAAGTATAAACTCTTTGTTGAAAGGGAATATCCGATGTTAGGCTACGCTTCATATTACAACTCGAGGTTGCACACCGTGCCTGCAGCCAACTTTGCTCTGGTTTCTTAGACTGTGAAAATGCGCCGCTCATCTTATTTTACTTCCTTGCTGTGCCTTATGTTGCTGCTTATCATGCAATTTGGGCTGGTGCTTAAGGCGCAAACTACGCAAACTACGCAAACCAGCGTTAATATTAATGACTCAACGCCTTCCGTGAATTTAATCACCTATAGCCATTGGCTTGTAGCCGATAACAAAGTGCAGCTATCTGATGTGCAGGAACTGAAAACTTGGCGTGATACCTTCTCTCCACAACCTCTGAATAAAAATCAAAGCCTTTGGGGCAGAGTTACCCTGAGCACCGATAGTAATCATCAACCTTTTTTTATCAGTATTGATAATCCACGTATCGACGCGCTGGATATCTACGTGTTAGATGAAAGAGACAGGATCATTAATTCATACCGCCTAGGTACAACACGGCCTCATGATAACCGCCCTTTTGAGCATAGGTTATTCGTGGTTCCGGTAGATATTCCTTATGCTCAGCCGCGAAACATCTATATTAAGATCCGCGATGAAGGCCCACTGGTGTTCGCTTTTGATGTGAAATCAGAGTCAGCACTGATTCAAAAAGAACAACGAAACAGCACGATTTTTTCCTTGTTCAGCGGCGCATTGACCATGATGGTGCTGTACTTTTTGGTCACCTATACGTTATTGCGCAGCCCGGTGCGCTTTTGGTTTTCGGTGGCCAGTACAGCGTATTTACTGCTGTTTTTAAATAGCCAAGGTGTGGTGAGTCATGTCACTGGTTTTAATCAATACATAGACAACCTAAGCACTATTTTGTGTGCCCTGTTGCTGTTTTCATTAGCGAAAATAACCTTCACTATATTTCGTCCACTGCCTACCTACTACCGCTATTTCCTATATGCCATGGGTTGGCTAAGTGCTGCTTCGGCGTTTGTACTCAATAGCTACCAACAAATTTTATTGGTATCTGGCGCTTCTATATCATCCATTGTGGTTATCGCCGTGTTAGCAATATTTTATCGTTACAAAGGACACACCATCAGTAATCGCGTGTTTGCTTTGGGTTTAACGCTTATCAGCCTGACTACGGTGGCACACATTGGACTTTATCTAAACTGGGTGGCTTTTCCCGAACAATTATCACTCACCCTTAGCACGTTAATCATTATCGGTATTGTATTGATTGCTGTTGCCATCGCCGCCCACGAAAAAGTCAACGCATTTAGGCATTACAACGAGCAACAAACTTCTATTCGCGCCTTACAACAATTCGTCGATATGTTTGAAGAAGCACCAGAAGGGCGCTTTATCTCCAGCCTCGATGGTCAATTGTTACGGGCTAATCTAGCCATGGCGAAGTTATTTGGCTATGAAGACGTGGCGCAAATGAAAGCACACTTGCCCACGATGTCCACTTTGTATGCAGAGCCAAATGAACGGGAGCTGCTGCTAGGTGAACTCCATAAAAACCAAACCACGTTAAGTAGAGAGTTACGCGGTAAAACACGGCAGAATCAGGATCTTTGGTTATCTGTGTCTGCTCAATTGAGCAAAAATGGCGACACTGGTGAAAAACTAATTTGTGGCTCAGTAGTAGACATTAGCGCGCGAAAGTCTGACCACCAAAGTATTGAGTACATGGCCAGCCACGATACGCTAACTGGCTTTTATCAGCGCCAAGCATTCGAGAAACACCTACATGAAGCGATCCTCTTCGCTAAACAACAGCAAGAAGAATTGACCTTATTGCACGTAAACATCGATCAGTTTAAAGCGATCAACGATACTCATGGCCATAAAGCCGGCGATGCTGTACTTAGGCAGTTTTCGCAGTTAATGAAAAAGATTGTCAGCGATGACGGCATAATAGGTCGCTTAGGCGGAGATGAGTTTGGTATTTTGCTGGCTGGCAATAATGCCCAGAACAGTTTTATGCTGGCCAATAAACTATTAAATGCCGTACAAGCACATGAGTTTACATGGGAAGAACGCCCTTTGACCCTTGGGGTCAGCATTGGCCAAGTACCATGGAATGACACAATATCAAGCTCAGAGCAGCTGCTCAGTATGGCCGATTCAGCCTGCTATATGGCGAAAAAACATGGCAGGAACCGACTTCACACTTACTCCTCAACAGACAAGCAAATAGCTAAATACGAATCTCAGTTGAGTTGGCTACCCCGTATACAACACGCACTGAGTCACAACGGTTTTGAACTTCATTGCCAAACGTATATGCCGATGACATCTATTGCTAAGGGGTACCACTACGAAATATTGTTGCGTTTAGTGGATGAACATGACCAGCGCATACTACCCAGTGAATTCTTACCTGCAGCCGAGCGCTATAACCTCAGTGCCAAAATTGACCGTTGGGTTATCGACACTTATTTTGCCTGGTTAGCACAAAACCCGCAGCACAAGGCAGATCTTATGCGTTGTAATATCAACTTAAGTGGCCATTCACTGGGTGAGCAGGATCTTAAACTGTTTATTTTGAGCGCGTTTGAAAAATACCAAGTGCCTCACAATAAGATCTGTTTCGAGATAACAGAAAGCATGGCTATTTTAAAACTCGACGAAACCATTGAGTTTATTGATACATTTAAAGCGCTTGGCTGTACGTTCGCTCTAGATGACTTTGGCAGTGGCTTTTCATCATACAATTATCTAAAAAATCTGCCCGTGGACCAAGTTAAAATTGACGGCGAATTCGTTAAAAATATTCTTATTGATCCCGTCGATATGGCTATGGTCACTTCCATCAAAGACATCGCCAGTGCGATGAAAATCCAAACCGTAGCAGAATATGTAGAGTCAAAAGAGATCATGGTGGAATTAGGTAAAATTGGCGTTGATTTTGTTCAAGGCTTTGGCGTGAATAAACCCATCTCGCTAAGCACAATGACAGACCAAAACAGTGCCTTTAATTCAGAAGCGGGGCCGTAGAGACACTTGTATTTAAATATTCCGCACCCATATTTTCATCCAGTGTGACAGCCCTTTAAATTACTTTTACAAGTCAGCAAGCAAAATTATGAAACAACATCAGAAGTACGAATTCGTGAGCTCAGCCTCTCTTCCCACGCGCTGGGGCCAGTTCACCATACACGGGTTCGTTGAAACCGCAACCGAACAAGAACATGTCGCCTTAACTTTCGGACAATGGCAATCTGGTGATGTGATACCCATGAGAATTCATTCTGAATGCTTAACCGGAGACGCATTATTCAGTACCCGTTGTGATTGCGGCGCACAGTTAGAAAAGGCGCTACAAAATATTGTAGAACAAGGCAAAGGTGTGCTGCTTTATTTACGCCAAGAAGGACGTGGCATTGGCTTGTTAAATAAAATCCGAGCGTATAATTTGCAAGACCAAGGCTTAGATACGGTTGAAGCAAACGAGCATCTAGGCTTTGACGCTGACTTGCGAGAATACGATATGTGCAAGTTAATGCTTGATACTTTAAATGTGCAACGCGTGAATTTGATGACCAATAATCCTAAAAAGCGTCGAGCGCTAGAAGCGATGGGCATTGAAGTGGTCAGCCGCACGCCAATTGACCACGGTATTACAGATGACAACCGTCATTATATTCGCACTAAAACGGAAAAATTGGGCCATGAGTTTGACCCGCATCTACTTAAATAATCATTTAAGTTAGGCCGTGTACGCGGCCTTCACTTCCCCAACAAGACATAAATCCCTCACTTAAGCCTCGATTCAGTTTAGATTAAGCCTTAATCGCCCACACTACAGTCACCGTATAACCTTTACCTATCGTGTAAAGGTAAAACAACTGAGGTGTCCTATGGGCAGAAACACTAAGTACATCATCATATATTTAGCTGCCATAAGCCTGTTGATTAGCGTCGCGCTGCAATTGGCCCATGCAGAAACCCAAGCTGAACCACCTGTTGAGCTGCATCAAGCAAAATTAGACCAAATGTTGGCTCCTATTGCCTTGTACCCAGATTCTTTGTTATCCCATATCCTGATTGGAGCAACCTATCCGCTCGAAGTGGTGCAAGCCGCTCGCTGGCGTGAAGAGCACGCTAACCTGTCAGAACAACAAGCTCTGGATCTTGCCGAACAACAAAATTGGGACCCTAGCGTCATTGCCCTGACTCCCTTTACTGAATTGCTCGAACGTATGAGTAAAGACCTGAACTGGCTGCAGGACTTAGGCGATGCATTTTTAGCGAATGAAGAGCAAGTGTTAGAAAGTGTGCAAACACTGCGCAGCCGGGCGTATGCCAAAGGGAATTTGCAAGACAACCAATACCAAAATGTCGAGCGTGAGCAAGATAAAATAGTGATCCATAGTGTTGAACGTGAAACCGTTTACGTGCCCTACTATGACACTCGCGTCGTATATGGTGACTGGTGGTGGACCGTGCACCAGCCCATTTTTTGGCGCTCGCCTCGTCACTACACCTTTCATTCAGGATTTCATTGGAGTCCGCGATTTCATATCAGCGCAGGGTTCTTCTTCGGTGGTTTTCATTGGCGCAATAATTACGTGGTGATCAATAACGACTATCGTTACCGCCGTTCGAACCACAGATATACCTATAGCAAAGTGCGCAATTACCCCAGATGGCAGCATAATAATCATCATAGACGCTCAGTAAAATACCATCGTGGCTATAACGGTACCCATAAGCGCACAGTTACCAGCCGTAACGTTGAAATGCAGAAAAATCGTATACATAGGGATAAGGTCGTCTCGCGCTTGAAGCACCAACAAAGCGCCCGCAATCATGGGCAGTACAAGCGAGAGCAGAATGCTCATAACAAACAGAATGCCTTTAGCAAAAAGAGTGCCGACAGCAAAAAGAAAGCGCATTTTGAGCAAAGTAGAAAAAGTAACGGCGAGACGTTTTTAAAACGTTCATCCCAAGCAAACGGGCGGTCTTACAAAATTGAACAAGGTAGACAAAAGACAGAGCAGTTAAGAACAAAACCCCAGCGTACGATTAAAAGTCAGCGCAGCGAGCATCAGCGTGTTAAGCATCAAAGTACTGACAGAAATAATGGTAAAAACCGTTATGTTTCTAAACCAGCGAAAGCTGTCAAAAGAGCGTCACAAAACAAGCAACACAGAACACCATCTAGGATGACGAAACAGTCTAATAGACAGTCAAAAACACAATCAGGGAAATTTAATGCAAGAAGGGTAGAACCTTAGGGGAATGTAGTACAGCGTATAGCGCTCTTTAACAGAAAAAGAAGCTAAAATAGCCTGCTGGGCAGGCTATTTGCCTATGCTGAATGAGGTATCAAGCGACCTCTTACGCATTGTTTTTGGTCTTTAGGTAAGCACTAACTTGTGATGCTTCACGCTGTTCTGAGAATTGAATCAAATCAACACCGTTACACTTCATGCCTTCAGCCGATACAAGCTTGCGAAGAACATCATTAGAGCTTGCAGCTACTTGACCGACTTTACTACGTAGGCTGCGCTTAAGCATACCAAGATCATCATTTACTACGGCTTTACAGAAGCTCGAGTATTCGCTGTCACCTGCGAAACGCACTTTGCTGCTTGATTCCATACCAGCGCTTGCATTAAAGGCTGTCAACGCGACGAGAGATATAAGTACTTTTTTCATTGTGTGCTCCAAATATTGGTTAGCTAATTAAGTGTTCAGCAGGTTCTGCCTGCCACTGAAATATCCATGAATTTGATGATCATGTCTGTGGTTTTATTGTACGAAAGTAGTAAAAAGCATGTAAAACAAGGAGTTACACAAAAATAACATTTGTAAGCCATTGAATTTTAATAGTATTTTTCATTTATATATACTCATAATTGAAATGAATATTCCTATTTATTCCAAAAACATCTGTTTAAAACTGAAAGTAATGTCTCTTAAAAATCAAAAATAGATTAAAAGTTAAACAATATATGAATTAACAGCCTGATTTTCACGTTAAAACGTTGTTAAATTACAAAATATGTAATTTTTATTACAGAATTTTACTGGGCAGTTTTCATGAGGATTGAGACAAGCGCATTGCATCGACCAAAAATTTAGCGCTAAACAGGCAAAATTCACAAGACCCGCCTGATGGTTATCATTATACTCCGCGAATATTGAGCAACTTTAATTTGTGACGGTAAATTTTATGCGATTACTCCCTGAATGGGCGCCTCAAGAAGCCATTATTCTTGCTTGGCCCGATCAAAAAACAGATTGGCAACCTTGGCTTGCCGACGTTCGCCAAGTCTATTTGACGATTATGGCCACGCTTAACCAAGCTGGTACTGGGGTCATACTCCTTATTCGCGGACAAGAAATGCCTACTTTTAGGTCCTTGAGCCAAGATTTTAATCAGCCCATTGATCGTGTGCTATTAGTACGCGCCGATTACAACGACACTTGGGTTCGAGATTATGGCTTTTTAACTTGCCACAGTTCAGGTGGCATGCAGCCCATCGAGTTCAACTTTAACGGCTGGGGCAATAAGTTCGATGCTAAAAAAGACAACATGATAAACCAGCAAGTGTTAGCAGGCTTATGCCGTTTACCGCTACAGAGTTTCGATATTGTTGCTGAAGGCGGCGCATTGGAAATAGACGATGCAGGTGTGTTGTTGTCAACAGAGTTTTGTTTATCGAATCCTGAGCGTAATAGCGACATGACGATGTCTCAGTATCGCGGGGCTTTTAAAGTTGCACTGGGCGCCAAGAGTGTACATATATTCCAGCAAGGGCATTTAGAAGGTGATGACACAGACGGCCACATTGATACCCTAGTGCGTTTTACCCCCCATGATGGCCTGGTGGTGCAATCAGCATTTAATGTACCCGATGACACTCACTATACTGGCTTAGCGGCCCTAGTGGATGAGTGCAAAGCTGCCATGCCAGAACATGATATCTTTGAACTCCCGTTGCCCCAAGTGTTTAACCAGCAAGGCGAGCGGCTGCCTGCTTCTTATGCCAACTACTTGATAAATAATAAACAGATCTTATGTCCTATATATCAGCAGCCACAAGACCAACTTGCCATGGATGTCATGGCAAAGGCCTATCCTGACCATACCATAGTGCCAATAAACTGCTTACCCTTGGTTCAGCAATTTGGCAGCTTGCATTGTATTAGTATGCAAGTTCCGGTTAGCACATTAACGTTCGACATTAGTAAAAAACTAGCAACAGGAGTCAGTGAGTTATGAGCCGCACCCCACAAACCGCCAAAACCCTAAAGGTAGGAGTTGTTCAACAAGCGGTTGCCAATAATGACAAGCAACTCAGTTGGCAGCGTAGCGCTGAACAAGTAACAAAACTCGCCGAGCAAGGTTGCGAACTAGTCATGCTGCAAGAATTGCACAGCACCCTGTACTTCTGCCAGCAAGAAAGCACTGATTTTTTCGATTTAGCTGAACCTATTCCAGGCCCAGCTACGGATTACTTTGCCGAGCTAGCCGCCAAGTTAGACATCGTTTTAATTACGTCTTTGTTTGAAAAACGTGGTTCAGGTTTGTATCACAACACCGCCGTGGTGTTCGATCGCCAATTAGGCATGGTCGGCAAGTATCGCAAGATGCACATTCCCGATGACCCTGGTTTTTACGAGAAGTTTTACTTCACACCAGGCGACATGGGCTTTGAGCCAATCCAAACCAGTGTCGGTAAATTGGGTGTACTAGTATGTTGGGATCAATGGTATCCAGAAGCAGCTCGTTTGATGGCCATGCGTGGCGCAGATATGTTGTTCTACCCCACTGCAATTGGTTGGGATCCAGCCGACACAGTAGAGGAACAACAAAGACAATTCGGTGCGTGGCAAACCATTCAGCGCTCACACGCTGTGGCGAATTCAGTTCCCGTTATAGTGGCAAACCGCACTGGCTTTGAAGCATCGCCAGTAGAAGGCGACAACGGCATTCAATTTTGGGGGCAAAGTTTTATTGCAGGCCCACAAGGGGAGATCCTCGCCCAAGCCGATGCTGACAGCGAACAAAACTTGATGGTTGAATTGGATTTAGCCCGCACGGAACAAGTCAAGCGCATTTGGCCCTACTTCCGGGATCGTCGTATCGACGCCTACGAAGACATGACCAAGCGCTGGCGCGACTAAATATCGTAGCGCATAAAAAAAGCCCCACTGACCAAATCATTGGGGCTTTTTTTATGTGTAAATCCAAAAGGAATGCAGAAGGAACCAAGAGGAGCTAAATCACCGAAGCCAGCGGCACACTGGGTAAACTTGGTTGATTGATTAAATGATCTTGTTGCCAAATTTGCTGCATTTTTTGTGCATCGATATTTCCCCCAGACAAAATCACCACCACTTTTTGCGGTGCGCTTTGCTTGGCCAAATAGTTAACCACGCCATGCATACTCATGGCGCTTGTGGGCTCAACATGCAACTTTAATAAATGCTGTAGCCACTGCGTCCAGTAGGCAATTTGCGTTTCATCCACTTCGTAAAAACCGTCTAGCTGTTGAATCAGTGGATAGGTATGTTCGCCTACCGCTGGCGTTGCGGCACCATCCGCGAGTGTTTTAGCCGGTGTTATTAAGCGCTGAATACTGCCCAAGCGCAAAGATTGCGCCGCATCGTTACCCGCCAGCGGCTCACTCGCGATCACTTTAGTTTGTGGGCTTAACGCGCGTGCGGCTAGCATGCTACCTGAGGCTAATCCCCCACCGCCACAAGGCATGAAAATGGCATTCACGTCAGTGGTTTGCTCTAGTATTTCTGCGGTAACCGTACCCTGCCCTGCAATGACATCCGGGTGATTAAAGGGCGGGATCCACAACGTGCCCGGCTCATCTGCTGCTTGTGCCACGGCATTGTCCGCTTCATCTCGTAATGGGAATAGGCGCAACTCAGCCCCGTAAGCCCGAGTGGCAGCCGCTTTAATTTTTGAGATGTTTTGCGCACTAAAAATAGTCACAGGAATACCAAACAAAGACGCAGCATACGCCACTGCTTGGGCGTGATTGCCCGAACTGCTGGCTACCACTCGTTTAATGGGAACGTCTTTTTCTCTCGCATGCAGCAGGGTATTCAATGCGCCACGCAGCTTAAAAGCACCTGTGCGCTGTAAGCATTCGGTTTTAAACAGAACTTCGTGCCCAAGCCAACGATTGAGTAACGCGGATGTCATCAGTTCGCTCGTGTGCACATAACGTGAAATACGTAATCTAGCCGCACTGATATCAGCAAAGTTCACACTAGGCATGTAATAACAACTCCTTGATAAATAAAGCCGATAAGCACTTTAGCATGAGCTAACACCCGTTATTAGTTCTCTTTTTACACAAAATCGGTTTTACTAGGTAAAATCTAAAAAGGAGAACAACATGGGATTACTTGACGCCATCATGGGCAACGCATCTGAAATCGATGTCAGTGATGTGAGCGAAGAACTAGCACCGATTATCGGCGCTACAGAAGAGGTTCAGCAAGTGTTTAAAGTGGTACGCGATATGTACGTATTCACCAATAAGCGCTTGTTACTGATTGATAAACAAGGCTTGACCGGCCGCAAGGTGGATTACCATTCCATTCCTTATCGGGCCATCACCCAATTTAAAATTGAAACCGCTGGGCATTTTGATTTAGACGCCGAGCTAAAAATTTGGGTGTCAGGGCAAGAACAGCCGATTGAAAAAGAACTTAAGAAAGACACAGTGGTTGGCATTCAGCAAACCCTGGCGACTCACATGTTTGCTTAACAGATGTCTCATTTGAGCAAATACGAAAAAGGCGACTGAACAGTCGCCTTTTTACGTTTTAATATTAACGTGGAAAGATATTACTTCATATCGAAGTGACGATTAAAGAAGTTAGTAATAGTGTGAAACAAATGAATACCTGTTTGCTTGCCACGTATACTGTGTTTCTTGCCTGGGTAATCCATGCTTTCAAACGGGATAGCTAAATCTTGTAAATGTTTATATAGCTTGGTGCTGTTAGTAAACAATACGTTATCGTCTGCCATACCATGGTAAATCATCAAGTCACCGGTCAGATTCTTTGCATAAGGGAAAACAGAAGAAGCAATATATGCATCTTCATCTTCTTTTGGGTTACCCATGTAACGCTCGGTGTAATGGGTATCGTATAACCCCCAGTCTGTGACGGGCGCCCCAGCAACACCAGCTTTAAAATACTCCCCAGCCTTAAACATGCTCATCAGAGACATATAACCGCCATAACTGTGGCCATAAATACCAATACGTTCTGGGTCGACATAAGGTAATTTACGCAAGAATTTTACACCCGCTATTTGGTCATCTACTTCTGTGCTGCCCATTTTCTTATAAAGTGGATCTTCAAAGCCTTTACCACGGTAGTTCGAACCACGATTGTCCACTGAAAACACCACATAGCCTTTACTTGCCCAATACTGCATTAACAAGCCACGATTGCCGCCCCAGCTATTTGTCACCACTTGCGCATGAGGGCCACCGTATACGTAAACAATAACAGGGTGCTTACCTTGAGTTTTTTTCGGTGTGTACAAGCGATAATAAAGCTCTGTGCCATTTTCAGTAATAAAGCTATCGAGCGTTGGCTCAACCCAATCCTTTTGCAATGCCTCTAATGGGTGACCTGCTTTAATCGCATTTTCACTTAACCAAGCCAAGTGCGTACCATCGGCCTGATGCAAGCTGACCTGCCATGGCGTATTAGCTGTCGAGAATTTATCCACATAAACAGAAGCGTCATCGCTAAAGCTAGGCCCGTGGGTACCACTGCGTTGGCTAATTTTCTTGATATCGCCACCAGCAATAGCGACTGAGTAAATGTGTTGTTCAAGAGGCGTGTCAACGCGACCAGTAAAATACACTAGGCCTTGCTTTTCGTTAATGGCTTCAATTTCATCCACCACCCAGTCGCCTTTCGTCAACTGACGTACCAGGGTGCCGTCGGTTTTATATAGGTAAAGGTGTTTATATCCGCTTTTCTCTGATGCCCAAATAAAATGCTTTTGGTCATTTAAAAAGTGCAGGTCGTCATTTAAATTAACCCAAGTATTACTCGATTCTGTTAGCAATACGCTTTGCTTGGCTGTTTTGCTGTCCAACGCGCGTAACTCAAGTGCTTGTTGGTTACGGCTTTGCCACTGGTAAGTTAAAGTTTGGCTGTCTTTCATCCAATTTACCCGAGCAAGGTAAATGTCTTGCTCTTTACCTAAATCAACCCATTGGGTGTCGCCGCTAGCAAGATCTTTCACTGCAAGTTTTACCGTGACGTTCGGCGTGCCCGCACTTGGGTAACGCTGATTGATCATTTTAATGGAGTCGGCGTAAATTTCGCTACGGGTAATTTCGTCAACCGGTGTCTCATCCACTTGGGTAAATGCGATTTTGCTTTCATCTGGTGACCACCAGTAGCCAGTCATGCGGCCCATTTCTTCTTGAGCGACAAACTCCGCCATGGCATTTTTGATTGGGCCTTTGCCATCAAACGTTAGCTGGGTTTCTACTTGGGTATTGATGTCTTTAATGAACAAATTTTGCTCACGTACATAAGAGATAAAATTCGCTTTGGGTGAAAAACGAATATCAGTTTCAAATGCCTCTGTGTCTAAAATCTTTTGCGCTTTGTCATCCCCTAAACGGAAATAGTAGGCATCCCCCGCTAACGGAAACAACAAGGCCTTGCCATCGTCTGACCAAAAGTAATTCACTATGCCTGAGCCACTAAGACGCATGCGCTCACGGCGAGCTTTTTCCTCATCAGATAAGGTTTCAGGGCCGCTATGTAAATCGTCTGAGTTGAACAACATTTGGGTTTTCCCCGTTGCAATGTTGTATTCCCACAGGTCGTAACGCTCGTAATCCGTGGTTTTCCCCTGTAAAAAGGTCACGCGCTGTCCGTCTGGAGAGACTTTTACGCTATTCGGTGAGCTGCCTTCTAAGGCGGGAGAGTCAAAAATGCGTTCTATCGTTAGATTTTCAGTTGCCATTGCCGGTACCACCAGTGAACATAACAAGATCCAAATGAGATTTTTCATTATTATCAGTATCCTTTAACCATAAGCTGCGCATTGTAAAGACTTGATCCGCATAGGTAAAACATGAAGAACATAAATACCGCGTTAGTTTTAGGCGCAACGGGTCTAGTGGGTAAAGCTTTAGTGACACAATTACTCTCAGACTCGCGTTATTGCAAGGTAACCTGCCTGGTGCGAAAGCCGCTGAAACACTGTGATTACCCCGACCCAAAGGGCATATTAGAGCCCATCGTTATCGACTTCGATGCACTGCAAGACTACCAAGGGTATTTTAACGCTGACCATATTTATGTGTGCCTAGGTACCACCATTAAACACGCGAAAAGCAGAGCTGCCTTTCGTAAAGTCGATTTTGAGTACGTTCACATTGCGGCCCAGCTTGCCCGAGCACAAAAAGCAAAGAGCTTTGTGTGGATATCCTCTGTAGGGGCCAACGCCAAAAGTAAAAGCTTTTACTTACGAGTGAAAGGTGAATTAGAAAACGCCATATTGAACCTGTCAGGTTTGCAGCACCCCAGTGCAGTACGCCCATCACTATTGCTTGGGGAGCGCCCGGAAACACGCTTTGCCGAGCGCATAGGAATTGTATTTGCCAAGCTTATTTCCCCATTGTTGTTTGGTCGCTGGGCGAAATATAAGCCTGTGAGCGCAAGGCAAGTGGCAGCGCATATGATAACCCTACAAGACTTCTCTGCTAAAGAGAGTGCTAAATGATTACTAAAAAGAGCGCGAAAAAGGGCACTCAATGAAACGCCAAGGGTTTCAATTTAAACAGTTCTTTATCGAGCATCAAGATTGCGCTATGAAAGTCGGCACCGACAGCATCATGCTCGGCAGTTGGGTGAAAGTGTGTGATTTAGCGAATGCCTCAGGTGTACAAAAATGCCTAGACATAGGCACTGGTAGCGGCTTGTTAGCGGTAATGCTGGCGCAAAAAAGCAACGAGCAAACCCATATTAGCGGAATTGATATCGATAAGGACGCTATTGGACAGGCTAAACGTAATATGGCCTGCAGTCCTTGGTCGCATAGACTGGATGCGCAGCAAGCCAGTGTGCAATCATTCACACAAAACAGTGATAACCAAAAATTTGCACTTATCATCAGTAATCCACCGTATTTTAACAGCCCTATTTTAACGGATGAAAAACACGCCCAGAAACGCGTGACCGCCAGGCAAACCAGTGAACTAACCCATCAGACGTTGCTTAATAATGTGGTGCAATTACTTGCCCCCTCAGGTATGTTTTACTGTGTTTTACCCAGCGACGTTAGCCAAGCATTTATCGATTTTGCAGACTCGTTAGGGTTAAGTTTGATAAAGCAGTTAACGGTGTTTTCTAAACCCAATACAAGTGCCCTTCGAGAACTACTTGCCTTTCGCATTAATGACCCTTCTTGCGTACGTGACACCCTTAGCCGTGCCCCTATTAATCGTGAGCCACCGACCCATGGCACCTTGACTATTTATACACAGAGTCATCAATATTCAGACCAATACATAGCCTTGTGTAAAGACTATTACTTGAAGTTTTAGTTGGAGCTAGCGCACAAATGCGACAAAAAATGCTAGATAGTTGAGTCAAAATTACCTAATGTGAAGATAGGCAAACGTAAAAAGAGTCCGTTTGCTTTTCTTCAGGAGGTTACTATGCGTGCTGTACCGCTACCAAACTCCGTTTCATCCTTGACTGATCGCTTACACGTGTTGGAGTTTCATTGGCATGGCGTCGGTCTGCAAATTCCCAAATTTGCCTTATATGCTTGTGTGCCCAACCCAACTTTCACCTGCTTCGTACAACGTCACCACAGGCAAATCGCCATCATGGAATTTGGCCGCTACACCTTGCCTATTCTCGACCCACTAGAAGACGACTTAGAAGATCACGCTAACTTCGTGGCCATTGTCAGTGTGGCCAGAGGAAATCGCTTTGGTTTGTATGGATTTCCCACCGACAGCGAAGGCCACGGTTTTACTTTACCCATGGATCACGAAAGTGTACCTAGGATTGTCCAGTATTTCATTTGATGATGGGTGACTAACGAGTGAATGAAGCACAGGGCAAATATGGAATTTCATATGTAAGCACGTATACGACCCCATGTGTCTATGCGTTAAGCATCTCGCGCCAAGCCTTTTTCGATGCTGCGAATTAACCGCTGATTTAAGCGTTTGGCTTGCGGGGCCAATAATGAGTCATCCAGAGGCGTATTATCCTCAATGCTCACGACAGGGATGCTTTGTGCTTTTTTTAGGTCTTGCTCATTTAGCGCCCAGCGAGCATGCTCTTGTACCAAATCTGTGCCTTGAGCAGCTAACACTGTGAGTGCCTCGTAGGTGTGCGTTGAATAAGGTGCATTGCCTAAGGCAATTGAGATATTACGTTGCCAACGTTCATGCCCTATACGGCGAATAGCGGACCCTTCGGTATTTTTCAAGAACGTGCTCTCATCCCACATCGCCAACTCGGCCAACGTTTTATCTTGTAAAACGTCTCTGGGGTGAAAATCAGTTTCACTGGTGATTTTCGCGTAGCGGTTCCATGGACAAATCAGTTGGCAATCATCACAACCGTAAATACGGTTGCCCAAAGCATGGCGAAACGCTTCAGGGATAGCGCCTTTTAATTCTATGGTTAAGTAGGAAATACAGCGTTTAGCATCTACCACATAAGGTGCGACGATAGCCTGGGTAGGGCAAATGGTCATGCACGCATTGCAGCTACCACATTGTTCTTCAACTGGCTCATCAACTGGTAAAGGAATATCAATAAACAACTCACCTAAGAAAAACCATGACCCGCCTTGTTGATTTAACGTAAGCGAATGCTTACCCGTCCAGCCGATACCTGCTTTTTCCGCCAGTGCATGTTCTAGCACAGGGGCAGAGTCTACAAACGGCCTAAAGTTAGCGGTTGTGCATTGTATGCGAATTTTTTCACCCAGTTTTTTGAGCCTATTACGCAATAATTTATGGTAGTCACGACCCAACGCGTAACGGCTTATATAAGCTGACTCTTTATTTCTTAACGTGTGAGCAAACTTGGCATCTGGGGGTAAATAATCCATACGCACACTAATGACGCGTAGGGTACCGGGCAACAATTCAGCTGGCCTAGCGCGCTTCAGGCCATGCTCAGCCATAAAATTCATCTGCCCGTGATAGCCACTGTCCAACCACGATTGCAGCTTGTTTTCATGAGTAGATAAATCAATATCAGCAATACCGACTTGTTGAAAGCCTAGCGCTTCGCCCCAAGCCTTGATATTTTGGGCTAATTGATGGAGATCATATTGTGCAAAAGACATTAACAACCTTGACGGAAAATTGGGCGCCGAGCAGTTTATCACAGAAAGTTTTTCTCGCGCAGCAGGTACGTCAACACGAAAAAGCCGCCGCGACAGCCAGCGGTTATCAAATGTACGCGTTAATGCAGCGTGCCGGACAAGGCGTGTTTCGCCATCTCAAAGTCATCTTTCCCTATGTGCATAATTTATTAGTCGTTGTCGGTGCCGGCAACAATGCTGGTGACGGCTATGTGGTTGCCACCTTGGCCAAATTTTTTGGCTGGCAAGTGACAGTGGCTGCCCTTGATCCAGATAAACCACTGCACGGAGATGCTTATACTGCGCAGCAAACTTGGTTGTCAGAAGGCGGTGAGGTTATTCCATGGCGAGATGCGGATTTTTCAATTTATGACGTTGTCGTGGACGGCATTCTTGGCACAGGATTAAATGGCCCGGTCAGAGGTGACGCCCTAGACCTTGTCCATGCCATCAATGCGTCGAGCTTACCCATATTAAGCATTGATGTACCCTCAGGGCTAAATTCTGACACAGGCGCTCCCCTTGGCGCCTGCGTTAATGCCGATTGTACCGTTACGGTCGTTGCACAAAAAGCGGGCTTGCTAACAGGGCAAGGCAAGTCGTATTGCGGCAAGCTCATCTATGATGATTTAGATATAGCAGATGCTTTCAATGCGATTGCTACGCCTCATGCTTATTTGGTCAATTATGCACACTTACCTACACTGAATAAACGTGAGGCGAATGCCCACAAAGGCCACTTTGGCCGTTTACTGACCTTGGGTGCCAATACAGGCATGCCGGGGTCATTACGTTTGACCAGTGAAGCTGCGCTTCGCACGGGCGCTGCACTAGTGCGAGCTTATTGCCATAGCGACAGCCGATTGCCTATCTCAATGGGCCGCCCAGAATTAATGTTAGCTAGCGATCAACTTTCAATACACCTTGATTGGTCTTCCTGCATCGCTATTGGACCAGGTTTAGGCACTGACGAATGGGCAGTGTCGTTATTTAATGAGGTAATGAGCCATTTACATTCGACGCAAAAGCCCTGCGTTATTGACGCCGATGGACTCAATATGCTGGCAGACAGTAGTGCTTCACACCAAAGTACATTGTCAAAAGAGTACAGTGTAATGACCCCCCACCCAGGGGAAGCAGCGCGTTTGCTAGGCTGCAGCGTTACCGAAATAGAGCAAGACCGGCTAAAAGCAGCCCAATCACTGGCGAATAAGTACAACGCCATTGCGGTGCTTAAAGGGGCTGGCAGCATCATTAGTGATGGTGAACAAAGCTGGATTTGCACTGACGGAAATCCTGGTATGGCAACAGCCGGTATGGGCGATACACTCACGGGTATAATTGCAGGGCTTCTTGCCCAAAAGATGACGGCCACTCAAGCGGCTTTGTATGGGGTATGTTTGCACGCAAACGCGGCGGATAACGTTGCCCACCAATATGGTCAACGTGGTATGCTTGCCAGCGATCTTTTTGAACCTTTACGAGTATTAGTTAATCCCACATGAAGCATTCTTTTTATTTAGCAGATGAGCAAGCCACAACTGAATTAGCTGGGCAGCTTGCCAATCTCTGCAGCCGCGCTACGGTCATTTATCTGGAAGGAGATCTCGGTGCAGGGAAAACTTCTTTTTGCCGCGGTTTTATTCACGCTTTAGGCTACAAAGGACGAGTTAAAAGCCCCACCTATACATTGGTGGAGCCATACGAAATCAATGACTGGCGCATATTTCATTTTGATTTATATCGTCTGTCTGATCCCGAAGAGTTAGAATTTATTGGCATCCGTGATTATTTTGACGACGACTGTATATGCTTAATCGAATGGGCAGATAAAGGCGAAGGCCTCTTGGCAGCGGCAGATTTACACATTAGTATTGAATTTATTGAAAATAGTCGCTCGTTAACTGTGCAAGCAAATAACGAATATGGACAAACACTACTGAGCGAATTGGCCCAAAAATGAAGTACCTTTGGCAAAAAATAACAGCGGGAATTCTCAGCATTATGCTGCTTTTGGTCGTTCCTGCCAGTTTTGCCAAAAATGCTATTGATAGTGTTCGAATTTGGCCGTCCCCCGGCAGCACTCGGATTGTATTTGATCTTGAAGACACACCAGAATATAGCTATTTCACCTTAAGCAATCCCGAGCGCTTAGTTGTAGATTTAGCCAATACCAGTAAAAATTTCGATTTTGCAACATTGGCCAGTAAAAGCCCGCTGGTGAAAAAACTGCGTTACAGCTCTCCGAAAGAAAAAGGCAGTATACGGGTTGTCATTGAGTTAAATAAAAAGCTCGAAAGCACGCTTTTTACCTTGCCACCGACCGAGCCCTATCGAAATCGCTTAGTAATAGATTTAGATGATAAAAGCGCCCCTCAAACTGCGCCGACGGTTGTTAAGCACAATAGTTCTCAACAATCACGTGACATTGTGATCGTGTTAGATGCTGGCCATGGCGGTGAAGACCCTGGCTCTATTGGCCGCGGCGGCACATTTGAAAAAAACATCACCCTGAATGTTGCTCAGCGCTTAGCCAAACTGATCGATGCAGAACCCGGTATGAAAGCGGTTATGACGCGCTCAGGGGATTATTATATTTCACCCAATAAACGCCCCGACATCGCCCGTAAGCACAAAGCGGACTTGTTGATATCAATACATGCTGACGCCTTCACCACACCTCAACCGCGAGGGGCTTCAGTGTGGGTATTATCTATGCGCCGCGCTAATTCAGAGTTAGGCCGCTGGATGGAGAAATCAGAACGCCACTCTGAGCTACTTGGCGGAGCAGCAGAGGTCATTCAAGACACGGCCAGCGAGCGCTACTTAACACAAGCCTTGCTAGATATGTCCATGGATCACTCTCTCACTACCAGTTACGATTTAAGCCGTAAGGTCATAGGCAAGTTGCGTGGCATCACCAGAATGCACAAAAAAATCCCTCAAGCGGCTAGCTTGGCGGTGCTAACCGCGCCTGATATTCCGTCCATTTTGGTTGAAACGGGATTTATCTCAAACCCGAGCGAAGAGAAGAATTTGAATTGGTCCAAATTCCGCCAGCAACTGGCCGATTCAATCTTTACCGCGGTGAAAACTCACTTTTTAGACTCCCCACCTGATGATTCACTATGGGCAAAACAGAAACGCTATAATCGTACTCACAGAGTGCGCAGCGGCGAAAGCCTATCGTTACTTGCCCAGCGCTACAATGTAGACGTAGGCGATATTAAGGCCGCGAATAACTTAAACTCCGATGTAGTGCGCATAGGACAAGTGCTGACTATTCCTCGCACTTAGTCCGTTATACAATAACGCCACAGCTCGATTATCTTTTAAGGTCTTTTTTTTGTCAGCCACCAGTGCAACGATACGTATTTTACCCGCTCAACTTGCTAACCAAATCGCCGCAGGCGAAGTGGTGGAAAGGCCTGCGTCCGTTGTTAAAGAGTTAGTCGAAAACAGTCTGGACTCTGGGGCGAGTCAAATCGATATAGAAATCGACAAAGGCGGGCATAAGCGCATTTGTATTCGAGACAATGGCGGGGGTATCGAAAAAGACCAGCTGGCCCTTGCATTAAGTCGCCACGCCACCAGTAAAATTAGCTCCCTAGACGACTTAGAGCACATTCACAGTTTGGGCTTTCGCGGAGAAGCCTTAGCCAGTATTAGCTCAGTGGCCCGCTTAACATTGACCTCAAAACCCAAAAACCAGCCACAGGCATGGCAAGCCCACGCTGAAGGTCGAGACATGCAGGTGCAATTAAACCCTGTTGCTCATCCTGATGGCAGCAGTGTTGAGGTGATTGATTTATTCTTTAACACCCCTGCTCGGCGAAAATTTTTACGGGCTGAAAAAACCGAGTTCAATCATATCGATGAAGTCATAAGGCGTATTTCGTTAAGTCGCTTCGATGTGAGCTTTAGCTTAAAACACAATGGTAAGTTGCTGCGAAAATACCCTGCCCTGACAGAACAAACAGATCACCTCAGGCGCTTAGGGGCGATTTGTAACAAAGATTTTGCCAACTCGGCCATCGCTTTAGACAGCCACTATCAAGAGATGGTATTAACCGGCTGGATAGCCCCGCCTGATTTAGCGACCCAGCAATCCGATGTGCAGTATTTCTACGTGAATGGTCGCATGATGCGCGATAAGTTGATTAACCACGCCATTCGCCAAGCGTTTGAGGGCGTTATCAGCCCTGATTCATCGCCAAATTACGTGCTGTATTTAAACATTGCGCATCACGAAGTGGATGTAAATGTGCATCCAGCGAAACATGAAGTGCGCTTTCATCAAGCTCGGTTAGTCCATGATTTTATCTTTCGTGCGCTTGCTGATGGCATACATCAGTACTTTAGCGCCGCACCAGCGCAATCTGGGCCCAGCGAGTTGGCAGAGGTAACACCACACCACGACTACATTGCCCCTCTTCAATCGGCCCAGCAATCACCTACTGGTGTTGCCGAAGGGGAGCCTGCCTCTCATGTGCATTCTTCAATGAACTGTGAAGAGCACGGTAAGACTCAACCCAGTAATGAGTTTGTTAGGGCTCCTTATGGGGATAATGGAGCAACTAGGCGAGAAGCAAATACGGCGCATTCTTCATCACAGGGGTATTCGTCCGCCCTAAGTAGTGACTCTTTAATAGCTGGCAACTATCCTCTTAAAAATACCACTGGGCGCACTCAAGGCTCTGGCTCTGGCTCTGGCTCTGGCAAGAGTATATCGGCACAAGCGGTAAAAGGTTACCAACAACTCATGAGCACCCAGCATGTGCTCAACAGTGACGTGACACTCTGCCCCCAGAGTGAGCATTTATGCGTGCCGGTGGATGACGAAAGATTATTGGTGTTGTTTGAAGCCCAGCACTATGTGTTAACCATCAGTGCCCTTGTAGCGGCTCATATCAGTACCACCTTTGATACAGCTAATTGTGTGTCCCAACCATTACTGATGCCAGTTTCAATTACCGCTGACAAGGCCGCACTACAGCGGGCACAAGCCATGTATGAAGCGTTACTGAACAACAGAGTAGAAATCGGTTGGAGTCAAAAGCGCGTGATCTTAAAAAAGGTGCCCTCAGGTATGCGCCATTTGCCTTGGGCGAACATACTGCCTGAGTTGCTTAATAAAGCCATTTCAGATGAAAACGAGGTTAAAACGCATTTATTTAATTGCATCGCATTGCATTCACCAAAACTTACCCCACTTCAGATGCATGAAATGTGGACCGCACTTGTTGCTTATCCACGTACGTTTGAAACTTTGATGAATACAGCGGTGTTATTACCGCTGGCAACATTAGTAAGCGCCCATATTGAATCAACACACTGACAATCAACAGCTCCCACCTGCTATTTTACTCATGGGCCCTACGGCTTCCGGTAAAACCGCACTGGCCATTGAGCTGTGTCAGGCTCTTCCCTGTGAAATAATCAGTGTTGATTCAGCGTTAATCTATAAAGGGATGGATATTGGCACGGCCAAACCCACCGCCGAAGAGCTTGCTCAGGCTCCCCATCGACTCATCGACATTCTCGACCCGGTACAAAGTTACTCTGTGGCTGAATTTAGACGTGATGCATTAGCAGCCATGCAAGATATTACTGAGCGCGGCCGAATTCCATTATTGGTCGGCGGTACCATGATGTATTACAAGGCACTAACGGACGGTTTATCCACTTTACCTCAAGCAGATCCACTGGTCAGAGCAGAAATTGAAGAGCAGGCCGAGAAAAATGGCTGGCAAGCGCTACATCAGGAATTACAAGGCATAGACCCAGTTTCAGCACAGCGCATTCACCCTAATGACCCTCAGCGTTTAAGCCGTGCGTTAGAGATTTATCGTATCAGTGGTAAATCAATGACCGAATTAAGTTTGAATAAACAACCTTCGGCCCCATATCAGTTTTCACAATTTGCTATAGCACCTTCAGATAGACATATTTTGCACGATAGAATCGCACAACGCTTTGATATTATGTTGAATTCTGGCTTTGAGGCAGAAGTTGCAAGATTAAAATCTCGAGCAGATTTACACCTAGATCTACCGTCAATGCGCTGTGTGGGATATCGGCAAATGTGGCAGTTTTTGGAGGGTGAAAATAGTTACCAAGAAATGCGCGAAAAAGGCTTAGCAGCCACCAGACAACTGGCTAAACGTCAACTAACGTGGTTACGCAGTTGGCAAAACTTACATTGGTTAGATACCTTTTCAAAAGACAATTTGACTAATGTGATGAAACTCAGCAGAATTCGTACGTGAGCCGTGAGCTATACAGCCTTTTTAAATTCTGTATACTGGGCAAAAAGGCGAGTTTGATAATAAAAAGAAAGGATAGATGATGGCTAAAGGGCAGTCTTTACAAGACCCATTTCTAAATGCGCTACGCAAAGAGCGTATTCCTGTATCAATTTATCTTGTCAACGGGATTAAATTGCAGGGTCAAGTTGAGTCATTTGACCAATTTGTCATTTTGCTAAAAAACACCGTCAGCCAAATGGTATATAAGCATGCAATTTCTACCGTCGTTCCTTCACGGGCGCTACCGGTTGCTGCTACTAATCCTCATGCGGATGCTGACGAGAACCAATAGTTAGTGAAGGTCCCAGGAGAACGGCTTGTTTGACCGTTATGAAGCAGGCGAACAGGCTGTATTAGTACATATAGATTTTTCTGATGACAACAGCAAAGAAGATCTACTAGAACTTCAGTTGTTGGCCACATCTGCGGGAGTGAATGCGGTTGATGTCGTTACTGGCAGCCGTAATGCTCCTCATACGCGCTATTTTGTCGGCAGTGGCAAAGCAGAAGAAATAGCTAACACTGTTAGAGCATCTGAAGCTGATGTGGTTATTTTTAATCACAGCTTATCACCCTCTCAAGAACGTAACTTAGAGCAATTATGTAAATGCCGCGTGCTGGATCGCACCGGATTGATTTTAGATATTTTTGCGCAACGTGCACGTACCCACGAAGGTAAGTTACAAGTAGAGCTCGCCCAACTTAAACATATTTCAACGCGTCTTATCCGCGGCTGGACTCACCTTGAGCGTCAAAAAGGCGGCATAGGCTTGCGTGGTCCAGGTGAAACGCAATTGGAAACCGACAGACGTTTACTGCGTGCGCGCATTAAAAGTATTCAAGGGCGTTTACGCAAAGTACAAAAACAGCGTGAACAAGGCAGGCGCGCGCGAGTGCGGGCTGAAATTCCGACCCTTGCGCTTGTGGGTTACACCAACGCCGGTAAGTCGACCCTATTCAATACGATCACTCAGTCTGAGGTATACGCAGCGGATCAACTATTCGCCACGTTAGACCCAACACTAAGACGAATTGAGTTGCAGGACGTTGGCCCAGCCATTTTGGCTGACACAGTTGGATTTATTCGCCATCTTCCTCATGATTTAGTCGCCGCTTTTAAGGCAACTCTTCAAGAAACGCAGCAGGCAGATTTATTGCTCCATGTGGTTGACTATTCCGATGACCAATTTCGTGAGAATATCGATCAGGTTAATGAGGTATTGGACGAGATTGACTCTGACGAAATACCCCAATTAATGATTTGTAACAAGATTGATCGCATGGATGGCGTTGAGCCACGGATCGATCGAGATGAAAACGGCGTACCAACTCGTGTCTGGATGTCGGCACAGCAAGGTTTAGGAACAGAATTATTGTTCGAAGCACTGAGCGATTGCTTAGCACAGAATATGGTGCGTCATCAGTTACGCATTCCACCGCAAGAAGGTAAACTACGAGGTGATTTGTTTAATTTAAACTGCATCTCTGAAGAATCTTATGCCGAAAATGGTGACTGGTTAGTAGAGATACATATGCCTCTTGCAGATTGGCAGCGTTTGGCAAAACACTCTGATGCTGACTTAGCATCCCTTATTGTGAAAAGCATTGAAGCATAGCGGTTATCCGGTACGTAGAATTTATAAACAGAATATATATGACTAACTATTTGGAGAGTAAAGATGGCTTGGAATGAGCCCGGTGGTAACAATAATGATCCGTGGAAGAACCGCGGTGGTCGCGATCAAGGTCCACCTGATTTAGACGAAGTATTTAAAAATATTTTAAATAAATTCGGTAAGTTTGGTGGTGGCAAAGGCGGCTCTTCTGGCGGCAAAGGCTTCGGCTTGGGTCTTGGTTTGGTTGTTGGCCTTTTAGTTATCGTTTGGTTCATCAGTGGTTTTTACACCATACGTGAAGCTGAGCGCGGCGTGGTATTGCGTTTCGGTGAGTTCAGCCACTTTGTTGAGCCTGGCCTGCGCTGGAAACCGACCTTCGTTGATAGCGTGTTACCCGTTGACGTGCAAACGGTACGTTCACTGCCTTCTTCTGGCTCTATGCTGACCGAAGATGAAAACGTGGTGCGCGTAGAGATGGAAGTACAATACCGAATTCTTGAACCATACAAGTACAGCTTCTCGGTGACTAGCCCAGAAACAAGCTTGAGCCAAGCGTTTGACAGTGCCATTCGCTACGTAGTGGGTCATTCAAAAATGGATGACATCCTAACTAGTGGCCGTGAAGTAGCGCGTCAAAATGTACGTGACGAACTTCAAGCAATTTTAGAACCCTACGATATGGGGATCTCAATAGTTGATATGAACTTTAAAGATGCCCGCCCACCGGAAGAAGTGAAAGCCGCATTTGATGACGCTATTGCCGCCCAAGAAGATGAGCAACGCTTTATCAATGAAGCAGAAGCGTATTCGCGCGAAATTGAGCCTCGTGCTCGAGGTCAGGTGAACCGTATGGCTGAAGAAGCGCAAGCATATAAAGAACAATCTATCCTGCAGGCGCAAGGTGAAGTCGCACGTTTCGAAGAGTTGCTTCCTCAATATAAAGCAGCTCCTGAAGTGACGCGCAGCCGTATTTACCTAGAAACGTTGGAAGAAGTGTACGCTAACACCAGCAAAATCATGGTAGACACCAAAGGTAGTGGCAACATGCTTTATCTACCACTAGACAAAATTCTGGAAAAACAAGCCTCCAGTACATCGCCATCAACAAACCGTAGAACGCTAGAAGGTTTACGTAATCAAGATCCAGTATCAAATAGTGGTTCACAAGATAACGGCATTCGTAGTGGCAGTTCACGTAGTGGGAGAAACTAAGCGATGAAAAATTTCTTAATCGTCATCATTATCGCACTAGGTGCATTGGTCCTTAGCTCACTATTTGTCGTAGACGAAGGTGAAAAGGCCATCGTGATTCAATTTGGTAAAGTTCAACGTGATAGCGACAGCGGTGAAACCGTGGTTTTCGAGCCTGGCTTGCATTTTAAACTTCCCCTTATTGACCGCGTTATAACGCTAGACGCACGTATTCAAACATTAGATGAAGTGGCTGACCGTTTCGTTACGTCAGAGAAAAAAGACTTAATCGTTGATTTATACGTCAAATGGAAAATCAAAGACTTCGCTAAATACTACTTGGCAACAGGTGGCTTTAAAGACAACGCTGAAATTCTATTACAACAAAAAGTAAATAACGGACTACGTTCTGAATTTGGTACCCGTACCATTTCACAAATCGTATCTGGTGAACGCTCTGAGTTGATGGACGAAGCGATGGCGCAAGCATCAGATAGCTCAGATGAACTCGGTATCGAAATTGTTGACGTACGTGTTAAGCAAATTAACTTACCGCTAGAAGTACGTAACTACATTTTCCAACGTATGCGCACTGAGCGTGACGCGGTTGCTCGTGAGCATCGCTCTGAAGGTAAAGAGAAAGCTGAATTCATTAAAGCAAATATGGACGCAAAAGTGACCGTAATGCTTGCTGACGCAGAACGTAACGCCCGTAAATTACGTGGTGAAGGGGATGCAAAAGCCGCTGAGATTTACGCTAAAACCTACACCAAAGACGCTGAGTTTTATAATTTCCTACGTAGTATGGATGCTTACAAGAACAGCTTCAGCAACAAGCAAGACGTTATTGTGCTTGAGCCTGACAGTGACTTCTTTAAATATATGAAGAGCGAAACCGGTAAAAATTAATCTGTTTATAAGAGCTAAGTAAAAGGCTCTTTGAAAAGAACGTGGAAAGCGCCAATTTGGCGCTTTTTTTATGTTTGTTTCTTATGCCCCGCGGGCACTTGTGAACTTAGCTCACTTTATGAGATTTGCCCACACAGCTTGCGCTTCGCCTACTCGCGCCATGCTTATTTATGGCCTGTGAGCACTTATGGGCTTCGCCCACGGTGCACAGCTTCGCTGCTTACTCACACTGCGTAAGTTAAGCGCTTTGCATATTATGCCCTGCGTCACACAACAACATACGCTTCGCGTGCCAGCAATCCCTGCTGGATATGACAGACCATTCACCCTCAGCCAGTCACTTCTTTTATAAAATGCGTCAATGCGCTTTACCTAAAGGCCAGCTAAAGCTGTTCCATATTTATTCCGTAAATATTGGTCAACAGCCGAAAGAAGTCACCAAGACAAGAGGATCGGGGTGAGTTGATTCGGTGAACTAAGAAAAGCGGCGACTACATCGTTTCTATATCGTTCGTTCAGTACCCCCGCCGTTTCCAGAATTGGATTTCGCCGTCGCCGTGTTCTAACAGAACGCTGAAGGTTTTTTCTGCCAGTATTTTGCCATCTAGTTCTATCACCATTCGCCAGTCGCCTACTTTGTTCTCTAAAGGGGGCCAAATGGTATCCCCTAGATAGAAGTCCCAGTCGTTGTTGTCTACGTAAACCTCGCCTTCGAATGGGGGCATGATATTTCCTTTGTCGTCAGGAATATCTGGGTGGTAAATGCAGTACGTTAGTTTTTTGCCCTGGCTTTTTTGCAGTTGATGATAAAACCAAATTCGATATCCAGCTCGGCTGGAATGTCCGTGGTGAAGGTTTTAATCTTCGGCAAGGCTTTTTCGTGTTCATCCCAGTGTTTGTATATGCCATAACTGGTGATATCGAAGAACGAGCGTAATTTAGACATCACGCTGTCCTTGATGCTTTCTTTGATACAAGCATTGTTCTACGCCAGATGATTTAACGAGTGACAATGGTTTGTGCCCCTTGCACTAAGGTTTCTTTGTCAATTTTATCCGGTACTTGGGTGCCTTTGCGTGCCAGCGGTCTTGCTTCGATACTGTTCTTCCAGCGTACTAAGTTATCAAGGCCTGAAATATCGATGCCTGACCACTCATAGGTGCGTACCCAGCACCAATTTGCCATGTCGGCGATGCTGTAATCCCCTGCAAGGAATTCATGTTTTGCTAATTGGCTGTCTAATACTTCGAACAGACGTCGGCCTTCTTTTTGGTAGCGCTCGATAGCCGGTTGAATTTTCTCTGGGAAATAACGATAAAATACGTTGGCTTGGCCCATCATAGGCCCCACCCCACCCATTTGAAACATTAACCACTGGATCACTTGCGAGCGCCCCTTGGCATCATTGGGGATGAACTGCCCCGTTTTTTCAGCTAAATACAGCATGATCGCGCCGGACTCAAACACGGCGAAATTGTCTTCATCTTTGTCCACCAGCACAGGGATTCTGCCATTGGGATTACGTGCTAGGAATGCTGGAGTTTTCTGTTCTTGCTCCATTAAGTTAATACTGTGCACTTCGTATGGCAACTGCATTTCTTCAAGTGCAACAGAGGCCTTCCAGCCATTAGGGGTAGACGATGTATACAAATCAAACATGAAGTATCCTTTTTATGCTTTAGCGGCTGGGCGTGCGCTAATGGCATCGTACCAACGTTGTAAATGTGTTTGCTCTGATGCAATACGCACATTAACCACTCGGCCAAAATCGATTGAACAAACGGCGGTGATGTCCGCGATACTGAATTTATCGCCCGCGATAAATTCATGTTCAGCTAACCGATTGTTTAAAATGTCGAGAAATTTAGTGGCGTCTTGCCCTGCGACTTTCCCATACTCAGCCACCGGTGTCATACGATCTTTGAAGTACCCCGTAGAGTGTTGAAAGCACATGCCTATTTGCATAAACAAACCAAACTCACATTGGCGTTGCCACATGTCAATTTGTGCCTTCTCTAATGGCGTGGTTCCCATAAGTCGGGTTTCGGGATGCAGCTCTTCGAAGTAACGACAAATTGAGACAGATTCATAGATGCACGTGCCATCGTCTAGTTCTAGCACGGGCACTTTTGCCATGGGGTTGCGGGCGCGCATAGCAGGGCTTAAATTCTCACCGCCTTGTATGTCGACCTGAACATAGTCCATAGGAATGTTTTTTTCGGCCAGAAAAAACCGCACTCGACGGGGTGTAGGTGCGGTCTTCGTTTCGTATATTTTCATTGCATGGCTCCAGTGTCAGTTGCTGCACTGGGCAATGAACACTTGTGATCAGTTATGCTGTAACCAATATCGGTTTTTTAGCGCTTGGTACTGCTCTGTTTTCTTATATTCTTTTAGTGCACTGTCAATCAAAGGAATTAATTCCTTATGTTTATTATGCACATAGTGGTAAAGGGGTACAGTAATAATTGTTCGGTAGGTGCTGCTGCTGATGAGCAATTTATTATCAATAATCTCGCTGGCACCGAGCACCATTAATCCTTGTTCATTATCATTAAACGCACGAAATAAGGTCTCTACCGTATCGTACTTTTTGAGCTTAACCTGATTCTCGTTGGTCCAGTTATTAACGACCAGTAAATCATTAATAACTGATACTTCACTCGCTTTTGGCAGGCTAGTGGCACACATATCAAGATCTTTACATACCAAATAAAACGATACATTGGCTAAAGGTTCCGGTATCTGCTGCAAAGAAGGAGCAAGATGTTTGTAACCATCAACTCGCATTAACTCTCCATCCCCGCCAAATCGATAAGCGTTAAGTGAAGCTTCAAGTGAGCCAAACCGTGTGACTGATATGCCATAGCCCAATTGCTGATAAATTTTTTGCATTAAGTTTGAGGCAAAGAACGACTCTTTCAATCCAGTGACTGAAGCAAAATACAGTTGAGGTAGTTCAGCGGCTTGCGCATAGGTATTCGTCTCATAATCGATATGAGTGCGCCTCAATATACCCTCACGCAAGGGTGCCGAGTTATCTTCATGAATACTTTTAGCGATACTTCTCGCAGCATTTTTAGCAATATCATCCTTGGCTTCGCGATCAAAAAACTGCACCAATGTACTTGAGTTTGCTAATGAATTGGCCGCAGCCTTAACCCGGTCACTGGGCAAATCTTGAGTAGATTGAGTATTCACCACAGGCAGGGAATCAAGCCCTATGGCCATTTCTTTATTATTAGCCAACAAAAATCGCAGCAATGGGGCCAAGTGAGCCTTATTTTTAGCTGAGCGGGGCACCACCCATATCTCGAGCGGAGCGACCTCGGCTTGATTCATTTGATTAGCCTTAGGGAACGAGAAAAAGCCGATATCCTTGTTCAGCAATGGTTCGATAGTACCTTCAGCAAATTGCCCCATTAAGGTCATTGCTGCTTGCTTATCTTCGACCACTTTCATTACTTGCTGCCAAGTCCAGTGGCGCTGCGGCGCAAAAAACCATTCATTTGACAGCAATTGCTCGAACTGTTTTAAGAAGATATCTGCCGTAGCCCCTGATAGGGTCTGGCCATCGATAAGTTGCTGGCGAAATTCGAGTCCGCCCGCATCTAACGACAAATAATCTAGCCACGCTAGAACAGGCCAACTCTCTTGCACTGCTTGCACTAATGGATTTGCACCTTGCGCTTTTATGCGCTGGCACAGGGCAATAAACTCTTTCCAGTTTTTGGGTGGTTTTACATTGAGTTCCTGAAAAACGACTTTGTTGTAGTAAAAACCCCAACCGTATTGCGCAATAGGAAGCGCGTAAGTCGCAGCGTCTTCATTGGAAACGCTTTGACTAGTAACACTGCGTAATACTGCGGGCTGAATGACGCTTTGTAACTCTTTTCTTGGCAGTAAAGAGTCTATTGGCTGTATCACATCTTGTGCAATCAGCGAGCGAAGACGCTCTCCTGCCTGCCAATAGAGTAAGTCAAATTCACCCGTTTCAAGCCATCGAGGTAATAGGCGTTTAAATTCTTTATCACTAAAGAAGGTTACGTTGACATCGTATTGGCCAGATTGTGTTGAAAAGTCGTTGAACACCCCGCTGTATATGTCACTTTGGCGTTCGTTTGTGGTCAAAACCGCTACGGACAGTACTTGCTGAGCTTGAGAAATAGCCGAAAAGCTAAGAAAGAATAAGGCTCCCCATAGGATGTTAATGATGTTACTCATATAAATACATGTCTCGCTCAAGCAAGTTGTAAGGGGCTTCAAAGA